>Ga0265295_1000443_pt1 | contig 83385 bp, 67 predicted proteins | sample Munlansysbiofilm_FD_192503 | JGI IMG/M metagenome (GOLD analysis project Ga0265295, IMG submission 192503) | Leachate microbial communities from a municipal landfill in Southern Ontario, Canada - Methane capture system biofilm | ecosystem: Engineered > Solid waste > Landfill > Unclassified ... | reverse complement strand
AGAGTGACAAAATATGAGCCTATCTATTTTGTCAAGAATTATTTGCAGATTTCAAAAACTACTTTTTGATCCTAAATGCTCTTACTTTTTCACCAGACCCTGAGGATTATGTGCAAAGGTCTTTGGATAATTGTTACCCACTAAATATGGAGGCTCTCTGTGCCTCTTCCCACCCACATCCCATTCACTTCCCGCTGACTTCCCAAGGGTTCAATGGGAACTGAACGGGAGGCGGACAGGAAGCTGACAAGCAAGGTTTAACAAAGAATCATCAACCCGGAGACACGGAGACACGGAGACCCAGAGAAAAGAGCATAAGGCAGGGCTATGTTGATTACTGAAACCACCGTTACGATCTTATCCTAGGGTCCCAAGGGCTGAAGCCCTTTCCCCGGAATGACAAGCGGCGTGGCGCTTCAGGGGAGAACAGACGGGGCGATGAGAAAAAAACGATTGACATTCTGGATGGAGATCCAAGACAATGACGCCACCGGGTTGGTCCAGTCTGCAGCAGGTCCCGCCCGGAAAACGGCAAAGGAGATGATCATGAAGCTTACGCTGATTTTGGTTTTATTGGCTCTGCTGGCAACAGTTTCCGCGTTTGACCTTGAGTACATCAAGCCTGTTCCCCTGGAGGGGGACAGCAAGAGCAAGACGGAAGTTAAGGAAAAACCCAGACAGAGTGAGGATGTCGTTCTGAGGCCGGCCACGCCCGATGAGTACCGGATCGAGGACGCTTTGGCCTATGTGAAAAGCCTGGATTACCGCACATACGATTGGGAACTGATCAAACACGCCTATCTGGGCAACACCGAGGTGGTGCGCGTCCTGCTGGAGCGCGATGCCAACCCAAACGCCGCCCTCAGCCCCTCCGGGGTGAGCGCTTTGCAGGCCGCGCTGTTCAGCAACAACGGCGAAATCGCACATCTGCTGCTGGACCGTGACGCCAACTGCATTCACTGGGACCAATGGGAGCGGATCGCCCTTTTCTATGCCGCGGAATGCAGGGGCAATCAAGATGTGGTGGCCAAGGTGCGCGAGCACACAGACCTCATCTACAGAGATTGGAAGTGGCGCACCGCCGCCATCTATGCTACCGTCCACGACAACGTGGAGGTGCTGGAATGGCTGCTCGACAATTACGGGCGTTATGAGGATGCCGCAGAGGACTATTCCGACCGGGACCCGGGCGCATACGCGGCCGCCAACGGCTGTCTGGACATGGTGCGCCAAATAGTAGAACGAAAGATTAAGTTTTGCGATCCGGCCGGCATGCTGGATTATGCCATAGCCGCCGGGGCAGCGGATATCGTGGATTATCTGGTGAACACGGCCGGAGTGGCTGTAAACGCCTCCGACCTGGTGATCGCCGCCGGCGGTGTGGACAGTTTTTATGCCTGGGAGATCCCGGAGATGGAGGTGAGGTTGTTCGATCCTGGCCTGCTGCTGGTCGAAGGCTACGAGGTATCCGAACTGGGGATGACCTACGATCCCGATAGCTACAAAGCCATATTTGACATGCTGGTGTCCAGGGTGGATGTGAATGCCCGTGACAGCGAAGGCAAGACCTCCCTGATAGCCTGCACCATGCAAAACGATTTCGAGGGAGCCAAAGCGCTGATCGGGCTGGGAGCCAGTCCCTTCCTGCGGTTCGAGGGCAGGACCCCGCTGGATTACGCTCTGGATTATCCCGAAACCGACCCCAGGCTGGTGGAACTGCTCAGAAGCGCGATGCGCTGAAGAATACCCCCCGGAGTATCACCAGATTCACTTCATTTTGGGAACAGCCATGCTCCATAGCGAGAAAGCCGGCGCGCTCGGGCTGAAATTGACATGCCGGCAAGGGTTGACACAGGAGATCAATGTGAAACAGGCGAACAGCTCTGAATTGATGCGGGCCATCCTGACCGGGGTGGCGGTGGGCGACGCGTTGGGCTTTCCCGCCCAGTTTGAGCCAAGGTCCGAGCGCGAGGCAAGGCCAGTGGTGGGAATGGGCGATTTCCGCGGAGAGGGCGGGCAGATCCGCTCCTGGGGCGAAGAACTGAGGGGGCTATGGTCCGATGACACCTCGCTGACGCTGTGTTTGGCGGAAAGCCTGGCGAAGGGCTTTGACCTCCAGGACCAGGCCCGGAGGTTCCTCGCCTGGCTGGACCAGGGTTACATGTCGGCCCGCGACCGCGCTTTCGACGTGGGGATCCAGACCACAAGGAGGCTGGCCGACCTCCGGAAGATCCTTAGGGCGGGCGAAACCGACCGGCTGGAAGACCTGGCCGATGATTCCGACGAATACAGCAACGGCAACGGCAGCCTGATGCGCATCCTGCCCCTGGTTGTGGCGATCAGCGGAAAAGACCCCGAAGAGCAGTTCAGGCTTGTCCGCCAAGCCGGAAACCTCACCCATCCGCACATCAGGTCCGCCCTGTGCTGCTTCCTTTACCTGAACATGGCGGAAGGGATCAGCGGCGGGACCGACAAGTTCCTGGCCTATGAACAAGCCCGAACTGATACCGCTGAACTGATGACCCGCCTGGCCTGCCACACCAAGGAGTTCCAGGCCCTGAACCGATTGCTGGAGCCCGGCCTGGCCAGCCTGGCAGAGGCGGAGATCGATTCCGGCGGCTACGTGGTGGCCAGCCTGGAAGCGAGCATCTGGTGTTTGCTGACCACGGATGACTTTGCCGCAGCGGTTTTGAAAGCGGTGAACCTGGGGGACGACGCGGACACCACCGGCGCCATCACCGGCGGGCTGGCCGCCCTGCACTACGGATATGAGGCCATCCCCACGGAGTGGATCGCCAGCCTGAAAAAACCTGAGCTGTTCGCCGCGGTGATTTCCAAATTCCAGATAGCCTCAGGCGCGGCAGCATTGCCAGCTTCACCGGCGACGCCATCGTGAACGCCGCGAACATACCCCCGCTTCCGGGCGGCGGAGTAGACGAAACCATCCCTCCCCGTGACGCTGAACCAAGCGCGGGTTTCAGATACCGGCATCAGGCCTGTCCCGGAGCCGGTTCCCGGTGTATCCAGCTGAGCCTGGGCCTCCTGGGGATGAAGAGGGTGACCCTGAAAACACTCATCAACCGCAAAAGTGGCATGAAGGCTGCCGGCCTGCCACGATCGCTGCTCAGGGAATGTGAGGTGAAAGTTGTTCGCATACGCCAGCGCCGGGTGTGGACGCTCTGTCCCAAAAACAACCCCGCTGAGACTTTGGTGCTGTTCCTGCATGGCGGGGCCCATTTCGCCAATCTCACCCGGATGCACTGGCGGCTGGTGAATAAACTCATCCGCGCCACCAAATCCACCTTTATATTGCCAGACTACCCGCTGGCCCCGGAAGCTGACTGCGAAGACGTTTACGGCTGGCTGGACGAGGTTCGCGCGGAGCTAATCTCCCGCCATCCCGGCCAGAGACTGGTTTTCATGGGGGATTCGGCAGGCGGCGGACTGGCCCTGGGTTTCGCGCAGAAGATCAGGAATGAGGGCGGCCGGCAACCGGAAGCGATCATCCTCTTTTCCCCCTGGCTGGATGTGAGCATGGACAACCCCGACCTTAGCAGATTTGACCGCAAGGACAAAATTCTGAGCATAAAAGAACTGAAATTCGCGGGCAAAGCCTTCACGGGAGGCCTGGAGACCACGGATTTCCGGGTGAGCCCCGTCCATGGCGATCTGGCCGGCTTGGGCAGGATCTCGGTCTTCACCGGCACCCACGACCTTCTGCACGCGGACGCCCTGAAGCTTCGGCAAGTGGCGGAGGAACACGGGGTCGAGATCTGCTTTTATGAATATCCGGGAATGTTTCACGATTGGGTGCTGATCACTGGCCTGAAGGAAAGCAGGGATGTGATCGGAAAAGTGGCTGGTTTTCCGGGGTTTGGGGTCCACTAATTACACGAGTTAAAATAGTGTTCACGCAGATCCACGCAGAAAAAAACACGGATCAACGCGGATAAAGGGATGGATCTGGAATGAAGGGGGTGTGGCGGAGTGGCGGGGTGGCCATTCACGACAGCCAAACGAAGAAAACCCCGGGCGGGGAACCCGGGGTGATCAATATGGCAGGGCTGGGGAGCTTATTTCAGCAGCAGCATTTTGCGGGAGGCGCTGTAACTGCCGGAGTTCATCCGATATAGGTAGAGGCCACTGGCCACGGTCGTTCCGGAGTCGTCGGTGCCGTCCCAGACCAGGCTATGGAGGCCGGAGGCGAACTCGCCCTGGGCCAGGGTTTTCACTTTGCGGCCCTTGAGGTCGTAGATTTCCAGGGTAACGGGCGCGGCGTCCTTGAGGGTGAAACTGACGCTGGTGCTGGGTTTGAAAGGATTGGGGTAATTGCCCCGCAGCGCGGTGGCCAGGGCGGGAGCGCCGGGATCCTCGTTGGCGACGGTGATGGTGGCGTAAACCTGGGTCGGAGCGGAATCCCCGGTGATGTAGGTGACCGTTATGGTATAAGCATAAGTTCCGGGCGAAAGGTACATGTCGATGTGACCATCCACGTCAGGATCGGTGATCTCGATAAGCAGTTCGCCTTCACGGTAAAGCTTGTAGCCGATCTGTCCGGCGTCCGGGGCGACCCAATTGAGCACGACGGACTGGCCCTGGACCGTAGCCGTGAACTCGATCACCGGCGGATGCGTGGGGATGGCCGGAACGACGGTGACGATCTGGGTGGGTGAGGTTTGGATGTTGTCCGCATAGACGGCGGAGACGAAGTACCTATAGGCCTGGCCGTTGAGCAGGCTGGAATCCGTGAAGGTGGAAAGACCCGCCGGCACTTGGGCCACCGGATAGCCGTCGCGCCAGATGCAATAGGCAGTTGGAGCCGGCTGTTGCGACACGGGGGTCCAGGTCAGGATCACCGATTGATCGTTGGGGATGGCGGTGAGGTCTGTGGGAAAGCCGTAGTCGGTGGCGCTGAAGCGGCTCTCCATCACACCCCGGGTCCGCAGGGCGATGTACACCTGATTGGTGCTGGAGCCCCAGGCCATTTGCCAAATGGTGGCGTTTGAGCTCAGGTTCTGGGTGAGGGAAGTGGAGGTGGCACCTTCATCCGTGCTGTAGCTCAGGCCGTTGTCCTTGCCGGAGATCACCTGCTGGCCCGGCCCGCTCAGGACACTCCAGCTGAATCCGGGCATTCCCGCCAGAGTGTAGGTGGCGCCGCCATCTGTGGATTTGTACACCCCGGAATTGGAGGAGGCGTAGATGATCTGGGGCTGGGTGCCAAAGCCAGGCCGGATGGACACCATGGGCTGATAGGTGGTGCTTTCCATGCCGGTGGAGGAGGTGAAGGTGAAGCCGTCGTCGGAATACCAGATGGCAGTGGCGCTGCCCTGATAGGAAAGGAAGAGGCGCAGATTGCCTGAAGGACCGCGTCCCAGCTTCAATCTGGGGGCGAATCCCCACATCCCGCCTGTGGCAACGGTCCAGGATTGGCCGCCGTCGTCGGTGTAGCGGATCTCGCCGGTGGCGGAACCCAGCCAGAACTTGTCGGGATCGGTGGGATGCACTTCGCAGGCCGAGACCTGCGTGCCCTGGTAATAGACATAGCTCCAGGTCTGGCCGCCATCCAGGGAGGTATAGGCGCCGTCGAGGGTGCCGGCCAGCATCCGGCCGGACTGGTAATACTGGTGGTTGGTGGGGGCAAGTTCGTAGATCATCCAGTTGTTCAAGCCGTTCACCATCTGATCCCAGGTAACGCCGCCATCGGTGCTGCGATAGAGGCCGCTGCCCTCGGTTCCACCCCAAAGCTCATTGGTGTCCGAATAGTAGGCCAGGCCGTGCACCAGGGCGAGGTTCAGGCCAGTGTGGGAGGCCGGCACGGGATCATTGTAGCCGCTGGCGCGGAAGATCCCGCCCCAGTGTCCCAGCAGCGCCCCGGCGCCCGACGAGGTGGCTGATTGCCAGTTGGATTGCGGGACCTGGGGTGAGACGGGGGTCCAGGTGAGGCCGCCGTCGTTGCTTTTCTCCACTCCCCCGCTGTTCGAGGTGGCATAATAAATCCCGTTGAATCCGGTGACGCCGCGGTAAGTGCCGGAAGCCGCGAGGGTCCAGTTGGCGCCGCCGTCCGTGGTACGGTAGATGCCGCTGGCGTGGGCGACCAGGCTGAACAGGCTGTCCGTGGGCGAAATGTACATGCCCCAGCCGTCGCCGGCGGGACCCCAGGGAGTCCAGGTCTGGCCATTGTTCACGCTGGTCATCACCGAAGCGGCGGCGGAGCCCATCACCACGAACATCCTCTCCGGATTGGCCGCTGAAGAGGTGAACATCCGCATGAAACCGCCGTTCACGCCCACCTGGGCAAAGCTGTTGCCGCCGTCCGTGGAAACCTCGATCCCCACGTTGCCGGATTTTCCCACCACGATGGTGTTGCCGTCGTTGGCCTTCACCCCCACTCCAAGGATGTAGGCACTGGACAGGGCGGCCACATTCCAGGTGAGGCCGTTGTCCACGCTTTTATAGAGGCCGTTGCGGGCACCGGCGTAAAAGGTGCCGGGCTGGGAAGGTGAAGCCGCCACGGCGTTGTACTGCTTGCGGGGCAGGGGAGCGGGCTCCCAGTTCAGGCCGCCGTCCAGGCTCATGTACACCCCGCCTTCCACGGCGGTGAGGCTGGAACCGCAGGCGGCGAAGACACGCAGGGGGTTGGCCGGATCGGTGGCCAGGCCGCGCACGTTCCCACCCCAGGGGCCGGAGCCGGTCCATTCGTTCACGCCGCGCTGGGATGACAAAGCCTCGAGGACGTCAGGCTGGTAAAAGGGATTGTGCCTGGTGAGGGAGGGGATCTCTTCACCCGTGTCCGGGCAGAGCGTAGCCGCGCCGGCAAGGGCGGCCAGGGCGAGCAGGCAAAAAATGAGGATTCTGTGTTTCATTCTGGATCTCCTGTATGTGATGATTTATCTATCCAACGGAGTGAATCTTTCAGGCGAACACGCTGGTAAACTATCTGAGCCGTGGGAGGAATCTGTCAAGCAATATATGCGGATGCGGAAAAAGAATGGACCGGGGATGAACCAGGCTGTCATTCCGGGGTGGCGTTTCAACGCCGGGGTCCCGGAATGACATGAAGGCTGGCTCTTCAGGCCAAACTGCGGAGGATCGGCATCCTCCAGCAGCGACCAAACTTTTACTTGACCTGAGACGCAGGTTGACATTTGGATGTTTAGGATCTTAATAAATTGTAAAATAATCAGATAGTGGTAACGAACGATGAAGAAATACCTTTGGCTAGTGATCGTGGTGGCGCTGCTGGGCTTGCTTTTTGCCTGGCGGCTGTGCTCCGGCAAGGATAAAGACGCTCAGCAGGGCGGCGGACCCCAGGCGGTGGCGGTGGAAACCGCGCCAGTGGAAGTGATGGACTTGGAGGACAGCGCGACCTTCAGCGGCAACCTGCGGGCCGCGAACAGCTATATCCTGGCGCCCAAGGTGGCCGGGCAGCTGGTGCAGCTGAACGTGAACATAGGCGACACCGTGAGCCGGGGCCAGGTGATCGCGGTGCTGGACGACGTGATCTTCCGGCAGGAATTCAACAAGGCCAAAGCCAATCTGGAGCAGGCAGCCAGCGCGATGGCAGAGGCGGAAAAAGCCCTGGAGCAGAGCCGGACGCTTTTGGCCAAATCCTACATCCCCCAAAGCGAGTTCGACCGCGTGAACGCCCAATACATCTCCGAACAAGCCAAATACCAGGTTGCCCTGGCCGGCAAAAACGCCGCCGAGACCCAACTGGCCAACACCCGGGTGAAGGCGGACTGGAGCGGAGGCGGGTCTGCGAGGGTCATCGGAGAAAGATTTGCCGACGCCGGCCAGCTATTGAATTCGGGCTCGCCCCTGGTTTCCGTGCTGGACATAGGCACCCTGGTGGCGGAGATCGACGTTATCGAAAGCGATTACACCCGCGTGAAGGTGGGCCAGCCCGCCAGCATCAGTTCAGATTCCTGGCCGGAAGAGGAATTCAACGGCAGGATCGCGCGAGTGGCGCCGATGCTGAAGGAGGAATCGCGGCAGGCGAGGGTGGAGATCGAAGTGGCCAATCCCGGCCTCAAACTGAAGCCAGGAATGTACGCGCGGGCACGGATAACCTGGCAGATCAAACCGCAGGCCACGGCGGTTCCCTCCGCCGCCATCTACAAGCACAAGGGCGAAGAGGGGGTTTTCCTGGTGGACAAAGCCTCCAGCAAAGTAAGTTTCATTCCGGTTGAAAAGGGCATTGTCACAACAAAATACGTGGAGATCCTCTCCCCCGCCCTCAGCGGCGAGGTGGTTACCCTGGGCCAGGACCAGCTGGATGACGGGCGGGAGATCATTCTGCCCGGAGCGGAGAAAAAGGGTAAAGCCAAACCATGAAGATAGCCCAAACATCCGTCAATTTTCCCGTGACCACCATCATGGTGGCGCTGATCGTGATCATCCTGGGCGGGGTGGCCCTCACCAGGCTGCCCATCGACGCCATGCCGGACGTAACCTCGCCCACCATCAGCATCTCCACCAGCTACTCCAAAGCCAGCCCGCTGGTGGTGGAGGAGCTGATCACGCGGCCCATCGAAGAAGCGGTGGGCGCGGTTTCCGGAGTGGAGGAGATCTCCTCCCGCTCTTCGGAAGGCAGCAGCAGCGTGCAGGTGTATTTCGCCTGGGGCACCGATCTGGACGCCGCTTCCAACGACATCCGCGACCGCCTCGACCGCATCCTGGCACGCCTGCCGGACGACGCCAGCCGGCCTTCGCTGCGTAAATTTGACCTTGCCGCCATGCCCGTGGTGATGATGGGCGTGGTGAGCGACCTGGACCCCGTGACCCTGCGCACGCTGATCGACAACGAAATCGGCTATCGCCTTGAGAGGGTCAACGGCGTGGCCAGCATCAACGTCTGGGGTGGGCTCACCCGGGAAGTGCAGATCAACATCGACCCCCAGAAACTGAAGTCGCTGGGCATTTCCATGGACTCCGTGATCAGCCGCATCCGCGCTTCCAACGTTAACCAGCCCACGGGCAACATCTACCGCGGCAACTACCAGATCACGGTGCGCGTGCCCGGGGTGTTCGAAAATCTGGACGAACTGCGGGAAACCGTGATCGCCCAGAAGGGAGGGACCTCCGTTTCGCTGAAGGAGATCGCCACCGTCGAAGACGCGTCATCCAAAGAAACAAGCGTGGTGCGGATCAACGGCGAGCCGGGCATCCAGATCTCGGTGAACAAACAATCCGGCACCAACACGGTGCGGGTGGCCAAAGGCGTTTTAAAAGAGGTGGAAAACATCAACCACAGCATCTCCCAGGTGAAGGTGGTGCCCCTGGTGGATCAATCTGTCTATATCAGCCGCTCCATCAACAATGTGGCCAGTTCCGTGGTGATCGGCGGCATCCTCGCAGTGCTGATCCTGCTCTTTTTCCTGCGCAACTTTAAAAGCACCCTGGTGATCTCCACCGCCATCCCGATCTCCATCATGGCCACCTTCGGCCTGCTCTATTTCAACGGCTTCACCCTGAACCTGATGACCATCGGCGCGCTCGCGCTGGGGGTGGGCCAGCTTTTGGACAACTCCATCGTGGTGCTGGAAAATGTATTCCGGCACCGGGAACTGGGCAAAAAACCGAAGGAAGCAGCCATCGTCGGCGCGGATGAGGTGACCTCCCCCATCATTGCCAGCACCCTCACCTCCGTGGTGGTGTTCCTGCCCATGATCTTCATGCAGGGCATGACCGGCCTGATGTACCGCCAGCTGGCCTTCGTGGTGGTTTTCGCCCTCATCTGTTCGCTGGTGACGGCGCTCACCATGGTGCCCATGCTTTCCAGCAAGCTGCTAAGCGTGAGCACGGAGCCCAAAGGCCGCAAAGACAGCCTGCGCTGCCGGATCTACCACGCCACAGGGCGGATCCTGGAGGGCATGGAAAACGTGTATGGCAAAGCCCTGAACTGGGTGCTGGACCATCGCGGCAAAGCGGTGCTCATCGCCGGAGCCGCACTGGCCGGAGCTGTGCTGCTTTCCCTGGCGATCGGCTCCGAACTGATGCCAGTGTCCGACGAAGGCGAGATCCGGGTGAACCTGGACATGGAAGCCGGCACCAGATTGGAGGTGGTGGACGCCAAGATGAAGGTTTTGGAGGAGCGGCTCAAAGGCATCGACGAGATCACGCACACCATCACCCAGGCCGGCAGCGGCGGCTGGGCCTCGGGCTCAAACACCGGCTCCATCCGGCTGCGGTTGGTGGGAAAATCGGAACGCTCCCGCAGCGATGAAGAGATCGCCGGCGAGATCCGCAAACGCTTTGCCGGCATTCCCGGCGCCAGGATCCGCGTGCGCACCGCCACCAGCAACCAGATGTCCCGCTTCATGGGTGGCGGGGACAGGCTGGAGATCCAGGTGCGGGGCCACGACCTGGAGGAATCCTTCCGTCTGGCCAGCAGCATCCAAAAATCCATCGAAGCGGTGGAAGGCGTAACCGATGCCAATCTCAGCCGCACCGCCGGCGCTCCGGAAGACCTGATCATCATCGACCGGACCAAGGCCGCCGAACTCGGCCTCAGCGTGCAGCAGATCTCCTCCGTGCTGGAAACGGCGCTCTCCGGCTCCAGCGCCGGCGAATTCGTCGACGAAGGCCGGGAATACCCAATGCTGGTGCAGATCAAGGACGCGGACCAACTGCCCCTGGAACAGCTGCTGGACCTCACGGTGGTCAATTCCGCCGGGCAGCCCGTCGTGCTGCGCAACGTGGTGCGCGTGGCCAGCAGCCAGAGCTCCACCGTGATCGAAAGGCTGAACCAGGAACGCATGATCGACATTTCCGCCAACCACACCGGCCGCAACCTCAGCGCTGTGGTGCGCGACATCCAGGCCCGGCTGGACAAGATCCCCCTGCCCCTGGGCTACAGCGTGGAGATCGCCGGCGACTACAAACAGCAGCAGGAATCCTTCCGCGAAATGCTCATCGGCCTCATCCTGGCGATCATCCTCATCTACATGGTGATGGCCAGCCAGTTCGAATCCATCAAAGATCCAATGGTGGTGATGGGCTCGGTGCCCTTCGCCTTCATCGGCGTGGCCCTGATCCTCTTCCTCACCGGCACCACCTTCAACCTCCAAAGCTACCTCGGCATCATCATGCTGGCCGGGATCGTGGTGAACAACTCCATCCTGCTGGTGGACACCACCAACAAACTGAGGCGCAATGAAGGAATGCCGCTGCGCGAGGCGATCGAGAATGCCGGACGCCGCAGATTGCGGCCCATCCTGATGACCGCCATCTCCACCGTACTGGGCCTCACGCCCCTGGCCATCGGCATGGCGGAAGGCGGCGAAACCCAGGCTCCGCTTGCCCGGGCGGTGATCGGCGGACTGCTTGTCTCCACTTTGGTGTCGTTGCTGTTCATCCCGGTGATCTATTCCTTCTTTGAAGGGGGATGGCGGCGGAAACTTTCCAAACGCACTGAAGTTCAGGATGTTTAGCGACCAGCGTTGCTACCGTTTACGGACGAAAAAAGGCTCCCCAATAAAAAAAAGGCTCCCTGAGAGGAGTCTTTTTTTTGACAAATTGGTGGAGGTGGCGGGTATCGAACCCGCGTCCAAAAAACCGGTCATGAGTGAATCTACATGCTTAGTTGTCTTTGCTCGCGGCCGGGGCGGTGAAAGACAATCAGACCCGCCGGGGCCAGGGCTCATAGTCTTAGCCGGGTTTTATGAGCTCTCGAACCCGGAGCGGCCACACTGTTTCGACGCCCAATCCCTTCCCGGCGGCGCGGAAGGGTTGAACGTTAGCTGCTTACGCTGCTAAGGAGTAGTTGTTGTTTGCAATTAGATTTGTTTGCTGCTTGATAACGGAGCGGACAGCGTCTCCGGCATGCATCTCTCACACCCTGGTTCCCTGTCGAAACCATGTCACCCCCTATACGCTGGTAAAGAACTAATAGACAAGATATTCGAAGCGGGGCTGCTGTCAAGCGGTAATTCCGCTCAAGCGATTGCGGGGATACCCGGCACTCTGGAAGTGGTTTCAAAGGCCGTTGCCTGATCACCCTCCCCAAACCCCCGCTGGTTCGACCCCTCCGAGCCTCCCGCCTGATCACCGCATTTGAGGCGAGGGGCATGCGGGGGGCACGGCGGGCGCTTGGCTGGAAGGCTTATGGTTGGGCTCAGGGATCAGCGCGCCTTGCCGATGATATCACGCAGTGAGAGGTCGTTCTCCCGCAGGAAAGCCTCCAAACCCTGGCGCAGTTTCACCGCGGCCAGGGGATCGCTGTAAAAGGCGGTGCCGAGGGCGATGGCGGAAGCGCCGGCCCAGAAAAATTCGAGGGCGTCCTGCCAGCTGTGGATGCCGCCCAGGGCCAAAATGGGGATGTCAACAGCCTGGTCAACCTTGTGGCAAAGGGCCAGAGCCACTGGTTTGATACCGCATCCGCTGTAGCCGCAAACGGGGTTGGAGATCCTGAATTTGCCCGTTTTCCAGTCGATCGCGGAGCCGTAGAGGGTGTTGATCAATGCCAGGGATGTTGCCCCTCCGGACTCGGCGGCTTGAGCGACGCGGGCGATGTCGGTCACGTTGGGGCTGAGTTTGAAGATCAGTTCGCGCTCCGTGATGGCGGCCAGCCTGGAGGCAAGGGCGAAAACCACGTCCGGGTCCGCCCCGAAGGCGATCCCCTCCCTGGCAACGTTGGGACAGGAGATATTCACCTCGTAGCCGGCGATCCCTTCCTGCAGTTCCAGTCCGTCGAGAACCTCCAGAAACTCGTCTTCGGAAGAGCCTGAGAAACTGACGATCAGCGGGATCCGAAGTTTTTCCCGCAACAACGGAAGATCTTCATTCAGCCAGGCTTTGAGGCCCGGATTCTGCAGGCCGATGGAGTTAAGCAAACCAGCCTCGGTTTCAAAGAGCCGGGGCGGCGGATTGCCGGCTATGGGGGCCAGGGTGATGGTTTTCGTGGTATAGGCACCGAGTACGTGCTGGTCGAAGAGATCGAAATACCCGGTGTCAAAGGTGCCGGAGGCCACTGTTACCGGGCTTTTCAGCCGCAGGCGCCCCATCGAGGTGGCAAGCCTGTTCATAACTCGCTCCAGCGGATTTTTGCGGCCTCGAACACAGGTCCTTCCTTGCACACGCGCTGCCAGCCCTCCCCCGCCGGGACCGCGCAGCCGTGGCAGGCGCCCAGGCCGCAGGCCATGTAGGCTTCCAGCGAGGCATAATGCGGCAGGTCGCCAACGCAGGCCTGCAGGGCTTTAAGCATCGGCAACGGCCCGCAACTGAAGACGATATCGAAGTCTTCCGTCCTGATGAAGTCAGGGATGTCCAGCGTGACCGGTCCCCGGCTGCCGGCGCTGCCGTCGAGGGTATAGGCGAGGTCACAGGGAAAGACGTCCTCGGCACAGGACCCGCCGTGGATGTGGACGACTTGGTTGTCCGCAGCCAAAACCAGCTTTAGCCAAGCCAGAGGCGGATATCCGATCCCGCCGCTCACCAGCAGGGCCTTGCGGCCCCGCACCAGGGGAAAGGAGTTGCCCAGCGGCCCGGTCAGCAGCAGCGGTTCGCCCAGCTGCAATTCTGCCAAAGCCCGGGTGCCGGGGCCCACAACCTTGATCAGGAAAGCGATCTCACCATCATGGGCGGCAAACACGCTCACAGGCTTGAAGAGGCGCTTCGTTTGGGAAGGCAGCCCGGCCTTGAGCTCAAAGAACATCCCAGGACGGCAGAGCGAGGCCAGATCCGGCGCCGCGACGCTGATCCGCAGGTAATCCCGGTTGATCCTTTCGCTGCTGAGCAGAGGCACTTCCCGATGGGCGATCATGCTCCGTCCTGCCAGGTGATCCGGCCTTCCAGAAAGGTGCAAAGCACGCGTCCGGAAAGCGTTTGATCCAGCCAGGGAGTGTTTTTTCCCTTGGAGAGGAGGGATTCCGCGGTGAAAGTGGTGCTGGCCTCGAGGTCGATGAGGTTGAGGTCGGCGGGATGTCCTGCTTTGAGTTCGGCCGGCGGCAGGTCCAAAACCCTGGTCGGGGCAATGGTCAGGGCTTCGGCAAGGCGGGCCAGGGAAAGCTGGCCGGGTTTCACCAGATGGTGGTAGATGGCGCAGAAGGCGGTTTCCAGGCCGATGATGCCGAAGGGGGCGTGGTCGAACTCGCGCACTTTCTCGAAATCCGCGTGGGGCGCGTGATCGGTGGCGATGCAGTCGATGGTGCCGTCCTTGAGGGCGGCCAGACAGGCCAGGCGGTCCTTCTCCGTGCGCAGCGGGGGTTTCATCTTGGTGTTGGTGTCGAAGCCCAGGCAGGCGTCTTCCGTAAGCAGCAGATGGTGAGGCGTTACTTCGCAAGTCACTTTCACGCCGCGCTGTTTGGCCTCACGCACCAGCTCAATGGAACGGGCGGTGCTGATGTGGGCGATGTGCAGCCTGGCGCCGGTGTTTTCCGCCAGCATGATGTCCCGCGAGACGATCACTTCTTCGGCCAGGCCGGGAAGGCCGGAAAGGCCGAGTTTGGAAGCGATCCGTCCGCCGTGGATCTGGCCTTTGCCAGCCAGGTTGTAGTCCTCGGCGTGGATCACCAGAGGCAGGCCGAAATTGGTGGCGTAGCGCATGCAGTTGAGCATCAGCTTGGCATTTTGCACGCAGTGGCCGTCGTCTGAAACAGCCACGATCCCGCCGGACTGCATGGTGGCCATTTCGCTGATCTCCTTGCCCTCGCTCTTTTTGGTCATGGCGCCGATCACATGGACCCTGGCCGAGCCCAAATCCTTGGCGCGGCGCTGGATGTAGTCCACCGTGGCGATGTTGTCCACCACGGGATCGGTGTTTGGCATGGCGCAGAGGCTGGTGAAGCCCCCCCTGGCCGCGGCGCGGGTGCCGGAAACGATGTCTTCCTTGTAGGTCTGGCCGGGGTCGCGCAGATGCACGTGGAGGTCCACGAAACCGGGAAAGACGTGCCTGCCGGTGGCGTCAAGGATCTGGTCCGCCTTTTGGGGCAGGCTTTTGGCGATCCGGGCGATGCGGCCGTTTCGGATCAAAATGTCGCGGAGCTGGAACTTTCCGTTGATGTAAGCGGTGCTGTTAATGATGAGTGTGGTCATTTTTTCCCTCCCTCAAAGTTTTCCGCCAAGGATGAGGAACATCAGCGCCATGCGCACTGCCACGCCGTTGGCGACCTGTTCCACGATGATGCTCTGGCTGCTATCCGCGATCTCGGGCAGGATCTCCACCCCGCGGTTCATCGGCCCCGGATGCATGATCAGGGCGTCCTTCTTGGCATATTTGATGGTGTCTTTGGAGAGCACGTAGTGTTTGCTGTATTCCTCAAGGCTGGGAAACAGCCCCTCCCCCATCCTCTCCAGCTGCATGCGCAGGCCCATCACGATGTCGGCGTCGCGCAGGGCTTCGCGCAGATCGTATTCCACCCGGCAGCCAAAAATCTCCGCCATGCCGCCCGGCATCAGGGTGCGCGGACCGCAGACGGTTACCTCCATGCCCAGTTTTTTCATGCCGATGAGGTTGGATCGCACCACCCGGCTGTTCAGGATATCGCCCACAATGGTGATCTTCAGGCCTTTCAGCTCGCCCACGCGTTCCCAGATGGAAAAAATGTCCAGCAAGGCCTGGGTGGGATGGGCGTGGCGCCCGTCGCCGCCGTTGATCACGGGCTTGCCGGAGTATTTGTTCACCAGTTGCGGGCTGCCGGGGCTGCTGTGGCGGATGCAGTAGAGGTCGATGCCCATGGCGCCGAGGGTGTAGATGGTGTCCTGCAGGCTTTCGCCTTTCTGGAGGGAGGAAACTGAGGCCTGAAAGCTCACCACGTCGGCGCTGAGGCGGTTGGCGGCCAGCTCGAAGCTCATCCGGGTGCGGGTGCTGTCTTCCACAAAAAGGGTGCAGACGGTCTTTCCGCGCAGGGTGGGGATCTTTTTGTACTCGCGAAGGTTGATCTCTTTCATGCCTTGGGCGGCTGAGAGGATGTACATGATCTCGTCGGCGGAATAGTCCTCCAGGTCGAAGAGGCTGCGGCCGACGAATTGGGGCGTAGATTCCATTTTGGCTCCTTTCCGGCTCACTGGCACGGATTAAAGGTTTGAATTTGTTCCCTTTTGGCGCGGCGGCCGATTTGGTCAAGTTATTTTTCCCGGCCCGGGGCCAAACCTTTCCGGACGAGGGAAAAAGCCTCTGTGCGACGGCTGTTGGGGAGGCAGGGAGGAAAAAGTCTTGACTGATAATCCCTTTCGGATTTTTGGTGCAAGCCAAAGAAAAAAACTTCACAGGAGATATAATAATGAAACGTCTCGTGATCCTGACCCTGGCCGCGCTGCTCTTTCTTACAGCCTGCGCCGCGAACAGGGAGAAACTCAACCCCCGCGCCACGGTCGACCTCAAATCCGCCGATGTGGCCTACAATCAGCAGAACGTGGACGAAGCCCTCGCTTTGTACACCAAGGTGCTGGACGAAAAAGAAGGCAATCCCAACCACGCCCACGCCCTGAGAAGGGTGGCGGATATCAACCTTTATTATGGCGAAACCATTGCCGACAAGGCCGTGGAATACAATAAGACTGCGTTTGAGAACTACGACAAGTCCATCGCCATCATGGAAAAGTATGAAAAGCCCACGGAGAAAGAGCTGGCCGCCATCCGCGACATGAAAAAACGCCGCACCAGCGCCTGGACCAGGATCTTCAACGCCGCCGACACTCAGCTGGCCGAAGGCAACACCGCCACCGCCATCGAGATCTTCGAGACCGTGGCCGCGATGGACCTTTCCCGCACGGAGCCGCTTTACAAGCTGGCCACCATCTATCAGAAGGACATGAAGGACGAAGCCAAGGCCGAGGCCATCCTGCTCAAGATCTATGACGTGGATCCCGAGAATACGGAAGTGCAGGAGTCCATGGGGATCTTCTATCTGAACAAGAAAGATTATACCGCCGCCCTGCCTTTCTTCGAGAAGGTGAAACTGGCTGAGCCGATGAACGTGAACAACCTGATGAACCTTTCCTTCTGCCAATTCGAGCTGGAGCAGTATGAGGCCGCCAAGCTGAACAACCAGATGGTGCTGGCCATCGAGCCCAACAACGAAGACGCGCTGGCCGACGCCAAATACATCGCCTACAAGCTGAAAGACAACGCCGCCGCGCTGGGATATCTGAAAAAGCTGCTGGGGATCCGCGACGATGACAAGGATTTTCAGGAGATCAGCTTCCTGCTCAACGAGATGCAGAACTTCGAAGAAATGATCACCTACGCCCGCAAATGGTACGAATATGACGGCCTGAGCAAGGACGCGGTGAGGCTGGTGATCCTGGGCGCTCAAAAGACCAAGAACAAAGCCCTCGAAACCGAATTCAACAACATCCTGAAAAAGATGAACTAAACCTATCCGGATGGAAATCAGCCTGTCCGCTATCCGGGCAGGCTTTTTCTTTGCCACCATGAAAGTGAAAACAGCTTACCTTTACGCCCTGGGCGCCGTGCTGGCCTGGTCCACCGTGTCCACGGCCTTCAAGCTGAGCCTCAGGCACCTCACGCCGCTGGGCCTGCTGCTCTTCGCGTCCAGCGCCGCAACCCTCTTTCTGGTTGTGGTGAACCTGTTTGACCGGGCAAAACGCGGGGCGGTTTTTTCCTCCTGGTGGCGTTCGCTGCCGGCGGGCTTGCTGAACCCCTTTGTCTATTACCTGATGCTGTTCGTGGCCTACCACCGCCTCCGCGCCCAGGAAGCCCAGGTGCTGAACTACACTTGGGCGATCGTGCTGTCCCTGCTTTCGGTGTGGTTGCTCAAGGAAAGGTTTCGGCTGAAAGACCTGCTGGCGCTGCTGCTAAGTTTTCTGGGGGTGGTGATCATTTCCACCCGGGGCCGGGTGCTCCTGCTGCAGTTCGAAGATCCGCTGGGCTCGCTGCTGGCGGTTTCCACCTCGCTGGTCTGGGCGGTTTACTGGATCCTGAACCTGAAGGATACCCGCGCAACGAACGGCAAGCTGCTGCTCAATTTCCTGGTGGGGACCATCGCCACCGCGCTCTACGCCCTGATCCGCGGCAGGCTGAACCTGTCCGGGCTTTTCACTGTGAACGGCGTGGTGCTCCGGGGCTTGCTGGGCGCGCTCTACGTCGGCGTTTTCGAGATGGGTTTCACCTTCATCCTCTGGCAGAAAGCGCTTCAGTCCAGCGAAAACACGGCCTCCATCTCCAACCTGATCTTCCTCACACCCTTCCTCTCGCTGATCTTCATCTCCCTCATCCTCAGGGAAAACATCCACCCCGCCACCCTCATTGGCCTGGTGGTGATCATCGGCAGCAACCTTTGGCAGAAAGGTATTTTCGTTACGCGGAGCTCCAAAGGCCCGCGGAAACAATTATGAGTACAAGTAAAAAGGAGCCTGCGATGACAGGAGTTTTGCACCATGTGGAAATTTATGTGCGGGACCTTCAGACGAGCCGCGAGTTTTGGTCCTGGTTGCTAAAGCGGCTGGGTTATACGCTCTTTCAGGCTTGGGACGGTGGCTTCAGCTACCTTCTGGGCGAGACCTACATCGTATTCGTGCAGGCGGAACAGCGCTGGCTGGACATCCCCTACCATCGCTGCCGCGCGGGTTTGAACCATCTGGCCTTTCACGCCGACAACCGGGATTGCGTGGATGAGATCACCTCTGAACTGCGGTCGAAAGGAATCACCATTCTGTACGAGGACAGGCATCCCTATGCCGGCGGAGATGACTACTACGCCGTTTTCTTTGAGGACCCGGACCGCATGAAAGTGGAGATCACCGCGGCCACTTAGGCCATGAAACATTGCCCCACGCGCGCGTCATTTTGGGAAACCAAGCTGGCGTAGAGCGAGGCTGGCGTCGGGCGAGGCAGGCGTAGAGCGAGGATCGAGCATCGACGACAGCAGATCTTACCCATCTCAGCCCTGAACGCGGGCCATTCCGGAACGCAGTGACGGAATTCAACCCTTGCGGGAATAGCAAATGTAACACAGGAGCGGGGTCGATTCAGGTAGCGCCTGGATCGTCCCTCTGCCAGGGCATTACCCAAACAGCCTGGATTCCGGGACCCCGCGTGCTGGTGCACGCTTCCCCGGAATGACATGCTGGCTCTAGCTTACCAAGAGAGTAATGTTTTGCTCTCACCAACTCGACTTGAAAGAGAGCCAATTTCTTTGGGAAAGAAAAGTAGCAAAAGAAAAACCGATCCCAGGCGTCCGAACCACGTTTCATTTTTGGCGCTTTAGGGTAAAAAGGTAAGAAATCATAAGATCAGGGGACTGCCCTGCAGACGCGGAAGCCGTAGCCGCTGTAGCCGTGGTACGGGTAGGCGCTGTAACGATTCGCGACCCGGCAACCGGAGGCATTGACGCCCCAGTAGCCGCCGCGCTTCACCCGGTTCGACCCGCTTGCAGGCCCCGTTGGATTGTTCTGCGGGCTGCTGCTGTAATAGTACCAGTCATACCAATCCCAACACCATTCCTCGAGGTTGCCGCTCATGTCGTAGGTTCCGAGTTCGTTGGGCGACTTGGTCCCGACGGGCTTGCTGCCGTAAGGCGAGTTGTTTCCACCATGCCAAGCCACTGCGCTAATGTCACCTGAGCCGCTGTAGAGATAGTCGGGCGGATCCACAGCACCCCGGGCGGCGTATTCTCATTCCGCCTCCGTGGGCAATCTGTATCCGGTGGCGTTCCAGTTGCAAATGGCGGCGTTCCAGTTGGCGTTGTAGGATGTGGGTACAGTACCCCAATTGGCGGGATTGGTGGAACCGGAAATGCTGTAGACCGGAGTGAGCCCCTCCGCGAGGCTGCGCAGGTTGCAGTATTTGAGGCTGGCGTACCAGGAGACATAATAGGCAGGATAATTGTCACCAAGTCCAGAAATTATTGTCCAGCTGAAACCTGGCTGCATATACTGGACGTACTCCGCCTGGGTGACCTCGTATTTGCCGATGTAAAAGGGATCAAGGGTTACACTGTGGACGGGAAGCTCACCGTCGTCTCCTACCTCGTCATCGATGGTATCCCCCATGGTGAAGGTGCCGCCGGGGACGAACACGAAACCGGCAGGAACTCCGGAAGTGACTGAGGTCACATAGTAAAAGCGGCGGGGGTTGGTAACCGTGGTGGACCAGGTTGTACCGGCGAAGCTGCCGCTGATGTCTTCACTGAAGCCAGACTCCGGCGATGCCGATGAAAAAACCTTGTAAGCCGCGGCTCCCGGTACTTCGAGCTAATTTAGTGTGAGCGTTGAACCGTTCACGGAGATGCTGAGATCACTCACCCTGCTCGCGCCTTCAGCGGCGATGCTGGCGGATTCGACCCGCTCCGCGCGGATGCCGGAATCGCCGCCCGCTATTGTTGGAGCTGCTTTGGGAGCTATTTCCGCGGACAAAGGGACAAGGCAGATCGCGAGCATCATAATTGAGAAAAATGTGGTCGTAAGGGCTTGCATTTCTTCCTGCCAGAAGCCTATGGTTGAGAAAATCAGCCTGTGTACAAGCTGGATTTCGACTTGAAATCACCGGGGTAGCCATGCTTCCGGCCGCTCCGGCCAGCAAAAAACGATGATCTTGCCGCCTGGCTGAAATTTGTTGGGACACCACTTTGCCCTTTACCGGTTTCTCTGATCGAACCTGCGCGGCATTTGTGAATGCTCCACCCAATATGGCCCGGAACAGCTCACCGGTTTTGGGTACGCCCATGGTACCTCCTTATTTGGCGTCATGTAAAACCTCGCCACATGTTTGTATGATCACTCCAAATTTGTCAAGCTATTTCTTTCCGACTTCGCGAGGCTGGACTTGCCCGATGTGTCCCGCAACTCATCCACCCAGGAGACAAGCCTCGTAATGGATCGGAGCTAAAAAAGTCATAGCTATACCATGGTTGGCCCCAAGTATCAATACGGTATCAATACGGAATCAATACGGATTTCATCCGTAATGATTCCGTATTGATACCGTATTGATATTGGGAGCGACCCGTGGAAAGACCAAAGTAAAAATCTGAGGATATCCAGAGCTGAAAACCATTAATGATATAGGATATAATACGGTATAATAATGGAATAAGTAATGCAATATGGACGCTGTTCATCATTTCTCTTGACAGATTTTAGCGCCTTGGGCTAATGGCCATTGAGATGAGGCAAGCAGCTTGGGGAAAATGATTGGTTTTCACCTTGCCTCACCCGAGCTTTGGAACCCTCAACAAAGGAGTGTCCGCGATGAGAAAATCAAGCTTGGCATTAGTCCTGATCACATTGGTGGCAGGATTGGCGGTTTGCGCCCAATTGGCAGCCCAGCAAGCAATCGACAGGGCTTCTGGCACTCATTTACGCGTGGGTATCTTTGACTCCCGCGCCATCGCCGTGGCCTACGCCCGATCGGAAGAATTCAATCAGTACATCAAAGACCTGAGAACTGATCTTGCCCAAGCCAAAGCCGAAGGAAACGACAAACTTGTGAACGAATTGGAAACCCTGGGCCCCGCCTTGCAGCAACTGATGCACAAACAGGGTTTCAGCACCTGGCCGGTGGATGACATCCTGGAACGGATCAAGGACCAGATCCCGGAGATTGCGAAACAAGCTGGCGTGGACATCATTGTGAGCAAATGGGACATAGTTTACCAGTTGCCTGGGGTTGAATTCATCGATGTAACCGATCTTTTGGTGATGCCCTTCGCTCCCGATGCCAGTACTCTGGACCTCATCAAGAGTTTAAGGGAGATCGAACCGGTATCACTGGAAGAACTTGAGGAGCTCGAATCCGAGTGATGGCTGACGATCTCTCCGCCAGATAAGCGATTCGGTATTCAACGGCCCAGTTCAGCACTCAGGCTTTCTGAGGTGGAATACTCCCGCGTAAACAAAGATCAGACCGGCAGTTCGAGCTGTTCGCAGCCGGTGTTTTCGCCCAGGTCCAGCTTACCCACGCCCACGCCCAGGAGGCGGATCCGGCGGCCCTCATCCCAGTTCGCCACCAGCAGTTTCTGGGCGTATTCGAAGAGCAAGACCTTATCGGAAGAGGCTTCGGGTAGCGGACAGCTGCGGGTGACGCATTCAAAATTGTCGTATTTGATCTTGAGGATCAGGTTGCGGGCCTGGATGTTGCGAAAGGCCATGCGGTTCACCAGCCTGTCCACCAAATCCCGCAATTCCTCCAGCAGCTCTTCGATGGCACTCAGATCGGCGTGGAAAGTGCTTTCGCAACTGATGGATTTGGGGTCGGATTCGGTGATCACGGCGCGGTTGTCGATCCCGCGCACCACCTGGTAGAAGTAGAGCCCCGTTTTGCCGAAAACTCTGATCAGATCGAGCATTTCCCGGGCATGCAGGTCCTCGCCGTTGTGGATGCCCATTTTCTTCATGCGGGCGGCTGTCACCCGGCCGATGCCATGGAATTTTTCAATCGGGAGAGCGAAGAGGATCTCCCGCGCGTTTTCGGGGGTGATCACGCTCAAGCCGTCGGGTTTGTTCAGTTCAGAGCCGATCTTGGCCAAAAATTTGTTGAAGGAAACCCCGGCGGAGCAGGTGAGCCGGGTGGTTTCCAGAATATCGGCTTTGATGAGCCGCGCGATCTCCACCGGGTCGTCCAGGCCCGCTTTGTTGGCTGTAACGTCCAGATAGGCTTCATCGAGGGACATCGGTTCCACAAGGTCGGTATAGCTGAAAAAGATGGCGCGGATCTGTTCCGAGACCTCTTTGTAGAGCTTGAAGTGGCTGTGCACAAAGATCCCCTGGGGACAGAGCTTCCAGGCCTGGTGTGAGCTCATGCCGCTGTGGACGCCGAATTTCCGCGCCTCGTAGGAACAGGTGGAAACCACACCGCGGCCGTTGGGGCTGCCGCCCACGATCACGCATTTGCCCTTCAGGAAAGGGTCCTCGCGGATCTCGATTGCCGCGAAATAGGCGTCCATGTCGATGTGGATGATCTTGTTCACGCGACCAATCTGCCGCCGACGCCGGTTTGGTCAAGACATTCTTTTGGTGGGGATGCATTCCGGTTCGAAAACCATTTTTCTTGAAGCACCGCCAACCTTCTTCACCGAAGCTTTGATCATGGAGACATTTTTTGCTTGACAGCGGAATCAATGACCGATTTAATCGACTTTGATAAAAAAAAGCAGGAGTTTACCATGTGTTTCAGCATCTTTTCCAAGAAGAAAAAGAACATTGAAGAAGCAGCCAAAGGCTTTGCCTCAAAGGTAAAAGATTCGGTGGGCGATGCCTACGAAAAAGCCAAGGACGCGGTGGAAGACACAGTCGACAAGGTGAAGGACGCCAATCTGGATGACAAGTTCGACAAGTTTGTGGATAATGCCAAAGACAAGTTTGAAGACGTCAAGGACAAGGTCGGCGACACACTGGAGAAAGCCAATCTGGACGAGAAGTTCGACAAAGTGGTGGAAGGCGCGAAAGACAAGTTCGAAGACATCAAGGACAAGGTCGGCGACACCCTGGAGAAAGCCAATCTGGACGAGAAATTCGACAAAGTGGTGGAAGGCGCGAAAGACAAGTTCGAAGACATCAAGGACAAAGTTGCCGACGCCACGGACAAGATCAAGGATGACACTCCGGAGAAACCTGTCTGAAAAAACTCTTCAGCCATTGAAGACACCAATCTAAACAGGAGCCCTTTATTTTTAGAGCAAGGATACCGGGATCGCCAGGGTTGATCCTGACCCGCGTGGCGCGGTATGTCCGGCGGAAGCTTTCTGGAGGAGCCAGGCCATGACCAACGGCCGCGAAAGATCGCCTTGGAAACAACGCTGGTTGGTTGTTTTGGGTGGTTTTTTGCTGGCCATGGTTGGAGGCCTTTCCTATTCTTGGGGCGTGTTTGTAGAGCCGATGCAAAAGCAGTTCGGCTGGACCAAGAGCGACGCCACCCTGCCCCTGTCCGTGTTCATGGTGGTGTTTGCCATCATGATGATCCCCGGAGGCCGGCTCCAGGAAAAGATAGGCCTGAAGAAACAGATCCGGCTGGGGGCCTTCCTCTTCCTGTTGGCCTACATTCTAAGCGGTTTGGTGCATTTCACCAACCACAAGCTGTGGCTGGTGTTCAGCTACGGGGGTTTGGGCGGAATCGCCTGCGGAATCACCTATTCCTGCATCGCGCCCGCCATTCGGCGGTGGTTTCCGGACAAGCCGGGACTGGCCGTATCGCTGGGCGTGATGGGCTTTGGCCTTGCCTCCACTTTCTTCGCGCCCTTCAAAGCCAGGGTGGCGCTGCCGCATCTGGGGATCGCCGGGACTTTCGTCCTCACTGGCGGGATCACCTTTGCCATCGCCTGGGTCGCTTCCAGTTTGCTGCGGTTTCCAGAGGATGACTGGTTCACCCACCTCTTCGGCACGATGCACCTCACCGGCCATACCAGCAGCATCATGGAGGATGTGACCCCGCGGAAAATGATGCGTGAAAAGCTCTTCTGGCTAACCTGGCTGGCTTTTCTCTGCGTGGTTTTCGGCAGTTTGATGATCATCGGCATCCTGCCATCTTTTGGCCGGGAAGCTTTGCGGCTCACAATTGCCCAGGCAGCCATACCTCTTTCCTTTTTTTCTTTCACCAACGGACTCAGCCGCCCCCTGGCGGGCTATCTTTCCGACAGGATCGGCTCCCTGCAGCTGATGGTGATGGTTTACACTCTGCAAACTGCGGTTTTTTTGCTGCTGCCCTTTCACATCAACACCCTGCTGCTGCTGAACCTTGCCGGGATCATCCTCGGCCTGGGGATCGGGGTCACCCTGGCGCTCTTTCCGGTGCTTAGTTCGGAGTTTTTCGGCGTAACCCACATGGGCATCAACTACGGCCTGCTTTTTTCCGCCTACGGGTTCGGGGCGCTGGCCATCCCGGTGGGAACCTTGATGCACGCGCGCTGGAATAGCTACACCCCACCTCTGTTGCTGGCAGGAGTCCTATCCGGTTTGGGAACCCTGATCCTAGCAGGCATCCTGCTCTTCCTGAGAAAACGGCCGCACTGACCCAGTCCGTGTCCAGCTGGCCAGCCTGAATCTCAGGATTTGTTTCAAGCTCCCTTCCAAACCACGTGGTTGGAGTGAAGGAATGACTGGAGAACCTCCAACCGCTGTTCAGATCGTCATTCCGGGAAGCGTGTACCAAGCACGCGGGGATCCGCAATGACACGCCGCTTTATCTTACCTGGGAAAGGTATTTGCCCCACCCACTTGATTTAACAGAGAGCATTATTTCATCAGCATCATCTTGATGGTTTTGGTTTCGTTTTGCGTTCTCACCCTGGCGAAATAAACGCCGCTGGCCACACCCCGGCCGTTGTCGTCACGTCCGTCCCAGCGCTGGCTGTGGTTTCCCCCAGACAACTTGGCCTGGAGGAGGGAACGCACTTTCTGGCCGCGGATGTTGAAAACGTCCACGCTCACTTCGCTGGAGAGGGCGAGGTTGAAAGCGATGCTCACATCAGGGTTGAAGGGATTGGGATAGGCCGTGAGCGCGGAAATGGGACTCTGGACCAGGTCCTGGAGAGGCACCTGATAGTTGCTGACGCGGATGTAGCCCTCGTAAGTTCCCGCCGCCGGAGGCTGCCAGGTGATCGTATCCTGGCCGTCCAGATAGTAGGGAACGTCGTTGAGCATCAGCAGGATCTGCCACTGGTCACCGATTCCCTCGGTGATGAAACTGATCTCACGGGGCGCTTCCGTACCCGCGTGGAGCCGGATGTTGAAATACTCAGCCTGTTCCGGGGCGCTGAAGGGCCGACGGTATTCACTGCAGAGGTTCCAGGCGGCCGTGGAATCGGCGTTGGCATGATGGATCCAGAGCGCGGAGCCATCCGTAAGGGGAGGATAGAGCGGGCGGGGATGGTCGAAGCGAAAATCCACCGCTTCAGAGGCCAAAGGATGCAGGCCAAGCTCGATTCCGGCGGGATGGGCTCCCGCGAGTTCCATCCGCAGCTGGAAAGCGGGCGGCGGAGCTTGCATCCCGGGACCCTCAAAGAAAGGCAGGAAGCGGATCTGTGGCACCAGGTCAGTGGAGCCGTTGTAATAGATCAGGAAAGCTTCCCAGGGCTCGATCCGGTTAGTCTTCTCATAATCCGTGCCGCGCCAGACGAAGACGGCGGGCGAGATCAGCTCCTGGCTCAGCATTTCGCTGAAGCTGTACGACTGGCCGGAAAGGGCAAAACTGAGGTCTTCAAGGTCATAGGCGCAGAGGTGGGGATTGGGCAAAAAGTTCCAGCCAGGCGCTAAATCAAGGTAATAGGTTCCGTTTTGGAGCGGCATGGTGTTGCTGTAGAAACTAACGTCATCGGTCATCACCCAGTAGGCAGTGCCGAAGTCGTAATCTTCCGTCATGCCCCAGCCGCCATCCGGGGTCAACTGATACGCAAGCGAGGGACCGAAAACCTGATCGAAGCTGAGATCAGTATTCAGCCAGGGATTGGAGCGCATCTTCAAGCCGGGTTCGTTGTAAGCAAGGATCATCTGGGGAAGCAGGGAAAAACGATAGGGGGAAAGATACCTGCTGCGCACGCCATCCACTGCCACAATGTCCACCACGAAACGACAGTCCTGCATTTCAGCCACGCTTGCCGGCACCAGCCAGGGAAAGCTGGTCTGGGTGGGCGGCACGGTGTCCGAGAGCAGCAGGCTGTCGGAAGCGTTGATCACCGAGATCTCGGCATGGTCGATGAGGAAGGGATACTGGAAACTCCAGCCAAATGTAACATTGTTGCCGCCCTGATAGACTTTGTTTTCCAGCGAGGCAAAGGTAGCCCGGGGCTGCATGTTCCCCCAGTGCAGAGTCATGGTTCGAACATTCGAGTTGGCGTTGCTGTATTGGTAGGGTCCGGCCAGCAGGTTGTGGTAGGTGCCGCCATCCTGCAAATAGAGCTTTTCCGCCCGGCTGAAGTTGCCGGATGCCGTGATGTTGAGCGTTTCCAGCTGATCACTGCGCACCCGGAGCACCCAGGTCTTGATCTGGTTGTCCGAATCGTAATCCCCTTTCACTTCCCGCGACAGATTGGTGCCGTTGGTGCTCCAATACTGTTCGTAGAAGGCGTTCCAGACATAAGTGGTACCGGGGTTGCCTTTCGTTACATCCCAGTACGCGTCGTTGCCGTCGGTGGCGAAAGGATTTGCGCTGAAGAACACCTGATCGGAAAGCGTGCCGGCCATGTTGCTGATGGTGACGGCATGGATGGGCCGGGGTGCCGCGCTGGCGGGATAATTGTGGAAATACTCCACTTCAAGGAAGTTGGTGCTGCTAATCTTGTAGGTGTATGCGCTGCCGTTGGTTACCTCGTTATCCCACCATTCAAAGCTGTTGGCGGTGGGATTGGCCAGGGCCGGATTGGTGAGCCATGAATCCACCAGGGTGAAGTTGCTTACGGCGTCACGGCGGTAGATCTTGAAGCCCTGGTTGTTGGTCTGGCCGTTCACCTGCCAGTAGAGACGCACCGTGCCGTCCAGACCGTGGGCGGTGAAAGCGGTTATATTGGCGGGAGCGAGGTTGGTGTTCACCTCGTTCGAAAGCGCGGAGACGTTGCCGTTTTTGTCTTTGGCGCGGATCTTGAAATAATAGGGGTTGGCGTTGGCCAGGTTGGGAACGGTGATCATCTCGCAGTCGGGCGAGGCGAGGAAAGAGTTGTTCGCCCGGTTGAAGATCTGGAAATTGTCTGTGCTTATGGGTTCCGTGGCATAGAGGATCTCGTAGCTGTCAAAATCGAAACCGTGGCTTTTGGCCCAGCTGAGGGTAACGCTGTTGAGGGATTGATTGTGCACTGTAAGGTTCCCCGGAGTGGGCGGGGTTTGATCGTCGTTCAGGGCGAACATATCCACCAGAACCGGTTCCAGATCGTAAACCCAGCGGCCGTAATAGTCCATGAAACGGCTGAAGAGCCCTTCCATGTCCCAGTTCTGGCTGGCTGCATCCCAGCCATAGAACCAACGATACACGTTGTCCGTTTCATCATAGCAGTTTGGCAATTCGTCCATTTCCAGGTGGAAGAAGGGCTCATAGATGTCATAATCCGTGGTTCCGCTTTGGGTGTAAAGCATGTGCTGATTTTGCGTGTAGGCCGGCAGGTCCACCTGATCGTTCACGGGATAGGCATTCTCGCCATCCGAGAAAGTGAAGTCGTGGGTGCTGTAGTTCACGCTGTAAAAATCGTTCAGCCAGACATCCGCATGGATGCCCACGGTGTTGGCGGGAATCATCAGATGCTGGCCGGCGTTGATCAGATCTCGCTTGAGCGGGGAAAGGTCGCGGATGGGCAGATTGGGGCAGGGCCGCGGATTACCGGCCGAAATCTGGCAATTGGCATAGCCCTGGTGCCGGTTCCAATCGTAGGAGTGGATCTGGGCGGAAAACTCCCGAAGGCCGAAGAGGGCGCGGATGGAATCGGCAAACTTCTTATAAAGCGTGTTGAAGGGATGAATGGCGTTGCGCAGGGGATCAGCCAGGGATTTGGAATTGGTGTAACTGCCCTCATTGGTCCAGCGCACCTCGCGGCCAGAACCGTTGATCAGCAGATAGCGGGCATCCCAAACATTCAGGGCTTCGTACCCCGTGGCAGGGGTGGGAAAGTCGTCACAGGGATGAGGAACGGTGATGATGATGGGCTTGCTGCCTTGGGGATTGTAGATGAAGAGCCCCCAACCATAGGTGAATGCGCCCCATTCATCGTCATATTCAGCCAGCGTTCCATTGTCATCAAAATAGCCAGGGTTGGGTATCTCGCGTAGCATGACATAAGTGCGGCCGGTATCTGTATCGTTGAGCTGCACGATCTCAAAGGGGGCGCTGTTCGCCGTCAGGATGGCCTGCGCGCCGTCGTAGTCTCCGGCCACAAAGAGGTCCGCCATGTTGTTCCAATAGATCAGATCGGTGGCCGTGGGCAGGCGGAAGTTGCCAAATCCGTTGGTTTGAACATCGTAGGGGGCGTAGAGGTTGTAATTCGGGCTGGCTATGCCTTCGGCCAGATGCGAGATCCAGTTGTCATAAGCGCAGGCGGGTTCGCTGCCCATAAGGAAGTCGCGCAAAGATCCGTTTTCGATGATTATTGCCGGGGCCAGAGCCGCCAGCAGACACAGCCAGGCTGCCAAGACTATTTTTTTCATGCTTTCATCCCTGTTCGGTGGCTTTGATTTGCATGAAACATACTCCTTCACAGGGGTGAAATAAGTCAAGCCTTTTTCTTTCAGCTCTGTCCAGTCCTTCATTCTGGATGCCTATCAGTACTTCGTTACCGCCGGCTTGGGCGGCATGGAACTCCTGGTGACGGCCTACACCCATTAGATTTCAAAAGAGAGCCGTACATTCCTGGCCACCACAATATCCTGTCAGCCACACCCTGAGCGCTCACGTCCATCCCCCTCCCTCGCCTCCCGCCAGATCATCGCATCAAACGCGGAGATCAGGCGGGAGGCGCATACGGAACCCGGAACAGGGCCTTTACGGACAGGCTGTATCGCTTCAATACTCCGCGGGGTAACCGTCTCTGGGATCAAGGCAGCACCACCCACTCTATTTGAATATGAGCCTTTATCTCCAAAGCACTTTCTAGTGTCTTTTTTTAATCTTCTAAAAATAATCTTTTGATGTGAGCAGAAATTGCTTACATTTTTATATGGAGCTGGAGACGAGTTCTACCTGGACATGGATGCCTGGCGGTCCAGGGTTGAGCCCTGAGCTACAAGCATCCGGTCGGGCAAGTATTAACCGCCCTATCAGGACTACAGGAAGGTGCAAGATGAAGACAGCCGTCATGGCGTTGCTGTTCCTTTTCGCCGTTGCGGCCATTCCGGCCGCCCAATGGGAACTGCACAGCTTCCCCACTGTGAAAGGGAATATGATAGCCACCCCGAACCATATCTATTACATCAACTATCCCGGCTTGGGCCGCATCGACCGCCTCACCCAGGAAATTGAGATTTTCTATACCTTCAATTCCGGCTTGCAGGAAGCCACACTGCTCAGCCTTTACTATGACAACGACGGCCTTCTCTGGATCGGCGGTTTGCATTCGCTGACCACTTTCGATGGCGACAGCACCTGGCAGAGCTTCGATCTATCCACTGCGCCGGTCGATCCGGGCTGGATCAGCGCCATCCACAAGGATTCCGCCGGCAATCTCTGGCTGGGCTGCACCCACGGTTTGTTCAAATACGATTTCTCCACCTGGACCCATTTCAACACCTTCAACACACCCCTGGACGACATGGAAATCCAGGTGATCGAGATCGACCATCTGGACAGGGTTTGGATCGGGACTTTGGAGCTCAACTCCAGTCTGGCTTGCTATGATGGGGTCAACTGGACACAAACTGACTACCATGTCACCGGACAGATCAAATTCATCCTCGAAGACAGGCAAAACAACATCTGGGTGGGAGCTTCGAACCTGAGCAAGTACGACGGGTCCAGGTGGGCCGCCATTCTCGATCCAGGCATCGGCGACAACTGGCTTTACTTTTACACAGCTGACGTGGACAGCCAGAACAACCTCTATGTGATCTGTTATGGCGACCTATACCGGCTGGACTCCCAGGGCTGGTCGATGTATGAGGAATCCGGATCTCTGCGTGAGGTCGCCGTCGATTCCGGCGGCGCGGTCTATTACTCTTCGGACAGGTTGTTCCGCCTCCACACGGAACTGGCTGGCTCCTATCAGGTCGGCAACGTCTATCCCGCCAGCTCAAGTCTGCGCGACAGCCAGAACAAGCTCTGGATCGGACAGATCAACGGCGGCATCAGCATTTTTGACGGAACCCAGTGGCAGTTCCTGGATGAAACCACGGACCCTCAACTGCAGTACGGGGTAATGGATCTGGAAATCGATGCCGACGGATTTCTCTGGGCGCTAACCCGCAGCCATGTAGTCCTGTTCCTCGATGGCTACTGCTGGTCTACGTTTGAGCTGCCCGATCTGGAAGACTATTACCACTATACCTGCCTGGAATTCGACGGCCAGGGCAACCCTTGGATCGGATCCAACGGCAATGGCCTCTACATCCGCCAAAACGACGTCTGGCAGCACTACAGCTCCCAGAATTCCGGCCTGCCGGGAGACTTGATCGATGACATCACCAAAGACCAGCAAGGCCGGATGTGGATGCTGACCAACGATGGCATCGCGGTGAACGACAACGGAAACTGGCAGGTCTACAACCATCTCAACGCCCCCTTCGAACCCCAGGGCTTCAGCGCCCTCGCCTGCGATGCCCAGAACAGGATCTGGGTTCGCAATGGCCCACAACTCTGCCGCTGTGAAAACGGCACCTGGTCCGCCTGGGCAGTGCCCTCCACAGGCAGTGGAACCTATGGAGACTGCGAACTGGGCTTTGACGCGCTGGGCCGGGTCTGGGTAGGTCTCGGCATCCACGGGGTCGGAATCTTCGACGGCACGGACTGGCAGGTCTGGAATCAGTCCAACTCCCAGCTCCAGGATTCATGGGTCTGGTCGGTTTTTTCGGATACCGACGGCGGCGTCTGGATCTGCCTGACGGCGGGATTTCAGGTCTATCGCTATGACGGCGTTGCCAGTTCAGATCCCCACTTGGTTCCGGCCGTCAGCCTGGACTTGCGCTGCTATCCCAATCCCGCTTCGAAAGAAGTGCAGATCTCTTTTTGCGCCAAGGATCGGGACCGTTACCGTGTCCAGGTGTTCAATGTGCGCGGGCAACTGGTTCGCGACCTCAGTGATACCATTTTGGAAGCTGGCCGTGTGGAAAACCTGGCTTGGGACGGACAGGACGGCCAGGGCAAACCTGCCCCCAACGGACTTTATCTGCTCCGGGTAAACAACGGAACTGAGGCGCAAACCCGGCGGGTTATTCTCCTGCGCTGAATCAGCGGCAGCCGAGCCCGATCCTGGCGGATTTCTGCCAGCTTGGGATTCTTTGCCCCCAGACCAGCCTGCGGCGCGGAAAGAGATTTTTGTTTTGCCACACCGCCATCTCCAAAGCCTGTCCATCGCAATTAACAATCATTCAAAGACTTGTCCCCACTTTCCCCTTGGGCCACAACTTGCAGCTTTGGGTGTCAGTTCACACTTCATCTGGGCAAACGATCTGCCCACTCCCGGCAAAGTGCTTGACAGCCGGGACGAAGTTCATTTTATGGCTTGTTAAGGAAGTTCACGATGAAGAAAACGATCCGTAAGACCTACACTTTCGACGATGTTCTGCTGGTGCCGCAGCATTCCAAAGTGCTGCCGGCAACGGTATCCTTGGAAACGCAGATCAGCGCCAGACTAAGCTTGAAAATACCGGTACTGAGCGCGGCGATGGACACGGTGACAGAAGCCGGGATGGCTATCGCGATGGCAAGGGAAGGCGGTCTGGGCATCATCCACAAAAACCTCAGCATAGACAAGCAAGCCGAAGAGGTGCGGCGGGTGAAACGAGCCGAAAGTGGCCTCATCACCCGTCCCTACACCCTGGCCCCCAGCGACAGCCTGGCCAAAGTGCGTCAGATCAGGGAAGAGCACAGGATCGGCGGCTTCCCCGTGGTGGACAAGGGGCGCTTGGTGGGGATTCTGACCAGCCGCGACATCCGCTTTGAGACCAACGGCAAACGTTTGGTGAAAGATCTGATGACGCCGCGGGAACGGCTGATCACCGCTCCGGAAGGCACTTCCAGCGAGGATTGCGTTGCCCTGCTGCAAAAACACAGGATCGAAAAACTCTTGATCGTGACCTCGGAATTTGGCCTGGCTGGCATGCTCACTGTGCGCGACATCTTGAAAAGGATCAGCTATCCCAACGCCGTGCAGGACGAAAAAAACCGCCTGCTGGTGGGTGCCGCCATCGGCGTAACCGGCGATTTTCTGGAACGCGCGCAGGAATTGGCGAAACAGGGTGTGAACCTTTTGGTGATCGACACCGCGCACGGCCACCAGGTGAATATCCGCGCCGCGCTCAACAAGGTGAAGGCCACCTGCAACGTGGAACTTCTGGCCGGCAACATCGCCACCGCCAAAGCCGCCCAGTTTCTGATCGACAGCGGCGCGGACGCCATCAAGGTGGGCATCGGACCCGGCTCCATCTGCACCACCAGGGTCATCGCTGGCATCGGTGTGCCTCAGCTTTCCGCCATCATGGACTGCTCCGAAATCGCTGCCAAAGCGGGGATCCCGCTGATCGCCGACGGCGGCATCAAATACTCCGGCGATATCGTGAAAGCCCTGGCCGGTGGCGCGGACGCCGTGATGATCGGCTCGCTGCTGGCCGGCACCGATGAAAGTCCCGGGGAATACATCATCTACAACGGCCGCCGCTTCAAAAGCTATCGGGGCATGGGCTCCATCGGGGCCATGCGCAAGGGCAGCAGCGACCGCTATTTCCAGGAAAACGCCGAAGACAACAAGCTGGTGGCCGAAGGCATAGAGGGCATGGTGCCCTACAAGGGTCCGCTGAAAGACTTTTTGTACCAACTGATGGGAGGCTTGCGCTCCGGAATGGGCTATTGCGGAGCGGAAAACCTGTCCGCCCTGCGAGAAAAGGCCGAATTCATCGAGATCAGCGGCGCCGGCCTCAAGGAATCGCATCCCCACGATGTCAACATCACCAAAGAATCGCCCAACTACCAGGCCGGAGATTGAACTCGATCCCAACCTGACCAGCCTGCTGAACGGTTTTGTCTATTACATCCGGGTGGAAAAAGGCATGGCTGAAAACAGCGTGGAGAGCTACCGGCGGGATGTTCTCGACTATCTGGGCTGGAACGGGCTGCCGATCGAAAAACACCAGGCGGAGCAGGTGGGCAAATACCTGGCGGAACTTGTGGGGGCAGGGTTGGTGAACACTTCCGTGGCCCGCAAAAGGGTGGCGCTGAAGCAGTTTTTTGGCTTTTTGGCTGACAACGGCAAAGACCTTAAAGTGGATTTCGACCAGATACCCAAGATCAGGCTGAGCCAGCATCTGCCGGATTTCCTGGATGTGGAGACCATGCTGGCCTTTCTGGACGAACTGCCCCGGGAAACCGTGCTGCAGAGACGCAACCGGGCGATGCTGGAACTGCTGTACTGCACAGGGTTGCGCGTCTCCGAACTGCTGGGACTCACCACCCATGACCTCAATTTTGGCGAGAGCGTGATCCTGGTGCGCGGCAAAGGTTCCAAACAGCGATTTGTCCCTTTTGTGGATAGCGTTTCAGACATCCTGAAAGACTATCTTGGTCAAACCCGCCCCGCCCTGCTGAAACTTTCCCAAACCGACAATCTGTTCCTGAATAACCGTGGCGGCAAGCTTACCCGCATGGGTTTCTGGAAGATCCTGCGCCAGGCCGCCCTGGAAGCCGGCCTCAAGCAGGAGATCACACCCCACACCTTCCGGCATTCTTTCGCCACCCATCTGCTGGAAGGAGGCGTGAACCTGCGCATCGTGCAGGTGTTGCTGGGTCACTCCAGCTTGAACACCACTCAGATCTACACCCACGTCGATACACGTTATCTGCTTGAAACACACAGAATGTATCACCCCAGAGCTTAAGTTTTATATCATATCATAGGGAGCAATAAATTGAATAACAAAATTCTTAGTATCATGCTGATCCTTGTTCTGCTGCTAGCTTTTGCCGGCTGCAAGCAAAAAAATGAGGGGCCCGAACTCCGCAAGGTACGCCTGGTGCTGGACTGGACCCCAAACACCAACCATGCCGGGGTTTATGTGGCCCGTGATCTGGGCTATTACAAAGAACAGGGCCTGGATGTGGAGATCATCCAACCGGGTGAAAACACGGCGGAAAAGATCGTGGCCATGGGGCAGGCGGAGTTTGGCTTCAGCTATCAGGAAAGCGTAACCATCGCCCGCTCCCAGGGTGTTCAGGTGAAATCCCTGGCCGCGGTGATCCAGCACAACACTTCCGGATTCGCGTCCCTGAAAGAATCAGGCATCACTTCCCCGAAGGAATTCAGCGGGAAAAGGTACGGCAGCTCCGGCTGGCCTTCCGAACTGGGGATCCTGCAGCAGGTGATGGAGAGCAGCGATGCGGATTTCGAAAGCGTGGAAGTGGTGCATGGAGTTACCGATTTCTTCACCACAATTGGCAAGAACGCCGATTTTGAGTGGATCTACCACGGATGGGACGGCGTCCAGGCCCGGCTGAAAGGCATCGACATTAACTTCATCCCCGCCCGGGAGATCGACCCCATCTTCGATTTCTACACGCCGGTGCTTATCACCAGCGATCTGCTGGCCAATTCGGACCAGGATTTGATGCGCAAGTTCCTGGCGGCCACAACCAAGGGCTACGAATTCTGCGTCAAAGACCCCGCCGAAAGCGCTGAAGTATTTTCCCGGGCGGTCCCGGAGCTTGACCCTGAGCTAGTGAAGGCCAGCCTGGAGTATCTCAGCAGCCAGTTCCAAGCCGATGCTCCCCGCTGGGGCCAGCAAAACCCGGTAATCTGGAAGAATTTTGCCGACTGGATGCTACGCAAGGGGATCATCACCACTGGCGTGGAGGCCCTGGCGGCCTTCACAAACGAGTTTCTGCCTGATGCAGCCGATCCTCAGGGCCCGTAAGCTAAGCAAATCCTTCCTGCTGCATGGGCAGCCTCAACTGATCCTGCGCGAGGTTGATTTCGAGATGCGGGCGCAGAGCTTCGTATGCGTGGTGGGAAGCAGTGGCTGTGGCAAAAGCACGTTTCTGGAACTGCTGGCCGGGATCACCCGGCCCGATTCCGGAGAGATCTTTTTCCGGGACGATGAGATCACCGGCAAAAGCGGCTGCCTGGGCTATATGCCCCAGGACGACCTGCTCTTTCCCTGGCTGAACGTATCGGAAAACGCCCTGATTCCCGTGCGGATCAAAGGCGGTGACGTAAAGACCGCCAAATCACGGGTGAAGGAACTGCTGCCGGTCTTCGGGCTGGAGGATCACGCCGCGCACCTGCCCTACCAGCTCAGCGGCGGTCTGCGCCAGCGAGCGGCTTTTCTACGCACCTGCATGATGGACACGGAACTGCTGCTGCTCGACGAGCCCTTCGCCAGCCTGGATGCCATCACCAGATTGCAACTGCAAAACTGGCTTGGATATATCGCTAAAGAGTTGAAGTTGAGCATCATACTCGTTACCCACGACATCAACGAAGCCATAAAGTTAGGCGATGAGATCCGAGTGATGAGGAGTCAGCCGGGCCAGTTCGTGGCCACGTTCACGCTTGAACGCGGCAAGGATTTGAGCGAGATTCAGAAGTTGGACCTCCAGCGGGAGGTCCTGGCCTGGGTGGAAGGCTGAAAATGAGGGTCAGCAGCTGAAGCGGGGGTCGAGGATCTGGATCTGGTCCTCGTGGTCTCGGCGCAGGTCGTTCATGTGGCGGATGAGGAAATACTCCCTTTCCAGCTGGACCAGCCTGGCTTTGAGGCTGTCCTTGATCTCTTCGAAAGGTATGCGCTGACGCAGTTTACGGTCTGTAACCAACAGGATGTGATAGCCGTGGCGGGTTTGAAAGACATCGCTGATCTGGCCTGGTTCGAGGGCGAAGGCGACATCTTCGATCTCCTTGATCATGCGGCCGCGGGGAAACCAGCCCAAATCGCCGCAACGCGCTCCGGTAGGGCACTGCGAGTGGCTGGGGCATACATTTGCGAAATCGGCCTGAGTGTGAATCTGGGCGCGTAAGTCAGTGGCTTTGCGCAAAGCCTCCGGTTCATCGCTGCGGAACAGAATATGGGAGGCCCGCACTGCCTCCGGCGCGAAAAAAACCTCCGGTTGGTCTTCATAGAAAGCCAGCAGCTGGTCATCGGCGATGATATGGTCTTGCCCGATGATCTGGCTCACATATTTGCGGATCACGATTTTCTGCCGGATGCGCTCTTCCATGTCCTGGGTCTGCGCTTCGTTTTGAGGGGCTTCGTCGATGTCCTCCAGGGTCTCCAGCAAGGCGCTGTCAAATTCGTCCTCCGTGACTTGGATGCCGGCCCGCAGTGCTTCATGCAGAAGCAGACAGCGGTCTATCACCCGGTTCAAGGCTTGGACCAAAGCCAGCGGGCCGTTCTGCCCGATCAGCTTTTCGCTTTCCGTGAGGACTTCGTCCTCTGTGATAATCAGGTCAAAGACCTTCGCGACCAGATGCATTCATTCCTCAGTGCAAAGATTTCCGCCAATCTCTAATGAGTGTGGGGATCTCTGATATTATACACACATTGGAGCCCAATGTCAAATCAAACTTGCGCTTGCGGTACCAGGTGCACTGGCGTTTGGCGTAATTGCGGGTGTGCTGGGCGGCGAGGGTGGAACAATCCTTTAGGGAAGCGGCTTCCAGCAGATGCGGCAGATATTCTTTGCAGCCCACGCTGTTAAGGCCGGGCGCGGAAGGGTTAAACCCAATTTTCAGAACGTGGCTGATCTCGTCGAGCAAACCCTCTTCCAGCATCCGGGCCGTCCGGGCGTTGATCCTTTCATAGAGCGGTTCCCGGGGTGGATCCAAGAGGACGCGGAAAGCCCGGAAACTGCTGCCGGGCTGTTGGCGGCGCCAGTGTTCGCTGATGGGAAAGCCGGTGGCGGCAAAGATCTCCAGACCCCTCAGAATCCGTTGCCTGTCATTGCGGCTGATTTTTGCGGCAAAATCGGGATCCAGCGCGGCCAGCTCACCATACAAAGCGCTCAATTCCTCGCTTTGCAAACGCTCCTGCAGCTGGCGCCGCACCTGGGGATCGATGCCGGCCTGTGGAAAGAGGCCTTGCAGCAAGGACTCCACATAGAGTCCCGTACCGCCGCAGATCAGCGGGATCCTCCCCTGCCGGTGCAGCGTTTCAATGGCTTCCGAGGCGTCGGCGATGAACCTGCCGGCGTTGTAGCTCTCCGAAGGTTCGATTATGCCGATCAAATGGTGCTTTACCGCCATCAGGTCCGCGGCGGAGGGCTTGGCCGTGCCGATATCCAGAAGCCGGTAAACCTGGCGCGAATCCGCGGAGATGATCTCCGTGTCCAGTTCCTGGGCCAGGCGCAAGGCCAGATCGGATTTTCCCGAGGCGGTGGGCCCTTCCAGCGTGACCAGGGGGATCATAGCTGGCGCTTGAATTTCTTTTCGAACTCCGCCAGGGGCATTTTCAGGATCAACGGCCGGCCGTGGGGGCAGAAATAGGGCATCTGACAGGCGAAAAGCTGATTGATCAGGTTAAGCATTTCCTTGCGGGTAAGCTTCTTCCCAGCTTTGATCGCGGCTTTGCAGGCGATCGATTTGGCCAGGGATTCGCGGAAATCGGGGTTCAGTTCCAGCTCTTCCTCCAGCTGTTTGAGGATCTCGATGAAGATCTTGCCGCCCTGCCAGTCATCCAGTTCGGCCGGAATTTCCTCTATCACCAGGGAATCGCCGCTGAATTTTTTCAGCACGAAGCCTGTCTTCTCCAGCAATTCCAGGTTCTGTTCCACCAGATCGCGGATCTCTGTGGCCACGATCGGCGGAATGTCGATCACAAGCGGAATTATCAGTTTCTGCCGCACCGGCGGCGCTCCCTGGGTGCGCTGCAGCAGCTTTTCATAGATGACGCGCTCGTGGGCGGCGTGCTGGTCGATGATCACCAGGCCATCCTCCACCTGGATGAAAATGTAGGTGTTGTGCAACTGCCAGGGATTGATGTAGTCCTCTTCGTTGCGCAGCAGCAGCCTGTACTGGAACGACTCGTTGGGCAGGTCGTTGGCTATTTCCAGCTGGTCCTCGCTGTCCTTTTTGTCCGCGTCCACCAGCGGCACCTCGATCTTGCGGGGAGGGGCCGGATCCGCTTGGGATGCGGGAAACAGCTCATCCTGATAGAGACTGCCAAACTCTTTTTTATACTGGGAAAAGCGGGGCACATCCACCTTGTTGCCGTAAACGGTGCGCTCCACGAAAGTGGCTTCGTTCACCTGCTGGGCGTGGTCGAATTTCACGCGGGCGGAGGCGAATTTCGCGTGTTCATAGGCGTTCAGGGCGTCCGTGAGCGTGAGGAAGACAAGCGAGTGCACTTTCTGCTGTTCCCGGAACCGCACCTCCAGTTTGGCGGGATGGACGTTCACGTCGATCTGCTCCACCGGGATGTCCAGAAACAGCACGTAGGGCGGGGTGCTGCCTTTTTGCCAGACGCGGGTTTTGAGAATGAAGGGCTCGTAGGCAGCCTTGATGGCGTGTTTCACGGTTTTGTCGGAGATGTAGCGTCCGTTGATGAAGCAGTATTGCATGTCCACCAATTTGTCGCTGCGGTCTTCCAAGCCAAAAATGTATCCTTCCAGGCGGTAATCCTCGGATTCGGCCTGCACTGGGATGATGTCGTCATTGAAAAATCCGGAGCCGAACACCTCACCCATCCGCTGTTCGCGATTTTCCGCGACCACGAAGGAAAGCTTCTGATTGCCTTCCACAAAGAGTTTGAAGCCAATGCCGGGATGCAGCACGGCCTGGTAGTGGATGTATTTGAGAATGTGGCGCAACTCGGCCGGAGCGCTGCGCAGAAACTTGCGCCGGGCGGGCAAGGCCTTGAAGAGGCCGCGCGCGGTGATGTTGGTGCCGGGATTCGAGGAGGTTTGCCCCACGTTGCGCAGGCGTCCGAAATCGAAGTCCACCTGGGTGGCGACCTCGCTGGCGGCGTCGCGGGTGATCAGGGTCAGGTTGCTCACGCTGGCGATGCTGGGCAGGGCTTCCCCGCGAAAACCGAGGGTGCCGATGCTGATGATGTCGCCCACGGTCTTGATCTTGCTGGTGGCGTGGCGTTCAAAGGCCAGCAGAGCGTCGTCCGGGCTCATGCCGCAGCCGTTGTCGCTCACCTGGATCAGGTCCTTGCCACCGTTCTCCACCGCCACCGTGATCTGGGTGGCGCCGGCGTCGATGGCGTTTTCCACCAGTTCCTTCACCACAGAGGCCGGCCGTTCGATCACCTCGCCCGCGGCGATCTTGTTGCGCACGTCATCGGCCAGAATATGGATCCTGTTCACGCTCAGTACCTGAAGATGGAGCCGTTGGTGAATTCCCTGATGATCGAGTTGTAGGGCACCAGAGCGTCCGGGATGTCTTTGACGTTGGCCAGCAGGGCCAGCAGTCGCTGGGCCTCGGTGTAGGCGGCGGAGCTTTTGGGAACCGAAAGAAGCAGTTTCCAGGCGTGTTTGCGCAGCACTCCCAGCTCGTAGGTGAGGCTGCTGTTGAACATATAATCCGCGTTTTCCTGATAGGGGAAGATGTTCTTTTCCTCGCCTTCTCGCACACTGGGCCAGCGCAGCATGGTCTCTGTGGCTGTGTAGCCGCGGTATTGGTGGTCTCGGATCATCCGGCGCAGCAAACGGCAGTCGGTGGTGGCCACGCGATTGTGGTTGTCTATGTTGAGCTGATTCAGGGCGCTCACGTAGATCTTGGCTTTGCGGTTGGCCGGAATGGCCGCGGTGAGTTCGTCGTTGAGGCCGTGGATGCCTTCCATCACGATCACGTCTTCCTCGCGCAGCCTGATGATCTTGTTGCTGCGGCGGCGCATGCCGCGGGTGAAATCGTAATGCGGCAGCTCCACCTCCTCGCCGCTGAGCAGCTGGGTAAGCTGTTTGTTAAGATACTCCAGGTCCAGGGCATAAATGGATTCGAAGTCAAATTCGCCGCTGTCCTTGCGCACGGTTTTGTCTCGGTCGATAAAATAATCATCGAGGCCCACCACGTTCGGTTTGGCTTTGGAGGCCTGCAGCTGGATGGACAGGCGTTTGGCGAAGGTGGTCTTGCCGGAGGAGGAAGGCCCGGCGATCAGGATCAACTTCACTTCCGGGTGTTTAACGATGTCGGCGGCGATCTCGGCGATCTTCTTTTCGTGCAGGGCTTCCTCCACCAGGATGAATTCCGAGATCTCGTAGTTGTCGGTCAGTTTGTTGATGTCGATGATGTTGTGCACGCGCAGGATATCCAGCCATTTGTCGTGTTCCTGGTGCAGTTGGAATATCTTTTCCGGCAGCACGAAGGGCTGGGCGAGGCGGCATTCCCTGCCGGTGGGAAACCTCAACACGAAGCCGGTTTCCTTGTACACCACGTCGAATTCCCTCACCATGCCGGTCCTGTCCGCCAGGGGGCGCAGAAAGCGGTCGTAATACTTGCCGCAGCGGTAAACGTAAACCTCTTCGCTGAAACGATACTGCAGGTTCTTGATCACGTCCTTCCGGCCCATGGTGCTGAAGATCTCCAGTGCCTCCCGGGTTTTCACCAAAATCTTGTCGATCGGCAGGTCGCCCTCCACGATCCGCAGCATTTCCTCTTTCACCCGCTGGCAGTCATTCGGAGTCCAGCTTTGGGTGCCGAATACCTCGCAAAAGACGCCGTCGCCGATTGAGTGTTCGATCACCAGGGCATGCCCCGCTCCCAGGATAGCGTTCAACGCCTTGGCCAGGATGAAGATCACGGAGTCCTGGTAGATCCGGCTGCCTTCGGGGTGGTTGTATGAGATGCAATCCACCAGCATGTTTTGCGTGGGAGTATATTCATCATTGACATAACGGACGTGGTCAATTTTGTAGGACAAGATCCTGTCGGCAGGGATGTCCGTGCCTTTCAGGATCTCGCGGATCGGTTTTGCCGCTTCCAGTTCGATATGGCTGTGTTTGTTGCCGTCAAATCTCAGGTCGATGATCATCTGATGTTCCTTGTCAAAGTTTTGCCAGCGGGGCTGAAACTCCCATCCGAAGCCAATCCCGCACGAAGATGCCATCATTCTGAAGCGCGCCAATCCGTCAAGCTATTAGGAGAACTAAAAATGAAGAAATTACAGGGAAAACAGCTCTTCCTCCGGGAAGCCAAATACATGGCCGGGATAGTGTTTGGGGCTTTGCTGGTGGCCATCGGCTACGCCTGGTTTTTGATGCCTTACAACATGGCTCCGGGCGGCGTGGGCGGTCTCGCCCAGGTGCTGAATTTCTATTTCCGCATCCCCGTGGGCATGTCCATGATCATTCTGAACATCCCGCTGTTCGTGATCAGTTTCATCTTCATCGGCAGATCCTTCGGCGCCAAATCCGTGCTGGGCATGCTTATCTCATCTGTTTTCACCGATCTGGTTAACATCCAAAACATCGCCAGGATAGGCATCCTGAGCCTGGGAGAGCATACTTACAGCTATCAGGGCCGCACCATCTTTGCCTACCTCGGCCCGGAAGACCTGCTCCTTTCAGCCATCGCGGGTTCCGTGGTGCTGGGCCTCGGCCTCGGCATCATTTTCAAATCCCGTGGCTCCACCGGCGGCACGGACATCCCCGTGGCCCTGATCAAACAGAAGGCCGGGGTTTCCATCGGCACCGGCTACTACATCGTGGAAAGCGGGATCATCCTGCTGGTGGCCATCCTGCTCAAAGACCCCAAGATCCTCATCTGGGGCTACATCAACCTCTTCATCACCACCAAGATCACCGACCTCGCTTCCGAAGGCCTGCCCTACATCAAAGGTGTTTACGTGATCTCGCCCAAGGTTGACGAGATCAAGGAGGACATCTACACGGAACTCGACCGCGGCGTAACTTTTTTCAAGGCCCTGGGCGGTTACGAGAAAAAAGAGACCGAGGTGCTCTTCTGTGTGATCAACCGCCGCCAGGTACCCCTGCTCACGGACATCGTGAAAGACATCGATCCCGACGCGTTCATGATCGTTACGGACGTCTACGACGTGCTGGGCTACGGGTTCCGCTCACGCAAGATCAACCTCAGCGAGTGACCGGCCCCAAAACTGGCCAGCCCGGAAAAATCGCTTGACCGGATGCGGCCCTCAGCCGAGAAAGTGATATCGCCCTCCGGGATGATCAACACCAAACAAGGAGACAGATGATGACCAGAACGGCAGTTACCCCGATCCTGCTGGCCTGCGTGCTGGCTTGCCTGATCTTGCCGCCCCTGGCGGCAAAGCACTCAGACGATTTTTTACTGGGAACCTACTCCTATCTGCGCAACAGCGGAAACTCCGCCCAGCGGGAAGCCCTATACAGGCAGATGCAAGCCCTTGGCTACAATTCCAACCTGGTGGAAACTTTTGAGGACAATGCCGACCTGGCCACCCTGCTGAAGGAGCTTGACAGCTTCGGCCTGGACGCCTGGCTGGCAGACAAAACCTGGCCCGGCCCCTCCTCCGATGTTAAGAGTTATCCCAGCTACGCCCTGTCCACGAACAACCTGCTCCGTTTTGAAGCCGAATTCGCCAGCGAAAAGGACCTGAAATACGGCGACGGCCTGGACAATCAGCATTGGTATGCCGCCCGCAGCGACAAGAAGATGCCGCGGGTGGGCAGGCCTGTCGACATCGCCGGAGCTTCCTACGGCTGGGCCTGGCAGGCAAGCATGGGGAAAGACAGGCCGGGCTGGCTGCTCACCGATCTCCGATATCGCTGGCCCAATAAAAACGGGGCTTATGTGCGCTTTGGCAAAGAATTCGTGCTGCGCCAGCTCGATCCCCCGGGGCATGAGAACAGCTTCATCCGCGTAACCTACCGCTTCCGGATCGGCAAGGTGAAAAAAGACCTGCGGATCGACGAACCCCTGCTGCGCTTCGATGTGAGCGGCTACGAACTTCAGGGCGGCGTTTTTTCCGCCCAGGCCAGGGTTTTGCGCCATCTCAACCAGGACCGCGGGCTCACCGAAACCGTTTTCCGGCTCAACGACCTGCTGCTCTCTTCCGGAGGCGACTTCACAGAGATCACTCTGCGGATACCCTACTCCGACCTGCTGGCCGCGAACCTGCTGAGCGCCGATCACGACGGCGATCCGGCCACTCCCGATTCCCAGGAGCTGCTGCGTCTGGTGAACCTCAATCCCCGCCTTTGGTGGTACGGCAATTGCGATGTGGAGCTGGACTATGTGGAGATCGAGGACCAGCTGCATCACGACTTGGTGACGAACCGGACCGTGATGCGCCAGGGGATCCAGGAACGCATGCTGAGCCTGGTGGCAGCCGGAGCTGGCAACCTGAGCGGTTTTTACACTTTCGACGAACCCCACCTGGGCCAGTTCGCCGGCTTCAAACTGATCGAGGACGCCGCCCATGAGGCTGGCACCAGGGTTTTCACCGCCGTGTACGACTATCAGGGAAAAAACTTCGTGCTCGACAAGCAAAACCAGGTCTATTACGATCACGTGGACGCCTTCCGCAAGCTCGCCCAGCCGCAGATCATCGCGCCGGACATCTATCCCCTCGCGCCGGACCTCAAATGGGGCCCGAAAGACAGAGGTTCCGGCCTGTTCATCCAGGATGTGCTGGACCAAAAGCTGCTGCGGGTTTACCGGGGCAGCATGCTCTACCGCGATGAAAAGAAAGGCCGCTCCTTCCTGCCCATCGTGCAGGTTTTGGGGAACTGGGTGAAAAACAGCGGCGGCGACAGATGGCTAACCTGGATCCAGCCCCCCTCCGCCACCCAAAAAGCGCTGCTCTATCTGCCTCTCTGCTACAAGCCGGACGGCATCATCCACTACCGCCTCAGGGTGTTTCCCGATGCCGAGGGTTACGGCAACCGCGCGGTGCTCTTTTCCCAAAGGGGGGCCAAAAACTTCCCTGATCCGGAACCTGACCCCATCGCCTGGCCCGCCGTGGCCTCCAGCAATCTCCGGGTTCTGGGCTACGGAAAGATCATCCGCGGACTCACCTGGCTGTCAGCGGAGACCATAGGCACCAAAAAAGCCCCCAACAGCAGGTGGCAAAAGAAAAACCTGATCAAGCGGCTGCAAGTGCTGAAACAGGGTAACGGCGATTACGAAGGCTTCGTGCAGTGCGCCTTGTACCAGGACGCCGAGGACAAACCCTGGTTCATGCTGGTGAACCGGCGCGGCAATTTCTTCCGCCCCGGCACCATCACTGATCCGCTTTACGTTCCGGACCGGGAATTCGCTGAGTATTTTCCGGAAGCTGAGGCCCAGATCCTCACCCTCACCTTCGACCGGAAAAAACTGGCCGCCTACGGCCCTGATCCGGGACTCTGGGACCCCCACGACCGGATGTTTCACCCCATCATCAACAGCGAGGCCCACATCTCGTTGCCTGCCGGGGAAGGCAGGCTGCTGCAGCTGGTGGCGAACAAACCGCCCCTCAGATAGCAGGGGAGGCTGTCACACCTGCACGGAACACCGGCTTCAACCGGACGCCCCCGTTCCGTCATTCCGGGCGGTGAAGCTGGAGCAGAGCGAGCCACGAGCTTCGACTCCAGCAGAAAACAGGAGAGGCAGACGTCCACGTCTGCCAAGGCCGGGAGGGCCTTTCGGAATCTACAGACAAGCTTCTGCGAAGCTTCGCAAACGGGGACGTTTGCGCCTCCATTAACGCGGCAGGACATTCAGCCCAACCCGCTCCGGAGTGTCATTCCGGGCGGTGAAGCTGGAGTCGGGCGAGTCACGAGCTTCGACTCCAGCAGAAAACAGGAGTGGCAGACGTCCCCGTCTGCCAAGGCCGGGAGGGCCTTTCGGAATCTAAAGACAAGCTTCTGCGAAGCTTCGCAAACGGGGACGTTTGCGCCTCCATTAACGCGGCAGGACATTCAGCCCAACCCGCTCCGGAGTGTCATTCCGGGCGGTGAAGCTGGAGTCGGGCGAGTCACGAGCTTCGACTCCAGCAGAAAACAGGAGTGGCAGACGTCCCCGTCTGCAAAGGCCGGGAGGGCCTTTCGGAATCTAAAGACAAGCTTCTGCGAAGCTTCGCAAACGGGGACGTTTGCGCCTCCATTAACGCGGCAGAACATTCAGCCCAACCCGCTCCGGAGCGTCATTATCTTACCAAGGGACGAGTGTTTTACTCCCACCACCTCGGTTTGCCAGAGAGCCTTTTTAGAAAACCACACAGCGCCGCGAATAACTTTGGTCCGCCGAACTAGCCCGGATCACGTAGATCCCGGCCGGAAGGCGTTTACCCCGGGCATCACAGCCATCCCAAAACCACTCGGAGCCTTGCTTCAGTGGCTCAGGCGCCGCGATCAGCAAGCGGCCCCGGAGGTCATAAACACTTACCTGAACAGGTCCGCCGCGGCCCTCAGCCAGTCTCAGCGTGGCCCCCTCCCGCAGGGGGTGGGGCATGATCTCCAGTCCTTGTAGCACCGGCGGGACGCTGTCTTCAACATTTGTTCCCTCCGCCAGGACATTCCACGCGATGGTGTGGGTCCAGTCGGCGTTGCTGATCACGCAAGCCACGGAGTGGAGGCCGGGGGTGGAAAATGTGGTTTCCAGGATGAAATCCATGCCCACGGCCTGCGCTCCGTCCACCATCCAGTCATACTGCGTGGGCAGGTTGGACACCGTTTCCACCACGAACATCTGCGGCTCGTTCACGTTCACCGTTACCGTGCTGGAATCGGAGGGCGTCACGTTCATTATGGCCAGGTCCAGGATCCTCAAAGTGTCGATGGTCACAGGCGTCAGCGGCCTGTCGTCGGCATCCACCGGCACCTGGCCGATCGCCAGAACGGTGTCCAGGCCCTGGATTACTTTGCCAAAGATCGCGTAGTTGCCGTCCAGATTGGGGGTGGGAACCAGGGTGAGGTAATATTGAGACCCGGCGGAGTTTGGCGCGGAAGAATGCGCCATGGCCAGGATCCCGGCCTGGTCGTGATGCAGGTTGGGGTGGAATTCGTCGGGAATGGTGTATCCCGGCCCGCCATAACCTGTACCCTGGGGACAGCCGTCCTGGATCACAAAGCCCGCCACCACGCGGTGGAAGATCAGATCGTTGTAAAAGCCGCTGTTGGCAAGCGAAATGAAGTTATTGGCGGTTATCGGCACCCACTGATCGTAAATCTCAGCGGTGAACGAGCCCATGGAGGTGCTCCAGCGGGCAAAATGCAAAGCGCTGAGGTTTCCCGCCAGCAGCAGGATCAGCAACAAGGTTACGGGTTTGTGTTTCATGTTCGGCCTCACTTTCTTGATGGGTCATCCGCTCCGGCAAAGATTTGCCGGAAACCACTCAGACCCGCTTAGATGAACATTGGTTCCTGTCAACAAATTTGTCTCCACTAACACACCGCCTTCGCTCCCAATATCAATACGGTATCAATACGGAATCAATACGGATTTCATCCGTAATGATTCCGTATTGATACCGTATTGATATTGGGAGCCGTCCAAAATTAGCTTGACCATATTCAAAGGTTCAGATATCTGCTACCCCATCATGTGCGGAATAAGCGGAATCCTTTGTCTCGACGCGGAAAGAATCGCTGACATCCGGCTGCTGAGGGAAATGACCAACACGGTCAGGCACCGCGGGCCGGATGACGAGGGCTATTTCCTCTGCAGCCCTGAAACCGGCGTCAGGGAGTCGTTTTCCGGCCAGGATTCCTCCGCGGAAGTGAAGGCCCTGCATCCGCGGCTGGATGAAGGGGAAAAAGCAAGGCTGGGCTTTGGTTTCCGCCGCCTGGCCATCCTCGATCCGGGGGCCGGCGGACATCAGCCCATGAGCGATCCGGAACTGGGCCTGCACATTGTTTTCAACGGTGAGATCTACAACCATGTGGAGCTGCGCGAAGAGCTGAACAGGGCAGGATATGGGTTCCGCAGCCGCTCCGACACCGAGGTGATCCTCAAGGCTTACCACGCCTGGGGAGATGACTGTTTGAAAAGGTTCAACGGCATCTGGGTCCTGGCCATCTGGGATGAAAAGCAGCGCCGGCTGTTCTGCGCGAGGGACCGCTTTGGCGTGAAACCTTTCTACTACTGCATCCACGACCAGGTTCTATATTTCGGCTCGGAGATCAAACAGCTGCTGCTTACGCCCGTGAACAAAAGCCTGAACCGGCCGATGCTCTGGCGCGCCATGAAGATCAATTCACTGCAGGTTTACGGCGGTGAAACCTTCTGGACCAACATCCACGCCCTGGAGCCAGGCACCGCCATGGCCGTGAAAGACGGGCAGATCGCGGTGTGGACCCATCATCGCCTGGACCCCTCCACCTTTGGCAGCAGCACTTTGTCCCTGGAAGACGCCACCGAAAGGTACCGCGCCCTGTTCCAACGCGCGGTGGGCTGGCAGATGCGCTCGGATGTGGAGGTTGGGGCCTGCCTGAGCGGCGGCTTGGATTCCTCGGCCATCGTGTGCAGCGCCGTGCGGCACAGCGACATCCAACTGCAGACCTTTTCCTCCTATTTTGCCGAGCTGCCCCAGCTCGATGAACGGCGCTGGATCGCTGAAGTGGCCTCGGCCTGCGGCTGTGTTTCGCATCTCACGTCACCCAAGGTGGACGACGCGCTGCAGTGGTTCGCCGAAGCCACCTGGTTCAACGATCTGCCGCTGGGAGCGGGATTCGCCGCGCAATACGCCGTGATGCGCCTGGCGCGGGAGCACGGCGTGAAAGTGTTGCTGGACGGACAGGGCAGCGATGAACTCACAGCCGGCTACAAACACGCGCAATACCGCTGGCTGGGCGACCTGCTGCGGGACCGGCGGCAGGGAAAAATCGGCACCGAACTGAAGGCTTACCTAAGCAACCACACCCTCCCCCAAAACCTGGCGGGGATCGCGAAAACCCTGCTGGCGGCAGCGTTTCCGGAATCCCGGCTGTACGAGATGGAATTCTGGCACCTGCGCTTCGAACCCTTTAACCGGGAATTCACAACCCAGGCCAAGAGATCGCTGGAAACCGGCATCCTCTCGCGCATCGCCGATCTGGAGGGGACCAGGCTGGCCAACTTCCTTTACAATGAGGTCTATTTCACCTCCCTGCCCACCCTGCTGCACTGGGAGGACCGCATGTCCATGGCCGCCTCGATCGAAAGCCGGGTGCCCTTTTTGGACCACGAACTGGTGGAATTCGCCTTTTCTCTGCCCTCCGCCTTCAAGATCCGCCACGCGTCCGGAAAGCACATCCACCGCCAGGCCATGCGCCCCATCGTTCCCCGGGCCATCGCGGAACGCCGGGACAAAGCTGTGTTCGGATCCCCCTTCCACGCCGTATGGCTGCGCGGGGGGATGAAAGCGGCCGTGAACGAACTGTTCAGCTCCACGGAATTCCGCCGCCGCGGGATTTGGGACCTGCCCCGCGTTTGGGCTAACTGGCAAAAATATCAGAAGGGCGACAACTCCCAGGCGGAGATGATCTTCAACGTGTTCGCGCTGGAGAACTGGTTCCGCAGCTTCGGCCCCTGGATCGAGTTTGACCTGCAAACATAAAACCAACACGTGAGGTACAGATGCGTAATGCACTCAATTGCCTGCTGATCTGTGCGGCTCTGCTGAGCCTGGGATCTTGCAAATTGTTCTTCAAAAGCCCCAAGGTGGAAAAAATCCACGACATCAAGGTCGTCTCCATCGATCCGGACAAGATCAGGCTGGAGATCTCGCTCAGCGTGCTCAACCCCAACCGTTACAAACTCAAACTGAACGACATGGACGTGGCATTGCTGAACAAAAACCGCGAACAGATCGGCACGGCCTCGCTCAGCCGGGCGGTGGAGATCCCCGGCCGCAAAGCCAGCGCCCTCGATTTTGACATCACCCTGGATACCCGGCCCACCGTTAAACTGGTGAATTACTCCGACCAGAAGGTCTTTGTCTATATCGCGGGAACAGGCTCTGGCAAGGTGCTGGGCACCAGGCAAAACCTGGTGTTCGAAGAGCCCTACGAGATCGACATCCGGGATCAGCTGCAAATGGTTTTGAGCACCTTCAAAGCCAACGGCGACGACATTTTCAAGATCAAACGCAGCTATCTGGGCAAAGTTGGCATCACCGAGACCCAGGTCCTGGTGGATTTCATCGTGATGAATCCCTACGGGCTCAAATTCACCCTGGAGGAATTTCCCGCCAACATCACCATCGGCAACGCGGAATCCGGCACTGGCGACCTGGACAAAGCCCTGAGCTTCGACGAAAAGGTCTACTCCCGCGAAGGCACGATGATCTTTAAAGTGAACAACCTCAAAGCCATCTACAACATCGCCAAGGGCGCTATCAACGGTGAGGTGAGCTACCGGGTGAACGGCAAGGTGAAGATCAACGCCTACGGGACCGACATCGAACAGGCCTACTCCTATAAAGACCTGATCACCATCAGCATCACGGACGACATCCTGAAACTGCTGGCGCCGTAAGACCGGATAGTTCGGCTTTCAATCAAACCGGGTGGTTGAGAGCCGGTATAAAGTTCCGGGGTGGAGGCATCTGCCCCGGGGCTCAGGAATCCAAACAGCCAAACCAAACCAAAACCCCGACCAAGTAGTGGTCGATGCGGGCACAGCCTGCCTCGACACCCTGTAAAGGCATTACCCAACAGAGCTGGATTCCGGATCTCCGGCGCCCAAGCACCTGCGTCCGGAATGACGTGTGTTCGGGGCTGAAGCGTGAACGCGGGGGTGGTTTATAAATCAGCGGAAATGGGGCCAGGAGTCAGGAATCGTCAACCTCTCCGCCATATTCGCGAATGCTTTGCAACAGCCCCTCACGGATGCAGTTCAGCTTCTTTTTTTGCTCCACCCAGTCCGAGTATAGATAGGGAAGCTCAACTTCGATCACTTCATTGCCTCTGAAACTGATGTGGAACGCCAATTTGCTGTAACCGATCGGCCCGGCGTCCACACCCTCGTCCCGGATCCTGGACACTCTGCTAACCTGCTCCAGCTCGAAACTGCGGCCATCTGGAAGCGTGTACAGCATGTGGTCTCCTTACCTTAAGGTTGTTCTTTCTCCATAGTTTCGGGCGCGCCATTTCTTGGCAAGCCTTTTTTTATAATTGCAGCGGGTAAAATAAGCATGATTGTTGATTTTTTTACACACCCTGCCAGGCATCACCCTTTTCGCAGACAATTGCGGCGCGGGGTTGAACACGTTTGCCCAACAATTCTCTTGACCAAAACCGGGGCATGGCAGTTTGGGTTGAACAGGGAGTATAAAAATGAAAACAAAACTTGCGTTGATCCTGGGCCTGCTGTTCTGCCTGGCCCTGCTTTGCGCTTGCGCGCCAGGAGTGAATGGACGTTCAGCCGATAACCGGGCTGGATTTTTCATGGGCATCTGGCACGGCTGGATCGCGCCGATCAGCCTGATCTGGCAATTGTTCAACCGGGAGGTTCGCCTCTACGAGGTCTTTAACACAGGCTGGGCCTACGATCTGGGCTATTACATGGGAGTGGTTGGCGGTTTCGGCGGCCTGGCCCTGAGCCGGAAGAGATGCCGCGAAGACTAAGCCGGGCCAGATAAGTTGGCGGCATATCTCACCCTGCTGCTCACCGCAGCGATCTGGGGCCTGGCTTTCGTGGCCCAGCGCAAAGGCATGGACAGCCTCGACCCCTTCACCTTCAACGCTTTGCGCTTCGCTTTGGGGGCGGTTTGCGTGGCCCTGCCCGGATGGTTTTCCAAAGCGAAAAACCCCAGCGCGCAGATCGCGTCAGCAGACCCCGCGCCACTTGAGTGGAATAGCTGGAAAGGCCCCCTGCTGCTGGGATCGCTGCTTTTCCTCGCCGCCAGCTTGCAGCAGTTTGGCATGCTCTGGACCGGGGCTGGCAGCGCCGGGTTCATCACCGGGCTCTACGTGGTGTTCGTTCCCCTGATCGGCCTGGGAAGGGGCCAGAAGCTGAATCCTCCGCTGGCCCTGGCCGTGGCCCTGAGTCTGGCCGGCCTGGTTTTGATCAACGGAAAACCCAATTTGCAGGCCACTTTGGGCAACTCGCTGGTGCTGGCCGGAGCTGTCTTCTGGGCGCTGCACGTGCAATTGATCGACAAGCTCACCAAATCCCACTCGAGTTTGCGCCTGGCGCAGTTCCAGTACTGGGTTTGCGCGTTCCTGAGCCTGGCCGGGAGCCTTGTCCACCGCGTTCACAGCCATCAGGGCATCTTCACCGCGAAGCTCTTGGCCGGGGTGCGAACGGCAAGCCTGCCGCTTCTCTACGCGGGAATTATGTCCGTGGGAGTGGCCTTCACCCTGCAGCTGCACGCGCAGAAAAAAGTGCAACCCCACGCGGCCAGTGTGATCCTTTGCCTGGAAGGTGTTTTCGCCATGCTGGGCGGCTGGCTGCTTCTGCGGGAAAAGGTTTCATCCACCGCCATCCTTGGCGCGGCGCTGCTTTTGGCGGCCATGTTGGTTAGCGTTTGGCAGGAACGGCGGGATTTTCTGATTGACAAAAAAGCCGCTTCCAAAACTTAGTTTCCAGACAATGCTTTTTCGAAGTTAGTTAAGGAAAGAAACATGCTTATATACACGATTGCCCTGGTGATCCATATCATAATCAGCGCCGCGCTGGTGCTGGTCATTTTGTCCCAAACCTCCAAGGGTGGCCTGGATGCCAACCTGGGCGGGGCGGCGATGAACGTGTTCGGCGGCAGCGGGGCCTCCAAGTTTCTGCGCAAATGGACCCAGATCCTGGGCGTGATCTTTGTCGTTTCCTGCCTGTTCCTGGCTTTCCAGGTATCCAGAGTGAACGAGACAAAGGCTCCCAAAGTGCTGAACGAAAAGTTTGGCGATACCAAGGCCCCGGCCCCGCAGAGCGCTCCCGCGGCCCAGCCCGCGCAAGCCGCTCCGGCCGGTTCCGCGCCGCAGCAGCCTCAGACGCCTCCCGCGGAAACCAACCCGGGCAACTGAACCCCAAAGAGTTTACAGATGCAGAAGTGGTGGAATTTGGCAGACACGCAAGACTAAGGATCTTGTGCCTGTAACGGGTGTGCGGGTTCGAGTCCCGCCTTCTGCACCAAAATCTGGCTCCCTCACCGGGAGCTTTTTTTATTGACTGATTCGAGGCCTCCAAAAAGTGTGCCAACTATTGAACCAATAATATTGTGGAGGTTTGCCATGTTTGGCAAAATGAAAACCGACCTGCAAGACCTGTTTGTGGAACTGAAACAGCAGGGCTTGTACAAGAACGAACGCGTCATCACCACGCCCCAGGGAGCGAACATCGGTGTGAGCACTGGCAAGAAAGTCATGAACTTCTGCGCGAACAACTATCTGGGGTTGGGCAACCATCCCGAGGTGGTGAAAGCCGCCCAGGACATCATGAACGACTGGGGCTACGGCCTCGCTTCCGTGCGTTTCATCTGCGGCACGCAGCAGATCCATAAAGATCTGGAACGCAAGATCTCCGAGTTTCTCGGCACCGAGGACACCATCCTCTACGCCGCTTGCTTCGACGCCAACGGCGGTGTGTTCGAACCCCTTCTGAACGAGGAAAGCGCCATCATCTCCGATGAACTGAACCACGCCTCCATCATCGACGGAGTGAGGCTCTGCAAGGCGCAGCGCTTCCGCTACAAACACTCGAACATGGAAGAGCTGGAAAAATGCCTGATCGAGGCCAAGGACCTGAAGTACCGCCTGATCTGCACCGACGGCGTTTTCTCCATGGACGGCGACATGGCCCGGTTGCCCGAGATCTGCGATCTGGCCGAAAAATACGACGCCCTGGTGATGGTGGACGATTCCCACGCCACCGGCTATATCGGCAAAACCGGCCGCGGAACCCCGGAACAGTTTGGCGTTCAGCACCGCGTGGACATAGTTACCAGCACCCTCGGCAAAGCGATGGGCGGCGCCAACGGCGGTTTCACCTCCGGCCGCAAAGAGATCATCGAGCTGCTGCGCCAGCGCAGCCGGCCCTATCTGTTTTCAAACACCGTCGCCCCCGCCGTGGTTGGCGCCAGCATCAAGGTGATCGACCTGCTTTCCGGTTCCTCCGCTCTGCGTGACAAAGTGTGGGAAAACGCCAGCTATTTCCGCGCGGAAATGATCAAGGCCGGCTTCAAGATCGTGGAAGGCAACACCGCCATCGTGCCCGTGATGCTTTACGACGAGCCTCTGGCGATGAAAATGGCCGACATGCTGCTGGAAGAAGGCATCTACGTGATTGGCTTCGTCTATCCCGTGGTGCCCAAAGGCAAAGCCCGCATCCGGGTTCAGCTTTCCGCGGCGCACAGCCGCGAGGACCTGGACAAGGCCATCGCCGCCTTCATCAAGGTGGGCAAAGCTCTGCAACTGGTTTAAGGAGCGGATTTGCCAGCAGGCAGCCTGTATCTGGTTCCGGTGCCGGTGGGAAACCTGGGTGACATCACCCTCCGCGCGCTGGACACTTTGAAGAGTGTGAACCTGATCGCTGCCGAAGACACGCGCAAAACCCGTTTCCTGCTCTCGCATTACCAGATCAAGGCTCCCAGGCTGCTCAGCCTGCACAAATACAACGAAAAACAACGCCTGGCGGAAATCCTCGCCCTGCTGCACGAAGGAAAGTCCATCGCGGTCGTTTCCGACGCCGGCAGCCCGGGGATTTCCGACCCGGCCTTTTGGCTGGTCCGCGCCGCCATTGAAGCGGGTGTGACCATCATCCCCCTGCCCGGAGCCACCGCCCTGATCCCGGCTGTCACGGCTTCCGGACTAAACCCGGAGAGCTTTCTGTTCCTGGGTTTTCTGCCCCTCAAACAGAAAGACAGGCTGGCCCGGCTCGCCCTCATCAGTTCCAGCCCCCACACCACCGCGCTGTACGAGGCACCGCACAGGCTGAAGCAAACGCTTGAGGACCTCCTCTCCCACTGTGGAAACCGGCAGGTCTGCCTCGCCCGCGAGATCAGCAAGCTGCACGAAGAGTTCATCCGCGGCAGGCTGGAAGACATTTTGGCCGACTACCAGATAATGGAAAAGGGTGAATTCGTGATCCTTGTGGAAGCCGCCACACCGGATCAGCCGGCCTCAGAAGCGGATATCAGGGCCTACCTCGCGGAGTTCGAGCCCGGCCCGGCCAGCAGCAAGGAACTCGCTGAAAACCTCTCCATACGTTTTGGGATCAGCCGCAACCAAGCTTACAAACTGATCCTGGACGCCAGGAAACGCTCCCGATGAAGCCAACCCTGATCTGCGATTTCGACGGCACGGTGGCCGATTCCATCGCCAAGATCCTGGAACTGGTGAACCAGCTGGCCCCGCGCTACGGCTACCGCACCATCAGCTCCGAGCTGTTCGAACAGGTGCGCGACCTGCCCCTCCCCAAAGCCTGCCGGGCGGTGAAGTTTCCCCTCTACAAACTCGGCCAGGCCATCGCCGTGGTGCTGCACGAATACCACAAAATGATCCCCGACCTGGAACCCTGCCCCGGGGTGGTCCCGGTGCTGCAAAAGCTGAAAGAACAGGGATATTCCCTGGCCCTGATCAGTTCCAACCACACCGAGAATTTGCAGGCCTGGCTTAGGCATCATCAGATCAGCTGTTTCGACTGGGTGGAGGGCACCAGCGGCATCCTGCACAAACACCGCAGCATCAAGGCCAGGATCCGAACCCACAACCTGGACCGCGAGCGCGTGGTCTATCTGGGCGACGAAGTCCGCGACATCAAAGCCGCCCACCACAACCGCGTGAAGATCGTCAGCGTGGGTTGGGGCCTTCATTCTGAACAAAACCTGCGCGAACACAACCCCGACCGGGTGGTGACCCAGCCGGAGGAACTGCTAAAGATAATCCCCCAACTGATTTCCTGACTCGTCTTTAGGAGGCCACACAGGATTGTCTTGACAAAATATGGGGCAGCAGTTGGAAGGAAATGAATGACAAGTTTTTCGATTTGTACATAACAAAGGAGATCAAGATGAAAAGGAACCTTTTATTGATATTGGCCCTGCTTGGCCTGCTGGCCACCCTCACCGCCGTGCCGCGCAACCTGGTGGTGGTGGAAGTTGGCACCTACATAACCTGTCCTTACTGCCCGGGGGCGGCCATGGGCTGCCATGACCTGCTGCAAAACGGACATGCCGTCGCGGTGATCAAGAATCATCAGGGCGACGCCTATTCAAACACTTATTCCCATGCCCGCAACAGCTTCTACGGCATCACCGGCTACCCCACCGCCTACTTTGACGGCCTCAATCCCTCGGTGGGTGGCAGCAACACCAGCTCCATGTATTCAAACTATCTGCCCAAGGTGAACGCGCGCCTGAATGTGCCCGCACATTTCACCATCAGCGCCCAAGGCGCCCAAGTGAACAACGAGTTCCAAGTGGCTGTCACAGTTTCCAAACCCGAGGCGGATACCAACACCAACGTGAAACTGCATGCGGTTGTCACCGAATCGAGCATCCCCCAAGTCTGGTTCAACCAAACCACGGTGGACAACGTCAACCGCGTCATGACCCCCAACCAGAACGGGACCGCCATCGACCTGGCTACCGGCGGGACCACAACCGTGAACCTGTCCTTCACCCCCGGTGCCAACTGGAACCTGGCCAACTGTGAGGTGGTTTTATTCCTTCAAAACATGACCTCCAAAGAAATATTGCAAGGCGTGAAATATTCCCTGGCCGGACTGGTGGGCGCGTATCCCGTCTCCACCGACAACCTGGCCTTCCCGGACATGTACGTGGGCGGCACTTCCGTGACTCCCGTCACCATAACCAATTTCCTCTCCGACCCTGCCAGCGGAACCATCTCCATCGACAACCCCGCCTTCTCCACCGACATTTCCACTTTCAATATCCCCGGCACTTCCTCTGTGGTCGCCAACATCAGCTTCTCCCCCACCGCCGCCCAAACCTACACCGGCACCCTGACCATCACCAGCAACCTCTACAACCATCCCAACATCAGCATCCCCCTCGCCGGGACAGGCTTCATGAACGCCGCCCCCACTGCTACCGATGTGACGGTCAGCGGCCCACCCGTGATCAATCAGGAGCTCACAGCGGCCTACAGCTTCAACGACGCGGATGGCAACACCGAAGGCAGCTCGATCCTGCAATGGTTCCGGATAGTGAACAACACGCCCCAGGCCATAGGCGGAGCCAATCAACTCATATATAGCGTCGCTGTCGAAGACCTGGGCTTCCCCCTCGCCTTCCAGGTCACTCCCGTCGATCAGCACGGCATGCCCGGAACCGCGGTCATGAGTGCCTACACCATCCCCATCGAGGAATTGCCCGCGCCTCAGAATCTGCAGGCCACCGTAACTCCCCCCAGCACCGTGACCCTCACCTGGGAGCGCCCGGAACACTTTGAGGGCAAGGGTTTGGTAGGCTACCGCCTCTACCGCAACGGCCTCACCATTTCCACCATCACGAACCCGAACACCCTCACCTTCTCGGACACCTACGTTCCCGCGGGAACCCACGAATACTGGATCTGCACGCTGTTCAACAACCCCATGATGCTCTCCAACCCCTCCAACGTGGTCACGGTAAGCATCGGAGTGGACAACGACGACCAGGTGGCACCCGCAGAGATCTCTGTGAGCGTGCATCCCAATCCTTTCCAGACCAATGCCGCGATCAGCATCCAAAGCAAAGCTGATGCCGGGGTTGACCTCGCCATCTACAACGTCCGCGGCCAGCTGGTGAAAAGCTTCGCCCTCACCACCGACACCGCCGGGATCGCCAACGCCAGTTGGGACGGCACCGACAACCAGGGCAACCTGGTCAACAGCGGCGTCTATTACTACCGGATGTTCAGCGCCGGAAGGCTCAGGAACGGACGTATCGTCCTAATGAAATAACCAGCTCCGGGGCAGCTTGACAGACTGTCCCAGCCATAGATCATCAACCCCCGGATCACACGGTCCGGGGTTCTTCTTTCCCTGCCCCCATCAGCTTCTCGCCGTGAATGGCTCCAGCTTCTGCCTGATCGGCCATAAGCCACTTCCCATTCACTTCCCATACGCCTCCCCCTGACTTCCCGCCTGTCAAGCGGGAACTAGGCGGGAGGCGAACAAGGGGCGGATGGGAGGGGGGAAAGGGCGGGACGTTCAGAATTCCAGGTAAAAGAAAACCCGGCTCGGAGGAGCCGGGTGATATGTGGGATCGTTATGTTTGTTTAGATAAGACCCTGATCGCACATGGCGTTGGCGACTTTCAGGAAGCCGGCAACGTTGGCGCCTTTCACATAGTTCACATAGCCGTCGGCCTGTTTGCCGTTGTCCCGGCAGGCTTCGTGGATGTTCTTCATGATGGAGTGCAGGCGGGCGTCCACTTCTTCGCGGTCCCAGCCGAGGCGCATGGAGTTCTGGGTCATTTCCAGTCCGCTAGTGGCCACACCGCCGGCGTTGGCGGCTTTGCCTGGCGCGAAGAGGATCTTGGCGTTCATGAACACTTCCACCGCTTCCGGAGTGCAGGGCATGTTCGCGGCTTCGGTAACGCAGAAGCAGCCATTCTTCACGAGGTTTTTGGCATCTTCCACATCCAGTTCGTTCTGGGTGGCGCAGGGGATGGCCACATCCACCGGAACTTCCCAGGGACGCTTGCCTTCGATGAATTTGGCTTTGGGGAAGACCTGCGCGTAATCGATCACGCGGTCGTTGTTGGAAGCGCGGAGCTCGAGCAGATAGTCGATCTTTTCGCCGGAAACGCCGTCCTCATCGTAGATGTAGCCGTCTGGACCGGAGAGGGTGACAACCTTGCCGCCCAGTTCGTTGATCTTCTGGGCAGCGCCCCAGGCGACGTTGCCAAAGCCGGACAGCGCCACGCGCAGCCCTTCGAAGCTCTTGCCCTGGGTCTTGAGCATTTCCTCGGCGAAATAGACAACGCCGAAGCCGGTGGCTTCAGGACGGATGAGGCTTCCGCCCCAGGTACGGCCTTTGCCGGTGAGCACGCCGGTGAATTCGTTCACCAGCTTTCTATAGTAACCATACAGATAGCCGATCTCGCGGCCGCCCACACCGATGTCGCCGGCGGGAACGTCCGTGTTCGGACCGATATGGCGGTAAAGCTCAGCCATGAAAGATTGGCAGAAACGCATGATCTCGGCGTCGGATTTGCCTTTGGCGTCAAAATCCGAACCGCCTTTGCCGCCGCCCATGGGGAGGGTGGTGAGGCTGTTTTTGAAGATCTGCTCGAAACCGAGGAACTTCAAAATTGAGAGGTTCACGCTGGGGTGGAAGCGCAGGCCGCCCTTGTAGGGGCCAATGGCGCTGTTGAACTGCACGCGGTAGCCGCGCTGCACATGAACTTCACCCTTGTCATCCATCCAGGGCACGCGAAACATGATCGTGCGTTCCGGCTCGACCAAGCGTTCCAGAATGTTCGCTTTCACAAAGCGCGGGTTGTCTTGGTAGACGTCCCAAATGGTTTCGACAACTTCTTTTACCGCCTGCAAAAATTCCGGTTGGCCCGGATTCTTGGCGGCGACTTTGTCCATGAATTCCTGAAAGGTCATGGTTTCCTCCATGTCTGTATTTGTTTTTTAAACCACTTTTTTATTGCGCGACTTAATGTCAAGTGTTTCCCTTAAGCAATTTTGCCACCCTGGGGGCGCGGAGCCTGTGCGCGGAGGCGAAACCGGAGCCGAGCAGCGGTCGCAGGTAATACTTGAATTCGTCGGTGATCCCGTTGCCGCTGGAATTGATGTATTCATCAGGCATGTGGCGGGTTTTGCGGGCGACGTCAGCCAGCTTTTCCAGCTGGTAGTTCACGGAGTAAAATCCCGTGCGCTGGATGGAGATGGAGCCGTCCAGATTGTACCAGATGGCGTAATGGGCGGCGCGTTCGCCCACCTCGCGGGCCTCGCGCTGGTCCACATCCGAAACGCAGCCCATGAAAGAACGCTGCAGATAGCCAAAGGTGTCGGAGCGCACGCGCTTGATCTGCAGTTTTTCCTTCACCAGGTCACCGAGGAGGTCGCCCAGCATTCCGGTGCCGGAAAGCTGCACGTTGCCGTGGGCGTCGGTTTCGCTGTTTTTGGTGAGAATGGTCATCATGGGCGTGCCGTGTTCGTCCACGATCCCCTCCGAAACGGCGATCACGCAGCGTCCGAATTGGTCGTAAACGCGTTTCACGTCGGCCAGGAAATTTTCCTGTTTGAAGGGCCGTTCGGGCAGGTAAACCAGATGGGGGCCGTCATCGGGATACTTTTGGGCCAGGGCCGCCGCGGCAGTGAGAAAACCGGCGTGACGCCCCATCACCACACCGATGTAGACTCCGGGCAGGGCGCGGTTGTCCAGGTTCACCCCGGTGAAGGCCGAGGCCACGAATCTGGCCGCGGAACCGTAGCCAGGGGTGTGATCGCTGAGCACGAGGTCGTTGTCGATGGTTTTGGGAATGTGGATGGCGCGGAACTCGTAATCGGCCTGGTTGGCCTGTTCATTCACGATGCGCACGGTATCGGCGGAATCGTTGCCGCCGATATAGAAGAAATAGCGGACGTCATGGGCTTTGAGCACCCGGAAGATCTCGCGGCAGTACTGTTCGTCCGGTTTGTCGCGCGTGGAAAGCAGCGCCGAGGAGGGTGTGTCGGCCACCTGTTCCAGATTGTGCGTGGTTTCCTGGGTGAGATCGATGAACTGTTCGTTCACGATGCCCTGCACGCCGTAAAGCGCTCCGTAAACCCGTGTGACCTGCTGAAATTTCCTTGCCTCCAGGGTTACCCCCACCAAAGACTGGTTGATCACGGCCGTCGGGCCTCCGCCCTGGGCGATCACCACTTTTCCTTCCAGTTTCATCTCTAAACCTCACAGCTAATCATTTAAAAGGATTGTCCCGGCAACGGCCGGGTAGAATCCCCATAAATGAAGCGGCTGAATTTGTCCAGCAGAAAATGCTTGCCTGAAAGACCGGGCTGAAAAAGAATGACGACGGAGCACAGATGAGCTATATCGTACTTGCCAGAAAATACCGCCCGCAAACCTTCAGCGAGGTTTACGCGCAGGAACACATCACCGAAATACTGCACAATGCCATTCTCAGCAACCGCATCGCCCACGCCTATCTTTTCACCGGGCCGCGGGGAGTGGGAAAAACTTCCATGGCCCGCATCCTGGCCAAAAACCTAAACTGCGTGGAAGGGCCCACCGTCACCCCCTGCAACAAATGCCACAACTGCCTGGAGATCGCGGCCGGTACGTCTTCGGACGTGATCGAGATCGACGGCGCCTCGAACACCGGGGTGGACGACATCCGCGAGCTGCAGCGCGAGCTGCTTTACGCCCCCAGCCAGTCACCCTGGAAGATCTATATCATCGACGAAGTGCACATGCTCTCCAAAAGCGCGTTCAACGCCCTGCTCAAAACTCTGGAGGAACCGCCGGAAAACGTGCTCTTCATCTTTGCCACCACCGAACCCTTCAAGGTTCCGGCCACCATCATCTCCCGCTGCCAGCGCTACGATTTCAAGCGCATCCCGATCGATTCCATCGTGAAACGGCTCAAGGAGCTGATGCGGGAGGAAAACATCGAGATCGACGCGGAATCGCTGCACATGATCGCCCGCAAGGCCGACGGCAGCCTGCGCGACGCTTTGTCGCTGACCGACCAGGTGCTTTCCTACTGCCAAAACAAAGTCAGCATCGACAAGGTGCGCGAGATCTTCGGCCTCATCCCCACCCAGATCTACTGCGAACTGCTGCGGCTGATCCAGGCGAGGGAAAACTCCGCCCTGCTGGAAAGGCTGCAGTCCATATTTGAGGAAGGCGTGGACCTGCAGGAATTTCTGAACAACATGATGGAATTCGTCCGCATCGTGATCCTGCGCAAGATAGGGATGTCGCCCAGCGAGGTCACCAGTGAGGAATATCCTCTCTACGACGAGATCGCAGCCCTCTTCAGCCGGGAAAACCTGCTCTACATCATGAGCATGCTGATGCAGGCCCGAAACGAGATCAAGAGCAGCGGAAACCCTTATCTGATCTTCGAACTGATGATGCTCAAGCTCTGCAAGCTGGATGAGATGGAGGATGTGGCCCAGTTGATCGCCAAGCTCTCTTCCGGCACCGTGTCCTCTGCCCCGGCCAGCATCTCCCTTTCTCCGGCGGCCAGACCGGCACCGACACCCGGCCCGGAAAAAAAGCCGGAACCCGCGCGGACCGCCGAACCCGCTCCCAGCAACAAACTGGAGTTCAACCAAGCCAACCTGGACAAGGTCTGGGACCGGATCAAGGCCCGGGTCAAGAAGGAAAGCAGCACCTCCGGGATCGCGCTCGGCACCTCCAGCTGCGAAGTGAAGGAAGGTTTCAAGCTGCTGCTCAAAGTTACCGGCAGCACCAATTTCAAGACCCTGGCAGACTACAAGGATGAGATCACGAAGATCCTGGCGGAATTCTTCACCCAGACGCCGCGCCTGGAACTGGAGCAGCTGGCCAGCGAAGCGCCCACCAAAGTGGAGATCAAACGCCAGACCCTGGAAGACCTTAAAAACCTGGATAAAAACCTTGCCCGCTTCATCGAGATCACAGATTCCAAACTGAGCCAGTAAGTCCGCCCCTCTTGCCTGAAGCGGTTTGAGGCCCAAGCTGGCGGGCGCAAGAGCCATTAACGCCGTCCAAGCCCCATCTGCCCCGCTTTTCGGCTGGATAAAAGATCAGGCGCCGAACCGGGCCTCATCCCCGCAATGCTTGCAAGGATGGGGTTCCAGGCTGAGCGCCGGATACGCTGGTTGCCCCCGAAGGGGAACGCTTACATCTCGATCAACTGCGCTTCCACATACTCCACCGCGTTGAGTTTTTTCACGATGGTGTTCAGTTTCCGCTTGTCGCCTTCCACTTCCAACACGATCAGGCCGTCGTTGGCGCAGAATTCCTTGGAAACCTCGTGCAAGCCGAGCCGCACCTTGATGTTGCAGCCGTATTCCGTGAGGATGTTTTGCACGATCGCGGCTTCCGTGCTGCGGTGGTCGATCTTGATCAGGATCACTTTGTACTTCATTTTTTCCTCCCGGTATCAGCTTTTTGCAGGCTGGAAATTCTGTCCACCTCTTTTTTGCGCGCCCTCGGAAAGAAAATTCTGTTGACATTACGGGGACTTGAAGTTTAATGGGGGAAAATTGAAAACTGGAGCAAACATGAAATACATTGGCAGCATTTTGGCCATGCTCGGCGGCCTCATCGTGGTGGCGGCAGCGCTGGTATCACTGTTATCCAAAGAAATCAAGGGCATCTGGACCTACGAGTTCAGCAGCACCCAGGAATTCTTCATAGTGGCGGCCATCCTGGCCATCCTGATTACCATCCTCGCCTTTCTTTCCTTCTCCACCAGACCCCGGCTGCTTGGTTCCATCATCATTGTCGCCTCGTTCGCCGGGATCATCGTGGGCAGCACCCTCACGGACATTGCCATGATCTTCAGCAATTTGGGCGGAATAGCCCTGTACACGATGCCCAAGCCGGAAAAAGCCGCGGATAAAAAAGAGCCGCCCCAGGATAAACCCGGGCAGCCCGAAGAACCGGCGACCCCCAATCCCAGTTGAGGGCATCCAACCAGTTTAGCTCAATATTCTTCCTGACCCTCAGGCGCTGGAGCAGGCTCCAGGCCATCGCTTAGTGGCCTGAGGCTGTTCCGCATCCTGGCAAAGATGTCCGCGTTGTTATTGTAGGCGCCGTTTTCGCCGGAGAAGGAAAGCAAGACCAGGCTGGGGCCCAGATCGACGATCACGTTGTACATGCGCATTTCCGCCATGCCCATGAAATCGAGCTTGAGGTCCAGCACGTAGGCGGGCAGGTTGTTCACCTGGCTGTAGCCGCGTTCCAAGGTAACCGCATCTCCAAATCCCAAGGCGGAGATCTCTTGTTCCAGGGAAGCCATCTCGGCTTCCAGGTAGGCGGGCATGATCCCCTCTTCCGCGCTGGTGGAATCAGCTTCCGCGGCTACGGCGATCACCAGCGGCAGGTCGGCTTCCAGTTTGCTGAGGGCCAGCAGGGCGTCTTCATTGATCTGCGCGTCCCAGTCATCAGGATAATCCAGGCTGAAACCGTGTTCAGCGCTGTTCAGCGTGGCCCAGCCCGCTTCCGCCCAGGCCGGCAGCGCCGCCAGGGCCAGTATGGCGATCATAATCGCTAGTTTGTTCATTCTTCCTCCCGGAATGTGTTTTCCGTAAAGCCGCGGAACTCCCTTTTGGGGATGGCTCCGTCCGCAGATGATACTCCCTCCCGGGAGGATCCCCTCAACCTTTTTTGCTCTGCTTGGCCCAACTGTCCTTGAGGGTCACGATGCGGTTGAAGACAGGTTTTTCCCGGGTGGAATCGTCATCCGCGCAGAAATATCCCTGCCGCATGAACTGGAATCTGTCTCCCGGCTCAGCCGCGGCCAGGGAAGGCTCCAGCTTGCAGCCGGAGAGCACTTTCAGCGAATTCGGATCCAGGTAATCGTGGTAATCCCTGCCCTCTTCCATGGCGTTGAAATCGGCCAGGGTGAAAAGCTGGTCGTAGAGCCGGATCTCGGCGTCGATGGCGTGGGCCGCGCTCACCCAGTGGATGGTACCTTTCACCTTGCGTTCGTCAGGTGTCCAGCCACCCCGGGACTGCGGATCGTGGCTGCAGATGATCTCGGTGATGTGGCCGGCGGCGTCTTTGACCACTTCCTTGCAGGTGATGTAGTAGGCGTGTTTGAGCCGCACCTCGGCCCCCGGTGAGAGGCGGAACCAGCCTTTGGCGGGGTTCTCGGAGAAATCGCCGCGCTCGATGAACAGATGTTTTCCGAAAGGCACCAAACGTTTGCCGGCGCTGGCGTCCTCGGGGTTGTTATCGGCTTCCAGTTCCTCAAACTTGTCCTCGGGATAGTTCTCGATGGTCAGCTTCAGCGGCTCCAGCACCGCCATCACGCGGTTGGCGCGCTTGTTCAGGTCTTCCCGCACGCAGAACTGGAGCAGCTCGAAATCCACCATGGAGTTGGCTTTGGCCACTCCGATGCGGTCGGCGAATTCCCGGATCGCCTCCGGCGAAAAGCCCCGGCGCCTCATGCCGGCGATGGTGGGCATGCGCGGATCGTCCCATCCCTTCACCGTGCCGGTTTGCACCAATTCCAGCAGGCGGCGTTTGCTCATCACGGTGTAGCTCAGGTTCAGCCGGGCGAATTCGATCTGTTGCGGGTGGCAGGGCACGGGGAGTTGGTCCAGAAACCAGTCGTAGAGGGGCCTGTGGTCCTCGAACTCCAGGGTGCAGATGGAATGGGTGATCCCTTCGATGGCGTCGGAAATGCAGTGGGTGTAATCATACATGGGATAAACCACCCACTTGGCGCCGGTGCGGTGGTGTTCGGCCTTCTTGATGCGGTAGATCACGGGATCGCGCATGTTCAGGTTCGGAGAGGCCATGTCGATCCTGGCGCGCAGGGATTTGGTCCCCTCTTCGAACTCGCCGTCCCGCATCCTGCGAAAGAGGTCCAGGTTCTCTTCCACGCTTCGGTTGCGGTAAGGGCTGTCCTGGCCCGCGACGGTGAGGGTGCCCCGGTGGGCGCGGATCTCTTCCTGGCTGAGGTCACAAACGTAGGCGAGGCCTTTCTGGATCAGGATCTCGGCGTAGGCATAGAGCTGGTCAAAGTAGTCGGAGGCGTAAAAAAGCTTGTCCTGCCAGTCGAATCCGAGCCAGCGCACATCGGCCAGAATGGAATCCACATACTCGATGTCTTCCTTGATGGGGTTGGTGTCGTCGAAACGCAGATGGCAGACCCCGCCGTAGTCTCTGGCGAGGCCAAAATTGAGGCAGATCGATTTGGCGTGCCCGATGTGCAGATAACCGTTCGGCTCCGGCGGGAAGCGGGTGACCACCTGGCTGTGTTTGCCGCTGGCCAGGTCCTTGTCTATGATCGTGCGGATAAAGTTCGATACCGCTGTTTTGGCGCTGTTTTCCATATAATCTCGCTTAACAAATCAGAATTCCGCACCAATATTTCCGGCCTGCCCCATGAGTCAAGGGAATTGCGAGAATTAGCCCTCAGCCTGCTCCGGCCAAAAAAAGCTTGTCAAAAAACCGCCTGCCCCGTTGCTGGCTTTGGCGTGGGGGCAAATGCCCCGCACGAACAGGCAAAATGAAAAAATTACTGATCCTCAGCGACCTCTACCCCACCCGTCAGGACAACCTGAACGGGATCTTCGTGAAACACCAGGTTGACGCGCTGGCACCGCATTACCAGATTTTGGTGATCGCGTTCCACATTGGCAGCAGTTTCCGGGTGGAGCGGTATGGCCAGGGCCTGGTTTCCGTCTGCTCGATCACCTACCCGGCCCGGAAGGTCCCGTTTCTATCGGCCTTTGCCAGCTTCCCGGCCTTTGCCCTGCCCGTGGCCAGACTGGTCGGGACTCGCTTCCGGCCGGATCTCATCCACGTTCACGATTTCCGCCACATCCCTGAGCTGTTTTGGCTGAAAACCTGGCTGGACCGGGTGGAAACCCCAAAATTCCTAACCCTCCACAACATCCGCACCCACCCCGACCGCCTGGGCGGAAACCGGCTGCTGCCCTTTTACCGCAAGACCCTGCCCAAAGCGCTGGCCCGCTGGGATCACGCTTTCACCGTCAACGCGCGGCTTAAAAACTGGCTGCTGCCGCATCTGGAAGCAGCCAGGATCAGCGTTTTGGGCAACGCGATCGGCCCCAACCCCAACTGCCGGGAGGAGGAACTTACCCCGGTGAGAGCAGGATTGCGGGAGGGCAGCCACAAGCTCATATCCGTGGGCAACCTGACCCCGGAAAAGGGCTTCTCTTATCTGATCGAAGCGGTTAAGATCCTCACAGACAAAGGGCTGGACCTGCAGCTGGTGATCGTGGGCAAGGGAACGGAACGCGCGGCTCTGAACGCGCGGATCAGGGCTTTGGGGCTGGGTGGCAGCATTTGGCTGGCCGGCGGGCTGGATAACCATATCGTGCGCAACCTTTATCAGCACTTCGACCTCTTCGTGCTGCCCAGTTACAGCGAGACCTTTGGCATCGTGTTCCTGGAGGCGATGGATGCCGGCCTGCCGGTGCTGGGCATTGAGAGACAGGGCATCCACGGCCTCTTCGAAGAAGGCCGGGAAGCTCTTTTCGCCCAGCCCCGCGACGCTGCCAGCCTGGCAGACCGGATCGCCAGATTCATCCAGGAACCGGAACTCGCCGCCCAGCTTGCCCGGGCTGGGCAAACGCGGGTCCAGAAGGATTTCATGTTGCCCGGGCTGATCGGCCGGGTGAGGGAAGTGTATGAGCGACAATAAACTGCTGATGATCATCAACGAGTTTCCGCCCACCGGCTTGAGCGGCGTCCAGCGGGCGCTGAAATTCCTCAAATACGCCTGCCGCGAAGGCTGGGAAGTGCACGCTGTCGTGCCCAACAAACCGGTGCGGAAAGAAACTGATCATTCCCTGCTGGTCGACATTCCCCCCGAAGCCCATATCCACCGGGTGGGCGGCTTGGGCATCCGCAGCCGCAACGTGAGCCGGATCACCAGCACCCGCTTTGCCGACACCATGCCCAAAAACCCGCTCTCAAGGGGGTTTTGGACCCTGGCGAAATTCATCAATGACCTCCTTTGGCCCATCGATAAACAGATCGGCTGGATGCCCTTCGCCGCCTGGAAAGCGGCCCGGATCATCCGCCGCCACCAGATCCGCAATCTCTATATCACGGCTTATCCCTACTCCTCCTTCCTGGCCGGGATCAGGCTGAAAAAGCGGTTTAAGGAAAAGATCTTCTGGGTGGCCGATTACCGCGACGCCTGGCAGTTCGCGCCCCTGCTGGACAAAAAAGTGCTGCCCTTCAGAATGAAGCGCATCGAAAAAACCGATGCCAAGGTCCTCAAAACCTGCGATGCTGCGGTGTTCGTAACCCCTCGCACCCGGTTTCTTTACGCGGAAAAATATCCCTGGGCGGCAGATAAGTCCAGGGTGATCACCAACGGCTATGATGAGGACGATTTTGCCTGCCTCTTGCCTGTGCCATATCCAGAACCGACCCTGGTCTATATGGGCAGGATGGACCGCAATTACGGTGATCCGCTCCAGCTCTTCGCCGGAATGGAGCTCGCGTCAATTCCCGGCCTGCGGCTGGTGCATGTGGGCACGATCGACCCCCAGCTGCTAGCCAGGATCGAAGCGAAGGGGATAACGACTTATGACCATCTGGGATACCAGCCTCACCGGACCGCGCTGGAACACATCCTCGGCGCCTGGGCGAATGTGATCATCCGGGACAACAGCCCTGCCTCCGAGCAGGACTACCCCGGCAAACTATTTGAACTGCTGCGGGCGGGCAAGCCCATACTCTCGATCGGCGCTCCCGGATCGATCATCGGGGACCTGCTGCGTGAAACCGGGCTGGGGCTGCATGTTAATTCCGCCGATCCGGATGCCATAGCACGTGCTCTGAACCAGCTTTTAAGGGATCCTCACCAGACCATGGCCCCCTCACCAATAATCAACCAGTTCTCCCGGGCCGAGATCTCCCGGCAGCTGCTGCAGCTTTTCCCCTGAGCCGTTCCTTCGCCAGTTTTTACCCGCCTCCCTCTTAGCTCTGAACAGCCCACCCCTGAAGTGATGACGTCCGGGTAAAGTTCCAGCCGGGCATTGCCTGGACATGGGCTTCACATCACCGGGGCATGATGGATCAAGGCTCTCGTTCAAATCAAGTGGGTGAAGGCGCTAAAGCAGCCAGCAGCCCGGAGGGCGACAGAACGATAGCGAGGGCGCGTAAGCCCCTCAATTGACAAAAAGCTGAGTCAGTTCATTTTCTCCCGAACCCCGGCCCAGGCTCACTGAAGAGTGGGCCTGGGCTGGGGTTCGGTGCTGCTTCAAGGTGTACCTACCTCTCCTAACGAGGGGTTCCGATCGCTAAGCTCTCTCCACACCCTCGCTATCGTTCTGTCGCCCTCACGGGCTTTACCCACTGGATTTGAAAGAAGGCCTGAATTGGGAGGGTCTTGGGATTTGTGGCTCGTTCCCAAACCGGGGCAGGGAGACCGGTGGTTTGCCCCCCGCCTGATGCCCGCGTCAGGTGCGGCCATTTGGCGGGAGCAAGGCCGGAGGATTTAAACCATAACTTTAGGTATCATTGGCAAAAACGCTGTCCAGGATAGGTTTAAGGGCAACATATACTTTTTGGGGGCTCAGCCCGGTGAGGCATTCCGCCTGGCAGTTCCTTTGCTTGCTCCTCACGCAGGGCGCGCAGTGGATGGGAAGCCTTACGACCTGGCTGTTGGGTGAAAAGGGTGCCGTCTGGGCTTCGTCTCCGGGCCCGAAGATGGTGAGCGAGGGGATGCGGAAACAGGAGGCGATGTGCCCCAGGCCTGAATCGGTGTTCACAAATGCCTGGCAGCGGGCGATGAAGGCCGCCACGTTGGCCAGGGACGTCCTTCGGAGCAGATGGACCCCCTCGATCCGTGCCAGAAAAAGGCCGACGTCCTCTTCATCCGGGCCGGCGATCACCACCGTGTGGCAGTCAAAGTCCTGCCTTACAGCCCTGATCAGTTCGGCGAAATACTCCTGCGGCCAGCGCCTGAACTTGTTCCGCGCCATGCAGCCGGGATGGATCGCCAATATGGGTTTGCCGGCCAGACCCTGTTCCCGGAGATAGTCCTCCGCCCAGTTCCGGTGGGCCTCGTTGAGTGCGAAAGCAGTGGCCAGATCCAGCTCTTCCTGGCGCCGCAGCGCTTCCTCCCAACCCGGCAGAGGCAGCACCGCCCTGAGCAGTTCGTAGTTGTTGCGCGTTCTGGGACCTGGGCTGGAATAGGGAACATAATCGGTTAAACCCGGATATTTGATATTACTGTGTTCACTTATCTTATGTTTTGCTTTCAATAACAGCATGAAAAGCCAAGCTTTCCAAGGCTTTACTCCCGTAGTGAACATCACCGCGTGATACCTCTTCCTGCACAAAAACCGGATCGTTCGCGCCAGGGTCAGAGGTTTCCAGCCCCCATAAGCGATCTCATCCACGTAATCCGCTTCCAGAACAGGGATGGCCGCCTGGCGGGGAAAGACCAGCAGGGTGATCCGCAGTTCCGGATGCAGCTTTTTAGCCACTCTCAACGCCGGCGTAAGCAGGATCAGGTCGCCAATGCCCCAGGTGTGGATGATCAGGATTTCCCGAATTGGTCCGTTCATCTGGAATGACCCTTGCCCGGCTTGTTCCTGTTCCGCACATGCAAGGCGGAGAGAAGCTCCCGGCTGAAATCGCGCCAGTCGGTTCTGGCCGGGACCAGGCAGGGCAACATCCGGCCACCGCTGCTGCGCTGTTCATAAGAGATGATCAGTACAAACCAGAGCAGATAGGCAATGTCGGTGGCGAGGGCAGCCCCGTATATTCCCCAAACCGGGATGAGCAGCAGGTTCAGCCCGATGTTGACCATCAGGGCGAGTCCGGCGATGAAGATGGTGGCAACGGGGAAGCCCTTGCTGTTCAGATAGTTGTTGAACAGCGAGCCGAAGCTGAGCCCGTAACTGGCCGGGATCAGCCAAAGATACACCCCGTAGGCAGGCACAAAGTCAGTTCCGTAAAGGGTTTGGAGCACCCACTTGCCCAGCAGGGCAAAGCCGAGGTTGGTGAGGGTGAGAAAGACGAAGAACAGCATCAGCATCTTCTTCATCAAAACCCATTTGGCGCGGTCGTCCGCGGTATCCGAAAGTTTCACGAAGAGAAGGCCTCCGGCCACGTTGGACGCGGCCTGCAGCATGTCCACGATATGGGCTCCGATCGCGTAGATCCCCACCTCCCTGAAGCCAAGGAAATGCTTGATGAGGACAATGTCCGCGCGGATCAGCAGCATGATCAGCAGGCTGGAAAGGAACACCCGGATCCCGAATCTGTAGGATCCCAGCACAAAGCGCGGCTGCCATTCCCGCCACGGATTGCCCCAGCTTTTGGCCAGCAGGAAGAAGAGGCTGGCCGCCGCCAAACCCAGCAGCACCGAGCCCAGGATGAAGGCCAGCCGTCCTTCCCCCCGGAAGAGGAAATAGCCCAGGGCAAAGAGCAGCAGGCAGGCAAAGGAATTGAGGATGTGCCCCAGCGAGTGCAGCCCGACGCGGTCCATGCCCAGATAGAGGCTCTGAAGGTGCATGAACAGCTTGGTGAGGGTGATGAAGCCAATGAAGAGCAGCATGTATAGCGGATCGAAGGCAAAGCCCAGGATGGAGTTCCAGAATCGCAGCAAACCCAGTCCCAAAGCCGCCAGGATCAAAGTCTCCAGCGCGAAGGAGATGATCGCCCAGCCCAGCAGGCTGTTCAGTTTGTCCGGATGTTTGCGGATCAGATAGGGATAACTGCGGTACAGACCCAGATCCAGCGCCATCCAGATGAACCCGCCCAGGGTTACCAGATAGCTGTACTGGCCTTTGAGCTCCACTCCCAAAAAACGTGCCGAGATCCAGCTGCAAAGGAAAGACAGCCCCATGATCAGCAATCTGGAGCTGCCACCCAGCAGGATGTTTTTCTTCAGGTTGATCCCGGGCATAATGTTATGTCCCAGTATCCCCTGAGCAGTTGTTCGAGAACCAAAGCCTTGCCATGGAGTACAGAATTATCCGCCGCCCGCCGGTGTCAAATGTTTCTTTGCGGAAGCGGCAAATTGCTTGACAGAAAAGGCCTTTCCCTGAGTTTGCGCCTGTCGCCTTGGATTTCGGCACCCACTAATTCCAGCCGGGATCGGCGGCAGGAAAAAAACCGAATATGATCATCGCGCAAGTGCTCTTCTGGATCTCCGTGGCCGCCCTGGTTTACCATCTGGCGGGATATCCCTTCATCCTGGCCGTTTTCAACCGCCTCCGGAAGAAGACACGGCAGAATCCGCCCGAGCCAACTGAATTTCCCCGCGTTACCGTGCTCTGCCCAGCCCGCAACGAAGAGGACGCGATCGAGGCCAAGATCAGATCATTCCTGGCCCTTGACTATCCCCCCGACCGCTTGAAAATGATCGTGATCTCGGACGATTCCACCGACCGCACCAATGAGATCGTGAGCCGTTTTGAAAGCCAGAATGTTGAACTGGTGGTGCAAAAACCCCGCCAGGGCAAACCTTCCGCCCACAATCTGGTGATCCCGCGTCTGGACTGCGATTACGTGCTCTCCACCGACGCCAACTCCATTTTCGCGCCGGACGCCCTGAGGCTGCTAGTGGCCAAAATGCTCTCCGATCCACGCCTGGCCGTTGTTTCCGGAGAACTGCGCCTCATCCCCGGCGAGGGTCAAAAATCCGGCGAAGGCCTCTACTGGCGCTACGAATCCCGGCTCAAACAGCTGGACAGCGATTTTCACTCCCTCATCGGCGCCAACGGCTCGCTCTTCCTCATCCGCCGCGACCACTTCCAGCCCGTGGATCCCCAGTCCGTGGACGATTTCGAGCGTGTGCTCACCGTGCTGAAAAGTGGCTTCCTGGCGGCTTATGAACCCCGCGCCAACGTGTTTGAGCGGGAAACGGAAGCCGCGGGCCAGGAAATGGCGCGCAAGATCCGCATCGTCACCCGCGAATGGTATGTGCTGGAGCGCAACCTCAAGCTGCTCAACCCTTTCCGCCATCCCGCCACCAGCTTTCAGCTGGTTTCCCACAAGCTGCTGCGCTGGCTCTTCTTCGTTTTTGTGTTGACAGGATTCCTTGCCTCCGCTTTGCTGTTAAAAATATGGTTTTACCGGGTCACCTTTTTACTCCAGGCCCTGATCTACGGTCTGGGAGCTCTCGGCCTTGTCTTTCAGGCCAGAGGCCGGCGCCTGCCGCTGAGCACCGTTCCGGCCTATCTGGTGGCGATGATCTGGTCGTCGCTGGCGGCTTTTGTGCGCTATCTGCTAAGAACGAGGGCCAACACCTGGAACCCGGTGCGTTAGGAGACGCCCTGCACCAATGAATTTACTTATCACAGGCAGCAACGGCTTTGTAGGCTCCCGGCTGATGTGGGAGCTCGACCGCCTGGGCCATCAGGTTCAGGGGATCGATCTCAGCGCCCACTGCGACGCCGTTCCCCATCCCAAAACCCTGATCGGCGACATCCGCACCCCGGCCGACCTGAAAAGCGTGGCCGGCGCTTTCGAGCTGGAAAACAACGCCGAATTTGACCTTATCATCCACTGTGCCGCTGCCAAACACGATTTCGGCATCAAGCGCGGCGACTATTTTTCCCACAACAAATACGGGACCAAGACCCTGCTCGAATTCGCTTCCCAGAGAGGGATCCGGCGCCTCGTTTACCTGAGCACCGTCTCCGTCTTCGGGCATCCCATCGGCCCCGCTGATGAGGACGCGCCTTACGCGCCGGACCATCCCTACGGGGAATCCAAGCTGGCCGGCGAACTGCTCTGCGTGGACTGGCAAAAGAAAGATCCGCTCCGAGAGCTCATCGTCCTGCGCCCCACCGTGATCTTCGGCCCCCACAACTTTGCCAACATGTATAAACTGCTGGACACGATGCACCGCCGCCCCTGGGTGATGGTGGGCAAAGGCGACCACGTGAAGAGCGTGGTCTCGCTGGACACAGTCACCGGCATGGTCATTTTCGCCCTGGGCCTGCTCCAGCCGGGCTTTCAGCACTTCAACTGCGTGGACGAGCCCTACCTCACCCTGCACGAACTGATGCGCCTCATCGCCTCGCAGCCCGGATTCCGGATGCCCCGCGTGACCATCCCCATCCAGCTGGCCGTGGGCATTGGCAGGATCTTCGACCTCCCCGCCAAACTGCTGGGGATCGACCTGCCCATCAACAGCGACCGCATGAAGAAATTCGCCACCGAAACCAATTTCCTCGCCGCCAGGATCCGCGCCGCGGGCTTTGTTCAGACCACCAGCATCGCCTCCAGCGTGGCGGAAATGTGCGCCTGGTATCTCCAAAATCCCCCCCAAGGAGCCAAGAATTGAAAAAGATCAGATTAGGCTTGATCGGCTGCGGCCGCATCTCCAAAAACCACTTTGAAGCAGTTTCCCAGATCCCCGAGGCCGAGTTCGTGGCCTGCGCGGACTTGAACGAAGACAAAGCCCGCCTCGCCGCCGAAACCTACGGCGTGAAAACCTGGTACACCGACTATCTGGAAATGCTGAACAAGGAAGAGCTGGACGCCGTGAGCATCTGCTCCCCCAGCGGGATCCATCCCCAGATCGGCATCGACGTGGCCAAACACAAATTCAACGTGATCACCGAAAAACCCATGGGCATCAACATCGACGGCGCGGACAAACTGATCAGGGCCTGCGACGCCAACCACGTGAAACTTTTCGTGGTGAAACAAAACCGCCTCAACAGCACCATGCAGCTGCTGAAAAACGCCGTGGACAAAAACCGCTTCGGACGTATCTTCGTGGCCCAGTCCAACGTCTTCTGGCAACGCCCCCAGGATTATTACGACGCCGCCAAATGGCGCGGCACCTGGGAATTCGACGGCGGCGCTTTCATGAACCAGGCCAGCCACTACGTGGACGCCATGTACTGGCTGCTGGGGAATGTGGACAGCGTGATGGCCTACACCGCCACCATGGCCCGCCGGATCGAGGCTGAGGACACCGGTTGCGCCATCCTCCATTTCCGCTCCGGGATCATCGCCACCCTCAACGTAACCATGCTCACCTATCCCAAGAATTTCGAGGGCTCCATCACCATCATCGGCGAAAAAGGCACCGTGAAAGTGGGCGGCGTGGCCGTCAACAAGATCGAAAAATGGGAATTTGAGGAATACGACGATGACGACCGCATCGCCCTGGACGCCAATTACCAGCCGCCGAACGTTTACGGATTCGGCCACAACCCCTATTACCGCAACGTGGTGGACGTTCTGCTGGACATGGGAAAACCCTTCACCGACGGACGCGACGGACGCAAATCCGTGGAGATCATCCAGGCCATCTACCAATCCGCCAAAACGGGAAAAAGGGTTTCGCTGCCCCTCTGATCCGGCCTTACCTCCTCACGCGCCAGGCCGTGTTCTGACTTCGCGCCGGATCAGACCCTCACGCTCTTGATCGTGCCCTGATTCAGTTTGAGCGCCGGCTCGCCGTGGATCATCATCACGATGCCCAGTTCGCGGCCGCAGCCGGGACAGACGGGCCGGGAAAAGGTTTCCGCGCCCGCCAGGCCCACCCGGTCTTCACTCAGCCGGCTGATCAGGCATTTGATCAGCCTCCCCTTCCCCGCCTTGTAATAGCGGAAAAGCCTGGTGCCGCACTGGCAATCGATGTCGATGATCTTTCCGGTCCGCGTCATTTTTCCTCTGGAAACTGAATGTGGTCGCCTCTGCCGGAGGTCAAGGAAAATGTTTCGATCCCGGCTTTGTCAGTCAATGCCGGTCTGCCATGCCATCCCGGGCGGACAAGGCCTGAAGGGGAGGAGGTTCAGGGCGATGAAACACAGCCGGATATTGATTCCCAGCCCGATTTCGGGCAAAATCACCTGCCAAGCGGAGCAAATTGGCACGTGAGCGAACAAAAAACTTGACAATATTGGCTGTGTCAGAGTAGGGAAAACCATAATGGCCGAAAAGTGAGAGAAACCGCCATCAGGAGTATAACTTGCTGTTACAGAAGTATTTTGAGACACGTTTGGAAATGATCGAAGCCAGTCTGAAACAATACGCGAGCCCGCAGACGGCTCCAGCCAAGGAACTCAAGAAAGCCACGCGCTACGCGATCTTCCCCGGCGGCAAACGCTGGCGCCCGCTGCTGCTGCTCTCGATGTATGAGATGCTCACCGGGATGAAAAAGAGCAAGGGCCTGGCGGAGGCGGTGAAGGCCGCCGCAGCGCTGGAAATAGCCCACAGCGCGGCTTTGACGCATGACGATCTGCCCCTTTTGATGAACAGAACGGAGCGGCGCGCGGCCCCGGCGCTGCACATCAAATACGACAATACGGTGGGGATCCTGGCCGGAGACGCTCTTTACGCTCTCGCCTTCGAGGTTTTGGGCGATATCACCCCGCCTTCCAAAGCTCTGGCCTGCATCCGCATCCTTTCCACCAGCACCCGGTCCTACGGCATGATCGGAGGCCAGGCCGTGGCCCTGGAAAGCAAGCACCGGGTGATGAAACTGAACACGCTGCGCTACATAGATTCCAAAAAGGTGGGGTCGCTGCTGCAGGCGGCCGCGGACATGGCCTGCGTGCTGGCCGGGGCGGAGGAAAACACGCGCCAGATCATGAACAGCTACGCCCTGAACCTTGGCCTGGCCTACCAGATGATCGAGGACATCAACAAAGATTACAACCGCGGCAGCGAGGACATCGATTTCGATGAAGACTACGTTCCCGCCTCCAAAAACAGCTACACCGGCTTTCTGGGCTTCGACAAAGCGCGCCAGGCGGTGGAGAAGCTGCTGGACGAAAGTGAGCGGATGATAAGCCCCTTTGAGCATACGGAGGTTCTGGTGGAGTTTGTGCAAATGATCAAGGAGAATCTGCCCTGAGCGATGATCGACATTCATTGCCACCTGCTGCCCCAAATTGACGACGGCTCGGATTCTGAGGAAAAGTCGCTGGACCAGTTGAAACTGATGGCCGAAGGCGGCATCTCTGACGCTTTTCTCACCTCCCACTTCATGCCGGGGCACTATCAGTACCAGCGCGCGGATTACGACGCCAAACTGCTCCGGCTGCGGGAACTGGCGAAGGGTGCAGGCCTGGGGATCAGGCTCCATCCGGGTTTTGAGATCTACCTCCATCCTTTCAGCCTGAAAGACATCGAACAGCACAACCTCAGGCTGGGAAACTCCCGCTACATCCTGGTGGAATCGGACCTCAACGGCCTGCCGACGGATTTTTACGAAAACCTCTACCCCCTGCTCCGCAAAGGCTACAAGCCGATCCTGGCCCACGCCGAACGCTATGTGAGCATCATGAAAAATGTGCACGACGCCAAGGACCTGATCCGGCGCGACATCTACATGCAGGTGAACGCCGGCAGCCTGCTGGGGCTCTACGGCGAAAAGGTGCGCCAGACCGCCTGGTTGCTGCTGCGCAACGGCTGGGCGCATTTCCTGGCTTCGGACGACCACGCCAAAGCGCCCTACGGCGCGTATTTCCAGGCCCTGGAACTGCTCATGGAGGAACTGGACCCCACCGTGGTCCAACTGCTCACCCAGGATTTTCCCGCCAAGATCCTCGCCGGCGAAAACGTTCCCTTCAAATATGTGTATCTGCGCGCCAGCCACGAATCCCGCCGCAAGAAGAAAAGCTGGCTGCGAAGGATCTTCGGATAGATGCCCCGGCTGCTGATCACCGGCGTGACCGGACTGATAGGAAGGGCGGTGCTGAACAGTGTCCTGGCCGCCAAAACCGACTACCACATCACCGCGCTGATCCGCCCGGAAACGGTTCCCGAGCGCTACGCGGCCTTCCGCACCGAGCTGGAGATCGTGAAGCTGGACCTGGCGGACACCTCCAAACTCACATCCTGGCTGAAAGACAACGCCTTCGACGCCGTGCTGCACATCGGCGCGCTGCGGGGCGGACGCAAATTCAACCACCAGGAGTATCTGCGGGCCAACTACATCTGCACCCAGGCCCTGGCGGAACACTGCCTTCAGCACAACGCCAAATTCATGTTCTGCTCTTCGGTGGGAGTTTTCGGCGCCATCCCGGAGGAATTGCCCGCGAACAACCAAACGGAGCGGAATCCGGACAATTTTTACCACTACACCAAGATCGAAAGCGAAAAGATGATCCAGCGGATGGTCACGCGGGGCCTCAAAGCCGCCATCCTGCGCCCTTCCGTTACCTACGGCATCCGCGACCGCGGCTTCCCCTACCAAATGGTGAAAATGGTCCACGCCAACCGCTTTCCCCTCATCAATAAACGCGTCTGGCTGCATCTCTGCCACGTGGACACCATCTCCCGCGCCTTCACCTGGCTGCTGCTGAACGACTATAAACCCGGCCTGGCAATGAATGTGGCCGACCGCGAGCCGGTGCAGCTGCAGCAGCTGGTGAACTTCATTTCCCGAGAGCTGAGAGGCGAAAACTACGGCTCCATCCTCAAGCTCGACCGCCTTTTCTTCCGCTGGGGCGAACAGGCGGCCAGGCTGGTGAAAAACGAACTCTGGATCAGCCGCTTCCAGTTGATCTCGCGCTCCTGGTTCTATCAGGTGGCCGATACCTACGAACTGATGGGCCTCACCCCCACTTACACCATTCCGGACATCCGGATCACCATCGCGGACTATCTGGGCAAATAATGGCCATCCCGATCATCAACGCCTGGGAAAAGTTCTTCGACAACCCCCACGAAGGTTTGGGCTCTTCCTATGAACGCATCGTGCTCAACGACCTGCTGCTGGCCACCGCGGCCAAATATGATGCCCAGAGCGTGCTGGAAAGCCCTTCTTTCGGTTTCACCGGGATCAGCGGGATCAACCTCGTCGCCCTGGCCGATGCCGGCCTGGAAGTGACCCTGGAGGATGACAACACCCACCGCCTGGAACTGATCCGCAACCTCTGGCGCACTCTGGACCGCTCCTTCACCGCGCGTCACAATCCGGGTTTCAAACGCCTCGATTATCCCGACCAGGCCTTCGACCTCAGCTTTTCCTTTTCCGCGCTCTGGTTCGTTCCGGACCTGAACAGCTTTTTGCGGGAACTCTCGCGAGTGACCTCCAAAGCCATCTTCATCAGCGTGCCCAACCGCGCCGGGCTGGGCTACAAGATGCAGCTGAAGGACTACAGCGCCGCCAAATATCCGGACCTCCGCCTGGACAACATCGATCCGCCCTCGATCATCCGCCTGCTCAAAGCCCTGGGCTGGAAGCTCGCCGAATCCGGCTGTTTCGACTGCCCGCCCTGGCCGGACATCGGCATGACCAAAGAGGAATTGCTGGCCAAATGGCTGCCCCAGTGGCTGCTGCCCAAAAAGCTGGCCCGGCCAAAGCAAGATGACGGCGAGGCCATCAGCATCCTCAGCCACTATCTGGGCGACGATCCTGGTTTCGACGAACGGATGCGGGCCTACCAGTGGCTGGAAAAAGCCGCGCCGGAAGCCCTGAAACGGGTTTGGGCGCACCATTTCCGGATGGTCTTTGAGCGCTGAGCCGGGCTGGAGCTGATGTCCCGCAAGCGCGTTTTGTTCCTGATCGCCAGCCTCCTTTTGGGCCTGGCCCTGATCTGGCTCTGGCTGCGCAGCATCGACGTCAACGCCGTGCTGGCCAACATCCGCCAGGTGAGGCCAAACTTGGTGGTCCTCGCCGCCATCGCCTATCTGAGCGCCTATTTCGTCCGCAGCTGGCGCTGGAATCTGCTGCTGAGGTCCCAGGCCGCCATTTCACCGGGCCGCACCTTCCTTTACAGCATGGGCGGAAACTGGATCAACTACCTCATCCCCATCCGCGCCGGCGAGGTGGTGAAGGCCTGGTTTGTGAAACGCAATCATGGCCTGCCCCTGCTCAATGTGCTGCCCTCCATCTTCATCGACAAGACCTTCGACACCCTGGGCATCCTCTTTGTGCTGGTGATGGTGCCGCTGCTGCGCATCCGCGTTTCCGCCGGGCTCACGGTGCTGCTGGTTTTGCTGGGCCTGGTGTTTCTGCTTTCCCTGGGCATCCTGTTGCTGGCCGTGTGGCGCAAGGAAGCAGTGGTGAGGTTTCTGCGGGTGTTTTTCGCCTGGTTGCCCCGGCGCTGGCGGGAGCAGATCTTCGGCTACATCGACGTCTTCATCCGCGGCCTGAATGTGTTTGAACAGCATTGGTCGCGCCTGCTGGTGGCCGTGCTGCTCACCGCTGTCGGAGTGGGCCTGGACGGCCTCTATTTTCATCTCCTGTTCCGGGCTTTCGGGGTGGATTTTCCTTTTGTTTACGTGCTTTTCGGCTATACCCTGATCAATCTGTCCTACGCCCTGCCCCAGCCCCCGGCCCAGCTGGGCAGCAACGAATGGATGATGATCATCATCTTCTCGGTGGGATTTGCATTGACAAAAGACAGTGCTTCGGCGATCATGGCTTTCGCGCACGTGTTAACGGCCATCCTCATCGGCGTGATCGGCTTTGCCGCCATCGCCGCCAGTGGCAGCCAGGTGCTGAAAGCAATCATCCGTGGAGACAAGATATATGAACAGTGAAGCCATGATCGGCAAGATCGAATCATTGAAAAGTGTAAAGCAGGAACTGCTGGCCGAGATCCGCAAGGTGATCGTGGGCCAGGACGCCGTGGTGGAAAAAGTGCTCATCGGCCTCTTCGCCAACGGCCACATGCTCATCGAAGGCGTGCCCGGCCTGGCCAAAACCCTGCTCATCTCAACCATCGCCAAAGCCCTCAACCTCTCCTTTGGCCGCATCCAGTTCACGCCGGACCTGATGCCTTCAGACATCACCGGCTCGGACATCCTGGTCTCCCTCAGCGGCGGCGAGCGGCGGGAATTCCAATACATCAAGGGCCCCGTCTTTGCCAACATCATCCTGGCCGACGAGATCAACCGCACCCCGCCCAAAACCCAGGCCGCGCTGCTGCAGGCGATGCAGGAATACCAGGTGAGCAGCGGCAACGTGACCCGTCCGCTGGACCTGCCCTTCATCGTGATGGCCACCCAAAACCCCATCGAACAGGAAGGCACCTATCCCCTGCCGGAAGCCCAGCTCGACCGCTTCATGCTCTATATAAACATCGGCTATCCCTCTTATGAAGAGGAACTCACCATCGTGCAAACCACCACCGGCGCCGCCCCGGAAGAACCGCGTCCCCTGCTTTCAGCGGACCAGATCATCGCCTTCCAGGCCGCCATCCGCGCCATGCCGCTCAGTTCCCACGTGCTGGAATACGCGGTTAAGCTGGCCCGCCTCACCCGCCCCGGAAATCCCGATCTCGATCCCGAACTGGCCAAATGGATCAACTGGGGCGCCGGACCCCGCGCCAGCCAGTATCTGGTGTTGGGCGCCAAGGCCAGGGCCGCGCTGGACGGACGCCTCACCCCCTCGGAAGAGGATGTGAAAGCCGTGGCGCTGCCCGTGCTCAGCCACAGGGTGCTGATCTCCTTTGCCGCCGAGGCTGAGGGCATGACCTCCGCCGACATCATCCGGCAACTGCTGAAATGATGCAGGAAACACCCGCCTGCCGGGTATATACTCTGGCAGCCCGCGCGGCTGCCTCACATCCACGAAGGAGTGACAGATGAAACACATTCTGCTGCTTGTTTTGGTGCTTGCCGCCTGCGGCCCGGCGCTCGCCGTCGATTTCCGCATCCCGCAGCTGCTGGTGCATGATACCACTGTCCAGCCATATAACATCGACTTTCAGGAAGACCAGGTGATCCTCCGCAACCAGAATTACATCTGGATCCATTCCATCTTCAACCCCTGGTCGCCGCGCCTCGAGGCCGTCTTCCGCTCCCAATACATCATCGAGGATGTGAACATGCTGGGCGGAAACCAGATCTACATCTGCAGCCAGGACCCCGCCAACCTCGTTTCCACCGTGGACACCCTTTCCTACCCCGGCACCATCTATTTCACCAATACCGTGCCGGGCAACAAGATCACCCGCGAAGGCTCGATGCTCTACGTGGCTGACCGCTTCAAGGGCATCGACATCATCGACATCGGCAAGGGCGGGATGCGCGAACTTAAAAGCACCTTTTCCGAAAAGTGGGGCATCCGCGATTTCATCGCCGAATATCCCTACCTTTGGGCCCTGAACGATTTCGGGCTGGTGACCGTGGATATCTCCGACCTCCAGTTTCCCATCAGCATGGGGGTCAATTACGAGATCACCGACGCCACCGTGATGGCCAAAAACGGCGACATCGTCTGGCTGGGCGCCGGCAAAAAACTCCTCGCCATCAACGCCGCGGACATGAACAACCCCCGCCTCATCTTCCAGACCCGCCTTTCCAACGACATTCGCGACCTCGAACTGAAGGACAACCTGCTCTACCTCGCCCTCGGACAGGGTGGCCTCAAGATCCTCGATGTGGCCAACCCCCTCCGCGTGAATGACCTCAGAACCATCACCCACCCCTACATGGAGATCTTCGACGTCGCCCTGGACGGCGACCTCATCTTCCTCGCCCTGGGCACCAAAGGCTGGATGATCTACCAATACCGCTGATCCATCACGCGGGACATCACATGCGCGGATCCAACCTCTGGCCACTGATCCTGCTTCTGGGACTTGTTTTGGCTTTCGCCGCCGCCTGCCAAGAGAAGGAGAAAACTGCTTCGCCCCCGGAACAGCAACCCCGTGGGGAACAGCCGGCCCAACCCGCTCCCGCAAAGCTTTCCGAACTCGATGAGGCCGTCCGCCTCTATTCCGCCTCCACTTCCTTCCGGGATCAGGAAAAAGCCGTGCAGGTCTTTTACAAATACGCCTACAGCAACGACCCCGAGGGCCAATACCAGCTGGGCCTGGCCCGCTGGGAAGGCAAAGGCTCCCAGCAGAGCGACCTCGAAGCCTACGTCTGGTGGACCATCGCCGCCCGCCAGCACCATCTGGAGGCCATGAACAGGATCGAGGACGTTGAAACCCGCTTCACCCAGGAATGGCTGGACGAGATCAACAACCGCGCCAACGACTGGCAGGAAAAGGTGCGCGCAACCCCGGAGCTGCAATGAACCGCGCGGAAAGGCCCCGGATCCCGCAGTGGGGAAACTGAGGATACATGAAGATATTGCTGATCAAAGCGCATCCGCGGGAAGACAGTTTTTGCCATGCTTTGGCAGATGAATATTGCCAAGGCGCCCTGGCCGCGGGCCACGAAGTGGAATCTGTCATGCTGAGCGCGCTGGACCTCGCCCCCTACCTTAAGCATGGCCAGAAGCAAAAGGTAGAGCTGTCGGAAGAACTTTTGGCCGTACAAAGACAGATTTCAGCCTGCGGGCTGCTGGTATTCGCCTATCCGAACTGGTGGGCCACTCCGCCGGCGCTGCTGAAGCTCTTCCTGGAGATCATCCTGCTGCCCGGTTTTGCCTATAAATACCGCCAGCGGAAGGGCCTGGCGGTGGGCTGGGACAAACTCCTCCAGGGAAGATCGGCCCGGCTTTTGGTAACTATGGATGGTCCCCCGGTTTATTACCGCTTTTATCTTAAAGACCCCGGTTACAAAATGATGAACGCCAATTTGCGCTTTTGCGGGATCAGACCAGTCCGCAGCAGCTATTTCGGCTCGGTGAAGCTGTCATCCGCGAAAACCCGGCAACGCTGGCTGGCCAGGGCCTACAAGCTGGGCTTGGCTGAATGAGTGACTTTTTAACCCCGAGTGCGCAGAGAAACAGAGAAAAAGAGAAAAGGACTTTAACACAGAGAAAACAGGGTAAAAGCGGAGCATAAGCGGAGGGGTTTAATTGTAGCATAAGCTTCAGCTTGTTGGGTGCCCGAGATTCCCGGGGTCCTCGCGGAGGAGCGCAGCGAGTCCGTGGGGTGGTTCATCTCGAGGCACAAGGATAAACACAGAGGCACAGAGACACAGAGGGGTTTTAAAAACAGAGGGACAGAGAGGTGGTGGCGTGGTGACGTGGCCGTGGCGCAGCATTCCAATGCTGCGTTTGGGCTTTTCGCAGGGTCGGAATCCTGCGCTAAGCCTTCAGCCGCTCCGTCATTCCGGAATGACGTAATGGTGGAATCTTCAGCTGAGACATCCCGGAAGGTCGATGTCCCGGTCGACCGCATAAATGGAGCGGCAGACGTCCCCGTCTGCCAAGGCCCAAAGGGCCTTTCAGAACCCAACACCAAGCCCCTGCGGGTCTTCACGGACGGGGACGTCCGTGACTCCTGTGAGACGGCCGAACGTAACCCCGTCACCACGTCACCCCCTCTCTGTCTCTCTGTCCCTCTGTTTTTATCCTTGTGCCTCGAGATGAATCTCGGACACCCAACAAGCTGAAGCTTATGCTACAATTAAACCCCTCTGTGTCTCTGTGTCTCTGTGCCTCTGTGTTTATCCTTGTGCCTCGAGATGAATCTCGGGCACCCAACAAGCTGAAGCTTATGCTACAATTAAACCCCTCTGTGTCTCTGTGTCTCTGTGCCTCTGTGTTTATCCTTGTGCCTCGAGATGAATCTCGGGCACCCAACAAGCTGAAGCTTATGCTACA
>Ga0265295_1000442_pt1 | contig 83391 bp, 72 predicted proteins | sample Munlansysbiofilm_FD_192503 | JGI IMG/M metagenome (GOLD analysis project Ga0265295, IMG submission 192503) | Leachate microbial communities from a municipal landfill in Southern Ontario, Canada - Methane capture system biofilm | ecosystem: Engineered > Solid waste > Landfill > Unclassified ... | reverse complement strand
TATTGATATTGACAAAATCTTATTTTGCTTATAGAATTGAGTAGAAATAATAACTAAATATCACATAATGTATTTTCTATAGCCTATGGCTATTGAAGTTGAAAAGGGAATCAGGTGAGAAACCTGGACGGTACTGCCGCTGTATGCACAAATGCTTAAGTTTATTGACGAAAGTCAGTCACTGGGAAACTGGGAAGGCAAAACTTAAGCGATGAGTTTTTACTCTATAATGTGTAAGTCAGAAGACCTGCATTAATATTGCTCTGTAATTACAAATAGTGTTTTGTATAGGAGTAATAGTTTTATTTGCTTATTTAAAGCAAATAGACTGTGAGTTCACACAAATAACAGCTGTGGAAATTTTTTGAATAAAATTCCAGAGCTTTTTTTTATTGCTCTATTTTAGGAGGTGAACTCAAGGTTTATAAATACTTAAGCAAATTAAAATAAAAGGGGCGAATATAATGTTTAAAAACAATAAAAGAATATTATCATTTATAATGGCATTTATGATGATGCTAAATGTATTTAATATCGATTTTGTAAATGGGGAGGAATTAGATTCACCCGAAGATGGTATGACAGCCGAAGAGTTTTTTGCAAGCGAGGCAGCAAAGCTAAACTTTGAAGCGATAAAGAAAAACAACTCTCTTGCAGATGATGTTAGATATGATTTGGAACTACCTACTAATGATAGTTCGTATAACGCTGAAATTACGTGGGAATCTAGTGATAGTAGCCTTGTAAGCGATTCAGGGAAGGTTACTAGACCAGAAGTTGGAGAATCGGATGTAGAAGTTACATTAACTGCAACAGTATCAAAAGGACTAATGTATGATTGGGATCTTAATTACCCTGGTGAGATAATACCTGCAACTAAGAAGATTACTATTATTATTAAGGCTATTAGTCAGGAAGAATATGACGAACAACTCATAGATTCTAAGAAAGTAGTAGACTATGCTTTGGATAATATTACAATTGACGACTTAACATTTATTGGTGGAGGAGATTTAAATCCAAATGCAGTAAATTATGATTTGCAATTATTAGATCCAAGGAATTATTTTGATGAAAGTATTAACCCAAAAGTAACTGTAGATTATAAAAAGGAAGGCTATTGGACTTCAAGTAATCCAGAGGTATTGACAGTAAATTATTTAAGAGGTAAAGTTATTCGCCCAGCAGTAGGAGAGCCGGATGTTATTGTTACTTTAACTTTACGAGCTACAAAAGATTTATACAGCGACACCAAAGATTTTGATTTAACTATTAAAGCAATAACCCAAGAAGAAATTGATGCTGAAATAGCATTACTTCAAAGAGTAAAAAACGAACTAACTTTTGAAGTAATAAAAAAAGACAACACAAACGGGCCGACTGCTGTTATAAGTAATTTGCAGGCGGTATATCGTGGAATATTAGAAGATGATAAAATAACATGGAAAACGACTAATAAGGGAGATGTTGGAGCTGAAATAGAGTGGACCTATGGTTCGATGATTAGCTATGGAGCTGTGACAAGACCAACTACTCAAGATAAAGAAAGTTATGCTGAAGCTACTATATCAAGTATCTTATTAAAGGATCAAGTAACTCCTTTAACCCAAAGAATCCCTCTTACCATTCTAGCTGATGTAAAAGAAGATACTTTATCAAAAATTACTTTAGATGAAGAATTGATAGAAAAAGCTCTTGATTTAACAGATAATAAATTTCAATACGAGACTTCTGTAGCAGCTGATAAAGATAGCATCATGGTATCAGCAGAAGGAAATGGTACACTGATATCTATTAATGGATCAACAACTACTATTGATTATCAAGCTTTAGAAATAGATCTTTTAGTAGGTATGAATACAATAACGATAACAAGTAAAAGAGATGGGTCTGATATTTTAAATACCTACACCTTAAGAATTATTCGTCCAAGTGAAGAAAATGTTCAGGTATCTGTAAGGATTGAAGGTGTAGATGAGTCTTTTGTTCCTAAAACAGAAATAGAAGTTGTAAATTTCGACTTAAAAGATTACGGTTTAGATACATCTATGCCTTATACAAATGCCATGCACGCACTTATAAAAGCATTAGAAGCAAAGGGGTTTGATGCAAAAAATAAAAGTACTATAGAAGTTACATCAAGTGGTTTTGTTTTTTCTATTAGAGAAGTTGGAGATTCTGAATTTTCATGGGTATACACAGTAAATGGGAAGATGCTAGGGACACCAATTTCAGAATATGCACTTCAAGCTGGAGATGATATAACATTTTTATGTGTTGATTGGTTAAATGGATACTTATCAGAATTTGATAAAGAAGAGTATAAGGTTACTGTAGATGAAAATATTAGATTAGAATTAAGTGGAGAAAGCATGCTTGATCTTACTTTTGGTAATCCTTCTAGTAAGATAGGAATAGAAGGAGCGGAAATTCTTATAGGTGAGAATTCCAAATTATCTGCTGATACAGAGACAGGGATATTAACAAATGAACAAGGAGAAGCGACAATAAGTTTTGATAAAGAAGGTACTTACCTAATTTCAGCAGTTAAAAGAAATAGTGAGAAGGTAATTATTTCAAGACCGTATGCAAAGATAATAGTAGTTCCCAAAAAAGTTGTAAATATAGCAGAATTACTTGAGAGTTTAAGTAGCTTACCAGAATTTAAAGATAGCTTTGGGGATTGGCAAATTATGGAAATGGCTGCTTATGGAAAGGACGATAATCTAACAAAAATTGAAGAATTCTTAGAAAATGCTAAAAACATAGCTTCTAAAGAGTCCGTCAGCTCAACGGATTTAGAACGCATAACCTTATCATTAACATCATTAGGGTATGATGTAACAGCCTTTGATACGGGAAAAGAAAGCACTATAAATATAATTGAAAAAATTGCTAATTATAATAAAGAAGCAGATACACCAACATTGGGAACAATATACGGTTATCTATTTGCATTAAAGGCATATGATAGTGGAGAATACAATTTATCAGAAGATGCTCTGTGGACAAGAGATAGGGTGATAAATTATCTAATAGATACACTACAAAAAGATGATGGGGGATGGGATTTTGGGCTTGATAAAACAAAACCATCAGAACCTGATGCTACGGCAATGACAATAACTGCATTAAGCTCTTATATGGATACGCCTAAGGTAGCTGATGCTGTCAATAAGGGAATAGAATTATTAGCAAGTATGTATCAAAATGATAGTGGATATTTGAGTTGGGGATCGAAAAATTCAAACTCAGCTTCAATGGTTATAATAGCATTATCATCACTTGGAATAGATGCAGATACAGATATTAGATTTGTTAAAGAAGATATTTCTGTATTAGATAATCTTCTATCCTTTAAAACAGATGATAATCGTTTTGGATATACAAATACGAAATATAGCGGATTCTCTACTGAGCAAGCATTTCGGGCATTGGTAGCTTATAATGGATTTAAGACTTCAAATAAAGCTTTTAATATTTATAAATTCAGTAAACCAATTGTTGAGGAAGAAGAGATTGAGGAGCCTGGGGACAATACTGGTGATAATACTGGAGGAAGTACAGGCGGAGGATCAGTCTCTACTAAGGATATGGAAGTTACATTTAAACTTATCGGTGATAGCAAGCATGGGAGTCCAGACAAGCATGAAAAATTTGAAACATGGATTAATAAAACAATATTCACAATTAAGGAAAATTCGAGTGTTAAGGATTTATTTATAAAAGTATTAAAAGTTGAGGAGATTTCTTATGAAATTGAAGGATCTAATTATGTTTCATCTATAAATGGTTTATCAGAGATGGATAATGGACCGAATTCTGGTTGGAAATACTCCGTTAATAATAAAGAAGCGACTAAAGGTTTTGCTGATTATGAGCTAGAAGATGGAGATGAAGTTCTTTGGTACTATACTGATGATTATACTAAAGATTCAGATTCAGTTAGTAGTGGAAGTGGTGGGAGAGCAGTAGGCGAACAAATTGATCCATCAACGAATCCTCTTGAAGAGGTTAAAGAAGATATAGTGTTTAAGGACTTAGTTGATGATTACTGGGCAAATAATTATATTTATTATCTAGCCAACAATAATATATTAAATGGGAAAACAAAGGATAGTTTTGCACCAGAGAATAAAATAACTAGAGCTGAATTTATGACTATGCTTTATCGTATAAGTGGTCAAGAGCTTATTGATGCTAATAACCAATTTATAGATGTCAAAGATAATGATTGGTTTTCAAAAGCCGTAAGCTTTGGGACAAAGACAGGAATAACCGCAGGTATTTCTAAAACTGAGTTTGCACCAAGTTTAAATATAACCCGAGAACAAATGGCAGTTATGATCGTTCGTTTTCTAAATTATATAGAATTTGATCTCTCTTTAAATAATACAGAGGTTTCTTTTGAAGATAAGGAATTAATTGCTGAATATGCTAGAGATGCTGTGGAAATGATGCAAAAGGCAGGGATCATAAGCGGTAAAAACAATAATGAATTTGATCCAAAAAATGATGCAACTCGTGCAGAAGCAGCTAAGATATTAGCTATGATAATGCAGGAAATCAATAAATAGATAATTAATAAAAAAGGAGTTGTTGCAACTAGATTATCTAGTTTTGCAACAACTCCTTTAAATTATTTCATCTTAAACTATATGGATAAACTCTTTCGTAGCTTATATCGTCACCATTTACTGCGAATTCAATAAATGAATAATTAGACATTCCCTCTGGTGTTGAAATTTTGCTTTGAGTTAAAGTAAGATATCTAATACCATCTATAATTTCTAAATCATTAGAACTGCCGTTTTGAATAACAAAAATATTTTTTCCTCGAGCACTTGTTTTCACTAAAAAGTCTTGGAATAAATCAGCTTCCATTTTATCTGAGAATCCAGTACTTCCAAATACGGGTTTATTTAAAGTGATAATTATATTGGTTTCATCTACAGAATTTAAAACCTCAACTAGATCCATCCACTGCTTACTTCCAGCAGACCTAATTCCAACACTATCAGCTTGTAAATTTATTGTATAGATACTACCTTTTTTAGAAGTTCCAAAAATTGATTTTCCATCAACTACTTGAGAATGATTTATTGAATTTTTAAAAGCAACATTTGTATATTTTAGTTGAATACCTACTGCTGCACCAGAGAGTCTATCTGTTAGGCCTTTAAGTCTGCTAGATGAAACAATTTTAGTAAATAGAGTGTTTCCCGAAATTTCTGGTTCATTGTATACAGCTACTTTAAATCCAGAACTACTTATTTCAGAAGTTTTACTCAATCTATCCTTAAACTGAGTTTCTGCTGGTACATTTGTGTTATCAAAAGCAAGTTTTGAAAGAGCAGTGAGCTCATCAATGACTATACTTCCTTCGTTAAATTTTTCTGAATTTGTTTCAGCAACATAAATTCTCTGAAGAGATATAGGGTAGCTTACTCCATCTGGAATATTAGCTTCAAGATATTTCCATTCTGTGAAATTTACATCTTTAGTAAAATCTATTGTGTATGTTTGATTCAATGCATCAATAATAGTTCCTCTTAACCAAGTATTTGAATTATCACCAAATACTTGTAGCCCAAGTTTTAAAGGTTCATCAGGAAGAAGCATTCCGTTAGCAGTATGAGTGAAATATACATAAGCTGCTCTGGTTCCTGTACCATTTTTAAAGTTATAATTTATTTCAATACCATTATTTCCTTTATATGCTTCGTTAGTTAACTGAGCACTACCTAAAACACTTGCTGGATATCCAGAAAACTTTATAGCTTTTTCATTTTCAAAGGAAGTAATACTTGAAGATTTAGTGCCAACATAAACTTTAATTGTTTTTACGGCTAAACCTGATTTTATAACAATTGCTCCAGTAGCTGGATTAGTTCCTGCTTTTAAAATCCCATTTTCAAACTTTCCAATATTTCCAACTACACTTATATCTAGTAGCGATTTTGAAATTTCATCCTTATAGCCATCAGCATCAACTCCATATACACTACCTAGAGTCCAAGTTCCTGATGGAGAAATGTTTAAAACTTTCGAATCCAAACTTATTTCAACAGGATCGCCTAACACTCTTACAGGAGTTGTGGCAGATATATTATTATAGCTAGCAGTTATAGTTCCAAGACCAGCTTTCTTAGCAATAAACACACCATTTGAAACACTACCTAAGTTGTCAGAAACGCTCCAGTTTATATCATTTATATTTACATTAAATATATTATTGTACTCATCATAGCCTTTTAATTCTAGGCCTATAGAATTACCAACAAATACATTATCCTTCTTTTTAGTTAAAGTCATTGTATTAAGATTTCCCATCGGTGCACTAGAGAAAACTCCAACTCCATTTACAACAGCTCTATTCTCACTTGGCTTATTTACAACTACTGCACTTGTTTGCCCAAGAGGCTTAACAGCCATCATCGTTGAGCCACCACCATCAAAGTTGATACCATTGTAAGCTCCAAGACTCTTTAAGATAGCTCCAAGGGTTTCTTGACTAACACCTTTAAAGTATGTATCTCTTCCATCAACAGTAACAAGAATCACCTCTTTTCCATCTTGGGTAATTCCGAGGCCAGTTCTTGGGTGAAGACCCGTGATATTGACATCAGTATTTGTAACTACACCATCTTTAAGGACTATACTACCTGCTCCAATAGCAAATTTCAAACTGTTCCAGTCAGGTCCAGATTGTATACTATATGATATTTTATCACCAATATTAAAATCTAGTAAATTCATGGATTTTGAGGTCAATACAAATCCAGTATCATTTTGAGGTATTGGGAATGGATCTCCACCAAAGTGTCTATCTAAAACTACTCCATCTTGAATTAATACTTCATATAAATCATTTCTAAATTGAGATCCAATAGAAGTTTTGCCCCAGTTTCTATTTAGTAGAGTAATAGTTTCAAAGTTTGCATGTAATTTATTTACTGTATCAATAGTTAACAATCTACCGGAAGTGTTATTGATAATAGTCATAGTCTTAGTCATATAATCAATTTTAGGTTCATTATTTTCTGTTATAAAAAATGTAGGTAAGTTGTTTGGTGATGAAATTAATTCTCCGTTTTGGATTAATGCACCTAAAGATGTAGATATATTAGTTGTATTGAAAAAATCACCATTTATGCCTGCAACAGCATTTTTTTGTTCAACAAGACCTTTTACCGTCGTTTTCTTAGATAAGCCATCTTGATGAAAAAGAGGACCAATCTCGGTATAGTTATCATTTAAGTCTATTCTTATAACATCCAAAGAAAGCCATCCTTCTGCTGTGAACCTTCTAATGTCATTATGTACCACACCAGAGGCTATGGGGGTAGTCTGATTGTCTTCCAGGATTGTTGGTGATAAGCTTGTTGCCAGTATAGCATTGTTATTTAAAGGGCTTGAAAATAGCAAAGCAGCTGAAAACAACCCCGTTAATATTACTTTATTAAGTTTCATTTTGTATCTCCTTTCATTATTACAAGTACCTTCATTATATAGGTAAGCTAAGTGTAGTTGGTTACAATTGTATTACATATATATTACATTGACTTAATTTAAATATCATTTCAAATTCATAACGATTTCATAATAGTTTCATTTGACGGTCTAAGGGTATAAACTTAAAGCAAAGGATGTGGTGTTTATGGTTAAGATAATTACGTTGGGTGATTTTGACATAAGAATCGATGACAAATCTATATTACAATCCATTGGGAACCAGCATAGATTAATAAAATTATTTAAGTACTTTATAACCTTTAATGGTAAAAAATTATTACCTGAGAATATTATAGAGGATATTTGGGAAGAAGAAAATTTCAAAGAACCTTTAAATGTACTTAGAACACAAATTTCTAGACTTAGGAATATGATTGATTTTAAAAAATTAAACATAGAGCCTTTTTTTCACATTACTTTTATTGATGGGTATTATCTCTTTAAACTACATAAAAATTGTTGTGTGGATTTTTTGGAGATGGAGTCTTGCGTTGCTAGCCGTAATAAAGACTTGGACAATGATGAAATTCTAGATGTTTGTAAAAGAGGTATAGATTTATACAAGGGAGAATATCTGGGAGAACTTGGATATGAAGATTGGTTAATACCAGTTAGAAATAGACTAGATAGACTTTATGTAACTAGTTTGACCCGATACTTAGAAAAACTTAAAGAACAGTCTATGAATATTCATATATTATCAATTTGTGAAGAAGCCATAGCTTACAAGCCCTATGAGGAAATTATTCATATATTTTTAATAGAAGCATTAATAAGTTTAGGACAAAATAAATGTGCATTAAATCATTATAAGTACTGTACAACAAAATTGTATAGTGATCTTGGGGAAGCTCCAAGTAACAAGATGAAAAATGTATATAAAAAAATTAAATCAGGAGAAGAAAAAAATTCAGTTATTCTAAATTTAAGCACAGTGGATAAAGAGTTAATTGATCTTGATAATTTAGAGGGAGTATTACTATGTGATAGTTCTAATTTTAAGATTTTATATAGATGTATATTAAGGATAAAAGAAAGGCACGAAGATATAGACGCTCTTTTAGGGATTGTTTCCATAGATAAATCGGGTTACAGAGAAGCGATTGAATCAGATATTAAATCAGCAATGCAATTATTGCTAGATATAATTTATCGTAACCTGAGAAAAGGAGATGTAATAACCAAGTGGAATGAAAACCAATTGTTAGTATTATTATTTAGGATAGGAAATACAGATGTAGGAGTATTAATAGATCGTATAAAGACTATCTTTAGTGAGAAGATAAAAAATGATAAAATTTCTTTAAACATAAAATTTAAAAGAATATAAAAATATTTTTAAAATAATTTTCCTTTGGAATTTCAACATTCCAGAGGATTTTTTTGTGTAAAACTATGTTATGAAATCAAAATGAAATCAAAGTGAAATGGATTGGTAATCGCTGTAGGTATATAAGAAATGACAGAGAAATATTACAAAACGATTACAGAAATCAATTGTCGGAGGTGACCTCTATGAAGAAAAGAATTAGAATATTGTTAGTGTTTTTATTATCCTTTGCGATGAGTGTATCTATGGGGATTTCTGCATATGCTAGTGGAGTTGATGAGTCTACGGCACTAGAGGGAACTGAGCAAATGGAAGCAACAGAGGTAACGGAATCACCAGCAACACCAGCAGAGCCAGAAGTACCAGCAGAATCAGAAGTACCAGCAGAGCCAGAAGTACCAGCAGAATCAGAAGTACCAGCAGAATCAGAAGTACCAGCAGAGCCAGAAGTACCAGCAGAATCAGAAGTACCAGCAGAGCCAGAAGTACCAGCAGAATCAGAAGCACCAGCAGAATCAGAAGTACCAGCAGAGCCAGAAGTACCAGCAGAATCAGAAGCACCAACAGTGTCTGAAGAACCTTTAGAAGCAAGAACTGTTATTCCTGAAGTAAAGATTCAAAAAATAAATTTAACAGCAGAAGTGCAGGTGGATGAAAAAGTTGCAAATAGTGAAGAACTTGAATATGAAATTATACTTAATAATAATGGAGATATAGATATAACTGATTTAGACATCAGGGATGATTTAGGAGTTAACGCTCAGATTAGAAATTTAAATGCAAATGATGAAACAAAGGTTACTGGAAGCATAGACATAGATAGATTTAATGAAATAGAAGAAATAACAAATAAGATTAATATTTCAGGTTTAGCCGAGGGAAATGAGATTGATTTATCACTTGCTTTTATAGCACAAGTTGAAATAACAAAGGGTTCTCTAACAATAAAAGTTGATGGAGATACAAGCAGTGGCCAAGTATTCGACTTTTTTATAGAAGGTAAAAATAGTAAAAGTGGTAGTTATACAGTTTCTTTAGAAGCAGGTAAACAACAGACACTAGATAATTTATGGTTAGATGAATATACAATTAAGTCAATTGCACCTATGAATTATAAAAAAGTAGGAAATAAAAGAGTTGAACTTACAAAAAATAAAGCCAAGAAAACAGTAACAATAAACCAAGAACAAACCAATACCAGTTGGTTTTACAGTACAGACACTGAATTTATTAGTGATGTAGTACAAGTTTCAAGAAGGTCTGCACCTAAATTAACTAGCTCTAAGCTAACTATTGAAGAAAAGAAATACGATGAATTTTATTTAGAAATAGAAGTAGCCCAGGAACCGGAAGAATTAGAACTACCAGAAACATCAGTGGTTCCTGATGTGGTTGAGATATCAGAAACACCAGAAATGCTAGAGGATTCACAAGTACCAGAGGATTCACAAGTGCCAGATGATCCAGTAGCTCCAGAGGATTTAGAAGTGCCAGATGATCCAGTAGCTCCAGAGGATTTAGAAGTGCCAGAAGACCTAGGAGTTCCAGACGATTCAGAACTACTAGAAGATTTTGAAGTACCAGGAGTTCCAGAAGATCCAGAAGTACTAGAAGATCCTGAAGTACCAGATGCTACAATACCAGATAATCCTCTAGAAGAAACAAGTGATGATTCAGAGAAAGAGCAGATAGATGAAGAAACAAAAGAGCCTGAAACAAAACAAGCAGATGAAATAGCAGCACCAAAAGAGACTGAAGAAGAACCTGTAAGCTCTGACTAGACTGGAGGGATGAATATGACAGAGAAAAAAGAGAATAAACCCTTAAAAATTATATCTAATATACTATTTGCAATATTTATGCTAGTTATGGTATTTCTGATATTTATCACAGCTCAATCAAGATTAACAGGTATGGAGCCATCTCTATTTGGGAATAGGCTATATGTAGTAGATAGTGGGAGTATGGAGCCAACTATGCCAGTTAATTCTCTTATTATAGTAAATGAAAGAACACCAGATCAAATAAATCTTGGAGATATATTAACCTACTATGGAGCTGATTCTAAAACTAGGGTAACTCATAGAGTTATAGAAATTGGACCAAATAATGATTATTTTATAACTCAAGGTGATGCTAATAATGTTGAGGATGCAATGCCAGTTGAAAGAGAAAATGTTATTGGAATAGTAGCAGTAACAATACCACTTGTAGGTTATGCATTTAGGTTTTTAAGTAGCACTCCAGGGATTGTATTCTTGCTATCAATTGGCATAATAGCTTTTATAGCACCACTTCTATTAAAAAGAGAACCAAAAGAAGCTTAGAAAGGATGGATGTATATGAAAAATAAATTAATTATTTTTTCAGCTATACTTTTGATATCTATAATGGTAGCTGGCGGAACAATGGCATGGTTTACATCCAGTCCAGAAGCTTCAATAACAAATGCTCAAATGGGAATAGTTCAAGTAAAAGGAATAGAGAATGGTCCTCAAGATATTAGCGTTTTAAATGAAGGAACAAGTGATTGTTATGTTAGAGTAAGTCTAGTTCCTCAATGGAGTGACCCGAATTTATCAATTTCTGGCGTAAGAATTACTTTAAATGACAACTGGAGAGAAGGAGAGGATGGATATTATTATTATACAGAGAGAGTAGGAGCTAGTAAGGAAAGATTAAAGATCTTAAAAGTTGGCAAGAAAACATCAAATTTTATAAAGTCAATCTATATACCAGATATTGAAGGTGAAACCTTCACACTTAAAGTTGTTGCAGAAGGAATCCAAAGTACACACAAGGCCTGGAAAGATGTATGGAGCATTATTAACCTACCTTTTTAATCCAGACTTACAAAGGATTCCATTAACATAGAAGTTGTTTGGCAAACCTTACGAAAGTTAGGGACGCAAAGCTAAAGGGCCTTCTTATATGTGGTAGCCTAGCTGCAGATACTAACAAACTATTTTAAAAAGGAGGAAGAAAAATGAAAAAGAGAAGTATGTCAGTTATGTCAATGATGTTGTTAGTAGTATTACTTATTGGTGGAGGAACCTTTGCTTGGTTTACCGCTAGTGCGGATCCAATAGTTAATGAATTTACTGCAGGGACTATGGGAATTTTGCTTCATGAGGAATTTGAACCAGTTACAAATCTAAATCCTGGCGATTGTTATGAAAAAATAATCTATGTTGAGAACACAGGAACCAAAAAAGCTTATATCAGAATCAATGCAGAAACATTATGGACACCAAGAAGTGGTATAAATGCTTCAGAATTAAGTGATGATGTTATTATGTATGGTATAAATGAACCTTACTGGAAATGGAATTGGAATGGGTGGCATTCTGGATGGGTACTAGTAGATGGTTGGAAATATGAGGATGGATATTTCTATTATACTAAAATCGTACCAGCAGAAGGATTTACTGCACCATTGTTAAAGTGTAATAGAGTTTGCTTCAATGGTCCAATGATGGGCAATGAATATCAAGGAGCGAAACTTGATATAACTATTAATGCAGAGGCTATACAAGCTACTCATAATGCTATGAATGAAGTATGGGGAGTTAATCTTGGTCATAATTCCTTAGCAAGAGGAGCAGAAGTAGCAGAAGTAGCAGAAGAATTTTTAACTTTGGATGATGTTCAAAGAATAATTGATAATGAAAATGCAGCATTTGAAGCTTTAGAGGATTTAGAGGCTGAATAACATTACAAATTAGGTATATAAAAAATAGATTTATAAACCAAGATTTACATATAGGCGGGATACCCGCCTATATGTAAAATACATAGAAATACTACATTAACCAAAGGGAGGGAACGAAATGAAGCGATTTTTATCAAAATCAATGATATTTCTAGGAGTGTTCGCATTAATAATGGGAGCAATGACTACCTTTGGAATAAACCCCTCCTATGCTGATAATCTTGAAGTAATTGGAAATGATATTGGACTTGAAGTAAGTCCAAGTGGTGTGAAATTATTTAATCTTACTAATATGAATCCAGGAGACACTAATGAAGCAAAAGTTACTTTAAAAAATACACTTGAATTCAAGTTTGAGTTATTTATGAGAACTGAAAGAATAAGTCCAGAACCTGCAGAAGGTGATGCAGACCTTTTCAAACAGATGATTTTAACAATAAACTATGATGGCCAAGTTATATATAGTGGTTCAATGGCAGATTTTGCGCAATCGAATATAAGTCTTGGGTTTCTAAATCCTGGTGATAACAAAGAACTAATGGCGATTGTTCACTTACCAGGGGCAGAAACAGGTAATGAGTTTCAGGGTAAGTCTGTAGAGGTTAGATGGGTTTTTATAGCGGAACAAAGACCAGATAACCCCCCAGATGATCCTGATGACCCATACGATCCTGATGACCCAGACAATCCAGACGATTCTGATGAGTCGGAGGAACGAAATGACCGAGATAAGCGAGACGAACCTCAAGAACAGGAAGAAGTAGAGATACCTTTAGTTGATGAAGTTATAGAATATATTGATGAAGTCATACCAGAATCTAATGAGATTATAGAAGAAGTGAAAGAAGTATCGCTTCTAAATATCCCTATACTTCCTAAAACAGGACCAGTTCCAGCAGGTATATATTATCTTGTAGGTAGCATGTTATTAGGTTTAGGAATTAGGATGAAAAATAGAAAATAGCCCACTGAATTAAATTTATATAAAGAAAGCATTCTAGACTTTACATCATAGGTTCTAGAGTGCTTTCTTTTATATCAGTTTTCGGGTAAAATATATAAGAAAAGAGTTGAGAGCAGATAAACTAGAGTAAGAGGGTGGATTATAATGAGTTTTAGTAAAATTAAAGCATTGTCTTGGGATCGTAATTTTAAAGACTTTACATATAAATCAAAGGGAAGAATGGATATATGCATTCATAGCATATTTAAAAGAGTGATAAATATAAGCTCTGCTGAAAAGATTCTTTATACTATTTCAAATATAAGTACAGATAACGCACCCTATACAATGAAGATAGATTTTAGTGGGAATTTTAATGAGACAATTGTAAAAGAAGATAGAATAATAATTGGAGATGAAAGTATAATAATAGGAAATCTTAAAATAGAATTATCAGAAGTTGATTTGTGGAGTCCAATAGGGAAGAAAAGTACTGACTATTCAATTTCAAATATTGAGAATAATATTAAGTTATTTAATAGTTTGATTATTGAAAATGGAGAAAATGGAGGATGTAAGGATTACTATTTAAAGAATTTTTTAAATATTAACGGACATATGCAAAGCCCAATTGAAGAAGAATTATCCAAAAGAATAGAGATTTTCTATAAAAGTCTATTAGCTAACAGTTTAAATAAGGAGCATGTTAAGAATCTTATAGGTCTTGGGATAGGTCTTACGCCATCAGGAGATGATTTTTTAACAGGATTTTTAGCCAGTATTTATAAATTCGAAAAGAATAATGAGATACATAGTAGGATTAGTCAATTTGTTTATCCATTACTCTATTCGACTACAGATATTAGTGCTGCAATGCTAAAAGCAGCCATAGAAGGGAAATACAGAGAAACTTTACATGGGTTTATTCATTCTTTTTTAGAATCTGATAATGATAGTTTTATAAAATCTTTTAAAAACATGTTATCAATAGGATCTTCTTCTGGTACTGATTTAAGTATAGGTGTGGTATTGGCTTTACAATATACGCTTAATAATCAATAAAACTCTAATTTAAAACACCTCTTGAAAAATTCAAGAGGTGTTTTTAGTATATTAATATTTTAGTTTATTTTACTTTTTCTTTAGCAAAGAATTCTTTTGTAAGAGATATTATTGTACCACTTAGAAGAACAACGCCTATAAGGTTAGGAATTGCCATTAATCCATTTAGAGTATCAGCTAAATCCCACATAAAGTTAAGTCCACCAATTGATCCTATAACTACAAAAGGTATCCAGATTATTCTATAAGGCATAATAGCTTTTTTACCAAATAGATACTCAGCACATCTCTCGCCATAGTATGACCAACCAAGAATAGTTGAGAAGGCAAATAACATAATACCAACTGATACTATATATCCTCCACCTATGATTGCTTCATCAAAAGCTTGAGTTGTAAGAGCTGCACCTGTAACTCCACTGTCCCACAATCCAGATACTAGAATTGCAAGAGCTGTTAAAGAACAAATAACTAATGTGTCAACAAATACTTCAAATACTCCCCAAAGACCTTGTCTTACAGGATGATCTGTAGTTGCAGCAGCATGGGCAATTGGAGCAGATCCAAGTCCAGCCTCGTTTGAGAAAACTCCACGAGCAACACCAAATCTAATTCCCATAGCCAATGTAGCACCAGCGAATCCGCCAGTAGCAGCAGTAGGAGTAAATGCGTTACTAAATATAAGCCCAAAAGCTTCAGGAATATGTGATGCATTCATAATAATTATAAATAATGCGCCTAAAATATAAATTGCAGCCATAAAGGGAACAAGTTTTTCTGTTACAGCACCTATTCTCTTAATACCACCAAGAATAACAAGAGCAGTAAGAGCAGCAAGGACCAAACCAGTTACTAGTGGGGGAACACTAAATGATTCTTGCAATGAAGCAGCAACTGAGTTTGATTGAACCATATTGCCGATTCCAAATGCAGCTAACGCTCCAAATCCAGCGAATATTGTTGCTAACCATTTTAGTCCTGTACCTTTTTCAATATAGTACATAGGTCCACCGACAAAACGTCCATCATCAGTTTTTTCTCTAAATTTAATTGATAGAACAACCTCACCGAATTTTGTTGTCATACCAAAGATTGCTGAAACCCACATCCAGAAAATTGCACCAGGTCCACCAAGAGCGATTGCTGTAGCAACCCCAGCTATATTACCTGTACCAACTGTTGCAGCAAGTGCTGTTGCAACTGCTTGGAATGCTGTGATTTCGCCTTCGCCTTTTTGTTCTTTGGTGAACATTTTGAATAGTGTGTTTTTAAGCACATATCCGAGTTTAAGAATAGAAAAGAAATTAGTTCTAAATGTTAAGTAAATACCTGTTCCTACTAATAGTATAAGCATAGGTGGTCCCCATACAAAACTATTAATCGTGCTGTTGAGTTGCATAATAAAATCCATAAACAACCTCCTCATTATTTGGTTTTTTTTATTACTACATACAGTTGGTGAGCACTGTATATAAGGCGATTAAAACGATTTCCCCTTTTCTAATCTCCATAGAGATATTCTAGCAAATAATGTGACGGTTTACAATATATATTTATTGAAAATTCAAAATAAACTTTACATTGATTAAAACATAACAATCGATTTTTATGGGTATATTTTCAAGAGGCTTAAAAGCCCAAAATCATGGCGTTTGTTAAATATAAATATAATATTATGTTTTATATTAGTGTTGTTTAATTTAGAAAATGAAAGCTCATTTGGGTGAGCTTCTTTGATTTAATATATGCTCAATAAAAGTCTAACTAAAAACGCCTCTTGAAAAATTATCAAGAGGCGTTTTTAGTATATTAATATTTTATTTTATTATTTTCCTAATTTTTCTTTAGCAAAGAATTCTTTTGTAAGAGATATTATTGTACCACTTAGAAGAACAACACCTATAAGGTTAGGAATTGCCATTAATCCGTTTAGTGTATCAGCTATAGCCCAGATTAACTCTAGTCCACCAACCGCTCCTATAACTACGAAAGGTATCCAGATTATTCTATAAGGCATAATAGCTTTTGGTCCAAATAGGTACTCAGCACATCTCTCGCCATAGTATGACCAACCAAGAATAGTTGAGAAGGCAAATAGCATAATACCAACTGATACTATATATCCTCCACCAATTATAGCTTCATCAAAAGCTTGTGTTGTAAGTGCAGCACCTGTAACTCCAGTATCCCATAATCCTGATACTAGGATTGCAAGAGCTGTTAAAGAACAAATAACTAATGTATCTACGAATACTTCAAATACTCCCCAAAGACCTTGTCTTACAGGATGATCTGTAGTTGCAGCAGCATGGGCAATTGGAGCAGATCCAAGTCCAGCTTCGTTTGAGAAAACTCCACGAGCAACACCAAATCTAATTCCCATAGCTAATGTAGATCCAGCGAATCCACCAGTAGCTGCAGTAGCTGTAAATGCATTTGAGAAAATAAGACCAAATGCTTCAGGAATATGAGATGCATTCATAACAATTATAAATATTGCACCAAGAATATAAATTGTAGCCATTAATGGAACAAGTCTTTCTGTTACAGCACCGATTCTTTTAATACCGCCAAGGATAACAAGAGCTGTAAGAACAGCAAGTACCAAACCAGTTACTAGTGGGGGAACACTAAATGATTCTTGCAATGAAGCAGCAACTGAGTTTGATTGAACCATATTACCAATACCAAACGCTGCTAGAGCTCCAAAAGATGCGAATACAACTGCTAGCCATTTTTGACCAGTACCATTTTGAATGTAGTACATAGGTCCACCAACAAAACGTCCATCATCAGTTTTTTCTCTAAATTTAATTGATAGAACAACTTCACCGAATTTTGTTGTCATACCAAAAATTGCTGAAACCCACATCCAGAAAATTGCACCAGGTCCACCAAGTGCTATCGCTGTTGCAACACCCGCTATATTACCTGTACCAACAGTTGCAGCAAGAGCTGTTGCTACTGCTTGGAACGGAGTGATTTCACCTTCACCGTTTTGACTTTTGTCAAACATTTTGAATAATGTATTTTTAAGTACATATCCAAGTTTAAGAATAGAAAAGAAATTAGTTCTAAATGTTAAGTAAACTCCTGTACCAACTAATAGAATAAGCATAGGTGGTCCCCATACAAAACTATTAATCGTGTTGTTAATCTGCAGAATAAGATCCATAAATTACCTCCTAATTATTTGGGTTTTTGTACCACGAACAATTTTTGAAAACTGTATATATGGCTAATAAAACGATTTCCCCTCATTTTATTGCCTAAAAGTATTTTAACAAACATCAGGGCTCATTACAACATCAAATTTATTGGAAATTTTAATTAGACCTTAAATTGACTAAAACATAACAATGATTTTCCAATGAACATATCTTCTAAAGACTTAAATTCCAGGAAATATCCAGGCTCTTTGAGTAAACTAACATATATTTACTTGATTTATGCTGTGAATTAGTTTTATAAATAACAAAGTTCTTATGATATAATTAGTACTATATAGAATAATTAAGAATAATTGGGGTGTAATATGAAAAAGTTTTTTTATAGTGTAAAACAAGGCAGAAATCCTGGGATTTATACAAATTGGGAAGAAGCAAAAGCTCAAGTTATTGGATTTTCGGGTGCTGTTTATAAAAAGTTTGAAAGAATTGAAGATGCTAAAGAGTTTTTAGAGGGAAATCTTAAGAATAATCCTATAGATGAGATAGAAGATAAGGCAGAACTTATAGCCTATGTTGATGGAAGTTATGATTTAGAATCGGGTTCATACAGTTATGGCGTGGTTATAATTGGAAATGATTTTAAAGAAACTCTTAGTGGTAGAGAACAGAATCCAGAGATGGCTTCGATGAGAAATGTGGCGGGAGAAATAAAGGGTGCTATGTGTGCTATGAAGTGGGCTGTTGATCACAATAAAAAAAACCTGTATATCTATTATGATTATACAGGTATTGAAAACTGGGCTAAAGGAAATTGGAAAGCCAATAAAAAAGGAACACAAGAATATCGTGAATATTATAATTCTATTAAAGATAGATTAAATGTGGAATTTCGAAAAGTTAAAGCACACTCAGGTGACCAGTATAACGATGAGGCCGACAAGCTAGCAAAGGATGCCATTTAAAATCAGTCTATCTTTATGTAAGGTATATTATTTCTTTCTAACAATACTATTGCGTAATCATCAATTCTATAATCATTTTTATAGTAAATCTTGTTTATACCTGCTTGAATTAAAGATTTAGTGCAATTTAAGCAAGGAAAATGCGTTACAAAGGCAGAACAGTTTTTAACAGGTATCCCTTCCTTTGCACAATATAAAAGAGCGTTCATTTCGGCATGTATAGTTGCAATGCAATGTCCATCACGCATCGTATGACCTACATCATCACAATGAGGATTACCGGATACAGAACCGTTATACCCAGTTGATACTATACGATTACTCGAATTAACCAATACGCAACCAACCCAAGCTCTGTCACAGGTTGAACGGCTTGCTACTAATTCTGTTATTTCCATAAAATACTTTTCCCAACTCATTCTAGTAGTCATGAGATTACCTCCCTTTAATAATTAAATATTATAGCATAAGGTAGGTTAGAATAGTATAATTAACAATAATAAGAATTTTAAAAAAATATAAGGAGGGTAGATTTGAATATAGATAAATTAAGAGATAAAGTAAAAAATAGAGTTGCTAAACCAATGGATGTAAAGGGGAAATATTCAGTTTTAATACCTCTTATATACAACAACGATAGATGGGAAATAATATATGAGTTAAGGTCAAAGTATATGAAAACTCAACCAGGAGAAGTATCTTTTCCAGGTGGAAGATTAGAAAACAAGGAGACTTTCAAGCAAACGGCTATAAGAGAAACAATTGAAGAGCTTGGAATTAGAGAAGAAGATATAGAAATATTGGGAGAACTTGATTTTTTAGTATCATATGCAAATTTTACTATTCATTGTTTTTTAGGAGTCATAGGTGGTGTGAGTATAGAGGATATGAACGTAAATCCAGATGAGGTTGATCATATATTTACTGTGCCCTTGGATTTCTTTTTGGATAGTGAACCATTACTATATGAGCTGGCATTGAGGACAGAGGAAAGTGATAGCTTTCCATATGAATTAATTCCTCAAGGTAAAGGCTATAATTTTAGAGAAGGAAAGCACCAGGTTCTATTTTACCAATATGAAGGTTATACTATTTGGGGATTCACAGCAAGGATGACAAAGCAATTTATAGAAATAATAAGGGATATATAGTTGACTATATATCCCTTTGTTTTTTATTTGATTTGTCATCCTATGTGCGCAGTTTAGGATCTTTGCTTTAAGATTTCTCGGCTACGCTCGAAATGACAGAGAACTCTCGAAATGACAGAAAGTTTGTCATCCTGAGCGTAGCGTGAGGATCTTTTTTCTAATCTTATAACCTTTTCAATTGTGAACTGTGAACTGAATTTACTTAAGTTGTTTAACTGAGCTTATTATTAATACTGCAGTTATAAGTGAAGATAGTAAATCCGCCAAAGCGCCAGACATCCATACACCTGTTAGTTGAAAGAATTGTGGTAGTATTAGTAGGGCTGGTATAAGTATTAAAACTTGCCTTGACATACTAAGGAGCATTGCATATTTTGGTCTCCCTGTTGCTTGGAAATATGATGTGCTGACAATTTGGAATCCTATTATAGGGAACATGCTTAAAAGGATTCGAATACCAGGAACAGCTATATCAAGTAAATCCTGACTTCCATCTTTACCTACGAAAAGAGTAATTATCTGAGTAGGGAAAAACTGAACAATTAAAAACCCCAGAGTAGTTATAAATGTTGCGGCTAGAGATGCATATATTACTGTTTTCTTAACCCTGTCGTATTTAGTTGCTCCGTAATTATAACCCATAATAGGCTGCGAACCTTGGTTTATACCAAAAACAGGCATTAAAATCATCATTGCTACAGAGTTTATTACCCCCATACTTGAAGTAGCCAAATCACCACCGTAAGTTTGAAGATTTGTATTATAAAGTGCTGTAACCATACTAGCAGCTATCTGCATACTAAATGGTGCAAAACCATTTGTAACAACTTTTTTAACAATAGAAGCTTTTAATTTCATATATTTTCTTTGAATCGAAAGTACACTTTTCTTGGAATAGAAGTAATAAACGACCCAAGAAGCGGAAATGAATTGAGCAATTATAGTAGCTAAAGCTGCCCCTTGAACTCCCATTTGGAATGGGAAGATAAAAATATAATCAAGTATAATGTTTGTTACAGCTCCAATTAGCATTGTAAACATCGCTACCTTTGGATTGCCTTCTCCTCTTATAAAGTTGTTCATACCAAAGCCTATGACATTAAACGGTGCACCAATTAAAATAATTTTTAAATAATCCATTGCATAGCCAATATTAGAAGCACTTGCTCCAAAAAGTTTTAATAGTGGTTCAAGAAAAGTTAAACCCAATATGCTCAAAGCTATCCCGATAATAAAAAGTAGGGATAAGGAGTTACTTGCTATCTGGTCAGCCTCATCTTGTTTATCTTGACCAAGTCTTATTGATACCAATGTATTGCCACCGATTCCAATAAGCATACCAAATGCCATAATAATAAGCATAAGCGGCATTCCTAGATAAATTCCTCCAATTGCGACTCCACCTACTCCTCTTCCTATAAAAATTCTATCTACTATATTATAAAGTGCATTTACAAGCATACCAACTATAGCTGGTATAGAAAACTTCAATAATAGTCCCAATACTGGTTCGTTTCCGAGCCTTTCAGCTCTTTCTTTATTACTGTTCTTATCCATATAATCACCTTTCAAAAATAAAATTAAGATTCACCTTAAGGACCATTGTATGGATGAAAAAGACGAATATATCAATTATACTATATATATTTTGTTTTTCAAACTAAAGTTGGAATATTATTATTAACAAACTACCATAAAAAACACCTTCCAGCTAGATCATTTTACTCTAACCAGAAGGCATTGTATTTATAAATTGTTATATTATCTCAAAATGTAAGTATCTATTTTTTAAGATGTTTATTGCTTATAACTAAGGCTTTTAATCTATTGGAGGTTTATTGTCTTCTTTTTCAATTTTACCTTCAAATTTTTCAAGTTGACGTTTTGCAAATTCTCTTCCCCCAAGTCCAAATGAAACTGCAAATGCAACTGATAATGAACCCAGTACCAACAAGAATGCTAGATTAACTATGGAAGATGCAAATTTTATTTGTTCAAGTGTCATAAATATAGCAAATGTAATAATTATATACTTAGCTATCATTGCTGAAAATGGACTATTTGCATATTTCTTAATCAGCCCTTCAACAAAGTAACCACCAAAGATTCCTAAGCCTATAATTACTAGTCCGCTTAAGATAAGAGGGATGTATCCAATTATTGCATATCCAATAGTATTCAATACATCTAGCTTTAAAACGCTTAAAGCTTCAACTGTGAAAAATAGCATAATTAAAAACTTAACTACATTGCTTATTATTTTTGATAGATTAAATTTTGGAATAGTAGTATCTGTATTCTTACTTGCCCATGCATATACATTTTCTATTCCGATGCTTGTTAGTAGAGATTCTAGAAGTTGTGCAACAAATTTAGCTATATAATATCCTAAAATTATAAGGATTACAGCTACAAATATATTTGGTATCATCAGAAGTACTTTGTTTAATATCAATACAATTGGCTGAGTCAAAGTATCCATCTTCAATGTTTGAAGAGCTACTGTAATTATTGGAATCAAAATAATTACAAATACTACCTTTGAAAGAACATCTGCTATTGTATTCTTATTTTTGACTTCTACATTTTCACCTTCACTTGGCATGATTTTACTGTAATATTTGTCTATGTTTAAAGTTGTTAAAAGAGTCTTAGTTAAGTCAGCTAATATTTTAGCTACAAAATATCCAATAAATATTATTATACCTGCTCCTATAAGATTTGGTATAAATCCTAATAAGCTATTCATCATATTAGATATCGGCTGAGATACGGATTCCATGTCCAGTGCATCTAGTATGCTCGGTAAAAACATTATAAATACAAAGAAATAAACTATTTTTGCTATAGATTTTACTTTGTTTTTACCACTTTCCAAATCTGGTGGTTCTGTCCCCTTAGATAAACGAGTATCCACGCCGGCCTTTAATAGAATCTTTTCTACTATATTTTTTGCGAGAACTGCGATACCCCAAGCTATAAGTAAAAGTATTAATGCTTTAAATATACTAGGAATATAGGCTAATATATTATTAACTACTCCTTGAAAATCAAACATAATAAATCCTCCTTTTAGATTCTGGTGAGTTACTAGCTATCTTTATATTTATACCTTATTAATGGAATTATAAACATACAATACCGTGGTAACGTAACACAAATATACTATACCAATAAAAATATTGTATTTAAAGATTTCTATAATTAAAGGTATAAAAAAAGAGATAATATAGTCACTTAAAGAAATAGTAATTAGTGAATTGTTAGGTGTAAAAAGTATTAAAGATTACGATGTGACCATATTATTAGTCAAGGAAATAATATCAACATCGGATAATGTAATTCATGATAATGATATAATATTTTATTTTCACCAGTAGGTGGAGGGTAAATAAAAGGTATAAGATAGCAAAATATAGTCTTCTTTTTTTTATCTACTATAAATTATCTTGTGGCTTTTAAAGAATTTAGGTGTATAATGTAAACTTATGAATAAATCGTTATAGAAGGTAAGGAGTGGAAGTATTGCAAGTAAAAGAGAATAAAATGGGCATTATGCCTGTAAGAAAGCTTCTAATAAATATGTCTGTGCCTATTATGATTTCAATGTTGATACAGGCTTTATATAATGTGGTGGATAGTATTTTTGTAGCCAGGGTGAATGAAAATGCATTGACAGCAGTTTCACTTGCTTTTCCTGTGCAAAATTTGATGATTGCTATAGCTGTTGGGACAGGTGTGGGTATTAATGCATTATTGTCTAGAAGTTTAGGGTCAAAGAATATAAAAGAGGCTAATCGCACAGCAGAAAATGGTATTTTTCTAGCTTTTTTTAGTTATAGTATATTTTTGTTATTTGGTCTTTTTTTTGCACAAACTTATTTTTCTACTCAAACGAATGACCCTCAAATTATTCAATATGGAACGTCTTATTTAACAATAGTTTCTACTGCTTCTATTGGATTATTTATGCAAATCACTCTTGAGCGGTTGCTCCAAGCAACTGGAAAAACTTTTTACACAATGATTACTCAGGGAACAGGGGCTATTATTAATATTGTTTTAGATCCAATTTTTATTTTTGGACTTTTTGGATTTCCAAAGATGGGTGTTGCTGGAGCGGCTGTGGCGACAGTTATAGGACAAAGTGTAGCAGCAATGATGGCACTTTATTTTAATGTAAAACTGAATAAGGAAATAAGCTTAGATATAAGAAAATTCAGACCACAAATTCGTATTATTAAAAAAATATATTCTGTAGGAATTCCATCGATTATTATGATTTCTTTGACTTCTGTTACAACCTATGGAATTAATAATATTTTAATTAAATTTTCTTCTACAGCTACAGCAGTCTTTGGAGTATATTTTAAATTGCAGAGTTTTGTATTTATGCCTGTATTTGGTTTGAATAATGGAATGATACCTATTATTGCTTATAATTATGGAGCCGAACATAAAGAAAGATTGATCGAAACTATTAAATTGAGTATTTTTTATGCCATCGGGGTGATGTTCATTGGTTTAATGGCGATCCAAATCTTTACCGTTCAATTACTATCTTTGTTTAATGCTTCCGAAGAGATGATCAGGATTGGTTTACCAGCACTGCGAATTATTAGTTTGGGTTATCTATTTGCAGGGTTTAGTATTGTTTGCAGTTCCGTATATCAAGCTTTTGGAAATGGAATTTTAAGTTTAATTGGTGAAGTATCTAGGCAATTGGTTGTTTTATTACCTGTAGTCTATATTCTATCTCTACGAGGAGATGTAAATCTTATTTGGTGGGGTTATCCTATTGCAGAAGTAGTAGCTTTGATTTTAAATATAGTATTTCTTAGATTGATATATAATAAAATCATTACTCCAATGAGGGATAATGAAATTCTACAGTAGTTTATGTAAAGATATAGAATAAAAGAAAAAAGGTATGATCTAAGCTTAAAAACAATTTGCGAGTTATGAAAAAAGTCAAAAAATAGAAATTGTTAATTTGAATTGCTAATCTTGGGTAAAAATGTATTGGTTAGAAGATTTATAAAGACTCATAAATTTTGAGTAATACTTAATTTGAAAGGGGAAATCAATATGTTTGAAAAGATTATAAAAAAGTTTACTAAAAAAAGTAAAAAAGATGTGGCAGGAGAGGTTGCAGCTGGTGCTGTTGTAGGTACAGCTGTAGGAGCAGCTGCGGGAGTTTTGTTGGCTCCTAAATCTGGAAAAGAAACTAGAGAAGATATTAAAGAAAAATCCAAAGAAATCACAGAGAATGTAAAGGCAAGTGTAGAAGAAAAAATTGATGATGCTAAAGAATTAAAAAACAAAGTATCTAGTGACCTTGAAGTGCATATGGAAAAAATGAAAGACGTAAAAGATGAAGTGACCAAAGGTGTTAAAGAAGGATTCAGTAATGTAAAGGATATTATAAAGGATACTAAAGAAGAGGTTAAGGACGAAGTTGAAAAGGTAGAAAAGGATACTAAATAGAATTTTAAAGATTATTTTGGAAATCTGAAAAATGCTTCCTTGTTAGTTAATTAAACTAATTAGGAAGTTTTTTATTTAAAAGGAAAGTTCTACTTTCCTTTTAAATAAAAATAAAGGTTGTAGGGGATTATCCTCTGCCGTAGTGAGGAAGGGGCTCAGATGCGTAGCATCGTCGAAGGAAACCTAGGGTTTAATAGCGAAAGCGTCGTAGACGCTATTTTATATATAAAGCATTTAATGATAATTGATGTTCAGAGATTGTTTCTTAAATAGGTTATACAAATATTTCGTTTAAGATATAATGAATATAAGTATTTTACTAATCAGTTCTAGGAGGTTGTAAAATGGATTTTTTATCAATTGCTATTATTCTATTTATTCTATTAGAAACATCTAATGTAATTATTCTTTATTTTAAACCGGATTCTAAACTTGGAAATGGAGTGGCTGTATTTAACGGCTGGGAAAAATCAAAAAAAGATCCAGAAATCCACGAGTTTATTAAATATCTTGTATATTGGGTTGCTGGAACAAAACTTATATTTATAGTATTGCTAGTTGTTATTCTTCTAACGGGAAAGCCTGTTACAAAATTGCTGAGTGTAGTTGCACTTATATTATCTATATTGTCATTTTATTGGAGATTATATCCAATAATTAAAAAATTAGATAAAGGAGGCAATATTACCCCTCAGGGATACTCAAAAACAATTGGAGTAATGATTGCAAGTTTTATAGTAGTTTTTTTAGTTGCTTTGATACTTTACTTTATTTTTTTATAATTATGGAGTGTGCATTGTTGTATTAAAATAGTAAGGATTTTTTAAAATACTAGGATTTGTGAAGGAGAGTAAAGTATATGGCAAATTTTATTGTTACAGTTATTTTTATTGGCATAATTCTAAAGCAATGGTCTTACATACGAACTATAAAGGTTCCAGTAAAGAAAAGTATAGCGGAAATAGCCTTGTTTACTCTAGGGATATTTGCATTTGTTTTATTAACAATATATTCTACAAAAGAATATATACATTATTTAATTGGTGTATTTGGAGTTGTGGCATTTATTTTAATTTGGATTAAACTAGGTATTACTGATACTGGCGTTATAACGAATGCGCGGGGAAAAAAAGTATTTTTATGGAGTGAGATAAAAAATGTCGAAATAAGTAGAAAAGATTTTGTAAAAGTCGTTTATTTTAATAAATTAGGAGCGAAAATTTTCGAACAAAAATATGAAATAAAAAAACATGAGCAGATAGTAAGCTTATTACAAAAGAATAATATAAAAATTAGGAACACTTAATCATAGGAAATGATTGGAATTAAAGTCACAACAAGATTCTGTTGTGACTTTTCAGGATAGGGCTTATATATATATAGTTTTTATAACAAATAGTAAAATTTTACTTTTTTAAGCTTTTTTTATAAATTCCGCAAAAATATTTATTACCTAAGTATAAATGATATAATTATCAATAATTAAGCGATACAAGGGGAGGGGTTTTATTGGAAAAGAAGTATATTCTGGCACTAGATCAAGGGACTACGAGTTCTCGTGCTATTTTATTTGATAAATCTGGGAGTATGATTGCATCAGCCCAAAAAGAATTTAAACAATATTATCCAAAAGATGCTTGGGTCGAACATGATCCGATGGAAATTTGGGGAACCCAATCTGGAGTCTTAAGAGAAGTTATAGAAAAGGCAGCTGTAAGTTTAAGTCAAATAGCTGGTATAGGGATTACAAACCAAAGAGAAACTACGATAATTTGGGATAAAAAAACTGGAAGACCAATATATAATGCAATTGTTTGGCAGTGTAGACGTACTGCAAGCATTTGTGAAACTTTAAAAGAACGTGGCTTGGAGGAATATGTTAGAGAAAAAACTGGTTTAACTATAGATGCATATTTTTCAGCTACAAAGATAAAGTGGATATTAGATAATGTAGAAGGTTCTAGAGAAAGAGCAAGAAGAGGAGAACTGCTTTTTGGTACTGTTGATACTTGGCTACTATGGAATTTAACAAAAGGGAAAGTCCATGCAACTGACTATTCTAATGCATCAAGAACTATGCTCTATGATATAAAAGAATTAAAATGGGATAAATACCTTTTAGACGAATTGAGAATTCCCATAGAAATGATGCCAGAGGTTAAACCCTCATCGTACATCTTTGGATATACAGATTTAGAGAGATTTGGCGAAAGAATTCCAATAAGCGGAATAGCGGGAGATCAGCAAGCGGCATTATTTGGCCACACTTGCTTTGAAAAAGGGATGGCAAAAAATACCTATGGAACTGGCTGTTTTGTCTTAATGAATCTAGGCGAAGAGATGATAAATTCGAAACATGGCCTTGTAACAACTATTGCATGGGGTATAGATAATAAAGTTTATTATGCACTTGAGGGTAGTATATTTATAGCGGGGGCAGCTGTACAGTGGTTGCGAGATGGCTTAAAGATTATTAGAAGCTCAGAAGAATCTGAAACTTTAGCAAATAGTGTAGAAGATACCAATGGGGTTTATCTTGTTCCAGCTTTTGTAGGATTAGGAGCTCCATATTGGGATATGTATGCAAGAGGAACTATTGTGGGGATTACAAGAGATACATCCGCTGAACATATAGTCCGCGCAACTTTAGAATCAATAGCATATAGTACTAGAGATGTTCTAGAAGCGATGCAAGAGGATTCAGGAGTAGCATTAAAAACTTTAAGAGTAGATGGTGGTGCAGTCGCTAATAATTTTTTAATGCAATTCCAAGCTGATATACTAGATGTCTGTGTAGAAAGGCCAGCATTGACAGAGATAACAGCCTTAGGTGCTTGTTATCTTGCAGGACTCGCTACTAATTTCTGGGAGAATCAAGATGAAATTCTAGCTAATATACAGATTGATAGGTGCTATAAGGTAAAAATGGAGGAAGAAAAAAGACAAGAGTTATATAAAAACTGGAAGAGAGCCGTAGATAGGTCGCTAGGTTGGAAGGAGAACTAAAATCCTATGATTGCAGGTATTATTTTAGCATCTGGATATTCAAAGAGAATGCGAAGAGATAAACTCCTATTAGAATTTAATAGTAAAAAAGCAGTAGAGAATGTTATTTTAGCTGCTAAGAATTCAATGCTTTCTAGAGTAATCCTTGTATACAGAAGAGATAAAATTAGAATTATTGGAGAAAGCCATGGAATAGAGGCCATTGAAAATAATAGAGCTTATTTGGGCCAGTCTGAGAGTGTAAAGCTTGGAGTATCACAGGCGGATAATGTAGAGGGCTATCTTTTTTTAGTAGGAGATCAACCACTTATTTCAGCAGATTTCATTAATCAGATAATCTTAAAATTTAAGACATGTGGAAAAGGAATTGTTATACCTATATATAAAGATAAGATAAAAATGCCCATTCTTTTCTCTAATAAGTATAGAGATGAACTTTTAGCTTCAGAAGGAGAACAAGGTGGATATGAAATTATCGAGAATAATCCTGCAGACATAATATATATAGATGTAAAAGATTTTTACGAAGTAGCTGATTTTGATCATTATGAAGAATATTTAAAATTTTTAGAGGACAAAGAGGGGAATTAAGATGGAATATAAGATAGTAGAAAAAAATGGTTATCGATATATTACAATACCTGAGCTAACAGAACTGGGTCTTAAACATGCGTTTACAACCATAGATATGGATATAGGAATGAGTACAAATAAAAATATTGAAAATCTTAAAAAAAATGTTCAAGAAGTATATGATTTTTTAGATGTCCAACCCAAAATTCTTTACAATGCTTATCAAACACATAGTTCTAATGTAGCAATTATAGAAAATTTAGAACAAGGAATTGAAAGCCAACTTGGACGATATTTTCCTGATACAGATGGTTTAATAACAAGGAGGGATGATATCGCTTTAATAACAAGATTTGCAGATTGTGTTCCAATTTTGCTATTTGATAAAACCAACAAGGTTATGGCTAATATACATTCTGGATGGAAGGGGACACTAAAAGAAATCACAAAACAAGCTATATATGTTATGAAGAGATCTTTTAATTCAGATCCAAAAGATATTGTTGCAGTAATAGGGCCTGCTATTGGAAGAGATGACTTTGAGGTCCAAATAGATGTAGCTAGTCAATTCAAGGATAAATTTATTGATTGGGAAGACACTATAAGAAAAAAGAATGAAATAAAATATTTAATTGACTTACAAGAAATAAACAAACGGATACTTTTGGACAGCGGAATACAAGAAAAAAACTTAAGCATTATTGATCTCTCAACATATAAAGAAAAAGAAATATTTCACTCTTTTAGAAGAGATGGAGAAAAGTTTGGATTAATGGGGCTTGTTAGTGTTTTAAAGCTTTAAAGGAATACTGGTAATCGTTTTCCTTTATTTATCAACGTTTACAGCCATATTTATATATAAGAATATGTGAATTTATTATATACATTCTTCTAAAGTTCTGGTATACTTTAAAAAATACCAAATTTAGAAGGAGGAATTTTATGAGTTTATTAATGGCATTTTCCGTTGTACTTATCGTTTTAGCACTTGGAGATGTAGTTTCAACTAAAACGAAAGCTTTTATTCCATCAGTATTTGTAGCGGCATTATTATTTCTTTTTGGTTTCTGGACTTTCTTTCCAGCAGATATAGTTGCTTTAGCAGGATTCCAGATGCCAGTAGTTTTACTTTCCATGTATTTGTTAATTACGCATATGGGTACTATGTTATCCGTTCGTGAATTAGTAAGCCAGTGGAGAACAGTTGTTATCGCACTTATAGGAATCGTAGGTATCGTAGCATTGACGATGACAATAGGGGTTGCTCTATTTGGATTCGAAACAGCAGTTATAGCAACACCACCACTTACAGGAGGTATTGTAGCAGCAATTGTAATGAGTGATGCGGCAACTGCATTAGGTAAAGACAATCTTGCAATTCTTGCAATTATTACATATGTAATGCAAGGATTTGTTGGATATCCTCTTACTGGTATGTTGCTAAAAAAAGAAGGAAATAGATTGTTAGCAGGATTTAGGAGTGGGGAAATTGTTCATGTTAAAGAAGACCCTAGCACTACAGATAAACCAGCTAAGAAAAAATTGATTCCTGCTTTTCCAAAGGATTATCAAACCACATATATTACTCTAGCAAGACTTGGATTAGTTGCTTGGGCTGCAGTAGCATTTGCAGGAATTTTAGATCCTATAGTATCTATTTCTCCATTTGTTATATGTTTGATTTTTGGAGTTATAGCACAGGAAATCGGATTCGTAGAACAAAAGCCACTTAATACATCTGGATCTTTCGGATTCCTTATAACAGTACTAATGGCTTATGTATTCGCAGGTCTTGGAAGAGCAACACCTGCTATGTTATTAGAAATAGTGGTTCCTTTAGCAGGAATAATACTACTTGGAGTAACTGGAATGGCTATTCTTTCAATGTTTTTAGGAAAAAAACTTGGATATACTAAGGAAATGTCATTTGCTGTTGCATTAACAGCCTTATATGGCTTTCCGCCAAACTATATTTTAACAGAAGAAGCTTCAAAGGCATTATCACAAACTCAAGAAGAGAGAGAGTTCTTGATGGATGAAATGCTACCTAAGATGCTTGTAGGTGGGTTTACAACAGTAACAATAGTTTCAGTATTAATAGCAGGAATATTTGTAAATTTAATATAATTGAAAGCGCCCTAGGGCGCTTTTTTACGAAGGTGGGATACCATGCAAAAAATAAGTTGTAGTTGGAAAGATAATATGGCATTTCAAGCAAAAGATGAATTTGGGCATACTGTCGTAATGGATTTGGCAGAGGATGCAGGAGGAAACAACGAAGGATTTAGACCAATGCCTATGCTTCTTGTTGGATTAGGAGGATGTCTTGGTGTTGATGTAAAAATAATCCTAGATAAAATGAAAGTGGAAATAGATTCACTTGATTTAGATATTGAGGGGATTATGGATGTGACTAAAACACCTAAAACATATGAAGAAATTGTTGTTACATTTAAATTTAAAGGTAGAGATTTAGATTTAGAAAAGCTAGAAAGAGCAATCAACCTAGCTGAAGAGAAGTATTGCAATGTAAGTGCAATATTATCTCAAACTTGTAAAATATCTCATAGGACAATTATATAGTAAGGGAGGTTTTTTAATGAAGACAAATTTGGATAGAATAAAAAATGATATAGAAAAATTATCTGAATTTAATAGTAGCAAAGACGGTGGTCTTACTAGATTTTCTTTAACTGCTGAAGATAAAATGGCAAGAGATTATTTAAAAAGTGAACTTCAAAAATTGAACCTAGATATATATGAAGACGCCGCAGGAACTCTATTTGGTAGAAGAGAAGGAACGGATAAAGATGCTAAAGTAATTCTTATAGGTTCACACTTTGATTCTGTAAAAAATGGAGGAAATTTTGACGGACCAGCTGGAGTAATTATGGCTCTTGAAATAATTAGAACACTAGATGAAAATAATGTAGTTCTAAAAAACCCACTTGAATTCGTAGCTATGATAGAAGAAGAGGGCGGTAGATTTGGATCAGGTGTTTTTGGAAGCCGTGCGATGGTTGGATTAGTTGATTATGCACAGCTTGAGCGAAACAAGGATAAAGATGGAATTTCTATGGCCGATGCTTTTAGAGACTTTGGATTTGATCCAACGAAAATAGGAGAAGCAAAAAAAGATAAAGAAAAAATAAAGGCATTTATAGAACTGCATATAGAGCAAGGACCAATTTTGGAAAAAGAATTAAAAGATGTTGGAATAGTAGAGTTTATTGTAGGTATCAATGAGTTTAAGGTGACAATTAATGGAAAGGCTGACCATGCGGGAACGACCCCCATGGATATGAGATCTGATGCAGTTTTAGCTGCTTCAAAAGTCATTTCTAAAATAGCTGAATATGCAATGGCAGAAAACAATGGAACTGTTGCGACGGTGGGCTCACTAGAAGTTAAACCTGGTGCCGCAAATATTGTAGCTAAAGAGGCAACTTTTACTGTAGACATTAGATCAAAATCACAAAAAAGTATCGACTCAGTTAAAGCTAAAATAGTACAAGATATAGAAAAAATTACAAATGAGACTGCTACAGGTTTTCAGATTTCAGAAATGCTAAATGCAGATCCTGTAGAAATGAATCCAAATATCGTTGAAATGTTTAAATCAAGTGCGAAAGATTTAGACTTTTCATATCAAATGATGTTGAGTGGGGCAGGTCATGATGCTATGATCATGTCACAAATTACAGATGTAGGATTAATCTTTGTTCCAAGTAAGGGTGGTAAAAGCCATTCTAAAGATGAGTGGACTGATTATGATCAACTTCAAAAAGGTATTGAGTTGATTTATGAAACAATTATTAAACTAGGGGAGGAATAAAACATGAATGTAAAAGAATTAAGGACAAAATATCAGGATTATGCAGTTGAGATGAGAAGGGAATTCCATATGAATCCTGAGCCAAGTATGAAGGAATTCAATACTCAAAAAAGAGTAATTGAAGAATTAGAAAAAATGGGGCTAAAACCCGTTAAATCAGGTGGAACTGGAGTTGTAGCTGAAATAAAAGGAAAAGGCGAAGGAAAAACCATAGCACTAAGAGCTGATATGGATGCGCTTGAAGTGCTAGAAGCTAGTGATGTTCCCTATAAATCAAAAACTGAAGGAATGATGCATGCATGTGGTCATGATGGACATATGGCAAGCCTTTTAACAGCAGCAAAGATATTAATGGATATGAAAGATGAATTTAATGGTACCGTTAAACTGCTTTTCCAACCAGGAGAAGAAATTGCACAAGGCGCTCTTGCAATGATTAAAGATGGTGCTTTAGATGGAGTGGATGGGGCTTTTGGGATCCATATTTGGAATGATTGTGAAGTTGGAAAGGTTTCGATAGAAGCTGGCCCTAGAATGGCTTCGGCAGGTATGTTTAAGATTTTCATAACAGGAAAAGGTGGACATGGTTCAATGCCACAGCAAGGAATAGACGCTGCAGTAGTAGCATCCGCTATAGTTATGAATTTACAAACGATAGTAAGTAGAGAAATATCACCATTAGATCCAGCAGTAGTAAGTGTAGGCATGGTAAAAGCAGGTTCAAGATGGAATGTAATTGCTGGAGATGCATATATGGAAGGTACTACTAGATGCTTTAGCATGGAAGTAAATGCTGGATTTGAAGATCAAATCAGGAGAATCGCAGAAAGTACAGCTAAAAGCTATAGAGCAGAAGCTAGGGTAGAGTATACTCAAATGGTTATACCAACTATAAATGATCCTATGATGTCAGAGATTGGCGAAGGTGCTGTTAGAAAAATAGCAGGTGAAGAAAGTATAATTAAGTTTGAAAAGACTACAGGTGGAGAGGACTTTGGTTTCTTTGCAGAGCATTGTCCTACAGCATTTGCATTTGTAGGTTCTAAAAACGAGGCGAAAATTCCATATGCTCCACATCATCATCCTAAGTTTGATATTGATGAAGATGCAATGATGACATCTGCAAGCCTTTATGCTCAATATGCAATAGACTTTTTAAATAAATAAAGAAAGAAATATAAAACAACCGGCTCAGATATAAACGAGCCGGTTGTTTTGCAGTTAAGATTAGATTCTAATTTGGTGATATATTTTTTTGCCTTTTTTAATTAGAATTTTTCCATCCTTAAAATCATCTTCTGTAATTATTTTGCCTAAGTCTTCTATTTTTTCTCCATCAATACTTACGCCACCTTGTTCAATTAATCTTCTGCCTTCACCATTTGATTTTATAAGACCAACATTTCGCATCAAGTCCAAGATGCCTATACCGTCTCCTATTAGTTCTTTATCTACAAGTGTAGATGGAACATCGCTTTCATCGCTACCATCAGCAAATAGAGCTTGAGAAGCCTTAAGAGCTTTTTCAGCTTCTTCTTCCCCGTGAATCATTCCAACAACTTCTAAAGCTAATCTTTCTTTTGCTTTATTTATTTCAGAGCCTTCAACATTTGTCAATTCTTCAATTTCTTCTAGCGGTATAAAAGTAAGTAATGAAAGGAATTTTTTAACATCTCTGTCGTCAGCATTTCTCATATATTGGAACATCTCATATGGAGATGTCTTTTCAGGGTCCAACCAGATAGCACCTTTTTCAGTTTTGCCCATTTTAGTTCCAGATGCTGTGGTAAGAAGTTTAAATGTCATACCATAGGATTGTCCTTGCTCAAGCTTTCTAATAAGCTCATATCCTCCAAGTATATTTGACCACTGGTCACTTCCACCTAATTGCAACTTGCAACCTAGTGTTCTATATAGGTGTAAGAAGTCATAGCTTTGCATAAGCATATAACCAAATTCAAAGAATGTTAGACCTTGTTCAAGTCTGCTTTTGTAACAATCGAAGTTAAGCATTCTATTTACAGAAAAATGTACTCCAATCTCTCTCATGAAATTAACAAAGTTTAGGTCCATTAACCAATCCGCATTATTAACCATAAAAGCTTTGCCTTCACTAAAGTCAAGAAACTTAGAAAGTTGCTCTTTAAATTTTGAAGCATTGTAATCTATCATCTCTCTAGTTAAGACTCTTCTCATATCGGATTTACCTGAAGGGTCGCCAATCATTGTAGTCCCACCACCTAAAAGAGCGATAGGTCTATGTCCTGCTCTTTGCATATGCATCATTACCATTACCTGTATAAAATGACCTAGTGTTAAACTATCTGCAGTTGCATCAAATCCAATATAAAAAGGAACAGACTCCTTTGCTAAAAGTTCTTTTAATTCATCTTCATGCGTACATTGATCTACATAACCTCTTTCGTTAAGAATATCATAAACGTTTTTCATATAATAACCCCTTTCAAAAAAATAAAGGGCTTACTCATCTAAAGGACGAGTAAACCCGTGGTACCACCTTAATTTGCGTAAAGCCTCATTTCACATATAGTGTGAATTTCCATTAGACTCCAGATTTGTATTTCGAATTTGAATTTGTTGAATTTCAGCCTTCATCAACTCTCTGTAGATCTATTACAAAATTCTACTATATCCTTCACAGTCTTTATTAATTTAACCTTATATTAATATAAGTAGAAATTATTGTCAAGAAAAAATAGAGGGTATTAACCCTCTATCTTGATTTCTGCAGAATTTTCCCATAAACCATGGATATTGCAATAGCTTGTTGCATAAATTGTACCTGAAGATGATACCTTGAATTTTGTGTTTACATCAAAAGAAGTAAGTAAATCTGATTCTCCATGAGCTGAGAAATTGTGAGTTGCTATTTCTACTGGAAATTTACCGTTTTCTGGTTTAAAATACACTTTAACCCAAGCTATATGATGTTCGAACACATTTGGGTGAGCTATTTCTTCACCAATAACAACTCTAACGTCTATTTCTTCTCCAACTTTTGCTGTCTCAGGTGCATGGATAACTGGTACATGCTTTTCACCTTTCCAATCTCCACTTTGATATAATTTTCCTATTGACATAAAAATCCTCCTTTAAATTCTAAATTCAAATAAATTGACTTGCAAAATATTTATACCCTTTAAATATCTAAAATCACAAATAAATTATTTAATATGGGAATAATTGAGTATAATATAGAAAAGAGGGGAGATATTATAATGGAAATAATGAATTTAATAGCTACAACTACATTTGGATTAGAGGCTGTTGCAAAAAGAGAATTAATGGCTTTGGGATATGAGGATATAACATTAGAAAATGGTAAGGTAAAGTTTAAAGGAAGACCAGAAGATATTGCAAAGGCCAATATATGGTTACGAACAGCAGAAAGAGTTTTGATAGAGGTTGGAGAATTCGGGGCGACTGCATTTGATGAATTGTTCGAAAAAACTAAGGAACTTCCATGGGAAGATTATATACCAGAGGATGCTAATTTTATTATCGATGGTAAAAGTATAAACTCTAAGTTGTTTTCTATTTCAGATTGTCAAAGAATAGTAGAAAAGGCAATAGTAGAAAGATTAAAGACAAAGTATCCAGTAGAATGGTTCGAAAAATCAGGCCCAAGATATAGAATAGAGGTTGCTTTGTTAAAGGATATTGCAACACTTACAATAGATACTTCAGGGGATGGTCTTCATAAAAGAGGGTATAGAGATAGAGCAGGGGATGCACCTATAAAAGAAACTCTTGCGGCTGCAATGGTTTATTTAAGTTTCTGGAATAAAGATAGAGTTCTTTTAGATCCATTTTGTGGAGCTGGGACCATTTTAATTGAAGCGGGTATGATAGGGAAAAATATCGCACCAGGTCTAGATAGAAGCTTTGATGCAGAGAATTTTCATTTCATTGATAAAGATATCTGGGAAAATGTGAGAGCAGAAGCATTAAAGGGTATAAACCATAATGTAAAACTAGAATTACTAGGAGCAGATATAGATAAAAGGTCGATATTAAGAGCAAGGGATAATGCAGCAAAAGTTGGTTTAGAAGAAGATATTGCTTTTTTCATGAAGGATATGAGAGATATAGACCTTTTAGATAATTATGGTGTGGTAATAACAAATCCTCCCTATGGTGAGAGAATGGGAGAAAAAGAAGAGGCAGAATTATTGTATAAAGACTTTGGCAAAAAGTTTAGAGAACTTGCAACATGGTCTATTTATACAATTACATCAAATGAGAATTTTGAAAAGCTATATGGTAAAAAGGCAGATAAGAAGAGAAAACTTTATAATGGTAGAATAAAGGTAGACTATTATCAGTATTATGGTCCAAGACCAAAGTAGAAAAGGGGGCAAGAAAATGGGAATTTATACAAAAGGTGGAGATAAAGGTAAGACCTCTCTATTTGATGATAAGAGAGTTACAAAAGATGATATAAGAGTTGAAAGTTATGGCACAATAGATGAGCTTGGAACTTTTCTAGGACTTGCGAAGAATTATGCCATCGACGAAGAAATGCGTGATAGAATCTTTAAAATTCAAAACAAGCTTTTTACTGTTGCAACAAATTTAGCAACTGAAGACGCAACTAAGGTAATGTATAAAATAAAAGAAGAAGACATCAAGGAACTTGAAGATATTATTGATATTTATATGGGTAGACTAAATGACCCAACTGGATTTATAATACCTGGTTCAAATTTAGCTTCTGCATACCTACATGTTGCAAGGACCGTTTGTAGGAGGGCTGAAAGAAGGATAGTTTCACTTTCAGGGATAGCTGAGGTTGACCCTTTGGTTATAAAATATGTAAATAGATTATCTGATGTTATCTATTCATTTGCCAGATATTCAGAAGAAGAGCAAGAGACAGTAAAATATGAATAAAACAACCAAATTACATTATTTAGTCTAATTTTATATAGTAATATAATTAACAATGGTATACAATAATAATGATCACCATTATATGGAGATGAATTAAAGAAGAATTTAGTGGTTTGATAAACCTCAAAGAGGTGATTATTATGCTAGATAACAATATTGAAGCTAAAATTTCAAAAAACATAATTATGCTAGATTACAACGTACTTGAGAGTATGGCTGATTGGGTCAGAGTTGTAGATTTGACTGGCACAGTAATCTATGCGAATATTTCTATGATAAAAGCAATTGGAGAAGATCTGGTCGGAAATATTTGCTATAAAGCGTATGGAAGAGATGAAAGGTGTAGTTTTTGCATTACAAATAGAAGTATAGAAACCGGTGAAACTGTTCAAAAAGAAGAGATTATAAAAGGGAAATATTATTCTGTAAAAAGTTCACCTGTAAAGGACAGACTAGGCAATACTGTTGCAGCAGTTGAAGTTTTTAGAGATGTAACACGCGAAAGGCAACTGGAGCTAGAACTTATTAATAGAAATACATTAATAAGTAAGGACTTACAATTTGCAAGAAGGATTCAAGAAAGGATACTCCCAAGACCAGGAGATTTTGACAGTTTGGAAATAAGTTATATTTTTCAACCTTCTGAAATGCTCAGTGGAGATATGTTTGATATCTACTATGTTGATGAAGCTAACATAGGGATTTACATCTGCGATGTGGCTGGACATGGAATTGCCGCGTCAATGTTGACTATGTTTATAAAAAGTACAATGAGGAATATCAAGGAAGAAATAATAAGTCCTGCTTTAGTTTTGGAGGAGCTTCATATTAGATTTGCTAAATTGGAATTTGAGGCTGAAAAGTACTTTACTATTTTCTACGGCGTATATAATAAAATCACACGAACTTTTAGATATGCTAATGCAGGTCATAATTGTTACCCTATTAGATTTAACAAATACGAGGTAGAACCGCTGAAAATCAAAGGTTATCCAATAACTGTATTATTTGATAAGGTAAGCTATAAAGAGGACGAGATAAAGTTAGAATTAGGAGATAAAATTCTTTTTTATACAGATGGGATAACTGAAGCAACGGATTACAATGAGGTTCAATTTGGTATTGAAGGTATATTAGATCAAGTACAAAAGAATCCCGATAATATTCTAAAAGAAATTGAAGATAAATTTATAATCCATAGCTGGGGAGAACAAAATGATGATTATGCTCTAGTGTTGGTAGAAGTTATTGATTAACCTAGAATATTAAGATTCTAGGTTATTTTTTTGATTATAGGAAGGGGAGAATACTATGCCATTAGGATTTGATTATTCAAAGAGCTTTTTAAAGGACCATGAGATTCAATATATGAAACCCGTTTTAGGGAAAGCACATAATATGATTCATGATGGGACAGGATTTGGTAGTGAGTACTCTGGATGGCTTGATTGGACAGAAAAGTATGATAGAGTTGAATATGAAAAATTAAAAAAAGTAGCAGAGAATATAAGGAATAATGCACAAATACTGCTAGTTATAGGCATTGGTGGTTCTTACTTAGGTGCAAGAGCTGTTATTGATGCACTTTCAAATAGCTTTTACAATGCTTTGCCTGATAATGAAAGAAAAACGCCACAAATTATTTTTATTGGGAACAACCTATCAACAAAGTATTATAAAGATGTTTTGGGATTAATTAAGGGTAAGGAAGTTTATATTAATGTAATTTCAAAGTCAGGTACTACAACAGAATCTGCTGTAGCATTTAGGATTTTTAGAGAATACATTGAGTTGAATTATGGAAAAGAAGAAGCTAAGAAGAGAATTATAGCAACGACAGATAAAGCTAGAGGTGCACTAAGAGAATTAGTCGAAAAAGAGGGTTATGAAAGCTTTATAATTCCAGATGAAATCGGAGGCAGATATTCTGTATTAACAGCAGTGGGATTATTACCAATTGCAGTAGCTGGAATAGATACAGATGAACTTATTCTAGGAGCTAATGATGCAGCAATAGAATACAGCAATCCAGTTTTAGAAGAAAATGATTGCTATAAATACGCTATTACTAGGCAATTGTTAAGTAGAAAAGATAAAGATATAGAGATATTAGTCAGCTATGAACCATCTCTGCAGTATATAGGAGAATGGTGGAAGCAATTATATGGAGAATCTGAAGGTAAAGACGGCAAGGGAATATTTCCAGCAAGTGTAAGCTTTACTGCAGATCTTCATTCAATGGGGCAGTGGATTCAAGATGGGAAAAGAAATATATTTGAAACAGTTATCAACATAGAAAAAGCCGAAGGTGAAATCGTGTTAGTTAAAGACAGTGAGAATTTAGATGGTTTAAATTACCTAGAAGGAAAAACTCTTGAGTTTATAAATCAAAAAGCAATGGAAGGAACTCTACTTGCGCACATTGAAGGAAATGTTCCAAACCTAGTGATTAATGTACCTGAATTAAGTGCTTATAATATTGGGGCTTTAATTTATTTCTTTGAAAAGGCATGTGCAATATCGGGTTATATTCAAGGAGTAAATCCATTTGATCAGCCAGGAGTAGAAGCTTATAAAAGGAATATGTTTAGGTTACTAGGCAAAGAGGGCTACTAACAAAGTGTTTTCAAATCGTGGAGAGGAGGCTTTAAATGGATTTCGAACATCTATTGATAAAAAAAGAAGGAAATATAAGCATATTATCGATTAACAGACCTAAGCAGTACAATCCGCTTAGTTCAGAAGTTTTAAATGAGTTATCTGATGCAATTGAATATATAAATACTGACGATGAATGTCATGTTTTAATCGTAACTGGAGAAGGCAGTGCTTTTGTAGCAGGGGCAGATATTTCAGAGATGAAGGATATGAATGCAGCACAAGCAAGAGATTTTGCAAAATCTGGATTAGATGTATTTAGAAAAATTGAATTAATGGAGAAACCTACTATAGCTGCAGTCAATGGTTTTGCATTGGGCGGCGGCTGTGAACTTTCTATGGCTTGTGACATTAGAATAGCTTCAACTAAAGCTAAGTTTGGACAGCCAGAGGTAGGACTAGGGATAACACCAGGATTTGGTGGAACCATTCGATTATCTCGATTAGTGGGAATAGCAAAGGCAAAAGAATTGATATTTACTGGTGAAATTATAAAAGCTGATGAAGCTCTAAGAATTGGTCTAGTAAATCAGCTAGTAGAACCAGAAGAACTTATAGATAAGGCTATCGATATGGCTAAAAAAATATCTAAAAATGCACAATTAGCGGTAAGATATTCAAAGACAGCTATAAATAAGAATTACGAAGTCGATGTGGATACAGCTATAGAAATTGAAAAAAATTTATTCGCATTGTGCTTTTCAAGTGAAGATCAAAAAGAAGGAATGGGAGCTTTTATAGAAAAAAGAAAGCCAGAATTTAAATTAAAATAGCGGAGGTGCTTTATGAAAAAAGTTGGTATTTTGGGAAGAGGAACAATGGCATTGGGTATTGTTCAAATATTTGCACAGAATGAATTTGATGTACTTATATGGGTTAGATCTATTGATGAAGAAAATCCAAGGGCGAGTATCGCTTCTATTGAAAAGGGTTTAAGTAAATTAGTTTCAAAAGAAAGAATCACACAAGAACAGATGAATAGCACTTTAGAAAATATAAAAATTACTACTCGTTTTGAAGATGTAGCAGAATGTGATTTAGTAATTGAAGCTATATCAGAAGATATGGATATTAAAAAACAAACATTTAAGAAATTAGACGTTATATGTAAAAATGACACTATACTCGCTACAAACACATCATCTCTTTCTATTACAGAAATTGCTAATTCAACCAATAGACCTGATAAAGTGATAGGAATGCACTTCTTTAATCCAGTTCCAGTTATGAAATTAGTTGAGGTTATTAAGGGGATTGCAACTTCAGATGATACGATGGATAAAATTATGGAGTTATCAAAAATTGTAGGGAAAACTCCTGTAGTTGTTGAAGAGGCACCAGGATTTGTAGTAAATAGGATACTAATTCCTATGATAAATGAGGCTGTAGGAATCCTTGCTGATGGTGTAGCAAGTGCAGAAGACATTGATGAAGCGATGAAGCTAGGAGCAAATCATCCGATAGGGCCATTGGCGCTAGGAGATTTGGTTGGATTAGATGTTTGTATAGCTATAATGGATGTTCTTTATAATGAGTTTGGAGATAGCAAATATAGAGCTCATCCATTAATGAGAAAGATGGTAAGAGGAAATCTTTTAGGTAGAAAAACTAAAGAAGGTTTCTATAAATATTAATATTTAATCTGGTTTTAATTTAATTATTGACACCTATGATATTTAAAAACTCTGAGATGCCTGTAAAATGGCGCCTCAGAGTTTTTTTGTATTTTAAAGAGTTTGTAATTCTTTTCTTTTTCAGATTATCTCAATGATGAAATTGGAAATTATCTATTTGGTTAGATGTTGAGTTTTATAAAGCTCTGCATAAACACCATTTTCTTTCATTAAGCATTCGTGATTTCCATCTTCAACAATAATTCCATTCTCAAATACAAGTATTCTATCTGCATTTCTAACAGTAGATAATCTATGAGCAATAACAAAAGTTGTTCTACCAATTATTAGGCTATCAAAGGTTTCTTGTATTTTAGATTCAGTAACACTATCAAGAGCCGAAGTTGCTTCATCTAAAATGAGGAATGGTGGATTTTTTAGGAATATACGGGCTATAGAAATACGTTGCTTCTGACCACCAGAAAGCATTGCACCTCGTTCTCCAACAAAAGTATTAAAGCCATCAGACATAGCAAGAATATCATCATAAATTTCAGCCTGTTTTGCTGCTTTTGCAACTTCATTAGGAGTAGCATCAGGTCTACCATATCTTATATTTTCAAGAATACTATCAGCAAAAAGAAATACTTCTTGTTCGACTACTCCAATATTTTTATGCAAAGACTCTTGTGTGACATCGCGTATATCTATATGGTCAAGCAAAATTTTTCCTTCATCAACATCATAGAATCGAGGAATCAATTTACATAGTGTTGATTTTCCACCACCTGATTGACCTACGACTGCAATTGTTTCGCCAGGGTTGACATGAAGAGAAATATTGTGTAATACTGGAATTCCTTTTTTGTAAGAAAAACTAATATTTTCAATATCTAATTCGCCTTTTACTCTACCCAATTCTATCGCATTAGGAGCATCTTTCATTTCAGTTTCAGTGCGCATCATATCTACAAAACGTACAAGTCCAGCTCCACCTTTTGCAAATAGTTCAGCAAAGTTTGAAAGTTTTCTAATTGGAGTTATAAAAGTAGCAATATATAAACTAAAAGTAATTAAATCAATTTGGTCCATTTGCCCTTTCATAATTAATATACCACCTACTAAGATAACTGTTGCTGGCAAAATACAAAGAAAAAATTCCATTGTAGCATTGAAATGTCCCATTGTCTTATAAAATCTTGTTTTAGATGTTTTGAAAGCATCATTTGATTCACTAAACTTATCAAATTCTGAATTCTCATTTGCAAATGCTTTAGCTGTCTTCATCCCTGAAAGTCCAGATTCAATATTTACATTTATAGAGGCAGTTTTTTCTTTTACTTCCAGAGAAGCTTTTGACATTTCAGCCCGTCTATTCCACACAACGAATAAAAATATTGGCAAGATTAGAGCAATAACCAAAGTTAATTTCCACTGAATAGTAAATAAAATAAATAGCGATCCTATTATCGTTAATGAAGATATAAAAATATCTTCAGGCCCATGATGAGCAAGTTCAGTTATATCAAACAAATCTGCTGTCAATCTACTCATTAGTTGACCTGTGCGGTTTTTATCAAAGTATCCATAGGACAATTCCTGCATATGTTGAAATAAATCACTTCTTATATCCGCTTCGACTAATACACCAAAGGTGTGGCCATAGTAGGTTATTATGTAGTAGAAAAAAGCTCTTAAAGTATAGGCTAATAACATAATTACCATAATAGTTATGAAAGCTGTATAAGCACTAACCGGTAGTAGTGTAGTGAGAGAATAACGTGTTATTGCCGGGAATGACAAGTCAATAACTGCAATTAAGAATGCACATGACATGTCTAGTATAAATAATTTTTTGTGTGGTTTAAAATATGAGAAGAATATTGAAATTAAAGATTTTTTTTGAAATTCTTTTGTGTTCATTTTTAGTATTTCCCTTTCTTTTATGTGTATTAGTATATTTTTTTGTATAATATAAAATTGATTTATATTATATTAAGACTTCTTTACAACTTTAGCAACTATTATTCTACCATATGTTAAGGATTAAAAGCTGATAATTAAATAAGTTTTTGATTTTTTTAGCATTTCGGATGAAAAATAAATTTCGATTAAATCCATATATATTATAATTTTATATTATAGTAGAAGTATTTGCGCACAATAAAATATCTTATTAACATTGACACTAGTAGATATTTAATGATATTATTAGTTAGTTAGAGGGAGTAACTGCCCAATAGGGAACTTAAGTCACCAATACGGATGAAAATCCTGGTTTAAGTGATATAAAATCGTGTGAGACTCTACAATTCTTGGTCGGATTGTAGAGTTTTTTGTTTTGTAAAGGAGAGAATTATGAACGAGTTTTTATTAAGTTTATTTGAGTCATTTCCACTTATCGTATTACTTGCTATTATTGGTTTGTTTTTATTGAGTTTAGGAAAAGGTGCGGATATTTTAATTGATCAGGCCGTTATTTTGTCTGGGTATCTAAAAATACCAAAAGCTATAATGGGTGCAACTATAATTTCACTAGGGACCACTTTACCAGAACTTTCGGTGTCAACAATGGCTGCAATTGGCGGAAATCCAGGTCTTGCTTTGGGGAATGCTGTGGGTTCTATTATAACTAATGCGGCATTGATAATAGGCTTATCGGCAATGATTAGACCAATAGACATTGATCCAAAAAACATAAAAGTTCAATCATGGGTAAAATTAGGTGCAGCGAGTCTGTTAGTTTTATTCTCACTTCCATTTTTTGCGAGTGATGATATTGGAAAGATTCCTCAAATTGGTGGGTTCATATTTGTGGGAATGCTAGTTATATACCTTTACTGGTCATATAAAGAATCAAAAAGATATGCTTTTATGGAAGAAGAAAATTTAGAAGAAAATGTTACCAATAAAATGGTAGTGGAAAAACTATTATTAATTATTGTAGGGATGGTAATAGTCATTTTTTCTTCTAAGGTTTTAATACCTGCTGTTGAGATTAGTGCAATAAGGGTAGGTATTCCACAAGCGGTTATAGCTGCAACATTAGTAGCATTCGGTACTAGTTTGCCAGAATTAACTACAAGTATAAAAGCAGTTTTAAAAGGCTATGGAGAATTAGCTGTTGGGAATATAGTAGGTGCAAACATATTAAATATCCTATTTGTAATTGGAGTATCAGCGGCAGTCACACCAAGAGGATTATTAGTACCCGAAATATTCTATAGAGTTCATTTTCCAGCAATGGTATTGATCTTAATTTTATTTAAATTATTTACGAGTAAAAAAGCTACCATAATTGGAAGAAGACAAGGCTTTTTATTATTTGTTATATATTTACTATATTTAGGAGCAAATTTAGCTATTAAAGCATAAAATATAAAGCCCTATTGGTAATTAACCAATAGGGCTTTAATGTTTTACGTAGTTTAGGATTTTTAAATCTTTATATTTTTTCAATTGTGAATTGTATTATATTACTTTTGTTAGATTTTTACTTATTAAACTGTCTCCAATTTGGTAGATGTTACCTGCACCCATTGTAACAACTACATCGTGATTAGAAGCTTCTTTAATTATATAGTTTTCTATATCTTCAAAACTGCTTAAGTAGATGGCATCTTTACCTTTTTCCCTAATTCTTTTTGCCAAATCTCTAGAGTGAATTTCTCCGCAATCTTTTTCTCTGGCTGCATAGATGTCGGCAATAATTATCTTGTCAGCATCATTAAATGCCTCTGAAAAGCTGTCTAAAAGAATCCTAGTCCTAGTGAATGTATGTGGCTGAAATATACAATATATTTTTTCTTTGGTAGATTTTCTTAAAGCATTTAAGCTGGCTTTTATTTCTGTAGGATGATGAGCATAATCATCAATTATTTCTATTCCTTCTAAAAAACCTTTATGTTCAAGTCTTCTATGAACACCAGTGTAACTTGATATATAAGTTTTAATATGGGAAGATTCTATACCAATATTATGGCAAGTGGCTATTGCAGCAAGACTATTATAAATATTATGAATACCCATTACACTTAATTTTATATTTAAAATAAAATACCCCTTATAAAAAACATCAAATTTAGGGAAACCATTTGCATCAAATTCTATGTTTTTAGCTCTATAATCTGATTCTTCTTCTATTCCAAAGCTTATAATTTTTGCTTGAACATCTTCTATTATACTTTTAGTATTAGCATCATCCAAGTTTAATATTGCACAATTATCCTTAGTTAAGTTCATTAAAAAACTTTTAAAGGTATCTTTAATATGTGAAATGCTTTTAAAGAAGTCTAGATGATCTTCATCGATATTTAAAACAATTGCCATAGTAGGAAAATACTTTAGAATATTAGCTTTATATTCACATGCTTCTGTTAAGAGATAATCATCGGAACCTAATTTGATATTCCCTCCAATATCATCTAACTCTCCACCTAACAAGATGGTTGGGTTAAGAGTTGTATGATTCATTACAGTTGCTATCATGCTAGTTGTGGTAGTTTTCCCATGTGTACCTGAAACTGCTATGGAATGTTTGTAATTTTTCATAATAGAACCTAAAAATTTAGCTCTGTCCACTACTGTGGCATTTGATTCAATCGCAGCAAGTAATTCTTCATTTTCAGGCGATATTGCGTCAGTATAAATTACTAAGTCAACATCTTTGATATTATCTTTACTGTGCCCAATCGTAACAGTTGCTCCTAACTTTATTAATTCAGATACTATAAGACTATCATTTGCATCTGATCCCGACACTATATAATTATTGTTTATCAATATTTTAGCTAAACCACTCATACTAATCCCACCGATACCAATAAAGTGTACCTTAGAATATATTGGATTATCTAAATTAAATTCGAACATTTATTTTCCTCCTAAATCTATACAACAAAATTGTTTCTTACCATTAAATAATTTATTTACACAGTTCAATGATTATATCATACCAAATAATAAAAAAAAGAACAAATTATGGAATGCTTAATTTCTAATTTGCTTTTTAATCTCTCTGCTATTTTTCCATGCTTTATAACTGACCTTTATCAACTAGCTTATATTCAATCTTTATTATATACAAAATCGGAATAAAGTAAAGTAGCTAATTTAATAAAGCTGTTATAAATCTTATTTCACATAGTTTTAGCATTACTCCAATAGTAGATTTTATACTCTTATTATTCTGAAGGATAATTATATGATAACAAGAATTAATTTATTATTACTTGTGGCATCAGTAAGTTCTGTTAAGTGGAAATCGGTTGAAAGATATGAAGAAATAAGCTTTGTGTAGATATTTTTTACATATATTTTACATGATTCTGGTCATAGATTTTACATGACTTTGATAGTTTATTTATATAATACCGCATAAGTCGAAAGTTATGAAAAACATACAATTATAATGATTATTCATAATATATAACAAGTTGCTAGGATAACTGACTAGACTGAATTTTATCTAATAGGGAGAATTGAGAGTAGCAATACTATGTTTTCAAAAAAGTGATAAGGGTATGGAAGACTATATTATTGGTAGATTGGGGTAAATAAAAAAGGAGTGTAAAAGATGAGAGGTAACTTTGATAAAGAATTAGATTTACTGAATAACGAAATTATAAAAATGGGAGGATTAGTAGAAGAAAGAATTGAAAGTGCAGTAAAAGCCTTAATAAATAGAGATATAGCCTTGGCAAAAGACGTTATTCAGGGTGATATTGAAATAGACGAGATGGAAAGAGATATTGAATCTAGATGTTTGAAACTCATACTACTTCAACAACCAGTTGCAAAAGATCTTAGATTAATATCTTCCATACTAAAGATGATAACTGATCTTGAGAGAATTGGGGATCATGCGCAAGACATTTCTGAGATAACCTTACTGTTTTCAGACGAAAAATATATTAAGGAACTAATCCATATTCCTCAAATGGCTGAAGCTACTATATACATGGTAAGAACAAGTATTGATGCTTTTGTAAATCATAATGCGGATTTAGCCTATGAAGTAATAAATTATGATGATAAAGTAGATGATTTATTTGATATAATAAAAGATGAACTTATTCTTTTAATTAGAGAGGATATTAACAATGGGGAACAAGCTATTAACTTCCTTATGATATCCAAATATTTTGAGAGAATAGGAGATCATGCAGAAAATATAGCTGAATGGGTTCTGTTTTCTATTTTAGGAAAACATGTGAATTAATAAAATTGGAGTGGTTATATGCTTAAGATATGTTGCGTTGAAGATGATGATAGTATTAGACAGCTGATAGTTTATGCTTTGGAAAATAGTGGATTTAAAGCAGAAGGATTTGAAAATGGCGATGAGTTTCTTTCTAAGGCTGATAGTATTATCCCAGACTTAATTCTTTTAGATATTATGATGCCGGGGACAGATGGATTAAAAATCCTAGAGCAGCTTAAGAGTAATACTATTCTTAAGGACATTCCAGTAATAATGATTACTGCAAAGACTACTGAATTTGATAGAGTAAAAGGGCTTGATATGGGTGCAGATGATTATATTTCAAAGCCTTTTGGAGTTATGGAACTAATCTCTAGGGTCAAAGCTGTTTTAAGAAGGACTAATACACCTTCTTCATTAAATAGTTTTTCATTAAATGGAATATCCATCGATTATGAAAAAAGAATAGTAACTGTAGATGGTAAAATTGTTAAATTGGCATATAAAGAATTTGAGCTACTCTATTTTTTATTGAAAAATCAAGATATAGTTCTGACAAGAGAAACACTTATGAACCAACTGTGGGGTTTTGATTTTGAAGGTGAAACTAGAACTGTGGATGTTCATATTGCAACCCTAAGACAAAAGATAGGCGAAAAGGGAAATCTCATACAAACTATAAGGAATGTGGGATATAAGGTAGGTAATATTTCATGAAAAGAAAAATATACTTTAATATAGCTATTTTGTCTTCCTTAGTTGCCATTGTAGTTACAGTATTTCTACTTTTTACATTTTATAATTTCCATGTTAAAAACGAAATAAAGGCACTAAAAGATTATGGAAATATAATGGTAGATATATTAGATCCTTTAGATATTACCACATTGGATTCTTTAAAGAAAAATATAGACCCAAATATTAGGATCACAATAATAGATTTAGATGGACAAGTATCATTTGACAATATGGCAGATTCTCAAACTATGGAAAATCATCTAGATAGGGCAGAAGTAAAGGATGCATTGCAATATGGGGAAGGAGAAGCAATCAGAAATTCTGCTACTCTAGATAAGAATACTTATTATTATGCGGTCATGCTTTCAAACAATTCTATACTTAGGATATCTCGTCAAAGTGCTAATATAATTTCCCAATTTAAAAATATATTGCCTATTATATTTTTAATTGTACTCTTAATATTATTATTATCTTTTCTCACATCGTCAATACTTACAAAAAAAATTATAGAACCAGTAGAAAATGTAGTTAAGAATTTGGAAAGATTTGTTGATAATAAAGAATTAGATGAAGTTGTTATTTATGATGAGATTATGCCATTTGTAAAAAAAGTAGAAAAACAAAATGAACAAATAAGGTTTAATATTAAGACTTTAGAGGAAAAAGCTGCTCTAATGGATGTAATAACTTCTAGTATGGAAGAAGGTCTTATATTAATTGATAAGGATAAAAAAATATTATCTGCAAATGATAGTGGTATCAAACTATTCCAAGGAAATGATAAGGTATCCTATTATGGAAATGATTTTATAACACTATCTAGAAGTATGAAATTATATAAGGCTTTGGAAAAATCAATAGCTAATAATTCCAGAGAAGAATTAATCTTAAATCGCGGAGAAAAGTATTTAAATATATATATTAATCCTGTTTTAAGTGATACCAGTTTAGTAGGTTTAGTTATACTAGTTGTAGATTTTACTAAGAAACACAAACTTGATCTTATGCGTAGAGAATTTTCTGCAAATGTTTCGCATGAGTTAAAAACTCCATTAACATCAATTAATGGATATGCTGAAATGATAGAAAGTGGAATGGCAAAAGATGCTGACATAAAAAGCTTCGCTTCAACTATTAGAACAGAAGGGTCTAGATTATTAAATCTTATTGATTCTATAATTAAGCTATCTAAGATAGAAGAGGAAGAATTCAATACAGATTTTAACATTATTGACCTTTATAGTATCGGGGAAAGCATTGTAAATAATTTAAGTTTTATCGCAGAAGAAAAAAATATTGATTTAAATATAAATGGTAAAGCTACTTATATAAATGGAAATAAGAACATGATTGAGGAATTGATTTATAATCTTTTGGATAATGGGATTAAATATACTCCGTCTGGTGGAAAGGTTGATTTATCTATTACAAATCAGGATGGGTGGGCGATTATTAAAGTAGTAGATACAGGGATAGGTATTCCTCCTTCCGAACAAAATAGAATTTTTGAAAGATTTTATACTGTCGATAAAAGCAGAACAAAAAAGAATCAAAGTACAGGCCTAGGGCTTTCCATAGTCAAACATATAGTGGAAAACCATGGTGGAATGATTGAATTAAGGAGTGAAATCAATACAGGAACAGAAATTACAATAAAAATAATAGAAGGCTAAGAATCCAATTCACCTGGATTCTTAGTTTTTTTATGTACATTATAAAATAGTTTAAATATTTTGAAACTTTATGAAAAAAAAAAAGGAATTTGGGTATAAATGTAGAATAAGTAGTAGTAGAAGCAATTTAATCATAAGAGAGGGTGGCGAGACTATGAATATCACAGATGTAAGGGTAAGGAAGGTAACAGAAGAGGGCAAGATGAAAGCAATAGTTTCAGTTACTTTTGATGAAGAGTTTGTGGTTCACGACATCAAAGTAATAGAAGGCCAGAACGGATTGTTTATTGCAATGCCAAGTAGAAAAATGGCAGATGGGGAATTTAGGGACATTGCTCACCCAATCAATGCCACCACTAGGCAAAAGATTCAAGAAGCTGTTTTTGAAGAGTATAAAAAAGCATTAACAGCAGAGTAAAAAAGCCTTTTGGGGCTTTTTTTACGTTTATTGTTATTTAATTTTCATAAATTTGTTAATTTAGGGTGTAAATATATGATAAATGAGTTAAAATAATAGAGAGGAAATAAAGAAAGCCTCCAAAAACATTAAAATGGGACTTTCTTTAAAATTCAAAACGGAAAGTTTTTGTATGAATAAAAATAATAGAACCTTCCAATTTGTTATAAAAGAAGAGGTGTAATTTATGAATATAGGCATTGTACTAGCAGCCGGAGAAGGTACTAGGATGAAATCTAAAAAACCAAAGGTTATTCATAGTATATGTGGAAAACCTTTGATTTCGCATGTTCTGGATGCCGCTATATTAGCAGGTGTTGATAAAAATGTAGTTATTATAGGACATGGAAAAGAAGATGTTGTAGATTGTGTTAAAGGAGAAGGAATCGTTTTCGCGGAACAGCCAATTCATGATGGAGCTCCATATGGAACCGGTTTTGCAGTGATGCAGGCGGTAAATTATATTAGTGACGATGATGATGTCGTAATACTCTGCGGTGATACGCCTCTTATAAAACCTAGCACTATCAAAGAGTTAATCAAATTTCACAAAGATGAAAAAAACCATGCAACTGTACTTACTACTAAATTAGAAGATCCTAGTGGTTATGGTAGAATTGTAAAAAAAGATACAGGAGAAATAGAAAAGATTGTAGAACAAAAAGATGCAACTGAAGAAGAAAGAGCCATAAAAGAAATAAACTCAGGTTTTTATTGTTTCAAAGGTAGAGAATTAAAACGTGGATTAGAAAAAATAACAAATAAAAACTTACAAAATGAATTTTATTTGACTGATGTAATTGAAGTGTTGAGCAAAGAAGGATATAATATAAAAGCTTTGAATGTTGATGATCCATCTCAATTGCATGGCATTAATTCAAGAGAACAGCTAGCACAGGCAGAATCAATTATGAGAAATAGCATAAATAAAGAGCATATGGAAAATGGAGTTAGTTTCATAAATTCTGCATCGACTTATATTGAATCTTCGGTTAAAATAGGAAAAGATACTATTATTTATCCAAATGTTTACCTTGAAAAGAATACCGTAATAGGAGAAGATTGTATTATAAGGTCTAATTCTAGAATAGTAGATAGTATTATAGAAGACAATGTAGAAATCGAAGCTTCATTGATAGAATCGAGTTTCGTCGGCAATAATTGTCATATAGGACCTTTTGCGCACCTAAGACCACTTGCAAAATTAGGGAATAATGTAAAAATAGGTAATTTTGTTGAAGTGAAAAAATCTACAATAAAAGATAATACCAAAGCTGGGCATCTTGCCTATATAGGAGATGCAGATATTGGAGAATCAGTCAATATAGGCTGTGGAGTAATATTTGTAAACTACAATGGCAAAACAAAATCTAGATCTCTTGTAGGTGATAATGCTTTTGTGGGGAGCAACTCAAATATAGTTGCCCCAGTAGAAGTTGCAAAGTGGGGTTATATTGCAGCTGGATCAACCATAACAAAAGATGTAGGAGAAGGAGACCTCTCGATAGAGAGAGCCCAGCAAGTAAATATACCTGGATGGGTAGAAAGAAAAGGTTTTAAAAAAGATAAATAATTAGGAGGATGTTGATATGAACCTGTGTTTGGGTAAAATTAAGGTTTTTACCGGTAATGCCAACAGAGACTTGGTAAAGAAAATTTGTCAGGAACTAAATATAGAAATGGGGAAATGTGAGGTAACTCAGTTTAGCGATGGAGAAATAAGTGTAAATATCAGTGAAACCGTAAGAGGTTGTGATGTTTTTATTATTCAACCTACAAATACCCCTGTAAATGATAATATAATGGAGCTATTAATACTTATAGATGCTCTAAAAAGAGCATCTGCAGGTAGAATTAATGCTGTTATTCCATATTATGGATATGCAAGACAAGATAGAAAAACCAAGGCAAGAGATCCTATAACTGCAAAGCTTATAGCTAATCTTATAACTATAGCTGGTGCAGACAGAGTAGTTGGTATGGACCTTCATGCTGGGCAAATTCAAGGCTATTTTGATATCCCAGTAGACCATCTAACTGCAATACCTATCCTAGCAGAGCATTTTAAACATATAGTTGGCGAGGATACAGTTATCGTATCACCTGATCTAGGAGGAGTAACAAGAGCTAGAACATTTGCTAATATATTAGACTTGCCAATCGCGATTATTGAAAAGCGAAGACCAAAGGCAAATGTATCTGAAGTTATGAATGTAATTGGAGAAATAGAAGGGAAGGATGTCATCTTAGTAGATGATATTATAGACACAGCAGGAACAATCGTTAAAGCTGCTAGTGTTTTAAAAAGCTTTGGAGCAAAAAAAATCTATGGTTGCGCAACTCATGGAGTTCTTTCAGGTCCTGCACTTGATAGAATTCACAATTCGGAACTAGAGAAATTTGTAATTACAGATACAATACCACTATCTGATATGGCTAAAATAGATAAAATCGAAGTAGTAAGCGTAGCGCCAATACTAGCAGAAGCAGTAAAGAGAATTAATAATAATCAGTCTGTGAGTATTATATTTGAATAATCACGCCGGATTAAGGAGTTGGTAATGTGATTGTTGTAGCAGGGCTAGGAAATCCAGGCACAAAGTATTCATCTACTAGGCACAATGTAGGTTTTGATGTAGTAGATGTTTTGGCTAATAAATTTGGTATAAAGCTTAATAAAATTAAATTTAAAGGTTTGGTAGGCGAAGGAATATGGGCAGGAGAAAAAATTGTTCTAATAAAACCATCGACATATATGAACCTAAGTGGAGAATCAATCAGACCAGTAATGGATTTTTACAAGTTAAAGCCAGAAGAGTTAATTGTAGTAGTAGATGATATAGATATAGAATTTGGAACAATTAAAATTAAGAAAAAAGGTAGTGCGGGAACACACAATGGATTAAAGTCTATTTTATTACAAACAGGAACAGATCAATTTCCAAGGGTGAAAATTGGGATAGGTCGAAAACCAGAAAATTATGATCTTGCAGATTTTGTATTAAGTAAGTTTTCAAAATCAGAAAGACAAATTATTGATAAAGCTATTTTAAATGCTGCTGATGCAATCGATGAACTTATATCAAATGGCATTGACAGTGCAATGAATAAATTTAATATAAAGACCCCAGCCCAGGATTAACCTGGGCTTAAAGTATTGGAGGAAATCATGAAAGACTTTCTACTAGACCCACTTTCAAGTCTTAAATCCTATAAAAAGCTAATTGATGATATTAAGAACAAGGTATCGCCGATAGCTTTGCATGGAATTTTAGAAGAGAATATGGGTCATTTTATAATGAGTCTAAATAAAGAGACTGATAAGCAGATACTCTTAGTTACTTACAATGAAAAAAGAAGCAAAGAGATATATGAGGATTTAAAGAATATATACGATGATATAGAAGTGAGTTTATTTCCACAGAAAGAGTTAATATTATACGATGTAGATGCATTTAGCTCAGAAAGAACTCACCAAAGACTAAGAGTGCTGTCTAGCTTAGAATTAAAAAGGACTAAGATAGTAGTAACCTCCTTGGGAGCATTGTTAGATAAAATTCTATCTAGAAATGTGTTTTTGGATAATACATTAAGCTTAGAAGTTGGAGATGAGATAGAATTAGATAAAGTTCTTAGAATACTAGTAGACTCCGGATATGAAAGAGTAAGCCTTGTAGAGCAGACTGGTCAATTTTCTTTAAGAGGTGGAATAGTAGATGTATTTCCACCTTTTTATGAGTTTCCAGTGCGTATTGAATTTTTTGATATGCAAGTAGACTCAATAAGATTTTTTGACTATAGAGATCAAAGATCGCTTGATACTACGGACTCTATTATAATTCATCCTACAAAAGAATTAATAATTCCTGAAGATGAAAAAAAAGTAGTAGCAGATAAATTAGAGAAAGAATTTAAGAAAGCCTACAAAAAACCAGCCTTCAGTATAGAGCAAAAAGAAAAACTTGAAAAGTTCGAAAAATATATTGAAGTTCTAAGGGCAGGAGAAACTCTTGAAAACTTGGATATAGTTACACCTTATATAAACTCAAATTTATTAAGTTCTATTCTAGAATACTTTGGAGAGGATTCTCTAGTTTTATTAGATGAGCCTAGAAGACTTAGGGAAAACTATGAAGAAACTCATAGCTTGTTTGTCGAAAGAATGACTGATTTACTAGAAATCGGTGAAGTTTTAAATTCTCATATTGAAATTAAGTTTACATATGATAAATTAGCAGAAATCTTTAAAGAGAAACAAGTAATTACAAATGCTGCTTTTTTAAAGCAAGACAATGATTTTCCTCCAAAGTCAATAAACCAATTTCATATGAGGACTATGCCCTTATATCATGGAAAACTTGATATGTTAAAGGAAGATTTGGATAGATATCTTTATAAAGGATATAAACTTGTTATACTTGCAGCTACGGTTGATAGGGGAAAAAAATTAGAAGATTTATTAAAAAAATTAGGAATTCACTCTGAATTTCATGAAACTAGAGAAAAATCTATAAAGACAGGACAAATATATATCACAATAGGGGCAATTAACGCAGGATTTGAATATGAAGAAATAAAATTTGCAGTAATTAGTGATAAAGAAATATTTGGCTCAGGGAAAACAAAGTCAAAGAGAAAACGAGATAGGTCAAAAAAAGAAAAAAACAACTTAACTTTTGGAGATTTAAATGAAGGAGATTATGTAGTCCATGAAGATTATGGGATTGGTCAATATCAAGGAATTGAAAAATTAAAAATCCAAGGTATTACTAAGGATTATCTTTTGATACAATACAAAGCTAAAGATAGATTGTATTTACCTATTGAACAAATGAGTATGATTCAAAAATATATTGGTTCAGATAGTGTAAAACCAAAGATCAATCGATTAAATAGCAATGAATGGTCTAGAACAAAGACTAAAACTAAAAAAGCAATTGAAGAAATGGCTATGGACTTATTAGAATTATATGCTAAAAGAGAGAAAGTAACTGGATACCAATTTTCAGAAGATTTTCCATGGCAACAAGAATTTGAAGAGATGTTTCCATATGAAGAAACCAGTGGTCAGATCAATTCAATTGAAGAAATAAAAAGAGATATGGAAAAGAATAAACCGATGGATAGACTTCTATGTGGAGATGTAGGTTATGGGAAGACAGAAGTTGCCTTAAGAGCCGCTTTTAAAGCAGTGATGGATAGCAAACAAGTTGCCATACTTGTTCCAACGACAATACTAGCCCAGCAACACTACAATACCTTAATTGAGAGATTTGAAAAGTATCCAATGAAAATAGCTATTTTAAGTAGATTTAAATCTAGTGCCGATATAAAAGCTAGTGTAGAAATGATTAGAAAAGGGCTTGTAGACATAGTAGTTGGAACACATAGACTCTTATCTAAAGATGTTTTATTTAAAGACTTGGGACTCCTTGTTATAGATGAAGAACAAAGATTTGGAGTTAAACATAAAGAAGCTTTAAAGAAAATCAAAGAGAATGTAGATGTATTGACCTTAACAGCAACACCAATTCCTAGAACACTTCATATGTCACTTGTAGGGATTAGAGATATGTCTGTAATTGAAGAACCACCTGAGGAAAGATATCCTATTCAAACCTATGTAACAGAGTATAACAAGGCGATGATTAGAGATGCAATACTAAGAGAAATATCTAGAGGTGGACAGATTTACTATGTATATAATAGAGTTGAAACAATAGATAAAGTCTCAGCAGAACTTGCACAACTTGTACCTGAAGCTAGCTTTGAAGTTGGTCATGGTCAGATGTCTGAAAGAACACTTGAAAAAGTTATGATAGATTTTATGGATAAAAAAACCGATGTATTAGTTTGTACAACTATTATTGAAACAGGTTTAGATATTCAAAATGTAAATACAATTTTTGTACATGATGCAGACAAAATGGGTCTTTCGCAACTCTATCAACTAAGAGGGAGAGTAGGACGGTCAAACAGGATAGCATTTGCTTATTTCATATATCAAAGAGACAAAGTATTATCTGAAGTTGCAGAGAAAAGGCTTAGGGCAATAAAAGAATTCACGGAATTCGGATCTGGATTTAAGATTGCTATGCGAGACTTAGAGATAAGAGGAGCAGGAAATTTGCTAGGTGTTCAACAGCATGGTAATATTGAAACGATAGGCTATGACTTATATGTAAAATACCTCGGACAAGCAATTCAAAGACTAAAGGGCGAAGAAGTAGTAGAAAAACTTGATACATCAATTGATATCAAAGTTGATGGATATATTACTAATAATTATATAGAAGATGAAGAACAAAAAATAGAAATATATAAGAGGATATCTACAATTGAATCCATTGATGATTATAGAGAACTTATAGATGAATTGATAGATAGATATGGAGACCTTCCAAAGCCAGTTGAAAGCTTAATGAATATTTCATATATTAGGTCACTTGGAAGTAGAAACCATATTAAAAACATAGTACAAATCGACAATAGGGTTAAATTAGAATATGAAAATATAGATTATATAGGCATTGAATTAATACAAACCCTATCAGAAACCTATGGAGAAAGTATTCAATATGATTTAACGAATAATCCAAGTATTACTATTTCTTTAAAAGGTGATATAATAAATTCTTTAAGAGGTCTTCTAGAAAAAATAGATGACTTTAAGTCGATAAAAACTAACAGTGATAGAGTTGAGAATTAAAAAGAGGAGATGTTTTAATTGTTTAAAAATAAAGCTTTTCTTGTAGTAATCGCCTTTTCGATATTTTTATTAAGTGCTTGTAGCACAAATATAGAAGGTGTAGCTATTCAGGTAAATAAAGAGATTATTACGGTAGAAGAGTATGAAAGAGAATTTGAAGTATATAAAAATCTATATGAGAGACAATATGGAGAGGATGCACTTTCTCAAGAAGGGATAAATGGGGAAACAATCGCAGAAGAATTGAAAGATAATATAATATCAAAGCTAATAACAGAAGCCCTTATAGAGAAAGAAAGCAGAGATAAGAATTTTCAAATAAATGAAGAACAGCTACAAAAAAGCATAGATGAATATAAAGAATCAATAGGTGGTGAGGAAAAATACCTAGAATTTTTAGCTAATAATTCTATTTCAGAAGAATACTTTAGAGAAAACATGAGAGAGACTCTATTATTAGAGGAACATAAAGAGAATATAATGAAGGATTTTGATATTAAAGAAGACGAAGCTATAAAGTATTTTAACGAAAACAAGGAAGGAATTGTTGAAATAAGAGCAAGTCATATTTTGTTTAGTAATGAACAAGATGCAAAAAGAGTGTTAGAGCAGTTGCAAAATGGTGAGGATTTTGAAGAATTAGCAAAACTAGAGTCTCTAGATAGTGTATCGGCAATAAATGGGGGGGACCTGGGTTATTTTTCAAGGGGAAGCAGGATCCCTGAATTTGAAGAAAGAGCATTCCTATTAGATATAGGAGAAATAAGTGAGGTATTAAAAACTGAAGTTGGTTATCATATTATATTAGTAAAAGATAAAAAAGAAGATTACAAAGAACTAAAAGATAAAACTATCAATTTAATTAAAGAAGAAAAATATCTTGAGTACCTAGATTCTTTAAGAGATAATGCTAAAATTACAATTTATATTGAGTAGGAGGAACACGATGTCTAAGGGGCAAAATTTCATTAAAGGAGCCGCTATTCTTGGAATAGCAGGTATTGTAGTAAAAATATTAGGGGCCATATATAGAATCCCTTTATCAAATATAATTAAACCAGAAGGAATGGGTTATTATCAAACCGCTTATCCTTTTTATGTTTTGCTTTTAACGATATCAACTGCAGGAGTGCCAGTGGCAGTTGCTAAGCTTGTGGCAGAAAAAAGAGCAATAGGTGATTATAGAAATGCGCATAAGATTTTTAAGGTTGCACTTATGGCACTCATACTTTTAGGATTTCTAACTTCAATGGCTATAGCATTTGGAGCAAAATCAATTGTACAATACTTAGGCAATGAGAATGCGTACTATGCTTTGATCGCCCTAGTACCAGCTCTTTTCTTTGTACCTATAATGTCAGCTTTTAGAGGTTTTTTTCAAGGGAGTCAAAGTATGCTTCCAACGGCTTTATCTCAAATCGTTGAGCAACTATTTCGAGTTATAACAGGGCTTTCATTAACATATATTTTATTAAACAGAGGAATACCAATAGCAGCAGGAGGAGCTTCATTTGGGGGTTCTATGGGTGCTATATTTGGAACGATTGTTATTATGTGGATTTATTTAAGGCAGAAAAAAGATATTCAGAGTGAAATTGATAGCACGGTAAAGGAAAGAGAGTATTCCATCAGCAACATAGTAAAGGATCTTTTATTTATAGCGGTACCTATTACACTAGGGGCAGCTATTTCACCGATAATGGATACAATTGATGCGGCACTAGTCTTAAGAAGATTACAAGCGATAAACTATACTGCAGCACAAGCAAATGATCTGTATGGTCAGTTAAAAGGATTTGCTCAGACCTTGATAAATTTGCCACAAGTTTTTTCAATAGCAATTTCAATGAGTCTGATGCCAGCTATTTCAAATGCTAACTCAAGAAAGTCGAAGACAGAAGTAGCTGAACTTATATCAACAGGACTTAGGCTTACGCTATTAATAGGGTTACCAGCTGCCTTTGGATTATTCGTTTTAGCAAAGCCGATAGTAGCATTGCTATATTTTAATAATACTGCAGAGGTTATATCAGTAACGGGAGAAATACTTCAATACCTAGCTTTAGGAGTTGTGTTTCTGACACTAGTTCAAGCTCTTACTGCAATAATACAAGGACTTGGGAAACCATTTATTCCAGTTAGGAATCTATTGTTTGGAGCAATAACAAAGATAATATTAACTTATTACTTAACTGCTATTCCAGCAATAAATGTAAAAGGAGCTGCAATAAGTACCGTAGTAGCTTTTGGTATAGCTGCTAGTTTAAACTTTATATATATTATTAAGGTTGTTAAGGCAGATTTGGAGTTGAAAAAAATATTTTTAAAACCCTTACTATCTGCTTTTGGGATGGCTATAATAGCAAGGATTTCTTACAATTTACTTTATGGGTTCGTAGGTGGAGCGATTGCTACTCTTGGTGCAGTAGCAATAGGTGGAATAATTTATTTTGTTTTACTTATTGCAACAGGTACATTAACAGAAGAAGATTTGTCATTTTTACCTAAATCTAAGAAACTGAAAAAAATATTAAATAAATTTAAAAAAGGAGATCCATATGAATAAAATATATATAGTAGGATTAGGACCAGGTAGTATGGATTCGCTAACATTAGGTGCTGTGAATAGGATTAATAGTGATAAACCTCACTTTTTAAGAACACTTAAGCATCCTAGTGTTCAATACTTTAATGATAATAATATAATGTTTACGAGCTTTGATGATATATATGACACAAAAGATAGCTTTGATGAGGTATATAATACAATAGTTTTAGAATTGATTGAAGCAGTAAAGAAACATGGAGAAATAAACTATTATGTCCCTGGCAATCCTATGGTTGCAGAAAAGACAGTACAGTTATTAATAGAAAGTTTTAACGAGGAAGAAATAGAAATAGTTTCTGGAATCAGTTTTATTGAACCTATTTTAGAGGTTATGAACAAAGATCCTATAGAAGGATTAAAAGTTCTAGATGGCATAGATATAAAAGCGAGCGATGTGGATATAAATTCACATTTAATAATAACGCAAGTTTATAACTCTAGTGTTATGTCAGATGCGAAACTAGTTTTAATGGAAATCTATCCGGATGAATACAAGGTATCTTTAATACACAATGCAGGAATCTCAGGTGCTGAAATGGTTGAAAATCTATTTTTATATGAAATAGATCATTCTAAAAACATTGGATCGCTGACAAGTCTTTTTATTCCTAAGGTTGAAAAAGAAAAATATCCAATATACGATTACAATGATATAACAAATATAATGAAACAATTAAGATCAGAAGGTGGTTGTCCCTGGGATAGAGAACAAGATCACTTAAGTATTAGAGCTGCAATACTTGAAGAAGCCTATGAATTAGTAGAAGCATTAAATGGAGAAGATATTGATCACATAGTAGAAGAATTGGGTGATTTACTACTTCAGGTGGTTTTTCAAGCGCAAATTGCACTAGATGAGGGCGAATTTAACCCGATTTTAGTTACAACAAGTCTTGCAAATAAGTTAATTACTAGACATCCGCATGTTTTTTTTCAAAAAAATGTAGATAATTCTGCAGAAGTAGTATATAATTGGGATGAGATAAAGTACCAAAGTAGGAATATAAGCCTACTCTCAGAGAAATTAAGAAATATTCCAAGATTACCAGCTCTTATGAGAAGCTACAAAGTTCAAGAAAAAGCTGCTCAAATTGGTTTTGATTGGGAGGATATTAAAGGCTCGTCAGATAAAATAATTGAAGAGCATAACGAAGTTTTAGAAGCCTACAATTTAAATGGCAAGGGAGACTTTGAATTAGAAGGAGAAATTGGGGATCTTTTATTTGCAGTAGTCAATCTTTCTAGATTTTTAGAAATAAACCCTGAGGTTGCACTTGAGAGAACAACAGGGAAGTTTATTAAAAGATTGGAAACTATGGAGTATAAAGCTAAAGAGATGGGTATAATACTTAAAGAATTGAATTTAGAACAGTTAGATAACCTTTGGGATTTAGCTAAGGAAGATGAATTATCCAAATAATGTGTACTATGTAATTAAATATAAATAAAAAATAAGAGGAGGAATATTAATGAACAAAGCTGAATTAATCGCGAGCATAGCGGAAAAAAGTAGTTTAACAAAAAAAGATGCAGAGGCATCACTTAATGCATTTATGAGATCTGTAGAGGAGTCACTTGCTAAGGGTGAGAAAGTTCAATTAGTAGGATTTGGTACTTTTGAAGTAAGAGAAAGAAAAGCAAGAGAAGGTAGAAATCCAAGAAATCCTGAAGAAGTTATAAAAATTCCAGCTTCTAAAGCACCTGTTTTTAAAGCAGGAAAATCACTTAAAGAAATTGTTAATGTAAAAAAAGGCAAGAAAAAATAGGAGAATCAGGTCTTTGACCTGATTTTTTTTATCTTCGAATAAGCAGGGGGTGTGTTATGAGAATAGATAAATACCTAAAAACAGCAAGGATAATAAAAAGAAGGACTATTGCAAAAGAAGCGTGTGAACAAGGGAAGGTGTCTATTAATGGCAAGCTTGCAAAAGCTGGAGATGATGTAAAAATAGGAGACATTGTACATATTGCATTTGGAAGTGGGGCAATAGATATTGAAGTATTAGAGATAAAGGATCATGTATCTAAGGATATGGCAAATGAAATGTATAAAAATATATAGTATTTTACTTGAAGGATTCAGATTTTAGTGAGATAATGTAAGCACTACCTAAACAAGAAAAGGCGGTGAGAATAAATGAAGAAAAAACTAAAGAAAAGAAAAAAAGGATTTAGGATTGTTCATTTGTTATTGCTGTGCCTATTAGTATATTCATTGGTAGTATTCTCTCACCAAAGAAGAATGATGAAAGATCTAGCAACAAAAAAAATCAATATAGAGACTGAAATAAGTGGTCTCGAACGAGATATAGATGCTTTAAATGAAGAAATAGGGAAAAGTGGGACCCTAGAGTTTATAGAAAAAGTAGCTAGGGAAGATCTTGGTATGGTTAAACCAAGAGAAATTATTTATATTGATAAAAGGAAGCAGAATTACAGCTTATTTGATAAAGATAAAAGTGATAATTAATTGACATAGTTCAATTAGTTTTATATACTTTATTTATATTATTTAATATGAAAATTTTCGTAAAATTTCTAAGGAGGAATAATTTGTCTATGTCAGTGTCAGTTGGAGAAATAGTTGAGGGTACAGTAACAGGAATTACTAACTTTGGAGCTTTTGTACAACTTCCAGAAGGGAAGAGTGGTTTGGTTCACATATCAGAGGTATCCCATGACTATGTAGAAAAAGTATCGGATTACTTAAAGAAAGATCAAAAAATAAAAGTTAAGGTGCTGTCAATATCTGCAGATGGTAAGATAAGTTTGTCTGTAAGACAAGCAAAACCTAAAACAAGCAAACCAGTAGAGATAGACTGGACAAAGCAAGAGGATAAACATAAGGGTATGTCATTTGATGATATGCTAAATAGTTTTTTGAAAGACAGCAATGATAAAATGGATCAAGTTAAAACTAGAGATAACAGAAAAAGCTATGGAGTACGGAGCAAAAAAACTAGCACAAATGACTAATAAACCGGGTTTTTCCGGTTTTTTTATATTATAAGCTAAATATATTTTAATATAAAAAATCTTAGATAGCCTTACTATCATTGAAAGAAAACTAAGGTTTTCTAGCGAAAGTGTCCTAGACACTTTTTCATTTTTAAAGGCAAATGTGTTTAACAAAATAGAATAATCATATCGGGTGATAAGAATGGAAACTGTCTTTAAATCAAATATTATCTCTAAGAATTTAATAAAACCAGGTGAAACAATACTAGCGGCTATTTCTGGGGGACCTGACTCGATGGCTATGTTAAATTGCTTAGTAAGTTTCAAAAAGGATTTAGACTTCAACATATTAATTGCTCATGTTAACCATGGTGTTAGAGGAGAATATGCAAAAAGAGATCAAGACTTTGTAAAAAAAATTGCACTAGAATATGACATTCCATATTTTACTATAGATGTAGATATGGTAGCTTATGGTAAAGAACTAGGCATATCTTCAGAAGAGGCTGGAAGAATTCTAAGATATGGATTTTTTAGAGAAGTATTAGCAGATTATGGTGGTGGCAAAATAGCTGTAGCCCATAATAAAAATGATCAAGCAGAAACTATTCTTCATAGAATAATAAGAGGTACAGGTTTAGATGGACTTAAATCTATGGAATTTATCAGAGGAGACATAATAAGACCACTCCTCAATATATCGAGAAAAGAAATTGAAGACTATATAGAAGAAAAGAATATACCATTTGTAATTGATCACACTAATCTTGAGACTGATTATACTAGAAACAAGATAAGATTAGAGTTATTGCCATATATTGAAAAAAATTTCAATCCTAATATAATAGATAGCTTATATAGATTAACTGGTATAGCAACAGGAGAAATCGAAATTATAGAGGAAATAACTATAGAAAAATATAATTTAATAGTGAAAAGTGAGACTAAAAATAGTATAATCTTCAATGGTATCCTTTTTAGTCAACAACCAAAAGCTATTAGAAAAAGGTTGATTAGAAAAGCAATTGAAAACATAACAGGAAATCTTCATGGGGTTGAAGAGATTCATATCAATGATATTATAGATTTATTTTATAATTCTAAAACAGGTAAAAGTGTCGATATTTCAAAAGGCTTGATAGCAAAAGTTTCTTATAATGATTTAATTATTCAATTAAGAAATCATATAAGTACTAGTTTAGAGTCTAAAACAATTCAATTTGGTGAAACTAGATTAGAAAAATTGGGTATAATGATATCGTTAGAATTAATTAGAGTTGATCAAATAAATCTTAAGGACAATAAGTTTAAATATATAGATTTTGATGCGATTTCTGGCAACTTATCAGTAAGGACTAGAAAATCAGGAGATATATTTTCACCACTTGGCCTAGGCGGAAGTAAAAAGCTAAAAGACTACATGATTGATAAAAAGATACCACGCGACAAGAGAGATTTGGTTGCGATACTTTGTGATAATAGTGGAATCATATGGGTAATAGGGTATGGGTTGAGTGACAATTATAAAATTACAGAAAAAACAAAGCAAGCTATTAGAATAGAAGTTAAAAAAATATAATATTTGTTTCAGGAGGGAAGATTTGAACAATTCAATTAAAGAGATTATAGTAAGTGAAGAAGAAATTCAAAAAAGAGTAAAAGAGCTAGGCGCAGAAATTACTGAAGCTTATAGGGGAAAAAGCTTACTAGTGGTAGGTATTCTTAAAGGTGCAGTTATATTTTTGGCTGATTTAGTAAAAACGATTGATTTCCCAGTTATGATAGATTTTATGGCGGTTTCAAGTTATGGGAAATCAAGTATATCAACTGGAGAAGTAAGAATACTAAAAGACCTTGATTTTAGTGTCGAAGGTAAGGATGTTCTAATAGTAGAAGATATAATAGACACAGGACTTACATTAAATTATCTTAAAGATATTTTAGGTAAAAGAGGAGCTAATACTGTAAAGGTATGTACACTCTTAGATAAAGTTGAAAGAAGAACTGTTGGAGTCGATATAGATTTCTTAGGATTTGAGATTTCTGATGAATTTGTTGTAGGCTATGGCTTAGATTACAATGAACAGTTTAGAAACTTTCCTTTTGTAGGTGCATTAAAAAAAGAAGTATATGAGTAAGATGAAATTGATTTGATGCAATTACTATGTTATAATCATTTAATATTACCTTATATAGGGTAAGGAGGGAGGACTACGATTGAAAAGATTTTTCAAGGGAATTAGTATTTATCTACTGATTGTCTTATTGATAATGTTTAGTGTTAGAATGTTTGGAACAGAAGTAGAACCAGTAACAGAACTAGACTATACTGAGCTTGTGTCGAATTTAAATGAAGGAAATATACCTAGAATAACTTCTATAGGGAACACAGTTGAAGGAGAATTTACAGACGGTAAAAAGTTTTCCAGTATATTACCTGAAGAAGTTAGAGGAACTTTTTACGATTATTATGTAAAAGATATGGTTGATTCAGGACAAATTAGCTATGGTGCTGAGCAAATTCCTACAACACCTTGGTATATTGAGATATTGCCTACAATTATGATTCTTGTAGTATTTGCAGTATTTTGGTTTGTTTTTATGCAACAATCACAAGGCGGCGGAAGCGGCGGAAAAGTAATGTCATTTGGAAAGAGTAAAGCTAAGTTAGTCAAAATGGAAGAAGGCAAGCTCGTCTCATTCGATGAGGTGGCAGGTCTTGAAGAAGAAAAAGAAGAGCTACAGGAAATAGTTGATTTCCTGAGTGCTCCAAAAAAGTATATAGAATTGGGTGCAAGAATACCAACAGGAGTATTAATGGTTGGGCCTCCGGGAACAGGTAAAACTTATTTGAGTAAGGCTGTAGCTGGGGAAGCAGGTGTTCCATTCTTTACAATCTCAGGTTCAGATTTTGTTGAGATGTTTGTAGGAGTTGGAGCGAGCCGTGTAAGAGATTTATTTGAACAAGCTAAAAAGAACTCACCATGTATTGTATTTATAGATGAGATAGATGCAGTTGGACGAAGAAGAGGTGCAGGACTTGGTGGTGGGCATGACGAAAGAGAGCAAACCTTAAATCAGCTTTTAGTTGAAATGGATGGATTTGCTAAAAATGAAGGAATTATTGTAATGGCAGCTACTAATAGGGCTGATATACTTGACCCAGCTTTATTAAGACCAGGTCGATTTGACAGAACTATTTATGTTGGTTTACCAGATGTTAAAGGTAGAGAAGCTATTCTAAAGGTTCATACAAGAAACAAACCATTAGAAGAGGATGTAGACTTAGCTGTTGTAGCAAAGAGGACCCCAGGATTTACTCCTGCTGACCTAGAGAATCTAGTAAACGAAGCTGCTTTATTAACAGCAAGATTTAATCTTAAAAAGATACCAATGCATCTTGTAGAAGAAGCTTCTATTAAAGTTCAAGCTGGACCAGAAAAGAAAAGTAAAATAATTAGCCCTCATGAAAGAAAGCTTACTGCATTTCATGAAGCAGGACATGCACTTACAGCTAGATTGATTCCGGGTTCAGACCCAGTTCATATGGTAACAATAATACCAAGGGGAATGGCTGGAGGATTTACAGCTTATATACCGTTAGAAGATAGAAATTATCTAACCAAAAAGCAGATTGAGGATAAATTAATAATATTATTAGGTGGTAGAGTTACAGAAGCTTTAGTGTTAGAAGATATTAGCACAGGAGCACAAAATGATATAGAAAGAGCTACCAAACTTGCAAGATCAATGGTCACACATTATGGAATGAGTGAATTGTTGGGACCTATGACATATGGAACCGATGAAGAAGAAGTCTTCGTTGGAAGAGATTTAAATAGATCAAGGAATTATAGTGAGGATGTAGCAGCTGCTATAGATAAGGAAATGAGAAAAATAATAGATACTGCTTATCATAAAGCAGAAGATCTAATAAAATTAAATATGGAAGCTTTAACTAGAATAGCAGAAGCTCTACTTGAAAAAGAGACACTTGATGCTAAAGAATTTGAAGCTATATTCCAAGGAAATTAATGCAGGACCCCAATTGGGGGCCTGCTTTTCGCATGTAAATAAACAAATAATGCAATTTTAAAATCATTTTCAAAATACTTTGAATTATATATTGCATTATTGTGTATATTTTGACTATAATAGAGATATAGATATAACCAATACAAGGAGGTAAAAAAATGTCCGATAAAAAGAAACTTGACCATTTAAGTTCATCTTTCGAAGATTGGGAAGATAATAAGGTCGAAAAACTACTCGATAAATTCCCTGAAAGGAAAAAAGTTTTTTCCACGGGTTCCGACAAAGAGGTTAAAAGACTCTATACGCCACTTAACATTGAAAATATGGACTATGAAGAAGATTTAGGATTTCCGGGAGAATACCCATATACAAGAGGAGTTCAGCCAACAATGTATCGAGGCAGATTTTGGACAATGAGACAATATGCAGGTTTTGCCACAGCGGAAGAGTCTAATAAAAGATATAAATATCTACTAGACCAAGGCCAAACAGGACTAAGCGTAGCGTTCGACTTACCTACACAAATTGGTTATGACTCAGATCATAGCTTGTCAGAAGGTGAAGTTGGTAAAGTTGGAGTAGCAATTGACTCCTTAAGGGATATGGAAGTACTTTTTGATGGTATACCAATGGACAAGGTTTCTACTTCAATGACAATAAATGCGCCTGCAAGCGTTCTTTTAGCAATGTATATTGTAGTTGCAGAAAAACAAGGCGTAGCAGCAAATAAATTAAGAGGAACAATTCAAAATGATATATTAAAAGAATACATTGCAAGAGGAACATATATATTTCCACCAGAAGAATCTATGAGATTAATTACAAATATATTTGAATATTGCTCTAAAGAAGTGCCACAATGGAATACTATAAGTATAAGTGGATATCATATTAGAGAAGCAGGTTCTACTGCAGCTCAAGAAGTTGCATTTACATTAGCAGATGGTATTGCATATGTAGAAGCAGCTATAAAAGCTGGACTAGATGTTGATGATTTTGGACCAAGACTTTCCTTCTTCTTTAATGCTCACAATGATTTATTAGAAGAAATTTCAAAATATAGAGCTGCAAGAAGACTATGGGCGAAAATTATGAAAGAAAGATTTCATGCAAAAAAAGAAAAATCTATGCAACTTAAGTTTCATACACAAACAGCAGGTTCAACTTTAACGGCACAACAACCTGATAATAATATAGTTAGGGTAGCCATTCAAACTTTAGCTGCCGTATTAGGAGGAACACAATCACTACACACTAATTCAAGAGATGAGGCACTTGCATTGCCAACAGAAGATTCTGTTAAAATTGCACTTAGAACTCAACAAATAGTGGCCTATGAATCAGGTGTTACTCAAACAATAGATCCACTTGCAGGCTCATACTATATAGAGAGTTTAACAAATAGTATAGAAGAAGAAGCGATGGATTATATTAAAAAGATTGATAACCTAGGTGGAGCTACTAAAGCTATAGAAAAAGGGTTTATTCAAAAAGAAATCCAAAACTCTGCATACAAGTATCAAATGCAAATTGAATCTTTGGAGCAGATTGTTGTAGGAGTAAATAAATTCCAAGTTAAAGAAACTGGGAGTAGAGAATTATTGAGAGTAGATCCACATGTTGAAATACTTCAAAGAAAGAAATTACAAAAACTTAGAGAAAATAGAGACAATGAGGCTGTAAATAAAGCACTAGAAATTCTTAAAGCAAAAGCAGAGACGGATGAAAACTTAATGCCATATATAGTAGACGCAGTTAGAGAGTATGCGACTCTTGGTGAAATTTGTGGAGAGTTAAGAGAAGTATTTGGCGAATACGAACAAACTGTTATTTTATAGATATATATAAGGAGGAAAACAAATGGATAGACCTATTAGAGTACTCGTCGCAAAGCCTGGTTTAGATGGACACGATAGAGGAGCTAAGGTAATAGCAAGATCTTTAAGAGATGCGGGTATGGAAGTTATTTATACTGGACTTAGGCAAACTCCAGAGCAAATAGTTGCTGCTTCAATTCAAGAGGATGTTGATGTTGTAGCTATGAGCATACTTTCAGGAGCACACAATCACCTTTTTCCAAAAGTTGTAAGACTTTTAAAAGAAGAAGGAGTAGATGATGTTTTAATACTTGGAGGCGGTGTAATTCCAGAAGAAGATATTCCAGGTCTTTTAGAAGCCGGAATAAAAGCTATTTTCACTCCAGGAACTCCAACAACTGAGGTTATAGAATTTATAAAAGCCAATATAATAAGAAAATAGGTGGTGTTAGATTTGGATATAGAAAAGAGGCTATTAGAATCAGATAAAAGAGCCTGCGCACGCCTTATTTCTATGCTTGAGAATAACGATGAAAAAGCCATAGATATAATAAAACATTTATTTTATAAAACAGGGAACGCTTATGTTATTGGAATCACAGGTTCCCCTGGGAGTGGCAAATCAACATTAACAGATAGACTTACTAAAGCGTTAAGAAAACAAGATAAAAAAGTAGGTATTATTGCAGTTGACCCAACCAGCCCTTTTAGCGGTGGAGCTATTCTTGGAGATAGAATAAGGATGAATGACCTAGCACTTGATAAAGATGTTTTTATTAGGAGTATGGGGACAAGAGGCTTCTTAGGTGGGATATCAAAGGCTACTTGGGGAGCAGTGAAAGTTTTAGATTTATACGGTTGTGATTATATTTTTATTGAAACCGTAGGAGTAGGTCAATCAGAGATCGATATTGTAAAAATGGCGGATACTGTTTTAATGGTTATGATTCCAAATATGGGGGATGATATTCAAGCCATAAAAGCCGGGATAATGGAGATAGCAGATGTTTTTGCAATTAACAAATCTGACTTAGATGGAGCAGATAAGACACAAGTTGAAATTGAGATGAACCTTGATTTAAATGAAAAAGAGGATTACAGACCACCAGTTGTACAAGTTTCGGCACTTAAAAATGATAGCATAGACCTATTATTAGAAAAATTAGAGCTACATAAGAAGTTTCTAATAGACACAGATAAGTTGCATGAAATAAGACGACGAAATTTAAGAGTCGAGATAGTCCAGTTAGTAGAAGAAGAGTTGTTAAAAATTATTATGGATAGAGCAAATGAAGATGATATTTTAGATGAGCTTTCAGAACGAGTAGCACGCAGAGAAGAAGATCCATATTCAGCTAAGGAAAAGATAATTTCGTTAATCAAAAAAGACTAAAAGAGGAGGTTATTATGATTACTAAAATTGATCATATTGGTATAGCAGTTAAAAACCTTGAAGAAACACTTAAGTTTTATGAAGAAATGCTAGGCATAGAATGTACTTCTCAAGAAGTCGTGGAAGAACAACATGTAAAAGTAGCTTTTTTACCAGTTGGAGATTCTGAAATTGAACTCCTAGAATCTACAACAGAAGATGGACCAATTGCCAGATTTATTGAGAAAAAAGGTGAAGGCTTACAACATATTGCTTTTAAAGTCGATGATATCGAAGCGAAGATTAAAGAACTTGAAGAAAAAGGTGTTAGATTAATAGACAAAGAACCTAGATATGGAGCAGGTGGAGCTAGAATAGCTTTTCTACATCCAAAATCGACATCCGGTGTTTTAATTGAAATCAGTCAAAGAGATTAACATGAAGGAGGGTAAATATGAACCACAAGATTCAAGACCTGTTAGAAGCTAAGGAAAAAATTTCCTTAGGTGGAGGAGCAAAAAGAATAGAAAAGCATCATAGTTCAGGGAAAATGACAGCAAGGGAAAGAATAGATTACCTACTAGATGCAGAAAGTTTTGTAGAATTAGATGCATTTGTTAAACATAGAGCCACAAACTTCAATATGGATAAAGTAGAAGCAGAAGCAGATGGAGTAGTAACAGGCTATGGAATGGTAGAAGGTAGACTAGTATTTGTATATGCACAGGATTTTACAGTAATAGGCGGATCACTAGGAGAAATGCATGCAGCAAAGATAAACAAAGTACAAGATATGGCATTAAAAATGGGAGCACCAATTGTAGGATTTAATGATTCCGGTGGAGCAAGAATTCAAGAAGGTGTAGATGCACTATCAGGCTATGGGAAAATTTTCTTTAGAAATACAATTTCCTCAGGTGTAATACCACAAATATCAGTAATAATGGGACCATGTGCAGGGGGAGCAGTATATTCACCAGCAATAACAGACTTTATATTTATGACAGATAAAACAAGCATGATGTTTATAACAGGACCACAAGTAATAAAATCAGTAACAGGAGAAGATGTAACTCAAGAAGCACTAGGAGGAGCAAATACTCACAATAAAATAAGTGGCGTAGCACATTTTATAGACAAAACAGAACAAGAAACAATAGATAGAATAATAGAATTATTAGCACTATTACCATCAAATAATTTAGAACAACCACCAGTATACGATATAGAAGATGACATAAATAGAATAGACGAAAGACTAAATGAACTAGTACCAGAAAATCCAAACAAGCCATACGATATGAAAGAGATAATAAAGACGCTAGCAGATGAAGAATACTTCTTTGAAGTTCAAGCATTATATGCGCAAAACATTATAACAGGATACATAAGGCTAAACGGAAGAACAATAGGAGTAGTAGCAAATCAACCCAAAATACTAGCAGGATGTTTAGATATAAACGCATCAGATAAGGCAGGAAGGTTTATAAGAACCTGTGATGCCTTTAATATTCCACTACTTAATTTAGTAGATGTACCAGGCTTCCTACCAGGACTATCACAAGAATACGGTGGTATTATAAGACACGGAGCAAAAATGTTATATGCATATTCAGAAGCGACAGTTCCAAAGGTTACTTTGATTGTAAGGAAAGCATATGGTGGAGCATATCTTGCAATGTGTAGTAAAGATATGGGAGCAGATCAGGTATTTGCATGGCCAAATGCAGAAATCGCAGTAATGGGACCAGATGGAGCAGCAAATATAATATTTAAAAATGAAATAGCAGATTCGGATGACCCAATAGCAACAAGAGCAAATAAAATCCAAGAATATAAAGATACCGTTGCAAATCCATATATAGCAGCACAAAGAGGATTTGTAGATGATGTATTAGTACCAAGTCAAACAAGACCAAGACTAATAAGTGCATTTGATATGTTAGAAACAAAAAGAGAAAATAGACCAGCGAAAAAACACGGCAACCTGCCAGTATAGGGGGAGAAGATAAATGGGTAATGAAGTAACAATGTCAGAAGCACTGATAGTAACCTTAGTAAGTATGTTTGTAGTATTTGTTGTTCTAGTTATGATATCACTCCTAATAGGACTATTAAAAAACATGGGGAAAGAAAGCGGAAAAAAAGCACCAGAGCCTCCTAAAAAAGAAGAACTAAAACCAGACCTATTAGAATCAGAGAATACCGAAGAAATAGAAGACCAAGATGAATTAATAGCAGTTATATCAGCAGCCATAGCAGCAAGCTTAGGACTTAATATACCAGATATAAATATAACTAGCATAAGAAGAACAAACCAAAGCACAACAGTATGGAGAGAAATGTCCAAACAAGAACATCTATATGGAAAATTATAAATAAGCGGAGGCGAAAATATGAGAAAATTTATAATAAATGTAAATAATAAGAGCTATGATGTAGAAGTAGAAGAAGTAGGAGAAGTGGTGTCAACAGCACCGAAAAAAGTAGCATCAACTGTATCAAAAGCAACATCAGCACCAACACCAAAGGCAGCACCAAAAGCAGCAGCGGCAGCAGTAGAAGCAAGTGCTGGACAAGAAATAGTAGATTCACCAATGCCAGGAAACATATGGAAAATATTAGTAAAAGAAGGCCAACAAGTAAAAGAAAATGAAGTACTCCTAATCCTAGAAGCGATGAAAATGGAAAATGAGATAGTATCACCTAAAGACGGCGTAGTATCGAGTATTTTAACTCAAGAAGGAGCCGCAGTAAATACTGGAGACAAATTAGTACTCATAGACTAAGCCTTTAGGAAAGGATGAAAAAGAATGCTGATAGAAATAATAACTGATTTTTGGCAAAACACAGGTTTTGCATTGATGGAGTATGGGCATATAATAATGCTATTAATATCATTAGTACTATTGTACTTAGCAATAGTAAAAGGTTTTGAACCACTATTACTAGTACCCATAGCATTTGGAATGCTCCTAGCAAATTTACCAGGAGCAGATTTAATGAAGGCACCAATAGTAGAAATAATAAAAGACCCCAACGGCAATTTAGTAAGTCATACAAAAGAGTTGGGTGGTCTATTATACTACTTATACTTAGGAGTTAAGCTTGGAATCTATCCACCATTAATATTTATGGGTGTAGGAGCAATGACAGATTTTGGACCCTTAATAGCAAATCCTAAGTCAGTTCTTTTAGGTGCAGCAGCTCAATTTGGTATATTTGCAACATTTGTAGGAGCAATACTATTGGGATTTACAGGACCAGAAGCAGCTAGTATAGGAATAATAGGCGGAGCAGATGGACCAACAGCTCTATACTTAACAGCAAAACTAGCACCACATCTACTAGGACCAATTGCAGTAGCAGCTTATTCATATATGGCACTAGTACCAATAATCCAGCCGCCAATTATGAGAGCTTTGACAACAAAAGAAGAACGAGCAGTAGTAATGGAACAACTAAGACCAGTTTCTAAAAAAGAAAAGATAATATTTCCAATTATGGTAACATTACTTGTAAGTTTAATACTACCATCAGCAGCGCCACTTGTTGGGATGCTAATGCTAGGAAATTTATTTAGAGAAACAACCTTAACAGATAGATTATCAAAAACAGCACAAAATGAATTAATAAATATAGTAACAATATTTTTAGGAGTAACAGTAGGAGCAACAGCAAGTGCAGAAAACTTCTGGAACCTACAGACAGTAAGCATAATACTACTAGGACTTGTAGCATTTTCCATAGGTACAGCATTTGGTGTACTTCTTGGTAAGTTGATGTACAAACTCTCAGGAGGAAAAGTAAATCCATTAATTGGTTCCGCTGGAGTTTCAGCAGTACCGATGGCAGCAAGGGTATCACAAAAAGTAGGACAAGAATCAAACCCAAGAAACTTCTTATTGATGCATGCGATGGGACCAAATGTAGCTGGAGTAATAGGTTCAGCTATAGCAGCAGGTATGTTATTAATGTTCTTTGGATAATAAAACATGGCCTCTCATTTATGAGAGGCTTTTGCTATAATTAATAGAGAAGTTTTAAGTTTTTTCATATAATTAAGGGGGTAAAATGATGAATTATAATTTTGATGAGATAATTGACAGAAAGAATACAAACGCGCTAAATACAGATGGCTTTAGAAGTTACATTTTCAATGCTGGGCCTGAGAAAGTTTTTCCTTTTAAAGATGAAGAATTTGTACGTATGTGGGTTGCTGACATGGAATTTGCAACACCACCAGAAATTTGTCAGGCAATAAAAGAAAGAGTTGATAAAAGAATTTTTGGATATACCAAGGTATTTGACGATGAATACTACGATGCATTTTCTACATGGTGTAAAAAGTACTATGATTGGAATTTTTCAAAAGAAGAATTAGTATTTTCACCAGGGATAATTCCAGCACTATATTCTTTAGCAGAAATACTAGTAGAAGATGATGAAAAGATTTTAATAAACACACCAGCCTATGGCTTTTTTAAGCATACCGCTACTTATAACAATATTGATTTAGTATGCTCTGATTTAAAAAACGATGATGGCTACTTTACAATTGATTTTGAAGACTTTGAAAAAAAAGCATCGGATCCTAAGATGAAAATGATAATATTTTGTAATCCTCACAACCCAACAGGAAGAATGTGGACTGAAGATGAACTTAGAAAAGTTGCCGATATAGCAGAAAAGTATAATCTATGGATGATTTCAGATGAAATACACTGTGATTTAATACGACCTGGTAAGAAACATATTCCAATGGGAAAGATAATGCCAGATTACGATAAGCTAATAACTGCCATGTCAGCAAGTAAGACATTCAATATGGCTGGACTTATGCTATCAAATATTATTATTAGAAATCTTGAACTAAGAGAACAATTTTCAAGTAGAGATAAAAACATAGGAATGATAAATCCCCTATCTCTAGTAGCACACAAGGCTGCCTATGATAAAGGTGGGGAATGGATGGAGGAATTAAAAGAGTATCTTGATAGTAATTTTCAATTTGTGAAAGATTACTTGGGAACACATTTACCAGAGGCTGTTTATCAGATTCCAGAGGCAACATATCTTGCTTGGGTAGATTTTAATAAATGTTTACCAGATGTAGATGATTTACCAGCATTTTTTGCAGATAATGCCGGAGTTTTATTAGAAGGTGGAGACAGTTTATTTGTTGGAAATGCAAAAGGTTTTGTTCGTTTAAATCTAGCAATGCCAAGATCTATTATAGAAGAAGGCTTAAAAAGAATCACCAATGCAATAAACAAATAAACAAAAGGGACGGTTCTTTTTGTCCCTAGATACTTGTGTAAACAAGAATCATTAAAGGAATTTGTGGAAGTGAGTCCAAACATGCTCGAGAAGGGTTTAAAATTGAGATTCTTCGACTAAGGTCGGAATGACAGCGACATTTCGGCTTTATTAGCATGCGTAAATAATTATATTATCGATTAATGGGTATTATTTGAGCATAAAGTGTTATAGGAGGGTTCTATGTATCCTGGATATTTAACAGATGTAGAAGGAATAAAAGTTGGTCATGCAGAAAATAAAGAAGCAATGACAGGTTGTAGTGTTGTAATATGTGAAGATGGTGCAACCGGTGGAGTTGATGTAAGAGGATCAGCTCCTGGAACAAGAGAAACTGATCTTTTTCAAGCAGAAAAGACTGTAGATAAGGTACATGCTATTGTATTGTCAGGAGGATCTGCCTTTGGTTTGGATGCAGCATCAGGAGTGATGAAATACCTTGAAGAAAAAGACATTGGTATTGATGTAGGAGTTGCAAAGGTTCCAATAGTTGCATCAGCAGTTATATTTGACCTAGCAATTGGAAGTTCTAAAATTAGACCGGATCTAAATATGGGCTATCTTGCTGCTAAAAATGCTAGTACCCTAAAAAAAAGCCAAGGTAACATTGGATGTGGAAGTGGAGCAACAGTTGGAAAAATATTAGGCCCAGTTAATTCTATGAAGTCAGGGATTGGAAGTGCTAGTGTTAATGTAGGGGATTTGGTAGTATCAGCTTTGATTTGTGTAAATAGTTTTGGTGATATTTATCATAATAATGAACAAATTGCAGGAGTATATGATTATGAGAATAAAAAACTATTATCAACAATAGATATTATGAAATCAGGCATGAAAAATGCTGCGTTTTTAAATACAAATACAACAATAGGCGTAGTAGCAACCAATGCAAAATTAACAAAAGCACAAGGCAATAAAATTGCCTCGGTTGCACATAACGGATTAGCAAAGACTATTAGACCAGTTCATACTATGGTAGATGGAGATACAATTTTCACAATGGCGACTAATAAAATAGAAGCAGATATAAATATGGTTTGTGTATTAGCTGTTGAAGCAGTTGAAAAGGCGATAATAAATGCGATTGAATCATCTGAAAGTTATGAAAAAATCCGTGCTAAAAGAGATTTGTTTTAGAAAAACATTGTAAATATAGAAAAGAGTATGTATAATAATGTGGTAAAAAGCTAATATCCAATTCAGGAATTAGACTAAATCAGTGAGGTAGTAAAAAATACGACTGGTATCCATAGGAACTAGAGCGGAGGGATTAAATTGAAAAAAAAGAAGAGCTTTGATGTACGAAAATTAACAGTTATAGGAGTGCTAGGTGCCATTTCAGTGGTGTTAGGGATGACTCCGTTAGGATTTATACCTATAGGGCCTACAAGGGCAACAGTAATGCATATACCTGTTATAATAGGTGCGATTGTAGAAGGGCCGATAGTAGGAGCATTGGTGGGGTTGATTTTTGGATTGTTTAGTATTTACCAAGCAATTACAGCGCCAACACCAGTTAGCTTTGTTTTTTTAAATCCATTAGTTTCAGTTTTACCTAGAGTTTTAATAGGAATAACATCTTATTATACTTACAAGGCATTAAGTGGTTTAGGTCAAAAAAATACCTTTAGGCTTTTAAACCTTGTTTGGGTAGTAATTACAGCGTATTTAGCCTATGGAATATACCAAAATATAGTGGCATTTACGAGTATTTGGCCAGTGATAATAAATGTTGTTTTGCTCCTTATAGTGTATGGGATGATTTACTATACAGCGAAGAAGTTAAAAACAAAAGCCTTGGATGTAATTATTGCAACTGTTGTAGGTACAATGACAAATACCGTAGGAGTACTAACAATGATATATATTTTCTTTGGTGAGAGGTTTGTAGAAGCCCTTGGTCAAAGTAAAGAATTTGCTTTTAAAGTAATAGTAGCGATAGGAGTTACAAATGGAATACCAGAATCAATAATTGCAATTATAATAGTTACAAGTGTAGTGGTAGCACTTAAGAGAAAAAGATAAGAAATGAAGGTGAATAGATGTTATTAGCTATAGATGTGGGTAATACAAATATTGTATTTGGTGGATTTGAAGGAGAAAAACTTGTATATGATTGGAGAATATCTTCAGATAAGGAAAAAACTTCTGATGAATATGGACTCCTATTCGATCAAATATTTCAATATAATGGTATAAATAGAAATGAAGTAACTGATATTATTATATCTTCTGTAGTTCCCTCTCTAATGCATACTTTGCCAGCTATGAGTCAGAGATATTTTCAAATTGACCCAATTATGATTGGACCTGGGGTTAAAACAGGTATGAATATAAAATACGACAACCCAAGAGAAGTCGGAGCTGATAGAATAGTAAATGCAGTTGCTGCATATGAAAAGTATGGTGGACCAGTTATTATAGTTGATTTTGGTACAGCTAATACATTTTGTTTTGTAAATAAACAAGGAGATTATCTAGGTGGCGTTATAACACCAGGTATAAAAATATCTTCAGAAGCACTATTTCTAAGAACGGCAAAGCTTCCAAAGGTAGAGATATTAAAACCAGAAAAAGTAATAGGGAAAAACACAATAGAAAGCATTCAATCTGGATTGGTTTATGGATATACTGGTATGGTTGATGCTATTATCGAAAAAATGTTAGAAGAAATGCAATTAACAAAGGAAGAAGTTAAGGTTGTCTCAACAGGCGGATTTTCAACTTTGCTAGGCAATGGAAGCAAATATATACAGTATATCGATAAGTTTCTAACTTTAGAAGGACTCAGGATAATATATGAGAGAAATAAAAAGTAAGTGGCTTAGCTGCTTACTTTTTACATTGTAGAAAGTGAATTTTCACAATGTAAAAGGTGGGGCTTTAAAAAAGACGATGTTTTATAATATAGAAGAGGTACAAAATGAAAATTGGAAATCATGAATTAGTTAATAATTTAATATTAGCACCTATGGCAGGATTTACGGATATTGCTTTTAGGAAAATAGTTAGCGAAATGGGAGCGGGCCTTCTTGTAACAGAGATGGTAAGTGCTAAAGGCATTTATTATAAAGACTCTAAAACCAATACGTTAACAGAAACTCATCCAGATGAAGGTTCAGTTGCCTTGCAGATATTTGGGTCAGATCCTAAAATCATGTCAGAGATAGTTAAGAGCAATTTAAATTCGAGAGAAGATATTGATATAATTGATATAAATATAGGTTGCCCTGCTCCCAAAATTGTTAAAAATGGTGAAGGCAGCGCTCTAATGAAGGATCCAAAATTAGTTGCGAGTATTTTTGAAGAGGTAGTGAAAAGCTCAGAAAAACCAGTAACTGTTAAAATGCGAATGGGCTGGGATAAAAATAGCATAAATGGTCTAGAAATAGCAAAAATTGCAGAAAGTTCAGGGATCTCAGCAATTATAATCCATGCCAGGACAAGAGATATGTTTTATTCTGGAGTGGCAGACTGGGATTATATAAAACTCATAAAAGAGTCCATAAATATTCCACTTATAGGGAATGGAGATATTTTTACACCCAAAGACGCTATCGATATGATGGAACAAACAAATTGTGATGGAGTAGCAATAGGTAGGGCTTCTGTGGGAAATCCTTGGATATTTAAAAGAATTTTAAGACTATTGAACAAAGAAGAAGATCTAGAACCAAGCTTTGAAGAAATAATCAATATGGCAATTTATCATCTCGATTTAGAATGTGATATCAAAGGAGATAGAATAGGTATAAGAGAGATGAGAAAACAGATAGCAGGTTATTTAAAGGGCTTAAAAGGTTCAAATACAATAAGAAATAAGATAAATACAATAAATGATAGGGAAGAAATAAAAAACATGCTTTTAGAGTATAATGAGTATCTTAAAGTAGATAATTAGTGTATCATTCCCATAAAGCTTGACAAGCAAGAACAGCTTGAATATAATATGTTGCATACAACACGGATTATGCATAATTTATATATAGTAATCACAAAGAAAATAGGGATTTTTACACAATACCCTATTTCATTTAAAGGAGAGAGTTTAATGGCTGAAAAAGAGGTATTTCTGACTCGTGAGGGTTTAGAAAAGTTAGAAAACGAGCTGGAAGAATCAAAGATAGTAAAGAGGAAAGAAGTTGCTGAAAGAATTAGACAAGCCCTAGATTTTGGGGATATCAGTGAAAATTCAGAGTATGATCAAGCGAAAAACGAGCAGGCAAAATTAGAAGAGAGAATTGCAAAGATTGAATCTATTCTTAGAAATGCAAAGCTTATAGAAGATGAAGAAATTTCTACTGAAATTGTCGGAATTGGTTCAAAAGTTACTGTTCTCGATGTAGAATACAATGAAGAAATGGAATACACAATTGTAGGATCTGCAGAAACTAACCCATCAGAGGGGAAAATATCAAATGAATCACCGGTGGGCAAAGCACTTTTAGGAAGTAAAGCAGGCCAAGTTGTAGATGTAAATGTTCCAGACGGAATTTTGAAATACAAAATTCAAACCATAGCTAGTAGGTAAAAACAAGGAGGTACTTGTATGCAAACAGAAGATCAAAGCTTAAATGAAATGCTCTTAGTCAGGCGAGAAAAACTAAAAAAACTCGTTGAGAAGGGAAAGAATCCTTTTTTAATTGAAAAGTTTGATTATACGCATCATAGTGAAACTATAAAATCTGATTTTGAGAAATTAGAGGGAGAAGAAGTAGCTGTTGCAGGTAGAATTATGTCTAGAAGAGGGCATGGAAAAGTAAGCTTTATAGACATACAAGATAACGATGGTAGGATACAAATATTTGCTAAACAAGACAATCTAGGAGAAGAAGAATACGAAGACCTATCTTATCTAGACATAGGTGACATTATTGGAGCAATTGGTACTGTTTTTAAAACTAAAACAGGAGAAGTCTCAGTAAGGGCTAGCAAAATGGTCCTTCTTACAAAATCTCTTCAAATCCTTCCAGAAAAATTTCATGGTCTAAAGGATCAGGATTTGAGATATAGACAAAGATATGTAGATCTTATTGTAAATCCAGAAGTAAAAGAAACTTTTATTTTGAGATCCAAAATTATTAAAGCTGTAAGAGAGTATTTGGATGATAGAGATTTCTTGGAAGTAGAAACACCTATTCTAAGTGATGTAGCAGGGGGAGCAAATGCAAGGCCGTTTGCAACACATCATAATGCACTAGATATAGATATGTATCTTAGAATAGCTAATGAGCTTTACTTAAAGAGATTAATTGTAGGTGGCTTTGAAAGAGTTTATGAAATGGGAAGAATGTTCCGAAATGAAGGCATGAGTCCAAAACACAATCCTGAATTTACTAATATTGAATTATATCAAGCATATGTTGATTACGAGGAAATGATGAGATTAACAGAAAATCTATTTGCATATGTAGCTGAAAAAACTTTGGGAACAACAAAGTTAAATTATCAAGGCGTAGAATTAGAGATGGCACCACCATGGCAAAGAATGGATATGGCAGATGCTGTTAAGAAATATACTGGAGTAGATTTTAGTAAAATAGACACAGATGAGGAAGCAAGAGCTGTAGCTAAAGCAAAAGGACTAGAAGTTAACGCTAATATGACAAGAGGTCATATAATATCAGAAATGTTTGAAGAATTTGTAGAACAACATCTTATTCAACCGATATTTATTACAGGTCATCCTGTAGAAATTTCTCCTTTAGCTAAAAGAAATCCAGTTGACCCACGAATTACAAATAGATTTGAAGCATTTATAAATACATGGGAATTAGCGAATGCATTTTCAGAGTTAAACGACCCAATTGATCAGAGACAACGGTTTGAAGATCAAGTAAAACAAAAAGAATCTGGAGATGAAGAAGCACATCCAATGGATACAGACTTTATTAATGCAATCGAGGTTGGATTACCACCAACTGGGGGATTAGGTATAGGTATTGATAGAATGATCATCCTATATACTAATCAACCAAGTATTAGAGACATATTATTATTTCCAACAATGAAACCAATAGAAGAGTAAAGACTAGTGGCAGATTAAACTCTGCCACTTTTTTTAAAAATATAACGGAGGTTTTATGAAAATTTTAAATATAATATCTCAATATCCAGGTAAAACCGGTAGTGGGACATACTTAAGAGCCTTGATGGATCAAGCAAATAAGAATGGATATAGGCAAGCCTTGATAGCAGCAATTCAACCAGAGCTTAGCTATATAAATACTAGCGTGGATTATATGGATATGGTAGAATTCAATACTCCAGAGCTTCCATTTCCAATAATAGGAATGAGCGACAAAATGCCCTATGAGAGTAGTGTGTTTTCGATTATTTCTGATGAACATTTGGAAATGTGGGAAGAAGCATTTAAAGCTAAGCTAGAGAAAGCAATAGAAGAGTTTAAGCCAGATATAATTCTTTGTCATCATCTATGGCTAGCAAGCTCCATTGTATGCGAACATAAAAAGGATACGAAGGTATATGTAGTATGTCATGGAACTGATATAAGACAATTTCAAAAGATCCATTTTTTCAGAGAAAGATTAATAAATGGTTTTGAAAAATTAGATGGAGTATTTGCACTTACACAAGAGCAGAAGTGTGAGATAAACGAGCTTTATAAAATAGATGAAGAAAAAATATATACGGTAGGTAGTGGATATGATGAAAGATTCTTTTATCCACTGAAAAACAAAACAAAATCGAAACAAATAAAACTAGTGTATGCTGGAAAATTGAGTTATGCAAAAGGTTTGATCCCATTAATAGAAGTTTATACGAAATTATTGGAAGAATATGATCTTGAATTAACCATAGCAGGCAGTGGCTCTGGAGAAGAAAGAGATGAAATTTTAGCCTTAGGAGAGAGTGTGGGAATAAATTTCACTGGTGCAGTGCCACAAAAAATACTTGGAAATATATTTAGAGAATCAGATATTTTTATACTTCCATCGTACTATGAGGGATTATCCTTAGTAGCATTAGAGGCAATAGCGAGTGAATTATTGTGTGTTGTTACAGATGTAGGCGGAATAAAGGGATTTTTGGGAGAGAAGATTATTGACTCGGGAGTGATCCAGTTTGTAGCTTTACCAGAAATGAAGAATGTGGATGAACCATTAGATAGAGATTACAACCTTTATATAAATAATTTAGAAAATGCTATAAAAAAACAGATTAATAACTATAATATGGGGTATAATAAGTTTGCACCCCTTAATGAGGAGATTGTAAAATTTTCATGGGCGAATATATTTAAAAAAATAGAAGCATGTTTTTAATTATTTGACCTTGACAAAGAGGTGCAAAGAAGGTAAGCTAAGATAGTCACCAAAAAAACTTCAAAGAGCTTTTAAAAAACTTTAAAAAGTTCAAAAAAAGATGTTGACTTATGGACAGTATAGATGTTATACTAAATAAGTTGCCTCAGAAGAGGTGGCACTGAACAATGATAATTAAATAGTGTGAGAACTTTGAATAAAAACCAAAGAAGTAAAGAAACAAAATGAAGTCAGCAAATAAAGAGCTATTATCAGACACTTTTAAATGAGAGTTTGATCCTGG
>Ga0265295_1000441_pt1 | contig 84072 bp, 72 predicted proteins | sample Munlansysbiofilm_FD_192503 | JGI IMG/M metagenome (GOLD analysis project Ga0265295, IMG submission 192503) | Leachate microbial communities from a municipal landfill in Southern Ontario, Canada - Methane capture system biofilm | ecosystem: Engineered > Solid waste > Landfill > Unclassified ... | reverse complement strand
TTACTCACCCGTGCGCCACTGTACTCAGGACCGAAGTCCCTTTCTCGTTCGACTTGCATGTGTTAAGCACGCCGCCAGCGTTCGTTCTGAGCCAGGATCAAACTCTCCAGTTATATTTCTAAACCAGATGTGTCTGATTCATGTACTCGTTGTTGTTCTTCTTTAGAATTTTGGTTCCCGCAAATTTATTTCTTGCGTCTGCTATTCAGTTTTCAAAGACCTGCTGTTTCGCTTATCTGTTGCGTGCTTGTTGCTTGTTTTGCGCTTCTTTTTTCGCCGCCCGTTGGCAGCGGAAATGAACTCTAGCGAAACACTTGCTTGCTGTCAAGCGCTTTTATCCGCTGTTGCTGCTTATTCTATTTCTACCTCTGTGATCGTTGCTGCCTACTCGTCACACCAACCCTTTTGGGTCGAACTTGGTGCTTTCGGCAGCGGAGGGCGAGTTATATACTTGCCCTGTACATATGTCAACACCTAACTCAGGTAATTTCGATCCGGGCAAAACGGTGCTTGCCCACCTGTACTACAAAACTGGTACCAGGGGCCAACTCCAGCTCCGGGTCGGTAACTTTTTCTCCCTCAATTTTAACCGCACCTTGCTTAAGCAGGCGGCGCCCTTCTCCGTTGGACTTGATCAACCCAACATCACATAACAGCTTGCAGATCCAGATCGGCTCGGAACTTTGAATCTGATACTGCGGGATATCGGTGGGGATCTCTTTTTGGCCAAACTGATGTAAAAAGCCTGTCTCGGCTGCTGCTGCCTGCTCCTGATCGTAGAATCTGGTAACTATCTCACGCGCCAGAGCCTTTTTGCTTTCCATGGGATGACGACCACCTTCTTTGCCGGCCACCCCATCTTTCACCTGCTGCAGTGTGTCAAGGTCAACATCAGACACCAGCTCATAATAACGCAACATAAGCTCATCTGAGATGCTCATGATTTTGCCAAAGATCTCTTTAGGCGCCTCTGTTATGCCAATATAGTTGTTGAGAGACTTGCTCATCTTGTTGACCCCGTCAAGACCTTCAAGGAGCGGCATCATTACCACAGACTGCGGGCGTTGTCCGCGCTGCTTCTGCAACTCACGCCCGACCAGCAGATTAAATTTCTGATCGGTGCCGCCGAGCTCCACGTCCGCCTGCATGGCAACGGAATCATACCCCTGCACCAGCGGATACAGAAACTCATGCACCGCGATGGGCTGTTGCGTTGAATAGCGTTTGTGAAAGTCCTCCCGTTCGAGCATCCGGGCAACAGTATAGCTCGATGCCAATTGGATGAGATCAGCCGCCGACATCTTGCCCATCCACTCACTATTGAAGACAATTCTGGTCTTCTCTGGATCTAGAATCTTAAATACCTGCTCTTTGTAGGTATGGGCATTGCGGATAACTTCTTCACGCGTCAGAGCCTTGCGGGTCTCATTCTTTCCCGATGGATCACCAATCATGCCGGTAAAATCGCCAATCAGAAAATGAACCTCATGGCCAAGATCCTGAAATTGCTTGAGTTTTTGTATCAACACGGTGTGACCCAGATGCAGATCAGGGGCGGTGGGGTCGAATCCGGCTTTGATGACCAGGGGCTTACCGCTCTCCACTGCCTGCTCAAGCTTCCTTCTAAGCTCCTCTTTTACCAGAACTTCAACCGTTCCGCGCTCAATAATGGCCATTTGCTCTGCTACTGGTTTCATTTCACTACTTCCTGTCTGAATATACTGCCTATGTGCTTATCAGGCTTTTTAAATAGATGCTCTAAATCTGTTTTGTGCACTTCGCAGCGGCAATAACCCCTACCACTCAATACATACTGATGGTACATCTAGCCTCTGCAAAAAATCCGTTCAAGCGCGCGTGACTTGCCGCTGACCTCGTCAATATCTATCAATGTTGCGCATAAGATCGGATCTTTTTTCGCGGTCTCAAAACGAGCGGGCAGTTGGGTTATGAACTTTTCTACCGCTATTTCTTTCCGCACCCCGATTACAGAATCACGGCTACCGGTCATGCCGGCGTCGCTCTGATATGCCGTCCCCCCTGGAAGGATGTGCTCGTCTGCAGTGGGCACATGGGTGTGGGTGCCGATCACCGCCGCGACGCGCCCATCGAGATAATGCGCCAATGCCATTTTCTCACTGGTAGCTTCGGCGTGAAAATCTACAAATATGACATCAACCACAGGGCGCAGCTGCTCAAGAAACGTATCCGCGACCCGGAAAGGGCAGTCAAGCTCCCCCATGAATACCCGCCCCTGCAGGTTTATCACCCCTACCCGGATGCCAGCGCTGGTTTCATAGACACCACAACCACGCCCTGGCGCGCCGGGCGGGTAATTGCCCGGGCGCAACACATCTTCGAAGCGGTTCAGGGAAGGATAAAACTCCTTCTTGTCCCAGATATGGTTGCCAGAGGTGATCACGTGCACTCCCAGCTTCCGGAAGTCACGCACGATGTCAGCGGTAAGGCCGAAACCACCGGCGGCATTTTCGCCGTTGACTACAACGAAATCCACCGCGAAACGGTCAATAAGACCCCCCAGCCGCTCTGACAGAATATTCCGCCCGGCTCGGCCCACCACATCTCCCACGAAAAGCAGTTTCATCGATCTCTCCGCACCGCTGTCAGGATTCGGCTACTTTGCATAATCTACCGCCCGGGTCTCACGGATCACGTTGACCTTAATCTGCCCTGGGTACGTCATCTCATCCTCAATCTTACGTGCAATATCACGTGCAATGACATGAGCGTGTTCGTCTGAAACATTGGAGCTGGAGACCATCACCCGAATTTCCCGCCCGGCCTGAATAGCATAGCAACTGTCAACACCCTCAAACGAGGTGCCGATGCGCTCAAGATCTTCCAGACGCTTGACATACATCTCCAGCATCTCGCGGCGCGCACCGGGCCGTGCCCCCGACAATGCATCCGCAGCCTGGACCAGCACCGCTAGCACCGTAGAGGGCTTCTCCTCTTCATGGTGCGCCGCTATGGCATGTATGATTTCATCATTTTCACCATATTTTCGTGCCAGATCCGCACCGATTTTGGCATGAGATCCTTCTACTTCATGATCCACCGCCTTGCCCAGATCGTGAAGAAGTCCTGCACGTTTGGCCTGCTTGATGTTGATACCGACCTCCGCAGCCATGACCCCGCACAAGAAGGCTACTTCGAGGGAGTGCTGGAGGATGTTCTGTCCATAGGAAGTGCGATACTTGAGCTGCCCCAGGAGCTTTACCACTTCCGGGTGAATTCCGTGCACCCCGACATCAAAAGTTGCCTGCTCCCCAGCCTCACGGATAGATTGGCGCACATCCTCTTCTGCCTTGCTGACAACTTCCTCTATCCGGGCGGGGTGGACGCGTCCGTCTGCAACCAGTTTCTCCAGCGCTATACGTGCAATTTCACGCCTCACCGGGTTGAAACCAGAGATTATGACCGCCTCCGGGGTATCATCTATAATCAGGTCTATGCCAGCAGCGGCTTCGATGGCCCGAATATTTCGCCCTTCACGCCCTATGATACGCCCCTTCATTTCATCGGACGGCAGCGCAACGACACTGACGGTTTTCTCGGCTACGTAGTCACCCGCATAGCGCTGAATCGCCAGGGAAAGAATCTCCTTCGCCTTATTATCTGCCTGCTCGCGCGCTTCATCTTCGATCTGCTTTATCTTTTTTGCCGCGTCATGGCGGGCCAGGCTTTCCAACCCTTGTATAAGCTGCTTTTTTGCCTCTTCTGATGAGAGGGATGATGCCTGCTCCAGCGCTTCACGCCGTTTGTCCAGCAGTTCTGCAGCATCGACCTCCATCTTGCGCACGCGCCCTTCCTGTGAAGCCAGATCGCGCTCGCGTTTTTGCAGATCCCGATCCCGCTCTTCCAAGGCCAGGTCTTTACGCTCCAGATTTTCTTCGCGCTGATTAAGGCGCTTTTCCTGCGCCTGCAGCTCTCGCCTGAGTTCTCGTGCCTCATTTTCCCAGGCGGACTTGGCTTCAAACACCGTGTCCTTGGCCTGCAGCTCTGCCTCTTTGCGCAGAGTGGTGGCCTCTTTTTTTGCATCGTTAATAATTTGTTGGGCCAGTTGCTCGGCACTGCCTGTGCGTGATTCATCCATCCGCTGGCGTATAATCGAGCCGGCAAAACCGCCCCCGACCACCGCCAGGAGCAACAGGAAAAGCACTATTCCTCCATCCATAACTGTATAACCTCCAGCGCCAAAGCGCTTAGTTGTTGAAGAATATAACCTGCCTTCAAGCCCTGCTCAATGCAGGGCACGCAACACTCTTTGCGTCTGTGACTACATAGTCAAGAGCAATGTCGTGCGCTTCGCGCGGCAGCTTATCTTCCAGTTGAAAATCATATGCAAGACCGATAAAGACGCATTCTGGTGCACACTGTGCCAAAAATCGGTCATAAAACCCCTTACCATATCCAAGCCGATTGCCCGCTGGGTCAAATGCAACTCCAGGGACCACAATCACATCAAACGCTTCTGGTGCCACCTGACAAGAACGGGCCAGCTGTGTTTCAAGCGAAGGCTCCAGGATTCCAAACATCCCTGGTTGCCAGGCACATTCACTGTCGAACCGGACAAATTCCATAGTCCCATGCACTACCCGGGGGGAAGCCACAACTGCGCCGGTTGCCTGCGCAAAGCGGCTCAACAAGCCGGTATCTACTTCATTGCCATGGGGAGCATACAGCCCCACGGTACGAGCGGCACTGAACGCTAACAGAGCCAGAACCCTCTGTTGCGCTTTTTGGCTCAGAATGCACACCTGTTCTGCACTCAATTGTTTACGCCGCTTGAGGTAGCTCTGTCGCAGAGCTGCTTTTACTCCACCCATTTCGCCAATATCCGCGTTCCCTTAAGCCTGCATTCAACAAGGACACAGCTGCAAAGCATGTAAATCTGTTGCGATAAAATCTGTCAAGACTGGTGTGGAAAGCACAAAATTCTGCCGCAGATAACCCGTACAACCTGACCCCATGTGGGGCTGACCTCGTGTTGGCGCAGTTTCAGGAAGAGCGGCAACGTATTTTCTGCCCGCTATGTTATTTTTTCAACAATGGCTTGATCGTACATGTAACATCGTAGGGAGAAGGGGAACAACCACACCCGGGTGGTGTTCGATGGAGATTTGCACGCGTGAAATTCAGGAAGGTTGACTCAGGCAAGATGGCTGCCTTACATACTCGGAAACATCACTAAAACCGACTTCCCACAACCCTCTATTTAATATCAAAGCTTTAAAAGACGCACCGTGCACCTGAACATTGGACCACGCCTACATCCACATTTACTTGACTGAATATCCAAGGCAAAAAGGGGAAACCTCGCCCTGTTGCAGTTGCATTCTACTCCCCGATCCGTTACGAATCGAAGAGGGATCAAACGCTCTGTAACATTGAAAGCGATCCATTATAACTTCAGGACAGCTTCCAATTTCTGGTTCAGCGCCTCAATTCTTTCCATAGCATCTTCTGCTTGCTCTGACTGCTCCTGTAATTCGAGGTAGAGCCCCGCGACGTTCATAAATGCGAGTACGGTCGCGTGCAAACTATCTGCTGTGGTACCGGCGGCTGTAACAGCGCCAATCCGTTCATCCACAAAAGCCGCAACTCGCTGCACTTCGGCCTCACTGCGCCGACTGCGGATCACATATTCATGTCCGTGAATATTTACCTCTACCCGGTGCTTCAATCAGGCTCCTGGGCAAGAAAGCTCAGCTTGTCGATTAACCTGTCAAGCTCCTGGGCAACGAAGTCACGCTGCTGCTCCAGATCTTCACGCGCAGTGACAAGCTTGCTATTTTCCTCTTGCAATTGCTGCTGGCGCTTTATTAAAAGCTCTATTTTCTCTTCTAAACGAACCAGATTATCCAGATTCATAGTTGATCTCTCTTCGACTCGGCAGGTTATGCAATGGGTAGTAAAATGTCAAGAAACTTAGCGCTTCTCAAACAGAGCATCGACAAACAATTCCGGCTCAAAGGGGCGCAGATCTTCGACCCCTTCGCCAATACCAATATAGCGTACCGGCAGATGCAGCTCGGAAGCGATGGCGACGGCCATACCCCCCCGAGCCGTACCATCGAGTTTGGTCAGGATAATGCCGTCGATGGCAACAGCTTCTTGAAACAAACGCGCCTGCACCAATGCATTCTGTCCGGTTGTAGCATCGAGAACCAGCAGGGTCTCGTGGGGAGCTCCACTTATTTCCCGCGCCAGCACACGGCGAATTTTTTTCATCTCCTCCATGAGGTTTACCTTGGTATGTAAGCGCCCTGCCGTATCTACAATCAGCAGATCTGCTTCTCGGGCGAGGGCGGCCTTTGCCGCATCAAACGCTACCGCTGCGGGGTCGGCACCTTCACTGTGGCGAACCACACCAACATCAGCACGCTCGCCCCAGGCTGCCAACTGTTCGGCTGCTGCAGCCCTGAACGTGTCTGCGGCGCCCAGAACAACCTTCTGCCCCTGCTGCTTATATTGGTGTGCCAGTTTGCCGATGGTAGTGGTTTTCCCCACTCCGTTGACCCCCACAACCATCATCACATAAGGTTTATGCGCGCTCAGATCAGCTGCATGCGCGGTAGAGGAAAGTGCGCCGAGGATCTCTTCGCGCAGCGCGGTACGCACCTGCTCGGGCTGCTGCATTTCCCCACGGGTCAAACGCTCCTGTAGCGCTGCCACTAGCTTTTGCGTGGTGCGCACGCCGAAGTCAGCGCTCACCAAGATCTCTTCTATCTCTTCGATGGTGGCTGCATCTATTTTCGCCCCAGAACCCAGGACGGCATCAAGCTTCGCAAACAGCGATTTGTGGGTTTTCGCCAGCCCGGTGCGCATTCGCTCATACACCGAGACTGGTTGCTCCCGGGTTGCGGGCGGCTCCACCTGCAATTCCGACTGATCCGGCTCCTGCGTCGGGAGATCCGCACCCGGGCGGGGAGCGCGGCGGGCTACATCTTCGGTCTGACGCCGGCGCAGCTGAACAAGGCGCCAGATACAGAGAACAAGCAGCAGTGCCAGGCATATGTACGCAAGGGTATACGCCAGCGCCAGGCTTTTCTCCGGTGGCACCCCCCAGCGCTCAAGCACCCCAGCAAAGACCACAAACTGCTGCTTAAGCCACAGAATGAACCCCTGCCAACCCGAAGCAATGTTCTGCATCAGCTCTTGGGAGAAAGCGTAAACCTTTTCCATACTTTGACTATTATTCATAAACATTCTTTCTTTTTAAATTACATCCAAAACGGCAAGCTTAAACTGTGATTTCAGTATGCAATTTCAGCATATAAGCGCAGAATACATTCCCTTATAGGCGCGCGTACCCGCCCTATGCACACCCCGTGCGGCCCGGCGAGGGCCAGATAATACTCTGTTGTAAGGGGAAACACAAACCAGTCTTCCCCCGCGCAGCAAATGGAGATCTGGCGCAGTGTCCCGCTCTGACACTGTGCCCCTGAATGCAACAGATGCATTAGGATTACCCCCTGATGCGCACCAAACAGCGCAGTTGCGTCGGCACCGCAGGGATCATCCTTCGCGTCCCCATATTGCCCACATTTGGCAATCATCTCCCCGTCCGAATCTGCCACCACCGCACACTGCAAACCATACGCAGGTGCCAGCAGTGGGGCTAAAATTTTTTCAAATGTCAGCATTATGTTCCCGTCCAAGCGTGTTCTGGCATATTCAAGTTAAGATTTACTCCTGAGCAATTGCAGCGGCTTCAGGCTCCAACGTCTTCGCGGCGTAAGCACTCATGTCTACCGAAACCAGGCGAGAAACGCCCGGCTCTTCCATGGTAACACCGTAGAGGGTGTCGGCAATCTCCATGGTCCTTGTGTTGTGGGTAATAATTACAAACTGCGAAGTGGTTGCCATTTCTCTGACCATGGCGTTAAAACGTCCAATATTGGCATGGTCAAGCGGGGCGTCAACCTCATCGAGCAGGCAGAATGGTGACGGTTTTATCTGAAATATTGCAAAGATGAGGGCTACCGCGGTCAACGCTTTTTCTCCGCCAGAGAGCAGGTTGATATTTTGGAGTTTTTTTCCGGGTGGGCGCACTTCTATATCGATCCCCGTCGCCAGCATGTCGTCTGGCTCGGTAAGAACCAACCTGGCGTTGCCCCCGGAAAACAGGCGGGGAAACACTTTTTCAAACTGTTCGTTGACCAGGGTAAAGGCTTTTTTGAAGCGGCTGCGCGACTTGCGATTGATCTGATTGATGGCTGTACGCAGGTCGGCAATGGATTGCAACAGATCTGCCTGCTGTTCCTGCAGATGGGTATGACGTTCGTGCAATGCGTCGTACTCCTCTACCGCCAGAAGATTTACCTCACCAAAGCGATCGAGGCGGCGTTGCAGCCGTTTTAGCTGCGTCTGGGCATCGGACGGCAGCTCCTCCAGACTCACAGTGCGTTGCGCCATCTCTATTCCGTAGGTTTCCTCCAGCTGGGACTGTTGCTGCTCCAATTCCCGCAGATTGTGCTGCAACTCAAGGCGCACCGAGTCGAGCTTTTGGCGCGCCTGATACAGCGCAGCGCGTTGCGCATGTTCCTTTTGTTCTAAAGCGCGCAAATCTGCGGTGCACCTGTCCAGCTGTTGCTGCGCCTGGTCTGCGGTTTTCTTACCCACCCGCAGCTTCTCCAGCATAACCTCTATCCTGGCGGCGTATTGGACTTCACTTTTCTGCAGCGCGCTCACCTCTGTGGTGATTTCGTCCTGACGCTGTTGCAGCACATCCATCCGCTCGCGCTGGCGTATAATATCACGCTCTACATATTTGTTATCATTACACAATGATTTGTACTGCTCTGCAAGCGCTGCATAGTCACGGCTGCAGCTGGCACTTTGCTTCTGTTTCTCCTGCATCTGGGTGCGCTGTTGCTGCCAGCTTTTTTCTGATTTTTCCACCTTCTCTGCCGCAGCAGTTATGCTCCGCAGCAAACGCTCTTGCTCCGCCTGCAGCAGAGTGAGCTCCTTGTGCACAGAGGTCCGTTTATCCTCACTCTGACGCTGACGCGTCGTGTGTTGCTGGTGTTCCTGTGCCAAAATAGCGCAGCGTTGCTCAAGTTTCTTTAAGCCCCGCGCTGTTTCACTCTGGCGCAGACGCAGGTGCTCACAATGTAATTGCTGCTCTCGATGCAGGGTATCGGCCTGCTCATGCTTGACACGCCCCTGCGTGAGCCTGAGTTGTTGTTTTTCAAGGTTTGATTGCAGCGCAAGCAGCTCCCGTGCAAGCTCCTCAATATGGCGGCGGTTGCGCAGCAGCTGGGCGCCGGCACCACTTTTCTGCCCAAGCACCACCAGCCCCTGCCACGAGAGGAGTTCTCCTGCGGGGGTAACCAGTACTGTACCGGCAGGCAGTTCCGTATTGAGGTATGGATCTATCGCCTCGACCAGATAGATCCCAGCAAAAAGCCCCTGCAGGGATTCGGGCACCGTAATCAGGCGCGCCAGCGGCACCTCCTCCCCCCAACCTGTTGGGGTCGCGGCAACCTCCATCTGGCACAGATAGCGTGCGGGGCGCGCACGCAGCAGCGCCAGGGTCTCAGCTTCGCATCCAGCACGGACGTGCATCGATTCGAGGCGCTCCCCCAGCACTGCGGTCACCGCCGCTTCATAGCGGGACTCGACCCGGATGGTGTCGGCCACCACTCCGGAGAAGCCAGCGCGGAGTGCAACATCTTGTAAAATCTGCTGCGTGGCGGCGCCAATGTCGGCGCGATTTTCCACCAGCTCGCGCAGGGATTCGAGGCGTGAGGCGCACTGCGTGTATTTCTGCTGCGCTGCGTCTAGTTCCTGCTGGGCTGCATTAAGTTCTGTTTTGCTCTGGTGCAACCTTTTGCTGCGCTCTTCCAGCTCAAGTTCGCTGGCATGCGTCTGCGCGGCTATTTCGTTTAGCTGCCGCTCCTGCTCATCTCTCTCATGCTGCGCGGTACGCAACGCCGCAGTGGTGCGCTCACTTTCGTGCGAAAAGCGCGCAATCCGTTCATCCAGGACAGCCTGTTCACGCGCGGCCCCATCGAGTCTGTGCTGTAAACGCTGGCGCGCAACCTCCGCCTGGTGCAACCCCTCCCGTTCTGCCTTCACTTGGCCACTGAGCAACTGTTCCGCCGCGACCACCTCATCCAGTGCTTTGCGCGCCTGCTCATGCTTAGAGCGCATCTGCTCGGTCTGTTGTTCGTGTTCTTCGCGTTGCCGACACAGCACAGCAAGACGGTGCTGATCTTCACCCAGCTGCCCTTCCAGCTGCCGTTTCTCCTCCTCGGCTTCCTCTTTGTAGCGGGCATGACTGAGAAGTTGCTGCCGTACAAGGGTGCAGTTGTTTTCATACTCCTGCAGCTCATTGCGCCCGGCATGCACATGGTGTTTTTTCTGTGCAAGGAGGTTTTCGGCTTCATCGCGTTCAAGCCGGGCGCGCTCCAACTCAAGATTGAACTGGTGCAGGGACACCTCAACTCGCTCCACCTCTATGCTGCACTGCTCTTCGCGTTTGGTTAATTCGGCATTCTGTTTGCTTAAATCCTGGCGCTGTTTCAACCTCAAGCCCATGTCCAGCTTCCGCAGACGCCCGCGCAATTCACGGAATTCACGCGCTTCTTTGGCTTGACGCTCAAGGCCCTGCAAACGCTCCCCCACTTCAGTGACAATATCGTCTACCCGCTGCAAGTTGAGCTGAGCCGCCTCTATTTTGCGCAACGCTGCCTTGCGCCGCACCTTATATTTACTGATCCCGGCGACTTCCTCTATCAGGCTTCTGCGTTCTTCCGGGCGGGCCTGCAGTACTGTCGCCACTTTGCCCTGTTCAATAATTGAATATGCGCGCGCCCCCACGCCGGTATCGAGAAACAACTCAGTTATGTCCTTAAGCCGACAGGGTGTCTTGTTAAGCAGGTACTCACTCTCGCCGCTGCGATACAGGCGTCTGGTCAGCATGATTTCGGCATATTCTTTCACCAACGGGTGGGCTATAGGTGGATGTTCAAGGGTGCCACTGTTCTCGAACGTCAGACTCACTTCGGCCATGCCGTAGGGTCGGCGTGAGTCACTGCCGGCAAAAATCACATCTTCCATTGCCTGCCCCCGCAGGTTAGAAGCGCTCTGCTCTCCCATTACCCAGCGCACCGCATCGACAACATTGCTTTTGCCGCAGCCGTTAGGTCCCAAGACCGCGCTGATTCCGGCGTCAAAGGTAAATACCGTGCGCTCCACAAACGATTTGAAGCCCACTATTTCCAGTCGTCTTATTTTCATTTACCTACCAATTCTGCTATATTTTCAGCATATACAGTTATGCTGATCCGGTGCATATTAACAAGGGGTGGGCAGCATTGTAAATTACCTTGCGCCGGCTATCCCCGCCATGCTCGCTAAAATTCGTACATGCCACTGCTTCGCAAACAGAAAAACGTAAATACAACCCCGCAGGCACAGACAGTTTCCCTTGAGTACAAGGAGATCCGATGCTCCGGCGTTTAGCTAAAATAACAGGTATTATTTTAATGTTTGTAGCACTTGGCAGCGCCGCCGGGGTGTATCTGCTGCACCAGAATCGCAACAATATTGTCGCGTATGTTACAAAGCAGGTGCGCGCGCACACCGACATTGAGATCCACATCGCAGACACCAGCATCGGTTTTCGCCACGGCATAACCTTTGACATGCTCGATATCCGGGTACACTCCCGCACAGATGCCTTTACCCTTCAGGCTCCGCGCCTGCATATTCGGCTGGAGCTGCTCCCTTTGTTAAAAGGGGAGATCGTGTCCACCAAAGCAGAATTGCGCGAACCTTCGATCTCCTGGCATCTTTCAGCCCCTGACAGACAAACAGAACCGCTCACGTACCAGGACGTGATGCAGCTCCTCTCCTCGGTGCAGCTGAACCAGTTTTTGTCCTCTATTTCAATGTGGCACCACATCGTGTGCGACCAGGCCAGAATTGAGATTCACCTGCCCCAGCAGCCCACCATGGTATTCAGTGAGGCAAACGTAAGTCTGCGGCGAAAAAACAACCATGCGCCCCTGCGTCTGGATGTCACTGCACTGCTGCAGGTCCACCCCCAGGCGCCAGTAGCCCCGCCAACACCCCCGGCAACACTTATCGTGCTGCGCTCAACCATTGAAGCTGCGAATTCAACCTCTGCTGTCACCCTTGCCGAAGTGGAAACCCACACCTCCCTGCGCCTCAATTCGATCCATAGCGCTGCCATCAATAAATATCTGCCCGCAGCCCTTGCTGGTCTGGAAGTGGAGGGAGATATGAACGTTGAAGCAAGCATTGAGGGCAGTCTCACTTCGGGGCTGAAACTGGCAGCAGATATCCGCGCACGTAAAACTGGCGGAGTGGGCGGGAGGCAGTTTCCCCTTAATATAAGTTACACAAAAAACAAAGCGAGGACAGAAGTAGCTCCGGGCCCCATGGAGATACGTGCACTTCTTACCGGCACTTCCGATACCCTGAACATCTCAGACCTTGCTTTCACCTGCGCACTGCTCAAAATTAATGGAGAGATCTCTGTGACCCCGGAGCGCAACCACGCTGAACTCAGGGGCAGCAGCGCCCCCATCTCTCTTGCAAAACTGCAGCCGTGGCTCCCTGAAACTGAAGCGAAGCTGCGCAACCGCCTGCGCACCGGGACGATAACCTGTGTCGATCTGCGCTACTCCGGCCCTATCGCTCCACCTGCCGCGTCCGGGATAAAATCGGGGCGGTGGGATATCGACCTGCCTGACTTGATACCCGGGCCCTCTTTGACACAGAGTTCGCAACCGCTCCACCTCGCCCTGGAACACCGTGGGCGGACCCTCAAAATCCGGAGTTCGCGCCTGCAATGGGACACCCCCACCTTTGCGGCTGATGCGATTCTGGACCTCCAAGGGGAATGGAATACTGAACTGGATCACTTCAAGGTTGCAATAGACCTGAGCAATGCCAGCGCTGAAGCTGCCGGGATACCGATAAAAAAAGCTGCAGAACCCGCACAGTTAGCCTTCAGTATGCAGCGTGACAAGCACGGATGGCACGGATGGAACCTTGCTGATGGCACCTTGCGCACTCCTGAAATTGACGCCACTTTCAGTGGTACAGGCCTGGACGGCTCGGCGCCAACGGGGCACCTCAAGCTGCATGCGTTTGACTTGAACTCACTCAGCAGCCGCATCCGCATCCTGGAATCGATGAAGCTCGGCGGCAGGGTGGACCTTGATTATCACATAGAATACACCCCTGCCGCCAACTGGCGCGGACACGGCGCTCTGACCCTCCACGACTGCTACATAACCCCGACCGATATTCTCGCGCGCATCCACCATATCAATGGTCAAGTCCAGCTGGACAATCTGCGTGTCACTGCACCTGCGCTAAAGCTGAAACTGGGGGAGGATTCTTCCAGCATGGAAGCGGCGGCATCTATTGCCGATCTGCGCAGCCCTGTTGCCGACATTCATGCCTTTGGCGACGAGGTTGTGGCCAATGACCTGATATTCAGCTCAAAAGAAGCGCTGCTGCACAATCTGCGCGGCCACCTGAAGATTCATGCAGCAGGGATCGATTTTATCAGCGCAAGTGTTGACCTGGAGCAAGGCACTCATGCCGATGTCAGCGGAACGCTCCGATTTTCCCCTCCGGAGCTGGACCTTGACATCCACGCGCCCTACGCTGACATCGACGAGGTGATTGCCCTGTGGAGTTCAGAAGAAGATGATACAGCGCAACAACCCGATACGGCCCCCACCAGCGGGATTGCGCCGACGCTGCCCTTTGATGAAACCATGTTTATCCAGGCCAGCGTTGACACGGGGCTGTTTTCAGGGTTTGGCTTTCAACAAGCCACCGGGACAATCAATCTCCAGGAGGGGCAGCTGCGGATTGAACCCCTAACGTTTCGCGCCGATGCCGGCACCGGCTCTGGTCAGGTTTTGCTGCATACCAATGCTGGCTATATAAAAATCAGGGGGAACTTGAACAACATAGATGCTGACAAGGTTTACTCACAGATTTTTAAAGATTTAGGCTTGATTACCGGAAGCCTGACTGGAGCATTTTTACTGCACGGCCCCCTTGGATCTCAATTTATCCCCAACGCAGATGGAATGTTCAAGATGGAAATCAGTAATGGGGTGTTACGCAAATTCAAATTTCTCTCCAAGGCATTTTCTCTGCTCAACGTGGCGCAGTTATTTAAAATGCGCCTGCCGGATATGGCGGTGGAGGGGATGCCGTTCAACCATCTCAGCGCCGATTTGAGCATGGAACATGGCGTCCTCTTTTCCGACAACCTCTTAATCCGCAGCGAAGCCATGAACCTGGCTCTGAGCGGCAATTTCTCCCTGGTGCAGATGCGCTTTGATGTAGAGATGGGGGTCAATCCACTGGGAACGGTGGATAGTATATTTTCCAAAATACCTGTTGCCGGCTGGTTACTGACTGGAGACAAGAACACGCTTATTACGGTGGAGTTTGACATCAGTGGCCCGGTGCAGGACCCCATAGTCAGTATGAAGCCCCTTTCGAGTGTATCAAATCAGATATTAGGTATCCTGAAGCGCACGATAACTCTGCCGGGCACAACGTTAACTTCCCCGGGCAAGGTTATTTTGCGCCAAAGGGATAAACCCGACCCTGCCCTGGAAGAGCTGACGGAATAGCTTCTCCCTCTCAATAGGATCAAGCAGGATAACCGCTTCTGGTTTATCCGTGCCGTACAGGGCGGGTGCCGACATAGACGCTGGCGATCCCAAAGGTGAGATCATGCCAGCGCACCGCAGTAAAACCGGCCGCTTCCATCATGGCCCCGAACTCCTCCCGGGGAGGGAATGCTGCCACCGAATCAGGCAGATACCTGTAGGCGGAGCGGGTCGATAAAAGTCCGGCGATAAAGGGGAGAACGCGGTTGAAATACACGTCATACACCGCCCCGAACACGCGACTGCGGGGCTGAGAGAACTCAAGGATCACAGCGCGCCCTCCAGGCTTCAGCACCCGACACATCTCGCGCAGTCCGGCCTCACGCTCAACCACGTTTCTGATCCCGAAGGCGATGGTGACCCCATCAAAAACCGCGTCAGGGTGTGGGATCGCTTCGCACGGCGCATTGACCAGATGTATTCTGTGCGCATATGGTGAGGCGGCAATCTTTTTGTGCCCCTGAATCAACATTCCCTGAGTCAGATCTTCCCCAACAATCTGCACCGAATCGGGAGTGCGCGCCGCAATTTCCAGCGCTACATCTCCAGTCCCGGTCGCCATATCCAACACCTTGCCACCCGGCGGGATATCCAACTGGCCCACGGCAAAACGCCGCCAGCGTCGATCTATACCGAAGGAAAGCACCCGGTTAAGCAAATCATAGCGCGGCGCTATCTCATCAAACATGGCACGAATGCCATGCCCTTTTTCCGACAAATTAAACATCGACCGTCACCTCTTAAACCTGAGCAGGTATCAATAGTTTCCATGCCCGGCGGAACATATCTCGAACTAACCAGGCGCCTTGCGCACGCCCTACCTACCACATAAACCCGATGCGGTGCCAGCAATATCTATCCATTTTTTCTTCCAGATTAAACCGCTTCGTTCTGCTTAAAACAGGGATTTTTTGTGGCGCAGATCTATGCATCAATAGGTTTTTTGTGCCGGTGCAGGGTGGATTAGTCTTAAATTACATGTTAGTACTCTATATAATTCACGGTCAATGCGACCCCAGCGGTCATTTCTCTACTGAAGAACGCCTTTCAAGATTCACTGCAACATCCAGCGCCGCAAAAGGAGACTTCATGCCTGGTAAAAAAACTTGGCACGCTTCCATTACTCTGCCGGTATTTATCCCCGCCGTGGTGGTGATCTTCCTGCTTGTAACCGGAACCATCAGCAATCCAGAACTGGCCGGGGCTGCCTTTGCTGCAGCGCTGAATTTCATTACCCGCACCTTCGGCTGGTTTTATATGCTGGCAGTTGCCATATTCCTGGTATTCATCGTTCTGATCGCCCTGTCAAGTTGGGGAAAGATCAAGCTCGGGCCTGACCATGCCGAACCCCAATACAGTTTTCCGGTGTGGTTTGCCATGCTGTTCTCCGCCGGATACGGCATCGCCCTGCTGTTTTTTGGTGTCGCTGAGCCTGTGCTCCATTATGCGGAGCCCCCGGCTGGAGCTGCCGCCACGGTAGGTTCAGCGCAACAGGCCATGCAGATTGCCTTCTTTCACTGGGGTCTGCACATCTGGGCAATCTATGGCCTGGTTGGGCTGGTGTTGGCTTATTTCTCTTTTCGCCACGGGCTGCCCCTCTCCATGCGGTCTACCCTGTATCCCCTCATCGGAGACAAGATTTACGGGCCGATCGGGCACGCTGTGGATGTGTTTGCTATTCTGGGCACCCTGTTCGGGGTCGCAACATCTCTGGGGCTCTCGGTGGCCCAGATAAATGCCGGCATAAACTATCTATGGCCGCAGATTCCGGTATCCATTACGGTGCAGGTTATAGCTATAATTCTGATCACCACTGCCGCGCTGGCATCGGTGCTGGCCGGCATGGACAAAGGGATCAAGCGCCTGTCGATTCTCAACATGGTGCTGGCCATTACAGTTATGACCTTTGTGTTTATCGTCGGCCCCACGCTATTTATTCTGGAAACATTTTTGCAGAACACCGGCAGCTATCTCAACAATATCATTGAACGCACCTTCAACCTGCAGGCCTACGTACGCAATGACTGGATCGGCAACTGGACCCTGTTTATCTTCGGCTGGACCATTGCATGGTCTCCGTTTGTCGGCCTGTTTATCGCAAAAATCAGTCGGGGGCGTACCATTCGCCAGTTTGTTTTCGGGGTTATGCTCGTACCCTCGCTGTTTACGTTTCTATGGTTTTCTGTCTTCGGCGATACCGCTTTGCATATGATTATGGAGCAGGGCTACACCGAGCTTATCACCCAGGTACAGAGCAATCAGGCCATAGCGTTGTTCAAACTATATGAACGGCTGCCCTGGTCAGCACTAATTTCGTTTATCTCGGTATTTTTGATCATCACTTTTTTCGTCACCTCATCTGACTCTGGCTCCCTGGTTATCGATTCTCTTTCCGCCGGCGGCAAAGGGGAAGAATCTCCGGTATGGCACCGCTCGTTCTGGGCGATTACCGAAGGGGTTGTAGCTGCGGTTCTGCTGGTGGCTGGCGGCTTGAAGGCGCTGCAAGCCATGGCGATAGCAACGGCGCTGCCGTTTACCATAATCATCCTCATAGCTGCGCTGGGGATGTGGCGCGCCCTTACTATTGAAGGTCATACTGAAGCCAGTCTGCAGAATTACATGCAGCGCGAACACCATGGCGCGGATAAACACAAAGGGGGATGGAAGGCACGCCTGGCAGAGATGGTACATTTCCAGAGTCAGGAAGATATCATGACGTTTATTCGCGGCACCGTAATCCAAAGCATGAACCGCGTACGCGACGAACTGCGCGCGCAGGGCTGGGAAGCTACAGTTACCCTTGAGGAAGAAAACGGGCGCGCTTATCTCGAAGTTGTGCGGGGGAGCCAGCTCGACTTTATCTATGACATCCGCATGCGTGAATATCTCATACCGGACTTTGCCTACCCGGAGATCCCCGGCGCTGAAAACCAGATGCGCCATTATTACCGCGCCGAAGTGTTTTTACGCCGAGGCGGGCAGTCGTACGATATTTACGGATTCGAGGGTGATCAGATTATTGACGATATCCTCGGCCAATTTGAGAAATATCTGCATTTTCTCCATGTTTCTCCTGGGGTGCTGCCGTGGGATATGGATGAACATGATGAAATGTTGCAAAATCCGCCGGAAGACTCCCCGGAAGACTCCGTTTAAACCTGCGGGCTCTCCTCTGCTGAATGGAGTGCCACGCCGACAAGCGTTCACTCTTTGGCAAAAATAACGACCCCACGCTCCACAAATTCGACCGGGGCGCTCCATTTTCGCGCCAACCATTCAAACGTGCGCCTGGAGTAGAAACGCACATGGGTAGGGTCATCCTTGTATCTCCAGGTGGCAAAATCTCCAGCATCTGGCACCATGGAGGTCATGATCCCCAACAAGCCACCGGGGACAAGGCTGCCCCAGAGCCTATCCAGCGGCTCCGCCGGGGCGTAGATATGTTCAATAACTTCGCTGCAAGTGATAAAATCGTAGGTCTGGAGCAAAACCCGCCGCTCTGGCGCGTAGTACGGGTCATAGATGTTCATCTGATGCCCACGCGCTTCAAACAGCGCGGCCAGGACCGGCTGCGGTCCACTACCAAAATCAAGTCCGCGCGCGCGCGGAGGAAGGCGCGTGCACATGGGCTCACAGAGCTGCGCCAGAAAGCGGCAATACCCCGGGTCAGCGCGCGAATTCTGATGTTGCGCGTAAATATGCTTTTCCTCCTCCGGAGCGAGGAGAAACTCCGCGGGGACAAACACCAGCCCGCAGCCGGTGCAACGATAATAAACGCGCAGCACCTTGTTAAGGGGTTGACGCGCCCTGCGTCTGCGTTTCCCCGCAGGATCCCGATAAAATACCTGGGTATCGGTACCGCCGCACAGGGGGCAGACCTGCTCCAGAAGGGGGGCTGCTCCCACGTTCAGCTCCATACCATTTTCCATAGCTGTTCCAATGTGGCCCTTAAAGATTCCAAAAGGGATCCATTTAAGCGCTTCTTGCACACGCATTTTTTTTGTTCCAGCGCAGCAAAAAATACAGCCCGAACGCTGCTATGCTGCAGAACCGAACGGGCTGTATTGGGAATGAGAGCGATAGATGAGAGTTCCATGGCTCCTCTATGGCTCTGGCTGCAACTAAGTAACCGCCTACTGCTCCCGCTCTTCCAGCAGAACAGCGTGCGCTGCGGCCAGACGCGCAATGGGGACGCGGTACGGAGAGCAGGATACATAGTCAAGGCCGATTTTGTGGCAGAAGATCACGCTGGAGGGTTCGCCGCCATGCTCACCGCAAATACCCAGTTTGATGTCCGGGCGGGTTTGACGCCCTTTGATGCACCCCATCTCCACCAGTTGGCCAACCCCGGTTTGATCCAAGGCGACAAACGGGTCTTCGGGGAAGATCTCCCGCTCGACATAGTAAGGGAGGAACGTACCCGCATCATCGCGGGACAGACCATAGGTGGTCTGGGTCAGGTCATTGGTGCCAAAGGAGAAAAACTGGGCGTGGCGCGCAATCCGCTCGGCAGTAAGGACTGCACGCGGTAACTCGATCATGGTGCCGATCAGGTATTCAATTTTGGTATTGTACTGCGCAATAACCGCATTAGCAACGCGCTCGGCATCCTGGCGCAGAATTTCGAGCTCTTTCTCCTCCACTATAAGCGGGATCATGATCTCCGGTACGATGGTGTACCCTTCGTTGACCACAAGCTCACATGCTGCTTCCATAATGGCACGCACCTGCATTTCGTACACTTCGGGGAAGGTTATCCCTAAACGGCAGCCACGATGACCGAGCATGGGGTTAACCTCGTGCAACGAGTCTTGTTTAGCCTTGAGCTTTTCCAGCGTAGTACCGGTGGCGCGGGCAATGGCCTCAAGTTCTTTATCTTCGTGGGGAAGAAACTCGTGCAAAGGGGGATCCAGCAGGCGAATAGTGACCGGCAACCCTTTCATCTCACGGAACAGCCCGAGAAAATCTTCCTTCTGCATGGGCATGATCTTTGCCAGGGCTTTCTTGCGCCCCTCTACGTCTGCGGCAAGAATCATCTCACGCACCGCCATAATCCGGTCAGCTTCAAAAAACATGTGCTCGGTCCGGCACAATCCGATCCCTTCAGCTCCAAAACCCCTGGCGGTGGCAGCATCCCCCGGAGTGTCCGCGTTGGCACGCACCTTCATGCGCCGGAATTTGTCCACCCATCCCATGATGGAGGAAAAATCACCGGTCATCTCAGGTTTAACCATGGGGACATTGCCCTCCATAACTTCGCCACTGGTGCCATCAAGGGTGATGATATCCCCTTTCTTGAACACCTTGCCGTTGACGTCGGTAAACTGCTGCGCGGCGTAGTCTATCTTGATGCCGCTACAACCGGAGACGCAACACTTTCCCATACCGCGCGCAACCACCGCCGCGTGGGAGGTCATGCCACCGCGGGCGGTCAGAATTCCCTGCGCCGCATGCATCCCGTGAATATCCTCAGGGCTGGTTTCAATCCGCACCAGAATTACATTGCGGCCCAGCTTCTTCTCTGCCTCCGCTTCGTCGGCGGAGAAGATTATCTCCCCGCTGGCGGCGCCGGGTGAGGCGGGCAGACCCTTGGCAATAACCGTTTTATCCGCTTTTGGGTCAAGGGATGGATGCAGAAGTTGATCAAGCTGTTCCGGCGCGATGCGCAGCACCGCCTCTTTTTCGTTGATCAGCCCTTCGTTTACCATATCGGCAGCTATTTTAACCGCCGCCGCGGCTGTACGCTTCCCGTTCCGGGTCTGGAGCATGAACAGCCGCCCCTTTTCGATAGTGAACTCTATGTCCTGCATGTCGCGGTAGTGCTTCTCCAGCTTGTGCTGAATCTCCACCAATTGGGCATAGCTCTCAGGCATCACTTCTTCCATGGAAGGAAGCGCGCCATCACTGCCGACCTTGTTGATAGATTGGGGAGTACGGATCCCCGCAACCACGTCTTCGCCCTGTGCATTGACGAGGAACTCACCGTAGAAGTACTTTTCTCCCGTAGCCGGATTCCGGGTGAACGCCACGCCGGTGGCGCAATCGTCCCCCATATTGCCATACACCATGGACTGAATATTTACGGCAGTACCCCACTCAGCCGGGATATTGTTCAAGCGCCGGTAGGTTTTGGCGCGCGGATTCATCCAGGAACCGAAAACCGCCCCGATGGCGCCCCACAGCTGCTCCATGGGGTCGTCAGGGAACGATTCACCCAGCTCTTCGCTATATATGTTTTTGAATTTCCCCACCAGCTCTTGCAGGTCGGCCGCAGTCAAGTCGGTGTCGAGCTCTACGCCGCGCTCCTCTTTTATCTGTTCCAGCAGATCCTCCATGAGCTCACCATCAAGCCCCTTGACCACGCTGGAGTACATCTGGATAAAGCGGCGGTACGAATCGTAGGCAAAGCGCTCATCCCCGCTCTGGCTGATAATACCCTGCACGGTTTTATCGTTGAGGCCAAGATTGAGCACGGTATCCATCATTCCCGGCATGGATGCACGTGCCCCGGAACGGACGGAAACCAACAGAGGATTTGCGCTGTCGCCGAACTTCTTGTCCATCAGTTGTTCCACCCGGTGCAGATTCTGCTCCACCTCTTCGCGCAGGCCGGCGGGGTATTCACGCTCATTTTTGTAGAACTCGGTGCATACTTCTGTGGTAAGGGTAAACCCGGCGGGTACAGGCAACCCGATTGAAGTCATCTCTGCCAGGTTTGCCCCTTTGCCACCCAGCAGGTTCTTCATTTTCGCAGTGCCTTCAGCTTCGCCAGCGCCAAAGAAGTACACATATTTGACTGCCATCGTACATCCTCCTCAATCGAATAAATTAATACTTCGGATAATTGCCCAGGCGCCTGTTCTACGCCGCCAGACGGGAAAAGTCTGCCAGACCGCTAAACAGACTGGAAACATCGGTAAGCAACGCCAGGCGATTGGTCTTCACCTGTTCGTTCTCAGCCATAACCATAACATCATTGAAGAAAGAATCCACTGCCGGACGCAGGGTTGCGATGGCATGCAGAGCCTCAAGATACTTACTTTCACGCATGGCGGCCTCAACCTGCGTGCGCACCCTGCTCAGCGCTGCATACAGGTCATTTTCGCACGCTGCTTCAAACAATTCAGGATTCACCTTGGCCTCAACCCCACCGCTGATAATGTTGCCGGCGCGTTTAAAGGTGGCCGCCAAGGGTTCAAAGTCAGCCTGACTTTTCAGCGTATTCAGCGCCTCCACGCGCTGACGCGCATTTATAACTTGATCAAATCCTGCCCCTAATACCGCATCAACCACATCGGCTGCTATTCCACGTCCGGTCAGCATATTGACAAAGCGCAGGCGGATAAACTCCACTACATCGCTCTCAACTTCCTCTGCGGGGCGGGTAAGCCTGGCCTCAAGCTGGGCTACCGCCCGGTGCACTAAGGCAGGGATGGAGAGGGTAAATCCACGCGCCAGAATAATATTCAAGATCCCAATCGCACTGCGCCGCAGCGCGTAAGGGTCCGCGGTGCCGGTGGGAATAAGCCCTACCCCGAAACAGCCACAGATGGTGTCAACTTTGTCTGCAATAGAGACAAACGCCCCGACATTGTCGCTGGGCAGCACGCCGCCAGCTTGAATGGGCAGATAATGCTCATAAATGGCGCGGGCTACGCGTTCATTTTCCCCTTCGATGAGGGCATACTCGCGCCCCATCACCCCCTGAAGTTCGGGGAATTCATTCACCATGCCGGTTTCCAGGTCACACTTGGCCAGAGTTGCGGCACGTTCAGTGAGTTCAAGGATGGCGGGATCAAGGGTCTGTGCCAGGTACCGTGCCAGAGCGGTAAAGCGTTCAACCTTTGCGTAACTGGTGCCAAGCTGCTGCTGGTAAACCACCTGCTTGAGGGCCTCAAGGCGACTTTCGAGGGTGTGCTTCTGATCTTCCTGCCAGAAGAACATGCCATCCGCCAGACGCGCGCGCAGAACCCGTTCGTTGCCATTAATTACCACAGCAGGATCGGTGGCTTTGATGTTGGAGATGGTAATAAAACGGGGCAGCAACTTCCCAGCAGCATCGCTGAGGGTAAAATAGCGCTGGTGCTCTTTCATACTGGTAATAAGCAGCTCTGCGGGCAATTGGAGAAACTCCACATCAAAGTGCCCACACAGCGGCACCGGAAACTCAACCAGATTGACCACTTCGTCGAGCAGCTCTGCATCCGGGTTGAGGATTCCCCCTACCTCGGCAGCGATCTGCTCGATGCCGTCTGTTATGATTTTTTTACGCTCTTGCGGATCAACAATGACATGATGGGCGCGGCACTTGCTCTGGTAATCGGCAAATGAGCTGACCCGGAAGGGTTCCGGCGCCATAAAGCGATGCCCCCTGGATTGATCTGCCGCAGTCAGATTTCCATAGCCAAATGGCACCACTTCGCCGCCGTAAAGGGCAACCAGCCAGTGAACCGGGCGCGCAAAGCGGACATCCAGATCCTTCCAGCGCATCGATTTCTTGAAACTTAAGCTGCTTACTACGCGCTGCATGATCGCAGGGAGGAGCCCTTTTACCTCCTGCCCTTCAACCACTTTGGAGATAAATAGATAGGCACCCTTTTCAGTCTGTTTCTCCCCCAGCTCACTGACATCTACCCCCTGAGAACGCGCAAACCCCAGGGCGGCTTTGGTCGGGTTGCCCTGCGCATCATACGCAACCTTCAGAGCAGGTCCGGTGGCTTCGATGTGCTGCTGCTGCTGCACCGCGGCTACGGCAGCCACACAAATGGCCAGGCGGCGGGGGGTGGCAACCGTGGTTATCTCTCCATGCGGAATACGCGCCTGCTCAAACTCAGCGCAGAACATCTTTTCTAAATCGCGCAGAGCGACGGGGATAAATCCGGCAGGGATCTCTTCGGTGCCTATTTCAAGAAAAAGTTCTTTCGCCATAATTAAACTCCAGATATTTCACCGCAGCACCCCGGATATGGGCTCGGACTTGTACTGCAGGAGATTTTTCACAGGATGTTGCGGGGCGGGCTTTTCTTTGCCCTATTGACTCCCCCCTATTGACTCTTATAACAGAGGAAAGCCGAGCTTCTCCCGTTGAGCCACATAGCCCCGGGCACAACGACGGGATAAATTGCGCACCCGCCCAATGTAATGGGCGCGTTCAGTTACCGAAATAGCGCCGCGCGCATCAAGCAGATTGAACGCGTGGGACGCCTTCATGACAAAATCGTATGCGGGGAACACCAACTCTTTTTCGGCGAGCTTGATACTCTCCTGTTCATACATGTCGAACAGCTTGAACAACATATCTATATCGGCTTCTTCAAAATTATACGTAGAAAATTCCACCTCAGTCTGATGATGGATATCCCCGTATTTAATTCCGTTAACCCATTCGAGGTCGTAAACATTATCCACCCCCTGCAGGTACATGGCGATGCGCTCACATCCGTAGGTGATCTCGCCGGGGATCGGCTTCAGGTCGATCCCACCCACCTGCTGAAAATAGGTGAACTGGGTGATCTCCATGCCGTCAAGCCACACCTCCCAGCCCAGCCCCCAGGCTCCCAGAGTAGGGGATTCCCAGTCATCTTCGACAAAGCGGATATCGTGCGCAGCGGGATCAATCCCAAAACTTCTGAGCGAATCGAGGTAGAGGTCCTGAATGTCGAGAGGGGCAGGTTTTAAAATAACCTGAAACTGATAGTAGTGCTGCAGGCGGTTGGGGTTTTCCCCGTAACGCCCGTCGGTGGGGCGGCGCGATGGTTCCACATAGGCTACATTCCAGGGTTCTGGTCCCAGAGAACGTAGAAAGGTCGCGGGATTGAAGGTTCCAGCACCCTTTTCTATATCGTACGGTTGCTGGATAACGCAGCCCTTCTGGGCCCAGTAATTCTGCAAGGACAGAATTAAATCCTGAAACGTCACTGCTAAACCTCCGTATCGGCAAAAAAACTCAATGCGCACAGTGCAGACCCCATCCACTCCTACGAATAGAATTACACTCGGCTTAAAAGCCTAAATCAATAGACCTTTTGCCTGAACCTGTCAAGACAAAACCCAGATTATGCGGCGGCTTACCGCAAGGTTTCCCGCGCTCTAATGAGACGTGCCCAGAGCAAAAACCTACCTCGGAAATCTGCTTGAGTGTACTTGGAAGGGGGTGGCAAGGAAAAGGGAACTAAAGGAGGATCAGGGGAGGATCAGGGGAGGATCAGGAAAAGGGACGAAAAAGATCAATGAACGGCGCGCTGCGGGGCGGACGCTGAAGGGTAGCATTGAGCACAGCATCAAGTACTGCGCGCCCCTGCTGCAGAGTAAGTGGGCTCAGGCGCACTCTACTTATCCCGGACATCTCCAGGCGGGTAAGGCGCGCCAGACTTCCAAGGGACAGATGCGAAACCTGCAGCAAGCTCTGGGTGCCGCCACAACCGGGACACAGGGCGCCCCCCTGCTGCGGGTCAAAAAACATCCCGGCTTCCGCCGGCGCGCACCAGCAACGGGCACAATGGCTCAAGTGCGGCAGCAGGCCGGCAGCGCTGAGCAGGCGCAGTTCATACAGCAGCCGGATCTGCTCTAACCCCACCCCCTCTGCCAGTGTATCAAAACAGGAACGCAGCAGCGCATACACCTCTGGGATAACCTGCTCTTCGGGAAACAGGGCGACCACCAGCTCACTGGCGTATGCCGCCAGCGCCCAGGCTTCCAGGTTCGGCATAACGCGCTCCGCCGGCTCCAACAGTTCAGCTTCGCGCAGCAGGCGCAGTGAGCCATAACGCCCTTCCTGCCACAGGATATTTATGCGGCTGAACAGCTGCAAAGCGGGACCAAAGCGGCGGCGGCTGTTTCTGGCTCCATGGGCAAAACCGCTGCACAGACCATAGGCGGGGGTGAGGATGGTAACAATCCGGTCTGACTCGCCATAGTTCACATAGCGCACCACCAATGCTTCGGATATTGTAGAACTCTGTAGCGCCATAAGCGTAGAATCCGCCGCAACTGATTCAGCCCGAGATCGGGCGCAGATGTTGAAGGAAGAGGGTCGCAGTGCTGAAATAGATCAGGATTCCGGTAATATCATTGGCGGTCTGGACAAAAGGGCTCGAAGCAATGGCGGGGTCGATATTGATGCGCTTGAAAAATGCAGGCGCCATAACCCCCATGGTAGCCGCTACCGTCATGGATATCATCATAGCCAGACATACCACCAGCCCTAGATAGATATTGCCGTGCCATATCCAGCCAATCGTTCCCACCACACCACCACAGACCACGCCCATAATCATACCGACGCGCAGCTCCTTGAAAAACACCTGCGGCAGAGTCGAGAAATCAATGCGCCCAGTTGTGAAGCCGCGCACCACAATAGTAGCTGACTGCCCGCCGATATTCCCCCCCATGCCGGTTATGACGGGGACAAACGAGATCAGGGCGATCACTTCCTGCAGGGTCGCCTGAAACCACCACAGCAGATAACCGGTCACAACGCCGCCGAGCAGGTTCACCAGCAGCCAGGGCAAGCGCAACCCGGCGACCTTAAAGGCTCTGAATCCATACAGCAGTTCATCTTCGCTGGCACCGACCATCTTGTAGATATCCTCGGTGGCCTCCTCCCGCAAAACGTCGATAACGTCGTCTACGGTTACAATCCCCAGCAGTTTATTTTGTTCGTCCACTACCGGAATCGCGAGGATATCGTACTTGGCGACCCAGCGCGCCACATCTTCCTGATCCGCATCCGCGTGGACACTTATAACATCGCCGTCAATAATCTCCCGTAGTACCTTATTGGGGGATACCGTCAGGAGCTGGCGCAGAGACAGCACCCCGACCAAGTGGCGGTATTCATCTATCACATAGATATAGAAGACCATCTCTGCATCCTTGGCTTCCTGCAGGGCTTCGATGGCCTGTTTTACGGTAAGCTCTTCATTGAGACTGAAATAGTTGGTGGACATGATTCCACCGGCGCTGTCTTCCCGATACTGCATGAGCTGCTCAATCTCTTCTGAGCGTTCATCCTGCATGAGACTGAGGAGCTTGTCTGCCATCTCTTCGGGCATATTGCGAATTATATCAACGGAATCATCGTGCGACATCGCCTGCAGAACTTCTACCGCCTTCTCCGTAGCGAGCTCGTCCAGAAGTTCTGCGCTGATGCTGTGTTCTATTTCTGCCAGAACCTCGGCCGCATCATTCGCGTCTTTGATAAGGCTGAAAAGCTTTTGCTGATCGACAAAATCCAGGTAGCGGAATAAGTGGGCTATATCGGCGGGATGAGTTTTCTGCAACAAATTCGAAAGGTTCGGAAGTGCGTTGCGCCGCAGGAGCCTCTTCACCGTATCGAGCAATACCTGTATTTTTCGATCCATACACTTCCTCCGGAACTTTGTCAGACTGCCCTGGTCAACCTGATTCCTGCACTTATGCGCCAGTATGCGCCCTTATTAAGTATGTGCCGCCACAAAGCGACACAATCACCAGCTACGTACCAGCGTTTGCCCGCCAGCTAGCCAGCCGTTAACCGTACCAGATTTACTAATTCCGCGCAAATCCAATAGATATTTACCCTTGGCGGTTCGTGACGCTATCGACATGTTCCCGGCAGCGGGAAAAGACCTGCATGGTCTCCATTATCTCTTATTAGGACTGTTTCAGGAAAGGTTCTGGGGGGAGGGTTATAGTTGCAGGTTATGACTGCCCCAATTATTGCGTTTCCGTATACAATTGGCTTGACCTGTTTTTTGTTTTCGTTTAGGGTGCGCTAGATATTGTCGCTTTACTTTTTACTCTAGGATCGGAGGAAAAACCATGAAAAAAGTATTAATAGCTCTCGTACTGGTAGCTCTGGTAGCTGCTCCCGCGCTCGCTGAGAAGATCTACACCTACGCAGATGGCAGCAGCATTGGCTCCGTCAGCTTTGACCACACTGCGCACAGCAAGATCGCTGGCGGTTGTGACAACGCTGCCTGCCACGGCGATGCAGGTCCCGGCCCCCTCGAAGTGACCAAGGACCTTGCTCACGGCGCCATGTGCAAAGATTGCCACAAGGCAAATGGTGGCCCCACAGGCTGTAAAGGTTGCCACGTCAAGTAAGTGCCCGTCCGTGACTTCGGTCACACCGACTTTAAAACAGGCAAATCTGTATAAAAAAAGGTTTGCCTGTTTTTTTGTCTGCATAATTTAAAACCACATGGGCCACCTGGGAATGTGCAGAAAATGCAGTCGCACAAGCACCCGCCGCTCCATCTCCCTGCACCTGCCTTTGCGCAACGTTCCACCCTTTTCATTCCGCCAGCACACGGGCTCAAACACAGCAGATTATTACTGCCGGATGAAGGGCATAAACGAGCTCGCCCCGAACCAGACACCAGCTCTGATTCGGGGCGACACTCATCCCACATTCGCACCTACTTTACCTGAATTTTCCTACTGCGGCAGCCCGGTGCTCGCCGCCACAACTACATGGTGCCCGGACTGTTGCAGAGCAGGTTTACTCCTGCACAGGATTCACCTCAAGCAACTCAACCTCAAATATCAGCGCTGCCTCGGGCGGAATTACACCACTGCGCCCCTGCTCCCCGTAGGCCAGCTCTGCCGGGATGGCCAGTTGCCATTTTGCCCCTTCCTGCATCAGCTGCAGTGCCTCAGTCCAGCCGGCAATAACACGATCTACCTGAAACTCCACCGGCTCACCGCGCTCATAGGAGCTGTCAAACTCAGTCCCATCCACCGTCGTACCCCGATAGTGAACCTTGACAAGGTCGCTGCTGTCCGGCTGTGCTCCGCTACCCTCCTGCTCCACCAGGTACATGAGACCGCTGTCGAGCACTACCACCCCCGGCTTGCGCGCAAATTCAGCAAGAAATTCCGCCGAAGCTTTAATTTGCTCATCTTTCAGCGCTTCAAACTTTTCCAGCTGCTTTGCCTGAATCTGCTGCTGGAATGTCATAATGGCCTGACCGATCTCTTCCGCACTAAGGCGTGGCTCTTGTTGCGCCTGGCCATCTCTTACCCCCATCAGCAGCGCATCGAGATTCAAACTGGCGTCATTGCGCGCAAAACTACTGCCGATATCCAGACCAACCGCATAACTGACCTTCTGTTCCTGGCTATCCAGGGCGACATCCTTGGCCGAAAAATTGCCCCTTGCGGCGCCGGTAGTTGATGGTGTTTCCTTGCATCCAACCAGCAAGAGTAATACTATTGCACCCGCAACCCAGAATTTTCTTTGCATAGCTAAAGTGATCCTTTCCTTAACCAAAAAGTTAAATGGAGCTGAATATTGTGCCCCTGAAACTACATTCAATTTTACCTGTTGCCAACCCTAAATGCACCGGACAACTAACCCCCCCAGCCAAAGCGGCTGGTTATGCCACTCAAGACACCTTTTGCAAAAACGCGCCACCTATGTCGCCCAGCTCCAGATTTCCTTCCGCCGTCGCTCTGCTCCTGTTGATCCTGTTTGCCGTAATGGGGCAGACGCCACTGCACGCGGCAGGGCTCAAACTGGTAGCCAGTGTGCCCCCGCAGGAATACCTGCTCAATGAACTTAAAACTCCTGCAAGCACGGTAATCGTGGTGATCCGGCCGGGGCAAAATCCAACCACCTGGGACCCAACCCCACGCCAGATGCAGGAGATCGTCAGTGCTGATATCATGTTTCCCATCGGGGTGCCCTTTGAGGATGTCTGGCTTCCGCGCCTGCGCCTGCGCGCCCCGCAGCTGGTATTTGCCGATACCCTCGCTGGGATAGAGCGCCTGAAATTCAACGAAGAATCAGCACCCTCGGAACATGCCGGAGACAAACACACCCACGGGCACACTCACGGCAGTATAGATCCCCATATCTGGCTTGACCCGCTGCGCTGCATAACTCTCGCCGCAAATATGGCCGCCGCTCTCCAGCAGCTCGACCCCGAGCACAAAGAGTTCTACGCCGAACGCCTGGAGCAACTGACCCTGCGCTTCGAACGCCTCCACCACGATATCCAGGAGATTCTCGCCCCGCTTAAGCACCGGACCTTTATGGTTTTCCATCCCTCCTGGGGATATTTCGCGGCGCGCTACAATCTGCACCAGATTGCCCTCGAAAAAGATGGCAAAGAACCCAGCGGAGCACATCTGGCGCGGCTGATTGAGCAAGCCAGGCACGAACATATCCGGGTGATTTTTGTGCAACGCCAGTTCAGCACCAAAGCGGCACAGGCCATTGCCAACCAAACCGGGGCGCGGATAGAACTCATCGATCCCCTGGCATCCGACCTCCCCGCCACCCTGCGCCACACTGCCGCGCGCTTAGCCCTGAGCATGACACCATGAGTACCCCAACTTTAGAGATAGAAAATCTCAGCTTTTCCTACCCGCAGCTTCAGGTCTTGAGCGATATAAACCTGACCCTGCATGCCGATGAATTTCTCGGCATTGTCGGCCCCAACGGCGGCGGGAAAAGCACCCTGCTGAAATTGATTCTGGGGCTGTTGAAGCCGGACAAGGGTTCCATCCGGGTCTTGGGGCAGACCCCACAGGCGGCGCGGCCGATGTTAGGCTATGTTCCGCAGTTTGCGACCTTCGACAGTAAATTCCCCATCTGCGTGAAGGACACCGTCCTCCAGGGACGCTTCGGCACCCGCAGACATCAACTCTTCTACTCCCGCGCGGATCATCTGAAAACTGCAGAGGCAATGGAGCGCACCGATATCCTCGACCTGCAGGATCGCCCCATGACGGCGCTATCTGGGGGGCAGCGCCAACGCGTTCTGATTGCCAGAGCTCTTGCCTGCGCGCCCAAACTGTTGCTGCTTGATGAACCCACCGCAAATATCGATCCCTATCACGGGGAAAACATTTTCGGCCTGCTCCACCGCCTGCACGACGAGGTCAGCATTGTCCTCATTTCACACGACATCGGCTTTATTACCCGCTGCGTCACCCGGGTAGCGTGCCTGAACCACAGACTGGTATGCCACACAACCTCTCCGGTTGAAAACGATCTGCTCCAGGAAATATACGGCATGCCTCTCTCCAGGGTGGAACACGAAACCAATATTGGCACCGGAGCGAACATATGAGCTTCCTGGAAGCATTGGGCAGCTTCGACTTCCTTGCCAACGCCCTGCTCGGAGGACTGCTTGCCAGCGTAGCCTGCGGTATTGTAGGGGCACTGGTGGTGGTGCGCCGCATCGGCTACATGGCCGGTGGAATCGCACATGCAGTGCTGGGTGGGATGGGGATTGCGTATTATCTCGGGAAAGCCCCCATGGCCGGAGCCCTCATCAGTGCTTTGGTGGCAGCATTTCTGGTCAGCATGGTCAGTCGCAATGCTGAGGAACAGGAAGATACTCTCATCAGCGCCCTCTGGGCGGTCGGGATGGCGACAGGGATCCTGTTCATTGCTAAAACACCGGGATATAACGTCGACCTGATGAGCTACCTGTTTGGCAATGTGTTGATGATTTCGCACCAGGATCTGTGGTTTATCGCCAGCCTGGATCTAGCCATTCTCGCCATCACCATTTTGTTCTACCGCCAGCTGCTGCTGGTGTGCTTCGACCCTGAGTTTGCCGCCATCCGCGGGATTGCCGTGGGAGCAATTCACACCATGCTGTTGTGCATGGTAGCTCTGACGGTGGTCATTCTTATTCAGATTGTCGGCCTTATTCTGGTCATAGCCATGCTGACCCTGCCGGCAGCCAGCGCACGCCTGTTTTCTCCATCCCTGGCTGTGATGATGCTGGGCGCCACCCTGCTGGGCGCCGCTATCACTACCCTTGGCCTGGCGTGTTCCTTCACCTGGGATCTCCCGGCTGGAGCCAGTACCGCTATTTTAAGCGGCGGAGTATATCTTGGTGCCATAAGCGTTAAAAAAGCCTGGGATAGCTGGATCAGACCGCAGTAGGAGCCCCCGGCTCCCAGCACCCGATTATGCTCTTGACGCCTGCAGGCCACCTCACTACACTTACGGCGTCAAACTGCCCGACAAAAAGGGAGCCTGGCTTCCAATTTGCGGGCATAATTGCGAATTTCTCTCAACAAAAAGCGTTGCCCCATGTGTCCTCTATCTCAATGCAAATGTGGTGAAGTAGTCTATATCCGCGGATTTTCCGGCTGTCCACATACGCGCAAACACCTGCAGGATATGGGACTCATCCCAGGCGAAGAGATCCGCATCATCTCGTGCGGCCGTGGCCCTATGGTTATCTCCGTCAAGGGAAGTAATCTAGCCCTTGGGCGGGGCATGGCCAACAACATTATGGTGGCTTGCAAGCGCTGCTGCCCTTTGGCCTCCAGACCCTGAAACCCGCGTATAGCCGCAGGTAATATATGCACATACAGTCTGCCCATGCTGTGTTTATAATGAATAAAAAACACCCAATGCATAAAAACTGATATTTTTCACCCTGTATCCCCGGTAAACTTTGTTAGAATAACCGTTCTTGCGTAAATAAGTTCCCCAATGGAGTTGGAATGTTTGCCTACCTGCACCGGATTCTCCCCTGCTACTACGCCCTTCTAAGCATTCTGCTCGGACTTACCCTGGCGTGGACATTCAGCAGTGTTATGGCGCTGTATCTGGACTCGAGCCCTGCGGTCACCCAGACCTTGGCGCCGCAGCAACGTACTCCGCTCAGACCTGCCCTCCCTGCGGACAACAAAATAATCTTGCAGCGTAACATATTCAATTCAGCTCAAGTTCACCCGGATACCGGTGCAGCAAAATCCGCGCCGGGCACCAATGACGCTGAAGGCAATTCCATCACAACAACGGGGCAAAACAACCTTCTTAGCGACACCGAACTCGCCGGACGCCCGCTCAAAAAGGTGGCCGACATGAAGCTCATTGGCACTATTGCTTCCGAGGGGGAAGACATTGCCACCATTGCCGTCGTCGACGTCAATGGAAACATTGACATCTACCGCCCCGGTGACCTTATCGCCACCAGCTCGAAGGTTGTAAAGGTTGAACGCCTACGGGTCTACCTGGAAAATGCAGATGGATCGATCTCAATCCTTGAGCTTGAATCTGACTTCGCCTCCGGCAACGCCCCTGCCACCTCCTCCAGAGCTGCGAGAAGCTCTGCTGCGCAAGGGGAAGGGGTGCGGCAGATAAATGACACCAGCTGGCATATCAGCACGGAGCGCGCCGCCCAGATTCGCGGCGACATCGCCAATATCGCGCGTCAGGCCAGGGTAGAACCAGTCGTGCAGCAAGGGCAAACCCAGGGATTTGTTGTAAAATATATTCAGCCCGGGACCCTGCTCGCCCAGATGGGAATAAGACGTGGTGACGTAATAAAACGTGTTAACGACACAGCCCTGGACAGCCCGGAAAAGGGGCTGCAGGTATTCCAGCAGTTGCGCGAGGCAAAAACAATGAGCCTGAGCATTGAGCGTAACGCTACTCCAATGACTTTTTCGTACGAAATAAGATAGATACAAAGGAGACGTATGGTGTTGACCCGACTTACCTGCCGCCTGGTGGTGGCCACATTTATGACCCTGGCCCTGCTCGTACCCGGCAACTGGCTTCCGTGCCGCGACGCTCTGGCTGCTGCGCCTGAAGCCATCACCCTTGACTTCAAGGATATCGAGCTCTCGGATTTCATCCAGACCATCAGCGAACTCACCGGAAAAAACTTTGTCTACGATCAGAATGTGCGCGGCAAAGCTACCATTATCTCCTCCCAGCCTATGACCAAAGAGGAGGCGTACCAGCTATTTCTGACCGTCATGAATATCAAGGGTTACACCGTGGTGCCTTCGGGCAGAACCAACAAGATTATCGAAATCAAGGATGCGCGGGTCAACAGTCTGCCAACAACCATGCACGCCAGCAGCAGTGACCAGTTTGTCACCCGGATGCTGACCCTGGAGTATATTGATGCCGCAGATGTAGCGAGCGCCATTATCAGCCCCCTGATGGCGCAGACCGGCAACATCGTGGTGTATGAGCCCTCAAACAAACTCATCATTACCGATAATGCCGCCAACATTCAGCGCTTTGCCACTATTCTGCGCGAACTGGATCAACCGGGGGAACCCCGTGAGATGCAGGTCATAACGCTGGAATATGCCGACGCGGTTGAAACCGCAAAGATCTGCAATGACCTGCTCGAAAGCGCTGACAATACCGCCGCCCGCACCAGGCGTGACCGCAAGGTTACAACCAGCCCTACTACGAAACAGAGTAAAATAATCGCCTATGAACGCGCCAATAAACTTATCGCCGCCGTCTCCGGCACAGAGCTGGCCCTTATCACCAGTCTGATAAGAGAGCTGGACCAGGAACCCACGCAGGAGAACTCCCGCATTAACCTGTATCGGCTTAAAAATGCGGATGCCGTCAGCTTAAGCGAGAGCCTGAACATCATGCTCAGCGGCGAAAAACCTGGCGCGGATAAAACCAGCCCCGGCGTGGCCAAAACTGCTTTTTCCGCCGCCATCTCCATTTCGCCGGATAAACCCACCAACTCGCTGATTATTAACGCCACCCCGGAGGATTACCGCGCCATTGAGAATATCATCCACGAACTGGATATCCAGCGGCGCCAGGTGTATGTGGAGGCCCTGATTCTTGAACTCTCCATGCAGGCCACGGAGGATCTGGGCATCGGACTGCAGGGTGGTTTCGAAGCAGGGAGTGATGGCGTTATCGGGGGGAGCATCAATATGGATGGCACTGTCGATGCCAGCCTCCTGAACACCTCGGTGCAGGGGATACTGGCCGGCGGGTTCGGGAAATTGATAAGCTATACAGATACAAGCGGTAACACCGTCAGCATCCCCGCCTTTTCTGCCCTGTTGAGGTTGTCTAAGGTAGACAGCGATGTCAACATTCTCTCCGCGCCACGGCTGCTCACCTCCGATAACGAGGAAGCTGAAATCATAGTGGGGAGCAACGTCCCCATTATCACTTCAACCCTCACCGATACGGGCAGTACTGGTCTGGCCCAGAGTTCCACGGTAGAGCGAAAGGATGTCGCCCTGATCCTGCGCATAACCCCGCAGATAATCGACGGGGATCAGCTGCGCATGAAGATCTACCAGGAGACCACCGCTATCGACAACACCAACACCGTTGGCGATGTCGACGAGGTGGGGCCGACGTTCACGACCCGCAAGTTGACAAGTACGGTGCTGGCGCGCAATGGGCAGAATATTGTTCTGGGTGGTCTTATCTCAACCGACAAGCAGCGCATCATAACCAAGGTCCCTCTCCTGGGGGATATTCCGCTGCTCGGATATCTGTTCAGAACCTCTTATGTTGAAGACAAGAAGACCAACCTGCTTATTTTTATAACCCCCACCATCATCGAATCTGCGCAGGTATTGGATGATATCACCAAAGATGAACAATTTGAGTTTGATAAGTTGCGTGTTGAGTTGGGGCATGGGGCTGACGTCACGGAGCGGAAGTAGGCATGGAAAACACACAACTGCTGGGACAGATCCTCCTGCGTGAGGGGAGTATCAGCCAGGAAGATCTCGACACGGCCCTGCATAAGCAGACAGATGAGCACCAACCCCTCGGGCAGATTCTCCTGCGTCAGCGCAGCCTGAGTGCAGCACAGCTGTGCACCGCGCTGGCGCTCCAGTCTGGTATCCCCTGTGCTGATACATTGCCCGAAGTGGTGACTGAAGGGGCGCTGCTGGAGTTGCTCCCACTTACCTACGCCAGAGAACACGCCATCATGCCGCTACGCTGGGATGACGCTGCCTTGCAGGTGGTGATTGATGACCCTTTCAGTCTTACAGCGGTAAATGACTTGGAAGCGCTGGTGGATGCACCCCTGAAGCTGTACCTGGCCCCGCGCGATAGCGTAATTGGGCTGATCAACCGCAGTTACGAAATCCATGCCGGCGGCGCTTCGGAGATGGTGGCGGATATGGACGCCGAGCAGGCGGGTGCCGCCCCGAGCCTGGAACCGGATGATCTGCTGGACAGCAGCGACGAAGCCCCGGTGATCCGCTTTGTCAACAGCCTGATCACGCAGGCATATAAAGAGCGCGCCAGCGATATTCACATCGAGCCGTTCGAAAATGAACTGGTGGTACGCTATCGCATCGATGGCATTCTGTACGAAATTCTACGTCCCCCCGTAGGCGCCACTGCCAGTATCAGCTCGCGGATTAAAATCATGGCCGGCCTCGATATTGCGGAAAAGCGGCTGCCACAGGACGGGCGCTTTCGGGTCCGCATCGCCGCCAAGGATGTTGACGTGCGCGTCTCTTCGCTCCCCACTGCCTTTGGGGAGCGGCTGGTGCTGCGCCTGCTGGATAAAAGCAGCAATGTCCTGGCCCTCGAAGATATCGGCATGAAGGATAAACTCCTGCTCCAGATGGAGAAGATGATCTCTGCCACCCACGGGGTATTTCTGGTAACCGGCCCCACCGGCAGCGGAAAAACCACCACCCTGTATGCGGCGCTGAGCCGCCTTGACCGCAAACAAAAAAACATCATTACGATAGAAGATCCAATCGAATACCAGCTCAGCGGTGTGGGGCAAATTCAGGTTAACCCCAAGATAAACCTCACCTTTGCCAACGGCTTACGCTCTATTCTGCGCCAGGATCCCGATGTAATCATGATTGGAGAAATCCGCGATCGGGAAACCGCAGAAATCGCGATTCAATCTGCCCTGACTGGCCATATGGTGTTTTCCACCCTCCATACCAATGATGCTGCCGGTGGCCTGACGCGGCTGGTCGAGATGGGGATCGAACCCTTTCTGGCCGCTTCCTCGGTAGTGGGGATACTGGCACAGCGCCTGGTGCGCGCCATCTGTCCCCACTGTCGGGAAGAGTTCACCCCGGATGAAATCACCCTTACACGTCTGCATATCGATGTCGCCGCGGGGCAGCGTTTCTACCGTGGACGCGGCTGCGACAAGTGTATGCAGATCGGCTATCGTGGGCGCACCGGGGTGTATGAACTGCTGCACATAAACGAAAGGATAAGGGGCGCGATTCTGGCTAATGCTGACGCCGGCACCATTCGCAATATGGCGATAGAGGATGGCATGCAACCACTGCGCAGCGCCGGGATTGAACTGGCGCACCAGGGGATAACTACCTTAGAAGAGATAGTCCGGGTTACCCAGGAGGAAAGCTAGCGTGGCACTGTTTGACTACACTGGCTTCGACCAGAAAGGGAAAACCGCCAAAGGGACGATAGAAGCTGGGGGAAAACGCGCGGCGCTGGAAAAACTGCGGCGCCAAAACATCTATGTCAGCAATATCGACGAGCGCCGCCGGAAACACAACGAATCGAAACTGAGCAGGTTTTTATCCACCGGCTCTGTACGCTTGAGTACTGCAGAACTGGCCACCAGCACCCGCCTGCTTGCCACCCTGCTCGAAGCTGGTGTTCCGCTGGATGAAGCACTGATATACCTGACAGAGCAAAGCGAGAAAAACCCCCACCGGCGTTTATTTGAACAGATTCGTGCTTCGGTGCTGCAGGGGTTATCGCTGCATAAAGCCATGGAAGAACAGGGGAGAACCTTCCCGCAGATGTACCGCCATATGGTGCAGGTTGGTGAGAGCAGCGGATCACTGGACAAGGTGCTTATGCGCCTGGCAGACTTTCTGGAAGAACAGGCGCGGCTGAAATCGAAAACCATGGCGGCCCTTGCCTATCCGGCGCTGATGGCTCTGGTCGGCACCGGAGTGCTGCTGTTTTTGGTCACATTTGTGGTCCCCAAAGTGACCAGGATGTTGACCGACATGGGGCAGACCCTGCCAGGGCCCACCAGGTTTCTCATCGCAACCAGCGACATCCTGAGCGCATACGGCTGGATTGGTCTACTCTTGCTGGGGCTGGGAACTACAGCATTGTGGCGCTATCGCACCACGCCAAAAGGGCGCCTGAAGCTTGACGGGCTGATTCTGAAAATTCCACTGTTCGGCAATATCGTGCGCTCTATTGCCACCGCGCGCTTCAGTCGCACCCTGGGAACCCTGCTCCAAAGTGGCGTTCCACTGCTGCAGGCGCTTGAGATCAGCAACAGCTTGTTGCAGAATCGCTGTCTGCACCAGAGTATGACCCGCAGCAGTAAGGCGGTGCGTGAGGGTGCCAGCCTCGCGCAACAGATCAGAGAAGCAGCGCTGTTTCCTCCCCTGATGGCACAAATGACCGCCATAGGTGAGCGCAGCGGCAATATCGACACCATGCTGCTCAAGGTGGCCGACAACCAGGAGCGTGAAATCGAAATAACCCTGGGCGGGCTGTTGTCTCTGCTGGAACCAGTTATGATTCTGGTGATGGGGACAGTGATCGGCTTTATTGTACTGGCAGTATTACTCCCTATTTTCCAGGCCAGCCAAGGGCTGGGTTAGCCCACCTGCACATATGCAAACCACGCGAACATCTACACGCAAAACCTACAGGAGGATCCAATATGAAACACATAAAACCGAAATTATCGCCACAGAGTGGTTTCACCCTGATCGAAGTTATGGTGGTTGTCGTAATTCTCGGCATCCTGGCCGGGCTGGTAGTGCCTAAACTGCTCGACCGCCCCGAAGAAGCGCGCCGTACCAAGGCGGTGTTGCAGATCAAAAGCATCGAAGAGGCGCTTGCCCTGTATAAACTCGACAATGGTATCTTCCCCCAGACCAGTCAAGGTCTTGAAGCGCTGGTAGAAAAACCGGTAAAAGGGCGCATCCCCATCAAATATCGGGAAGGTGGCTATCTGGATAAAATCCCCAAAGATCCATGGAATAGCGACTATGTATATATGTCACCAGGGCTGAACGGTGATTACGACCTGATCTCTTACGGGGCCGACGGTGAACCAGGCGGTGAAGGTAATGATGCAGACATCAGAAGCTGGGAGATTGAATAGGAGGGGTGTCCACAAGCACCACGCACAGCAATTGAGAACGCCCCCTGGCAACCGCGGCTTTACCCTTGTCGAGTTGGGGATGGTACTCTTCCTCCTTGCGCTGTTCGCGGCCTTAACTATACCGCTGTTACGCACCTCTTCAGCTGAAGACCTGCGCAGCGAGGCCCATAAAATAGCAACTTCGGTGCGCTACATATACAACGAAGCGGCTATCAGCGGCAGCGAGCATCGCCTACGCTGTGAACTGGAGACGGGTGTATTCACGCTGGAATTTGTCGATGGTGCCGGAGAATGGCGCGGCATAGAAGGGAAACGCAACACCATTGTACTTAAAGACAGCGTGCGCATCCGGGATATCTGGATTGAAGAGAGGGGCAAGATCAACAACGGCAGCGCTACCATAAATATCTACCCGCAGGGGTGGATGCCGGCCACCACCATTCACCTCCAAACCGGGACGGGTGCCAAGACGGTAGAGCTCAGCATCCACCTGTTGCCGCTCAGTGGTATTGCCGAAATTGAAGAGGGCTACCATGATTTCGAGGGTTGAAGTGCGCACCCATGGTTTCACCCAATCCGGCTTCACCCTGCTCGAAGTTATGCTCGCGGTGGTTATCGTCGGTACCGTCTTTGTTGCCTGCCTGACTCTGGTCAATCAGTCTATTCACAGCCAGAGCCGGGTGGAAAACATAACCACCGCCACCATGCTGGCCCGGCACAAAATGAGCGAACTGGAAGCGCAGGCGCGGCGGGGAATCTCTGCCAGTTCTGAGAACTCAGGAGCCTACGAAGAACCCTACAGCCGCTATGCCTGGGAAATTGAGTACCTGCCCACCCCGCTTGATGGGGTCCAGCAGGTCCGTGTGAGTGTGCGCTGGGGCGCTGCAGAGCGCAACGAAGAGGTCGTCATTGATTCATTCAAGTATAACTAAGCCGCCTACTGCAGCGCGGTGCAGGCGCTGGCACCCATATAAAAACAGTCTGCAGCGCTGCGCTGGCTTCACCCTTATTGAAATTCTGGTGGCCGTCACCATCTCCAGCCTGGTGCTCACCGGGGTATACGGAGTGTTCGCCCGCGTGAGTACTACCGAACAGGAAATCCGCGCCAGAGCAGAGTGCTACCACCACGCCCGCAGTATCTTCAATCGCCTGGGAAAGGAACTCGGTGCGGCAGTGCTGCTGGACGGGGTTCCGGAATCTGAATTCAAAACCACAGAGCATGGTGCGTTGACGTTTACTTCAACCTCGGTTCCCGGGGCAGATGGAAACGTTTCGCTGCAGCAGGTGCATTATAGGGTCCAGGCAGCAGATGAAAGTGAAACCCTGAAGCTGCAACGTTACAGCTCAGCGCTGCTTGCGCGACAGAATGAGCCGCAGTGGCGGCGTCTGAGCTCGAAGGTAGTTGAGTTGCAGTGGCGCTTTCACGATGGGATCGAGTGGAAGGATTCCTGGGACAGCCATGTCCGCAACGCCCTGCCACAAACCGTCGAGCTGCGCCTTATCCTCTCCTGCACCGGTCACAGGGTGGAGAGTGTAACGGCGTTCGATCTTTTGATGGCGGGGCGCTCCTGATGCACCGACTGCGGCACGAGGATGGGATGGCGCTGTTACTTGTTCTGGCACTCACGGCCCTCATTTCGGCTCTGGTGGTACAGATAGCGTTCAACTCCTACGTCGATCTGCGCCTGGTGGAAACGTTTCGCGACCAAACCAGGGCACAATATATAGCGCGCGGCGGCATCGAAGTGGGGCGCTACCTGCTGAGCAGCGACACCAATGACTATGATGGAGCTACGGAGCCATGGGCGCAGGGGATTCCCAGTTATCCGGTCGGCGATATCGGTTCAGTCAGCGTCAGCATTGAAGCTGAAGACGGAAAAATCAACCTCAATGCGCTGGTTGGCGCGAGTGGCGAACCAAATGCGGTGATGGTGGATAACTGCGAACGCCTGTTTGACATTGTCGGCATAGCGAACCCGCAGGCGCAGGTGGATGCGCTTATAGACTGGATAGATCAGGATGACGAGCCGCGTCCGGCTGGTGCCGAAGCGGGTTATTACGCTTCCCAGCCCGATAACATCCGCTGCAAAAATGCCCCTCTTGACACCCTCGACGAACTCAAGATGATAGCAGGGTTCAGTGCAGAAGATGTTGAATTGCTGCGCCCCCATGTCAGCGTATTCGGTTCCGACAAGATTCACCTCAATTCTGCCACGCCGGAGGTGTTGTATGCCCTGGCGGATGAGATGGATATGGACACCGCCGTGATGATAGCAGAGCAGAGCCGCGATCGTCCCTATCGTACCGTCGAAGAGTTGCAGGAGCTGCCGGGCTGGGACCGTTTTTACTGGGCCATCAACAAGAAACTCAAGGTCACCGCCGCCATCTACACCATCCAGAGTACTGCATATGTTGGCTCCAGCCCCAGCAGGATAGAGGCGGTGGTGGATAAGACCGCGGACGAGATACTATATGTACGTATATTTTAAGCTGTTTTTGGGCGTATTCCGCTACATACCGCGACTACAACAGACAGGTAGACTACTATGACACAACGCAACGTCGGGTTCGAAATACTGCCGCACTGCATTCGCATGGCTATCTTCGATGCAAAGAAAACCCCGGGTCAGCTTACCGCCGTAATGCGGCGGGATATAACCCCTGAAAGCGATATCGACAAGATCCTGCTGGAGATGCTGGAGCAACCCCCCCGTTTCACCGATCACTTTACTACCGCACTTATGTGGCGTAAATGTTTTGTCCGCACCTTGTATTTTCCGTTCAGAGAGAAAAGCAAGATTGACGCTGCGACCCGCATCGAACTTGAAAGCCGGGTTCCCACCGACATCAGCGCCTATACTATAGCCTCACTCCCGGCAATGAACGAGGAACAAGGATTTTCCACCATCAGCGTCGCTGTTCCAGATGCGGATATTGCTGCGCTCCTGACCCCCCTGGATCATCTGCGCCTGCCGGTTCAACTGCTCGGGCTCAGCCCCTTTGCAGAAGCTGGCGGGGTGAGCCACTACCACCAGAATGTATTGCTGGTGCAAGCGCACGCTGCCCACCTGCTCATGTGCAGCATCAGCGCTGGCACCATCAGAGGGTATAAAAATTGTGGCCCCCTGGCCCCCGCTGTACTGGCCGCCCCAGCGTTCGACCTGGCACAGCGCATCCAGCAGGAGGCTGAACTGCTGTGGCGCGGCGGCAAGCTCGAAGCCCAACCCCTTTTACTTATCGGAGAACATGTCACAGACCCTCTGAGCGCCGCCCTTGCGCAACACGGGCATGAGCTGCTTCAGCTGCCATGGATGCTGGATGGCGCTCCGGTTGCACCTGAATTTCTGCCGGTATGCGCGCTCGCTCATGCCCGTGAAGATAAAAGCATAAATCTGCGCCGCGGGAAATTCGCCCTTAAGGGGGGATGGAATTCGATAAAGAAGCACCTGTACACCGGGGGAGTCTTGCTGGCTCTGAGCCTGGTTCTGGCCGGAACCACTGCCCTTGTCACCTATCGGCACAAAATGCACCAGGTCGAGACCTACCGAAAACAGATGAATGAGATATTTCATCAGACCCTGCCGCACATCAGTGTTGTTGTAGATATCCAGCGTCAGCTCATGGCCGAGCTTGAGCAGCTCGAAAAACGGGCGCGGCTGCTCGGCATCGGCGATTCTGCTTCGGCACTGGCGGCCCTGCGTGAAATATCCCGCCTGGCGCCGGAAGACATTCAGCTGGATGTCAAGCGCTTCAAGTACGACGCTGACAAACTGGAGATCACCGGCGTAACAACCGATTTTGACAGTGTCAACCGTCTGGGCGCGCAGTTACGCCAGACCCCCCTGTTCACCGAAGTCAGAATTGCCGATGCAAAAATGGGGCTGGAAGGCAACAAGGTAGATTTCAGACTGCAGCTCACCCTTTCAACCACCGGAGGTCCACAGTGATGAGCAATCTTTCGCTTCGGGAAAAAATGATCCTCGCCAGTGGAATAATCTTCAGTGTGCTTGTATTGTTGTATGTAGCGCTCATCGCCCCGTTCAGCAGTAAACTGCAGGCGCTGGATCGCAAAATCAACACCGGTGAAGCTCAGTTGCAGGAGCTCAAGGCTCTTCAGGAGCAATACCAGCAACTTGAGCACCAGATCAAACAGGTCGGCAGTGACTCGCGCGACAACGCCACCGGCCTGCTGAGTTTTGTAGAAAACCAGGCACAGCAGGTGGCCGGGCGTGACAAGCTCACCTCCATGCGTCCCGTGGCTCCGGTACGGCATGACGATATGTTGGAGGAGGGGGTTGAAGTCAGGATCGAACGGGTCACGTTGCGCCAGATAGTCGACATGCTCCAACAGCTGGAGCAGGCACGCCGTCCGGTGCGGATAAAAGGGCTGGATCTGAAGGTTCGCTTTGAAGATAAAGCCCTGTTCGACGCCACCTTGTTAATTTCCACGTTCAGCAAAGGGTAACGCATGGTAAAAAAAGAGAGTGACCATGGCCTGAGTACGCAACAGCTCCTTAAATATGGCGCGGCGTTTCTTGCCTTGACCGGGGCAACGTTTATACTTGGGGTGTGGTTCATGTTTCCCGCAGCCAGCCTCGAACGCCGGCTAAATGCAGAGCTGGCGCACCAGCTACCCGTGCCGGTAAAAATACAGCAGCTGCAGTGCAATTTCCCCCTGACGCTGACGAGTTCACATGTGCGCGTAGAGCTGGGAAACTTTCCCATAGATATTGCCCCCTTGGAGCTCAAACCCGCATGGGGGCGAGTGCTGCTTTTCCAGCCCGGTATAACGGCAGCGGGGCGAATGTTTGGTGGCTCCTTCAATATCCTCCATACCACAGGCAGCGGGGCCACCAAAATGGATGCCCGCAATATGGACTTAAGTGGTACCCTCCCCGGCTTTAGCTCCATCACCCTCCAGACCCGTCTCGATGCCGCTGAGATAAACGCTACCCTGGCCACTGGCGTAGAAGTTCACAGCGGGACTGTCACTTTGAAAAAGGCGACAGTGACCGGCCTGAAGCAGCTCGGCTTTGCCAAAGATGAAATTATCCTTGGTGACTTCACCCTGGCGGCACATACTGAAAACCAGCGCCTGCAGCTGGAACTCACCAACCCGCAGGGAGAATTCGACCTTAAGGTTAATGGCTTCATCACCCCCGCGCAACTTACTCCGCAGGCGCGGTTGAACCTCGAGATCCGCATAGGCAACATCCCCCCGGAGTATGCACAACTCGAGGAACTCCTGAGTCTGGCAGGTGTGCGCAAAAACGCTGACGGTTATCTGTTGCGCTTGAGTGGACGCCTGAACCAGCCCTATCTGCGCTGAAACGGCTCCCCCCTGAACCTTTAACCCCATGATCCTTCTAACCCTCCCCTGGCCACCCAGGTGGTAAAGCACAGGCACAGCGGTTGACATGCCCCATTCCAATGATTACTGTTTGCAGAACAGACCATAAATCACGTATTGAAAGGAACCCTGGGGTTATGAGCGATAAATTCGATAATATAGATGAAGACGAGATGTTCCAGGATGATGACGAACTTGAGGATATCGGGGAGATAAGCGAAGGGCTTCTGCTCGCATCCGATGTCCTGCCCGAGCGGATCCCCATTATTCCGCTGCGGCCACGCCCTGCCTTCCCCAATATTCTCATCCCTATGAGTATCAGCGGGAAGGAAAAAGTTGATATCATAAAAAAAGCGGCTGAGAGTCATTCCCACGCCATCGGCATGGTCCTGGTGCGCAATCTCGAAGGCAGCGATGCGCCGGACAATCTGCACCGCGTCGGGGTTGTGGGCAAAATCGTTAAAGTGTTGAAAAGCGAAGAGGGTAACATTCAGGTATTGGTGAACTGCCTGGAGCGCTTCACCATCGAACACCTGTATGAAACCGAAGACGGGCTGGTGGGTAGCGTTAAATACCTCAAGAGCACAGAAGATGCCCAACGGGAAGAGTTGAAAGCCTACTCCATGGCGATTATCACCGCCCTTAAGGAACTGGTACAGATCAACCCGCTGTATTCTGAAGAGATAAAAATGTTTCTCGGGCGTTCCAGCCTGGATGATCCTGGCAAACTGGCTGACTTTGCCGCTAACCTCACCTCTGCAGATGGGCAGGAATTGCAACTGGTGCTGGAAACCTTCGATGTGCATAAGCGTATCGACCAGGTGCTGACCCTGCTGAAGAAAGAGCTCGAAGTTTCTCGCCTGCAGAGCAAAATCTCCAAGCAGATAGAAAAGAAGGTTTCTGCCCAACAGCGCGAATTCTTCCTGCGCGAACAGCTCAAGGCCATAAAAAAAGAACTCGGTCTCGAAAAAGAGGGCAAGACCAGCGAAATAGAAAAATTTACCGAACGCCTCAAAGATCTCAAACTCAACGAGGAAGCGCAGAATGCCATAGATGAAGAGCTCGAGAAACTGCAGCTTATCGAACCAAGCTCTCCGGAATACAACGTCAGCCGGAACTACCTGGACTGGCTCACGGTGTTACCCTGGGGCAAACATACCAAGGACTCCTACAATATATCCAGGGCGCGCAAGGCCTTGGATACAGATCATTTCGGCCTGGAAGACGTTAAGGAGCGCATCCTTGAATTCATCGCGGTCGGCAAGATGAAGGGGGATATCTCCGGCTCTATTCTGTGTCTGGTGGGACCACCGGGGGTGGGCAAGACCTCCATCGGTAAAAGTGTGGCTTCCGCACTGAAACGCAACTTCTACCGCTTCTCCCTCGGAGGGATGCGCGATGAAGCGGAGATCAAGGGGCACCGTCGCACCTATATCGGGGCGATGCCGGGGAAATTCATCCAGGCGATTAAACAAGCCGGCAGCGCCAACCCGGTATTGATGCTGGATGAAATTGACAAAATAGGTGCCTCCTTTCAGGGAGATCCCGCCTCGGCATTGCTCGAAGTCCTGGATCCGGAGCAGAACAACAGCTTTCGCGACCACTACCTGGACGTCCCCTTTGACCTCTCCAACGTCCTGTTTATCGCCACGGCAAACCAGCTTGACACCATCCCTGCCCCGCTGCTGGATCGAATGGAGGTTATCCGCCTGTCGGGTTATATAATGGCGGAGAAGGTTGAAATAGCGAAACGCTACCTGATCCCCAAAACGCTGAAAAACCACGGCCTTACGCGCAAGCAGGTGAGTATCCGCAAAGATGCGCTCGAAGCCATTATAGATGACTACGCGCGTGAAGCGGGAGTGCGCGGCCTGGAGAACCGCATCAAAAAGATTATGCGCAAGGCGGCAATGGCTTTTAGCGCCGAGCACAAGGACAAGATCGTTCTGCATAAAAAGGACCTGGAAAAGTATTTGGGCAAACCGGTGTTCAGCCCCGATGAGGTATTTGAATGTGTTCCCGGTGTGGTAACCGGCCTGGCCTGGACCAGTATGGGTGGCGCTACATTGCAAATTGAGGCTACCGCGGTTAAAACCAGTAACAAGGGCTTTAAACAGACCGGGCAGCTGGGCAAGGTTATGGTGGAAAGTTCCGAGATCGCCTACTCGTATGTAATGGGGAATCTACAACATTTCGGACTGGCGGAGGATTTCTTTGACCAGCATTTTGTCCACATGCACGTCCCCGCCGGTGCAACCCCGAAGGACGGCCCGTCCGCCGGCATCACCATGGCAACGGCGCTGCTCTCGATGATCGGGAAGAAGCCGGTACGGCAAAAACTGGGGATGACCGGCGAGCTCACCCTCACCGGACAGGTGCTCCCCATCGGCGGGGTCAAAGAGAAAACCATCGCTTCGCGGCGCAGTGGGCTCAAGGTGCTGATCTTCCCCGAAAGCAATCGCAAGGATTTCGAAGACCTCCCTGAGCATCTACGCGAAGGGCTGGAGGTTCACTACGCCAAAAATTATGATGATGTCTACAAAGTAGCTTTCACCGCAGATCAGGAGAAAAATGTATGCGCGTCGAAGAACTGAAACAGGAAGTTATGCAGCTGTCCCCCCCGGAAAAGCAGGAATTCATCCTCACCGCGCTGCCAGACATGGCCGAAGAAGCCCTGCAGGATTCCAGCTTCATGCTGCGCTTGCTTCCGGTGCTGCTGAATATGGTTAAAAAAAGTGGCCTCGATCTGCACCAGCTCATGCAGTTTGCCGCCCTTCAGCAGAGTAACGCTTCAGAAGATTAAACGGATACCCCCACCCTCAGCTTTTTAAATGGTGTAACAACGGGAAGACGGCTGCAGTCAGTTCCTGGCTGCGGTCGTCCCCGCCACTCTCTTGCCACATCCGCGCGAGCGCAGTAAAAGCGGTTTCCATAAGTTTTTTCTGAAACATATTCATCATAATAGGTTGGGGCTCTTCAAACATACTGTACTGCAATGCTGCACGACAGGCGCTGGCGCAGGTTGAGGTTATAGAGCGGCACAGTACTGGGCGCACCGGATAAATGGAACAGCTCCCCTGTTGATCCAAGAACACGCAGGGTTGGCTGGTGGCAATCCGTTCCTCATCATCCAGCCCGCAAATCACCACCAACATCTGCTCCATCCGGACCCTCAGTTCATTGAGTTCTGCAACACTGCAGGTGCGGTGCAGGTGAGCTGCGATATTGTGCGCTTCGGGCTGCAATATAGCTACATTGACACAGCAGCAGGCCCCACACCCGACCCCGCAGGCGATACGGCGCTGATCCACTGCACTCAGCCCACGGCTAAGGTCGTTTTCAACCTGACAGAGAAAATCCTCCAGTTGCAGCGCCTCAGGCTGTGCGGCCAGAATGTGGGCACCAAATTCTGCAATCAGGCTCTGACTCCAGCCATTAAAATCGAACTCCGGTGTGGTGCTGATCGGAATCTGCATGGTAGACTCCCCCTAACCTTAAATGTACCCATAATGGAATTGCCTGATACACCCCATACTGGAGGCGTCGGGGCAACAGAAACAAACTGTGTTCTATGCCAATCTTTGATGCCACCGGGATGGAATGTCAACAATCCTAATAAACTAACACGGCTCACCTTTACTTCCATCAATGGTATTAATGCGTATTTTGCGCCGCCAACGGCCCGCGTAAGACAGGCGGGGTAAGGAGAATCGAATGAAGAAATTGTTTGCAAAGCTGCTCATATGCATGGTTGGAGCGGGACTGGCCTTGAGCCTGAGTTCTTGCGGCTACAATCAGATTCAGCGGAATGATGAGGCGGTGGTTCAGGCCTGGGCTGACGTCGAAGCTACCTACCAGCGCCGCCTGGACCTGATCCCGAACCTGGTTGAGACGGTCAAGGCCTATGCCGCCCACGAACAGGAGACGCTGGAAAACATTACCCAGGCGCGCGCCAATGTAGGTAAAACCACTATCAGTATCGAAGAACTTAACGATCCCGCCGCGATGCAACGCTTTGCGGCGGCGCAGCAACAGATGTCCGGGGCACTCTCGCGCCTGCTGGCCGTAGCGGAAAACTACCCGGACCTGAAGGCAAGCCAGAATTTCCGTGACCTGCAACATCAACTAGAGGGGACGGAAAACCGCATCAATGTTGCGCGCCAGCGTTTTAATGCCGCAGTGCAACAATTCAACTCCTCCATCCGGACCTTCCCCAACAACTTGACCAACAAATTTCTGCTCAAACTTGAACGCAAAGAACCCTTCAGCGCGACCGCTGGCGCTGAAACTGCTCCCAAGGTGACGTTTTGACTTTATCAGCGTTGACATACCTGCGCCCGCTGCCAGTACTGTTAGTCCTGCTCACGGCCCTGCTCATGCCATGCGCCTCTGTAGCCGCACTTTCGCCGCAACCATTGCCAACCGGGATTAATGCCTATGTGATGGACCAGGCCGGGATGCTGGATCCGGAGATGGAACAGAAACTCACCGCGTTTCTGCGCCAGTTCGAGCACAGCGATTCAACCCAGGTTGTTGTGGTGACGGTTCCTTCCCTGCAGGGGCGTGAAATAAGTGAATACAGCATTGAGCTTGCGACCAACTCTGGCCTGGGACAAAAAAAGCTGGACAACGGCGTGCTGCTGCTGGTGGCACGCGCGGAGCGCAAGGTGAGGATTGAGGTGGGCAAGGGTCTGGAAGGGGAACTTACAGATTTGCGCGCCGGGCGCATCATCGATACCGAGATTACGCCGCTCTTCAAACAAGGGCGCTTTGCCGCAGGAATTGCGGCTGGCGTGGAAGCCATAGTCGCCAGTATCCGTGGGGAGTACAGCGGCGCCGGTGCAGACAAAAACAAGGAGCGCAACCCCTTCGGCTGGTTGATTATCCTGCTGTTCCTTGTCCCTGGCCTGCTCCCCTTTGGCTCCAGACGTGGACGCTCGGGTTTCATCTTTTTCCCCGGCGGCTTCGGCGGCGGACGCGGAGGATCAGGGGGATTCAGTGGTGGCGGCGGTGGCTTCGGTGGTGGCGGCGCCTCCGGCAGTTGGTAACGCCTCGCTACCGGCATGCTTACCACTCCCCCCCGGAAGATGGAAACCACAGGAGATAAAATGATACCACGTACAGCACACAATTTTTTCAGCCCCGCAGAACAACACCAGATACGTGCAGCAGTAGCCCGCGCTGAAGAACGGAGCAGCGGGGAGGTGGTTCCGGTAATTATCGATCAGGCCTCGAGCTATTCCCGCACTACCGCCCGCAGCGCGTTCATGCTGACCATGGCCCTTACCGCTCTGACCTTATGGATAATGCCCACTGGGGGGAATCCCCACCTGTTCTGGCAATTACCGCTTGGGAGCACCATCTCTTTCGCTATTTTCTGTTTTATCATTGAGCAGATCCCGGCGCTCAAACGTGCGCTTTTGTCTCAAAGTGAAATAGATGTTGCCATGCAAACCCGCAGTTTTGAAAACTTTGCCCGCCACGGGGTTTACAAAACCAAGGCTGGAACCGGCATTCTCATTCTCATCTGTCTGCTCGAGCACCGGGTTGAAATTCTGGCGGATGAAGGGATCAACGCCGTGCTTGATTCAGCTGAGTGGCAAAAGGTGGCGGATGAAATTGCCGCCGGCCTCAAACAGGGAACGGCTTGCGCCTCTCTGTGTTCCGCCATCGGGCACTGTGAAGCATTGCTCGCCACCCATTTCCCCCACAGCGCGACAACCGCAGCGGAGGATACCAACGAACTGCCCGACCTGATCATCCCTCTCCACTCCTAGGAGGGTCGCCTCCTGCCAGGTGATTCCAACTCAAGGCTGTGCCGACAATGGTGAATCAGGGCGCAGGGGGTCACAATAATAGTCCAGATGGCGCGATACTCCGTTCCAGCCCGGCAGCAGCAAGGTATACATGCGGGTCGTGCGTTTCTGCAGCTCAAGGAGCCGCTGCGCCTGTTCCAGGCGCGCGGGGCGGGTGCGATAATGGCGCTTAAGGAAAGCGTTCAAGCGGGAGAAATTCCCACTCAGGGGGATATCCATCCCTTTGCGGCACTGGCGCAGAAACATCTCCCCTTTGGCGCTCGCCCCCAGCAGAGGGATGAATGGCACCCCACCCCTGAGCTGAGGTTCCATCTCCGCGGTGGTTACCCCAAGGGTGGTGTAGCACAACAAGCGCTGCACCCGGGTGCGGGTAAGATGCTTGGCTTTTACCCCCTCGACCAGTTCGGCATAGGTCTTCGCCTGCAGCGCTGCCTGCAAGATCCGTTCATGCAGCCCCGGTTGATACTGATATATCTGGGTGGCCGCTGCACCCAGGCAATTCCCCGCCACCAGCATAAACCAGCGCTGCATATCACAAAGATAGCCGGTTGCGCGCGCCTCGCGCAGAACGCTGGCACTAGTTGGCGGAACATAGGGAGTTATGTCTTCATCCACGCTGAACATCTGGCGTACTGCCGTAGCACTGGCGATATGCTCCGTGAGCGGTCGGTGGGCATGAAAACTGCCTCCGATGCGGGTGATGGTCAGCGGCTGCAGCGACATATGTGCAGCGGCGGCCAAGGCACGCAGGTATGCAAGGGCGAGAATGTTGTTGGGCGCATTCAGGGCCACCTTACCGCTGGCGTCCGCACCCACAGCGGGGCTCTCATGGCTGCGCCGCTCAAGTTGCTGCTGGCGCGCGCTCGGGTAGTTTTGCGCGCGGCGAAAATGGGTCGCACCGCCCTGTTTCTCAGCTTCAAGAGTGGTCATTGCTGCGGCCAGATGTTGCAGTTCTTGTAGCTTCCCGCTCTCGCTGCCAAAACAGAAACAGTCCAGTTGGGGAGAAAAAGCATTGAGTATTTCCAGGGCACCGGCAGCAAAATGGGGCGCGCTGTTGCACCCCCAGGGAAACGGCAGCTCCACCACCACATCGACCCCAGCGCTCAAAGCCATGCGCGTCCGCGCCCATTTATCGACCATGGCTGGTTCGCCACGCTGGAGAAAATGTCCCCCCATGACCGCCACCACCACGTCAGCGCCGCTGCACTGTCTTGCCTGTTCCACATGATAGGCATGGCCATTATGAAAAGGGTTGTATTCGGTAATCAGGCCTACGGCGCGCATGGCACACTACACAATCACCGGCAGGCGCCGGGCTATTCTGCACTCTGCGGGAGTGATCTCGGTTTGATACGCCAGGGGTTCAACCCCGGCGTGCAGGACCTCACGCAAACTGCGGGCGTAGTCGGGATCAATATCCGCCGCCGGGGCAAACAGCTGCGCCTCGGCACGCTGCACCAGAAACAGGATGATGCCACGCTCGCCACGCGCGCACGCCTGCTGCAGCGCATGCAGATGGCGCTGGCCGCGCGAGGAAACGGCATCGGGGAAACAGGCGCAAGCGGGGGTTCCCATATAGGTCACATTCTTGACCTCTAGCCAGAGTGTATCTGCACCCTGCTCAAGGCGAAAATCGATCCGACTCTCCCCCAGGCGCTGTTCCGGCACTATCAGACAGGTCTCAAACCCTTTGATAGTGCCTTGCGCCAGAGCCTCTGCCACTATTTTGTTGCTGCGCTGGGTATTGATATCTACCCAGGAGCCCGCCACCTCGATCAGCTCCAGGGTGTGGGGATATTTGCGTGCGCTATTGGTACTGCAGGAAAACATAACGCGCGCGCCGGGTTCGGAGCACTGTTTCATACTGCCGGTATTGGGGGTGTGGGCCGTAATGACCTTGCCATCTTCCAGCTCTATATCCGCCAGGAAGCGCTTATAGCGCCGCTGCAGAATTCCACTTTGCATCTGTGGCAGAATCATACATCCTCGCGGGGGTCAGAACCTGTAGTCTCACCCAGCAGACGCTCCAACTTGGCACGTTTGCGCTCCACTGCGAGATCCACCTCCTCGGGGCCAAACATCCACCGCAGCTGCCCAAGCATCAAAATGACATCTGCCAGCTCATCAATCACTATTTGACGCGAGGCTTTCGCGCGCCGATAATGGAGCAGCGCCACACTGAGCTCGGCACACTCCTCAATGCTCTGGTCATACTGGGCCTGTTCCCCCCAGAGCGCCAGGGTGCGGCGATATAGATCTATGTGCGGATCCGGCTGCAAAGCAGAATGGTGCCCAGGCCCAACTTCCGCCCCGCTCCCAGGTTCTGGATCAATTTCAACTTCCGGTCTCATCGCTCTGCCATCTTTCCTATATGAAAAAGTTCCCGCTGATTGATCTGTTGCGGTAGATTGAAAATGCTACGCCATCATGATTCCGTCGCGCGTTGTCTCCTTTACCTGATACATCATTTTATCGGCAAGGCGAATGAGCGCGTACTTGTTATCCACGTCTTCCGGCAGGGTCGCAATCCCGAAACTTGCAGTAACCTGAATCTGTGCGCCATCCTCGGTGTAAAACACATGCGTGCGGATGCGGTGATGCAGATCTGCAACCAGTTCATAGGCCCCCCTCTTATCTGTCTGCGGCAGGATCAACACAAATTCATCCCCGCCATAGCGCGCGGCGCAGTCAATATCACGAATGCGCCTTTTGATTAAATGGCCGATTTCAGCCAGAACCCGGCTGCCCGTAAGGTGTCCGTGCTGATCGTTTACCCGCTTAAAGTGATCCAGATCCATAAACACCAGCGCCATTGAAGTGCCATAGCGCTGGGCACGCCGGATTTCAATGTCGAGCACTTCGTCAAAATATCGCGCATTGAACAGACCGGTGAGATCGTCGGTTATCACCAGCTCACGCACGCGACTGAAATTGCGGGCATTGGATATACCTATGGCCACATAGTCAGCTATGGTGCTGAGCAACATAAGATCATTTTCGTCGAACACAGGATCAGCGGAACCATTCACCAGCTGCATCACCCCGAGCAGCTGCCCCTGAATCTCCACCGGAACACATGCAATTGAGCCAGCTTCAAAGCCTATCCGGGCTTCAGAATGGGCGCAGTAGCGCGCATCGGTCAGCGCATCGGCTATCAGAGCCGGGCGCCGGTGTTGTGCAACCCACCCCGCGATCCCCTGCCCCATGCGTAGATGCTTTCCTTTGAGTTGTGGCGCTAGATCTGAAACCACTACGTCGAAAACAAAGGTGTTGCTTTCCTTATCGTACAACAGCAAAAACCACGCCCTTGATTTAAACAGCAGGTTTGATTTTTCAATAATTATATTGGTGAGTTCCTCAATATCAAGGGTAGATGTAAGGGTCTTGCCGATCTGCACCAGAGTTTCAAGTTCTTCGTTACGCCGATGCAGCATTTCCAGCAAACGACCATCATCTTTGTCATATGTCATCCATTCCTCCGGAAGAACTCTGTCAGCACATGCAGCAGCAAAACAGGGAGTAGGTGCTTGCGTTTATCACATTCGCTTTAAACATCTACATCCTGAATTTAATAGCAAAAATATGTTTTATTATAAAGATTTCTTCTTCTGGTTTCAATCTATCTATTGACACAGACAGCGTGTGGAGGGTAAAAACTCGTCAACCTTTACAAAAAACAGGTTAACATATGGAGTTTTCAACATGCACCCTGCCCCACAACACCACCAGAAACGCGACCCAGCAACTTTTTATCCCCTGATTTTAGGCGTTCTTGCGCTACAAATGGTTCTGGCTCCTCCATGCGCCGGGGCACAAACAAATTTGGGAGCCATTCTGGTTACCGCCACGCGCACTCCAGAACCCATAGAGAAAGCGGGGCAGTCGGTCCAAATTATATCACGCGCAGATATCGAAACCAGCGCCGCCACAGATCTACACCAGGTTTTAGCGCAGATAAGTGGCGTAGACGTCAGATCCAGAGGAACATCCGGGGCGCAGGCAGATGTCAGCATCAGGGGGGGCAGTTTTGAACAGACCCTCATTCTTCTCAATGGCATAAGCATGAGCAATCCCCAGACCGGGCATCACAACATGGATGTGCCGGTACACCTGAGCGATATAGAAAGAATAGAGGTGATCAAGGGGCCAGGCGCGCGCATGTACGGAGCCAATGCTATGTCCGGGGTGATAAATATCATCACCCGTACTGCCGTGGAGCCAGAAGTGCACATCGAGCTGGACGGCGGTAGCTATGACTACACCAATGCCAACATTTCCGGCACCCTCAATATTGGGGAATGGAAGCATCGGGTCAGCGCCGGGCATAAATATTCCTCCGGCTATGTTGACGATGAACCCACCGGTTTCAACAGCAAAAGTCTGAATACTATGAGCAAAAGGAGCATCGGCACTGCCGACCTTGAGATAGGGGCCGGCTACCTGGATAAGGATTTTGGAGCCAGTCGCTTTTACTTTGACGCCCCGGAGCAGAAAGAGCACACCAAAACCCTGCTGGGCTACAGTGCCATGGATATATACACCCGCACCCTGCACTGGCGCCCCCATGTGAGCTACCAGCGTCACGAGGATATCTACAGGTTTGCCAGTTCCGGTCAATGGTATACCAATAGCAGCACTACCGACAAAATCGTCACCGCCCTCACCGCGGATACTGAAACTGCGTATGGCCTTACCAGCGTAGGGAGCACTCTTGAATGGGAGAGGATTGTCAGTAACAGCTTAGGAGACCACAATCGCGGGCAGCGCAGTGTGTTTATAAACCAGCGTCTGCCGCTGAGCGCCAAAGCAACCCTGAGTGGCGGTCTTTCAGCGGTACACTATTCTGACTGGGGCTGGGAATACTGGCCCGGCGCTGATCTCAATCTGGAGGTTTATAAACACCTCAACTGGTTTATGTCTGCGGCGAAATCTTTCCGGATCCCCACCTATACCGAGATGTACTACAACACCCCGATGAACATCGGCGACCCGGACTTGAAGGCCGAAGAGGCCTGGACCTGGGAAACGGGGCTGCGCTATGCGTACAGAGGTATTGAAGTCAATCTGGCGCTGTTCCGGCGCGACAGTGACAATCTGATTGAGTGGGTGCGCAGTGCCTCCGACCAGCCGTGGGAGGTGCGCAATATAACCAGCAGCACCACCACTGGGGTGGAAACAGGAATCCGCATCAGGCGGCCACTGGCCCAGATCCCGCTGCTGGAACAGCTCTCCTGCTCTTACACATATCTTGACACAGAGCAGGATGCTAAAGGGCTTGAGACAAAATATGTTCTGAACAATCTGCGCCATCAGCTGCATACGCACATAGACATCGGCTGGCACAGTAACGTACTGCAGCAGATAGCCCTGCGCTACGAACAGCGCCTGCACGGAGATTCCAGCACAGTGGTGGACACAAGCCTGAGATGGGAGATTAACAAATCCCTGGCCCTTAAGGCTTCCATCACCAACTTGTTTGATACCGATTACGTAGAGGCCGGTTTCGCCCAGGCACCGGGGCGCTGGATCAAGGGGGGGATATCCTGGCGTATCTGAAATGCTGCTACACCCTGGGGTAAAGAAACAACCGCAGGCCAAACCAAACCAAACCAAACTAAAACAGGCGCCGCCACACCCATAGGTATGGCCGGCGCCTGCATATCAAACGCTCAGTGCCATGCAACTATTTCTGCAATACTTTTATAACTGCGGAGAAATCTTCCTCTCCGAGACCCTGCTCCATCGCTTTCTTGTATACGTCGATCACCGCATCCAGCCCTGGCAGATTGGTGCGCGCAATTCCAGCGGCTTCTTTGGCATCCCGCAGCCCTTCATACACATACTTCAATGCCAGGTTGCGCCGAAAGTTGCCCCGCGCCACGGAGCGCCCCTTCTTGTGCAGCATGGGTGAAACAACGCCACCAGCATCAAGCACCTCCATGATCTGGTCGTTGTTGAATCCGAGCCGTTCCCCCAGGACCAGACTCTCCGCCAGCGCTTCCATGAGATGCGACTGCATGAGGGTCACAACAAACCGCATCCTGGTACCGTCACCGATTTCCCCTACATGCATGATGTTGAGGGCTACGTGAGACAACACTTCGCGACAGCGACTCACTACCCTTTTATCCCCCCCCATAAGAACAGTCAACAATCCGTGTGCTGCGTGTTCGCGGGTGCCCCACACCGGAGCATCAAGAAAATCAATGCCGCGGTCCTTGGCTTCCCTGGCCACATCCTGAGTCATCTCCAGGCAGTGCGTGCCCATGGCACACAAAATGGTGCCGGGCTTTATTCCGCTCAGGAAGCCACCTTCGCTTGAAAGTGTCTGCTTCAATTCGTCTTCGTACGGCAAAACGGTGATTACGATGTCCTTGTCTTTGGCTGCCTCCAGAGGAGATTCAGCCGCCCTGGCGCCCTGTTCCGTAAGTTTTTCCACCGCTTCTTTTTTGTTGTCAAACACGGTCAGATCATAGTCGCCCTTAAGCAGGTTCTGCGCCATTGACTTCCCAACCGTACCGAGACCGATGAACCCGATTTTCTTGATCATAGCTTTTCTCCTCATCTACACCTGCGCTACCCTGCAGGCATCCAGCGTTTCAGATCCCTTTATCCATAGTTGCTTCGCCCAGATAGGTTATTTTCTATCTTTCGTCGAATTAGCCGATTTTACACGTAATTTTAAACAGACATTGATTATTAAACGAGCGCGCCCCATATGGCAATACTCAATGTGCCTCGGCCCAGTTTTTTCCCCACCCGAGGCTGACCTCAAGGGGCACCTTCAACGGCATGACATTTTCCATACAGTGGCGCACCAGCTCTTCCACCTCAGCGCGCTCGGCGCATGGTACATCAAATACCAGCTCATCGTGTACCTGCAGTAACATGCGGGTTTTTAGTCCACGCTCCTGCAGGGCTTCCCATATCCGCACCATCGCCACCTTGATGATATCCGCCGCAGAGCCCTGCACCGCATAGTTGACCGCGTTCCGCTCAGCGTTGCTGCGTATCTGGCCGTTGCGACTGTTTATTTCCGGCACCGCGCAATGCCGTCCCAGCAGGGTTTTCACATATAGATCCTGCCGCGCACTCTGTTTCTGGCGCTCAAAAAACTCCAGCACCTGCGGATAGCGCGCAAAATAGCTGGCAATATACTCTTTGGCCTCGGCGCTGGATATTTTAAGTTCGCGGCTGAGACTGTACGCGCCCATCCCATACAACAATCCGAAGTTGATGGTTTTGGCATAGCGTCGCATATCTTCAGTGACCATTTCGCCAAAGACATTGAAGATCTGCTGCGCCGTGCGCAGATGAATATCCTCACGGGCGTTGAAGCCCTGAATCATGTTGGCGTCGCCGGCCATATGCGCTACCAGGCGCAACTCAATCTGCGAATAATCGGCCGCCAGCAGCATATTCCCCTCCGTAGGGATAAATGCTCCCCGGATCCGGGGGCCGTAATTGCCTCGGATAGGGATATTCTGCAGATTGGGGTTGCTCGATGACAAGCGCCCGGTGGCGGTCACCGCCTGATTAAACGAGGTATGGATCCTGCCTGTTTCGGGGTGAACCAAGCGCGGCAGGGCATCGGTGTAGGTGCTCTTGAGCTTCGCGAGGGAGCGGTATTCGAGGATACGCGCCACAATTTCATGCTCTGCGGCCAGCGGCGTCAGCACATCTACGGCAGTGGACCAACCGGTCTTGGTTTTTTTACCGTGAGGCAGTCCGAGTTTGCCAAACAGCACTTCGCCCAGCTGCTTGGGTGAATTCAGGTTGAACTCACAGGCTGCTGCAGCATAAATTTGAGCTTCAAGTTCCTCTATCTGTGCGCCGAAGTCGCGGCTGAGGATCTGCAGGCGCTCACAGTCAAGCTTGATCCCTTCCCACTCCATATCGGTGAGGACGCCGAGCAGAGGCAACTCCACCTCGCAAAGCAACGCACTCACTTCGCCATCGAACATCCCTTTGAAATACTCATACAAGCGCAGGGTGTAATCTGAATCCTCTACCGCATATGCAGTCGCCTGCGCCAGAGGAACTTGCGCAAAGGACTTCTGTTTTTTCCCGCTACCGGTAACCTCAGAAAACTCAAGCATGCGATGGTTCAAGTGCTCCTGCGCCATCGCATTGAGGCCATGGGAGCGGGAGGCGGGAAACAGAAGGTAGGACTGCAGCATGGTATCCGCCACAATGCCGCGCACTTCAACCCCGGCCCGGCGTAGAACCAGAGCATCGTATTTTATATTCTGCCCTACCTTAGGGCGTTCCTGCGCTTCGAGAACCGGGCGCAACGCCTCCAGGACAACATCAGGCTGCAGCTGCGTTTCGGCACCCCCCTTGAGAGAGTGGCGCACCGGAACATACCAGCCCTGCGCCGGTTTGACGCTGAATGAGAGCCCGACAAGATCGGCGCGCATGGCCTCAATCGATGTGGTTTCGGTATCTATGCTGAAATACTCTGCTGCGCCAAGGGCTCTGACCAGCTCCTCCAGCTGCGCGGCGGTGGTTACGCAGGTGTAATCACAGTCCTGCTGCGGTTTTGGCTTCTGCACTGCAAATTCTTCGTATAGTTGTTGAAATTCGAGTTCGCGAAAAATCCGTGCCAGCTCGTTGCGATCCGGCGCAGGGATACTGAAATCCAGCGCGGCAAGATCAAGCTCAAGATCATCTGCAAGGGTGACGAGTTGGCGCGACAACCTGGCCTGCTCAGCATATTCTTGCAGATTTTCCCGCCGCTTCGGCCCGGACACCGCATCAATATTCTGCAACAGATTTTCGAGGTTCCCAAAGCGGGAGATAAGTTCGCGTGCGGTTTTTTCCCCGATGCCGGGCACCCCGGGGACGTTGTCGGAGCTATCTCCAGCCAGCGCCTGCACTTCAACCACCAGCTCCGGCCCCCCCCCGAAGCGTTCCGCTACCGCTGCCAGATCGAACACCTTATCTTTCATGGTATCGAGCATGGTCACCTTCTCGTCCACCAGCTGAAGCAGATCCTTATCTCCGCTGACAATGGTAACCGGCAGATCACTGGCGCGGTAGTGGCGGACCACGGTGGCGATAATGTCGTCTGCCTCGTAACCTTCGGTCTCTAAGGTGGCAAACCTGAATCCCGCCACGACCTGTTTTATCAGGGGGATCTGCTCTACCAGATCATCCGGCATCTTCGCACGATTGGCTTTGTATTCCGGATAGAGCTCATGCCTGAAGGTGGGTCCCTTGGCGTCATAAACTACGACAAACTCATCGGGCTTATATTCACGCACCACCTTCAACAACATTCTGGTAAAACCAAACACCGCATTGCACGCCTGCCCACGTGAAGTGGAGAGATGGCGAATGGCATAATAGGCACGATAAATATACGAAGATGCATCGACTATATACAGATGTGGATGTTGCTGCGCCACAGGGTAATCCTTTTTCAAAGCAGGGAAGAAAGACAAATAATCCAATTACAGGAGGCCGAACTTCTTCATACGATAGCGAAAGGCGTCGATTCCCAGGGATAGTTTACGTGCTGCACGTGACTGATTGTTGCCACACGCCTCCAGCGCCTGTTCAATCAGCTGCTTTTCCACCACCTCTATATCAACCCCCTCTGGCGGGAGAACAAAATCATACCTGCTGCGTGCAGCGTTGCTGAATTGCGCCTCCGCACTGCGAGGGATTGTGCTGAGATTCAGATACTCGGCATCCTCCAGAATCACTTCACGTTCTACTATATTGCGTAACTCCCGGATATTGCCGGGCCACGCATATGTCTGCAGATAACGTTGTGCCTCGGAGGTGAATCCTTTAATCTGTTTGCCGAATTCCTGGTTGAAGCGTGCGACAAAAAAGTTCGCGAGCGGCAGGATGTCCTCGCGCCGTTCCCGCAACGGGGGGAGATAAATAGGGATGACTTGGATGCGGTAGTAGAGATCCTTGCGAAAGGAACCATCTTCTATCCCCTGGAGGAGCTCTTTGTTGGTGGCAGCAACAATGCGCACATCGACGCACACATCTTTGCTTCCCCCCACACGCCGGAACGTGCGTTCTTCCAGAACCCGCAGCAGCTTGGCCTGCATCCCGAGCGGCATATCTCCGATCTCGTCGAGAAAAACCGTACCCCCGTGGGCCATCTCAAACAGCCCTTTTCTTTGGATTTTGGCGTCGGTAAAAGCACCTTTTTCGTGCCCCATCAGCTCACTTTCCAGCAACGTTTCCGGCACGGCGGCACAATTTATCGCCACAAAGGGCTTATCCGCTCTGGCGCTGCCATCATGAAGCGCTCTAGCTATCAACTCTTTACCGGTACCACTTTCACCCTGCACCAACACCGTACCAGCATCGCTACGGGCAACCTTTTTCACTACCTCCATAACCTGGGCCATGTGCCAACTGCGGGCGATAATCTCGCCCATCCCCCGGTTCCGTTTATTTTCGCGCCGCAAATGTTCAACTTCTTGCTTGAGGGCTCTGTTTTCCAGCGCTTTGTCGATTACCCCCAAAAGCTCATCTATATTAAACGGTTTATGAATATAGTCAAAAGCGCCGTACTGCATCGCCTTTACTGCCGTCTCCAGTACTCCGAGTGCGGTTATCATAATGACGACGATGGAGGGATCGTTCTTCTTGATCTCCTGCAGGGTCTCAAGCCCGTCAATACCGGGCATGCTGATATCAAGCAGAACCAGGTCCGGGGTGTCTCTTTCGATTATCTCCAGAGCCTGCGCGCCGGATTCTGCAGTTTGCACCATAAACCCATGCTTCAGCAGGTTTTTTTCCAGTGACCAGCGGATAAGCTGCTCGTCGTCAACTACCAGAATCTGTTGATTTTGTTTCATTCCATCCCTTGGCTTTCGGATTCTGTTGCGCTCGATTCGAGCGTGTCAGCTACAGGAAACACCAACGTGAACGTTGTCCCAATTGCACTGGTGTGTACACGTATGCGGCCATTGTTCTGTTTCACCAGCTGTTTACAGATAGGCAGCCCGAGACCGGTGCCGCGGTTTTTGGTGGTAAAAAATGGGGTGAAGATTTTATCCCGTACAGGTTCAGGGATGCCGGGGCCGTCATCGGCGATCTCTATCTGGACATAATCGCGCTCCCCCTCATGTACCCGCGCGGTAGACAAAGTCACATGCCCCCCGGCAGGCGTCGCCTGCAATGCATTGATGAGGATATTGAGCAATACCTGTTGCAGCTGTTTACAGTCGGCCCATATTAAGGGGATATCATGCCCGAGTTGCTTCCGTTGTTCAACGTTTTCAGCCTCTGGGTGCTGCGCTCCAAAAAACAGAGTCTCGCAGATCACCTCATTGACATTGAGATAGGCAAACTGAGGAATACCCGGACGCCCGAACTTCAGGAGATCAGTGGCAGTTTTGTTCAGGCGTTCAAGCTGCGCCATTATGTCATTTACCACCTGAAGACGCTCATCGTCGGGGGGAAAATCCTCCGCTATCAGCGGCAGCGCCCCCTTAATGCCAGCCAGCGGATTTTTAATTTCGTGGGCCATTCCGGTAGCCATCTCCCCTATAGCCGCCAAACGGTCCGCCTGCTCCATCTGTTGGAAATGATACTGCTCCAGTTCCAGCTGCGCGGCTTCGAGCTTGTCCAGCATGGAGTTAAAGCTGTGCATCAGGTACGAAATTTCATCATTGTATCTGGGCATCATCCGGACATTTTTCTCCCCGGCCTCGACCCGCGCCATGAGGTTGGTGAGAACCACGATGGGCTTCTGTACATAGCGCACCAGGATCCATGTAACTCCGGCAGAGAGCAACAGGGTGATAAAGATCATGGAGAGGCTGAAACAGCGTGATGAGCGGCTCAGCAATGCGTTGGTGCCGGCAATTGAATAGTTGAGATTGAGCACTCCCAACACATCCGCCTCAGGGCTGTGGCACTGATGGCATATCTCTTTATTCCGGATGGGCTGCAGAATACTCAACACATCCTCGCCATCATAGTCGAGCATCACTGAATCATCTCCGCGGCGATATGCCTCCAGCTCACCCGTCAGCATGGGCTGATCCCGTTCCGCCGCAAATGAAGAATTGGAGATGAGCCCGCTGGCGGGGTTGAAAATCCGCACAATACGCAAACTGGGTCCGCTGGCTATCAACTCCAGCGTGTGCTGGAGCTTTTCCGGGTCTCCCTGACATTTGGAGTTAAAGATGGAGTTCACCACCGTTACCATGAGAGTCTCGGCACCATCGCGGGTCAACTTCAGCATATTGCTGCGGTCGCGCTGATAGTGAAACATGGCAAAGACCCCGATCCCGAAGGTGAGCAGAGCCACGTTCATGACAATAATGCGGAGGATGAGGCTGTTTTTTCGCATTTCAGTCCGAATCAGAAAATTTGCGCCAGGATTTGCGGCGCAGCAAGATTTAAGGTGGCGCAAGATTTAACCTGAAAGCATAGCATCCGCATCAACGCCCCGCGTCAAGGTAGGTGCGCACCATATTGTCCAACTTCCCTTTTCTCCAGGCAGGCTCCGCATGCGCAACAGTCTCATCTGCACTGGCAGGTACGGAGGCAGCCACAGAGATGGTGCCGGTGTGTCCGCGCTCCTCTGCCTGGTGGGCTTCTCCACCATCCAGCTGGGCGATCCGCGCATCAAACACCCCATCCTTAAGGTTCTTCAGCATCATCCGATGCTGATTCTTCATCATGTGCTCCACCTGTGCGGCAAGATCAAGGGCGCCACACAGGTCACGGTAATCTTTCACTTCACGCGCCAGGATAGAGCCGCCACGATACAGCAGGGTGGTCACATGTGCCCGCGGCAGCCCACTGTCTTCTGTCTGGACGTGATACATGTGCCCTTTATAGTTGAAGTTATGGTTAAATCCGCCTACCAATTTCTTCCTCCTTTCTCGTCTGCCGGTGTGCACGTTTAACTTGCCATCAGTTTTTTGATCTTTTCCACCGCTTCCATGGCGTCATCGGCATAAATATCCGCGCCGATCTGGTCGGCGTAATCCTGGGTGACGACGGCGCCGCCAACCATGGTGAACACCTTGACTCCGGCAGCACGCAGGGCGTCAACCGTCACCTGCATCTGCCGCAGAGTGGTGGTCATCAGCGCTGAAAGTCCCACCGCATCGACCTTGTGCTCGACCGCCTGCTTCACGATGCGCGCGGCAGCGACATTCTTGCCTAAGTCAATCACCTCAAAGCCATAGTTCTCCAGCAGGGTGCAGACAATATTCTTGCCGATGTCGTGAATATCCCCCTCAACCGTAGCCATGAGGATTTTGCCGTTGCTCTGCATCTGCGTCCCGCCCATCTCCTGCTTCAAGCGTTTGAACGCGGTCTGCATGGTCTCTGCACTCAGAAGCACCTGCGGCAGGAAAATTTTGTTTGCGCCGAAACGCCGCCCTACCTCTTCGAGTCCAGGTAACAGACCATTGTTGCTGACCTCCAGCAGATCGTGCCCCTGCTCCAGCGCCTGCTCCACCAGGGCGATAATCTCATCCTTCTCGCCGCGAATAATGGCCTGAGTCAGGCGTGCCATGATGGGTTCACTTTGGGCGCTGCCACTGTGTTCCGCCGCGCCAGAGATGTCAGCAATGCTATCCGCATAAGCCTGCACATAAGCTTCAGCGCGTTGATCGTGCCCCAGCAGCACCATGGCGCTGCGGTAAACATCCTGCATGCGCTCATCACTGGGGTTAATTATCGCCGCGCTGAGGCCATTATTGAGTGCCATGGCAAAAAATGTGGATGAAATCAAGGGTCTACGCGGAAGCCCGAACGAGATGTTGCTGACCCCCAGAACAGTGGTCAGACCATCTTCATGGGTCAGGGTGTGGATCGCTTCCAGGGTCTGGGCGGCCTGATCCTGCTCGGCGGAGACCGTCAGCGCCAGACAATCCACCATCACATCACAGCGCGCTATGCCGTACTCTTGCGCGCGGGCGACAATCCTCCTGGCGATGGCGATACGTCCGCTCGCGGTTTTGGGGATCCCCTGCTCATCAAGGCACAAAGCGATAACCGCAGCGCCATACTTGCGCGCCAGCGGCAGGATGGCATCCATGCTCTTCTGTTCACCATTGACTGAGTTGATAAGCACCTTGCCATCAGCAGCTTTCAACCCACGCTCCAACGCCGCAGGATCGGAGGAGTCGAGAACCAGCGGCAGGGTTGAAACCGAATTTATCCCAAGCACCGCGCGCTCCAGAGCCGCAGCTTCATCTACCCCCGGCGCACCGCAGTTGACATCGAGCAGGTGCGCCCCAGCAGCACCCTGGGCCTGGGCCTCGCGCCGGATATACGCGGTTTTACCCGCGCGCAGTTCGGCGCTGTAACCTTTTTTCCCCGTCGGGTTGATTCGCTCCCCAATAATAGCACAGCGGATTTCAGGGCTGAAGCTGCACACCTCGGTGCGGCTGGAGACAAACCCCCGGCGGCGCACGGGCATTTTCCAGCTTTGCTCAAATTGATGAAGGGCGTCACGCATCACCCGGATATGCTCCGGGGTCGTGCCGCAACATCCACCGATAATTCGCACTCCGAGGCCAAGCAGGCGCTCATGATACTGTACCATCTCTGCCGGGGTCGCGGGAAATACGGTCTCCCCGTTTTTAAGCACTGGCAACCCGGCATTGGCCTGGACAATCAGGGGACGGTTGGTACAGGTACGCATTCTGCGCAACACCTCGTACATGCCGTCAATCCCCAGACCGCAGTTGCTCCCGATCACATCCACCTGTAATCCATCCAGGGTTACCGCAGCGGCCTCCGGCGAAGTCCCCAGGACGGTGCGCCCGCCGTCATCAAAGGTCATCATAGCGATTACCGGCAGGGTGGAATAGGTGCGACACGCTATGAGCGCAGCTTTAAGCTCGCGAATGTCCAGAAAGGTCTCACAGCTGATGGCGTCCGCCCCGGCGGCAGTGAAGGCGCGCACTTGCTCGGCAAACACCTCTACCATCTCATCAAAGCCGGCGTCGCCGACAGGCTCAAGAAAGCGTCCACTCGGGCCAATACTACCAACCACAAACGCCGCATCATCTGCAGCGATTCGGGCCAGTTCAATGCCGCGGCGGTTTATCTCTTCCACCCGCTCCTGCAGGCCGTAATGCGACAGCTTGGTGCGGCTTGCGCCAAAGGTGTTGCTGACTATTACTTGCGCCCCGGCGGCGACATATTCACGATGAATCCCTTCTACCACATCAGGTGCATCGAGAATCATCTGTTCGGGACAAGCCCCGGCCTTAAGTCCGCGCGCCTGCAACATTGTCCCCATTGCTCCATCCAAAATAAGCACATGCTCATTCAGCGCCCGCATAAATTCATGCATCAGTATATAGCTCCAATCGTTGTCTGGTTTTAAGTAGTCGATAGTTCAATGCAAGGGGATAAATCACTGCGTCGCCAACGGAGCCAGTGTCCCAGCGTCAGTTCTGACCCAGTTAGGATCAAGCCTGACTGGGCGACTAAGATCCACGTGCCCTTTTAAGCTTTCAACCTTGCTTCCCTCTATCCAGAACTCAAACTGTGTAAATTCGGGTAGATATGCCGCAATGGAGTTGGTCAGAGAGTGAACGCTGAGCAGTTCAGAACTGCTGCCGCCGGGATGGTACTGCGCCAACTCGCGGCTGAAATCCAGCTTCAGGGTACTGGCATCGACCTTTCGCACCCCGAGCAACCGCGTCTGTACGGGGATCACCGCAGTCATCTCTGCCGCTTCCGGCCCGCGCGCGAGTTCATTAACAATCTGACTCAAGGCGGTGAAGTCATCCCCGGCGTGCGGCACCATGCGTTTTTCTTCCAGCAGGCCACTGGCATCTTGATCTCCAAAATACAACGAGATCTCCTCCTGCACTACTGCGGTGCGCGGCGCTTCACTCTCTTGCGGCAACGGCCGGACATCGACAACCATCCGCCCGACAATTATCCCGGCACAAATCAACCCCAGCATAAACAGGATAATGCGTACGCTGTTTTTATTTTTGCCCCTGAATAGGCTCATGGCAACCTCGTATTATTAGTTGAAATGGCAGACAGGGTTACCCGCTCTACCCCCCTTAGTTCTTCCCCCAGAAAGGCGCTGCCAACCCGGACAAATCTTGTTGGGACATCGGTGACGTAAAAACGCCAGCTCCCCATGCGTTCCGGCTTATCCCGGCGCAAGGTACAGTTGTGGCGCAGCAGATACTTAACTGTCATAGCCGTCTGTGTGGCTGAATCAACCATGTTTACCTGGGCTGGCAGCACCTGGCGCAACGTGTCCTTAAGGAGCGGATAGTGGGTGCACCCCAGCACCAGGGTGTCGATATCACTATGCAGCAGGGGCTGTAAATACTCGCGCGCCGCCAGGCGGGCGATCTCATGGCTGGCCCACCCCTCTTCCGCCAGAGGGACAAACAACGGACATACGGCGCTGAACACCTGGACTCCGGCGCGCAGGGTGCTTATCTCGTTCTGGTAGGCGCCACTGTTGACTGTCCCTTCGGTTCCGATTACCCCGATGCGGCCGGAGGTGGAAACCCTGACTGCCTCCTGCGCTCCGGGGATAATTACCCCGACTACCGGAATATTGAAATGATGGGTTAAAATCTGCAAGGCCACGGAAGAAGCGGTATTGCACGCCACAACAATCATTTTGACTTGGTGCGCGCACAAAAATTCTGCCGCCTGCATGGCATACCGCAGGACGGTCTCCGGACTTTTGGTCCCGTAGGGAACCCGCGCCGTATCTCCCAGATAGATCAGGTCTTCCGCGGGAAGATGCTTGCGGATAGCCTGCAGCACCGTCAGCCCCCCTACCCCTGAATCAAAGACCCCTATAGTTCGTTGTGGCACTACAACCTCGTTGGTATAAGAAAAAAGGATAGCGTATGGATTATCCCGTATAAGTAAAGAAGGATATATTCAGGCACGAAACGCTCAGGCAGGTCTTTCATTTTTGCGTTTTGCCCCGATCGTGCTACGTTATGCCGGTATGAAAAACTGCCTTCAGGCAGTGCACGTGCTACCGGAACCGCCCCCTTGCCTTTATTTGAATGGATCTCTGCCATGGAAGCGCTCATAGAATGGCTCAAACCACTGAAGACATCAACGATTATCCGTTATATATCCGATTTGAACCTCCTGCATAATCCATGGTTTATTGCTGGAGCAGTGCTGTTTGTCGTTGTCTGTCTGTGGCTGAAATGGCGCCTGCTTCTATCTTGCGTCCTTGCCTTGACCGGATTAATCACGCTGGTATCTCTTGTTCACAATAGCGGAACCGACTTGGAGCGCTCCTCCGACAGTTTGTTTATTTTCCTTGGTGGTGGAACGGCCCTGGTGTTTTTGTTTATATATCTGCTCTTCATGCGCGGAGACTGAATCCATCCAGGAGAAACACCTGCCAAATCGATACCCACAGGCAGATCCATGCAGTCACATATCCACACAACCCCTCAAACACAACACAGAAAGGTTAAGCCGTGACCAGACGAGACATTATTACCCTAGGGATAGGTGCCGCTGTTGTAATATTTTTGTGGATGGCCCCGGAAGAGACAACTCCACACATGCCCACGGACGATATCCATGCAGAATATCAGTTGATATTCAAGCAGGAAGGGAAAAAAGCGGCGGAAAAATTCTGCAAAGACTGCCACGGCAAGCCGGGCCTTGAATTTCCCCCTGAACATCCCGATCCCAACCGGTGCCTGTTCTGTCACAAACCTGACGTATAACAGCCCATAACCTGATTTTTGCCCATGTTGCTGTCTGCACTTCACCGGCGCCGCAGTCTGGAACCGGCCATATACCCGTGTAATAACCCTATAATTATCTTGACAACAACATTGGCGCGGAGTAAATACAACTACAAAGGTAATAATTAGCAGCTAATGCTGAACTCTTTCCATTGCCTCACAGCCCGGAGGTCCAGGATGTCGTTGCAAAAGGTCTACACATTTTACCGTGATGGATTCCGCTCCATGGTGGTGGGGAAGACCCTGTGGAAGATCATTTTTATCAAGCTGTTTATAATGTTTGCGGTTCTGAAGGTTTTTTTCTTTCCCAATTTTCTGGCCACTAATTTCTCTTCTGATGCTGAGCGCGCCAACCATGTTCTCACAAACCTTACTGAACTTCAGGGGTATTCTCAGCCCGGCTCGAAATAGGTTCCGCACTATATATAATAATCTGCTTTTGCAGCTGTATTTATCCGCCACTACTTAAATCAGGAGGCAACCCGTGATAGAAAATATCGACCTTGGCATGGTCAACTGGGCGCGCGCAACATTTGCCCTGACCGCCATGTACCACTGGATTTTTGTCCCTTTGACCCTGGGGCTATCGTTCCTGTGTGCATTCTTTGAATCTATCTATGTAAAAACCGGCAACCCGCAGTGGAAGAGTTTGACCAAGTTCTGGATGATGTTGTTCGGCATCAACTTCGCTATCGGGATCGCCACCGGGATTATCCTGGAGTTCGAGTTCGGCACCAACTGGTCCAACTACTCCTGGATAGTGGGGGATATCTTTGGCGCGCCGCTGGCCATTGAGGGGATCCTGGCATTCTTCCTTGAAGCCACCTTCTTTGCGGTGATGTTTTTCGGCTGGGAGCGCGTATCCACCCGCATGCACCTGTTCTCCACCTGGATGGTGGCAGTGGGATCCAACCTCTCCGCCCTGTGGATCCTGGTGGCCAACGGCTGGATGCAGCACCCGGTGGGGATGATCTTCAACCCGGACTCAGCCCGCTTTGAGATGGACAGCCTATGGGAGGTTATCTCCTCTCCGGTAGCCATCGGCCATTTTGTCCACTCCACCAGTTCCGGCTTTCTGCTGGCGTCCCTGTTTGTCGTAGGGATCTCCAGCTGGTATCTGCTGCGGAACAAACACCAGAAATTCGCCCTGCGCTCCATCACGGTGGCGTGCGTATTCGGCCTGCTCAGTTCAATCTTTGTGGCCTTCAGTGGTGACGAACACGCCTTTGTTACCGCGGAAACCCAGCCCATGAAACTTGCCGCCATGGAAGGGCTGTATACAGGCTCTGCCGGGGTCGGTCTGGTAGCTTTGGGGATGCACAATCCCCTCAAGCAGCCGGGCGATGAGCAGGATCCCTTCCTGTTCAAGGTTGAGATTCCCAAGATCTTGAGCCTGCTCGCCACCCGCGACCTTAACGGCTTTGTCCCCGGCATCGATGATCTGCTCTATGGCAATCCAGCGCAGAACATCATGGGAGTGGATGAGAAAATAGGCTACGGCAAGCAGGCTGTTACGGCCCTGGGTGCCTATAAACAGGCGAAAAAAGACGGCGACACAGCCGGCGCAACTGCCGCTCTTGCAGTCTTCGACCAGCACCGCGCCTATCTCGGCTATGGACACCTGCTCTCGGTGGAACACGCAGTGCCTCCTGTTTCTCTGACATTTTATGCCTTCCGGGTTATGGTCGGCCTTGGAACCTTTTTCATCCTGCTGTTCGCTCTTTACCTGTACCTGCTTAAACGTGGCACCCTGGAGCGCAACTACCCCCTGCTCCTGCTCGGAGTACTGGGCATGTTTTTGGGCTACGTGGCCCAACAGGCAGGCTGGATTGTGACTGAAGTTGGGCGACAGCCGTGGGCCATTCAAGATATGCTGCCGGTAACCGTGGCACGCTCCAACCTGGACACCGGGACAGTTATGACCACCTTCTTTCTGTTTTTGTTGCTGTTTACCGCGTTGCTGATAGCTGAGGTAAAAATCATGCTGCACCAGATCGCTATCGGCCCGGAAGGAGAATAAATGATGTTTGGAAGTCTTGAATGGTCAACCCTGCAGCAACTCTGGTGGTTCATCATCTCCCTGGTAGGAGCGCTGTTTATCTTTCTCACCTTTGTCCAGGGTGGGCAGACCCTGCTTTTGACCGTACCTGAAGGGGAAGATGAAAAAAGCCTGATGGTAAACTCCCTTGGACGCAAATGGGAACTGACGTTTACCACTCTGGTCCTGTTTGGCGGTGCCTTCTTCGCCTCATTCCCACTGTTTTATTCCTCCAGCTTCGGCGGTGCCTACTGGGTCTGGATGGCAATCCTGTTTACCTTTATCATCCAGGCGGTAAGCTACGAATTCCGCACCAAACCCAACAACTTTCTAGGGCAGAAGACCTTTGAACTGTTCCTGTTCATCAATGGCTCGGTGGGAATTCTGTTGCTTGGAGCCGCGATTGGGACATTTTTCACCGGCTCCGCATTCACGTTGAACGACTACAACTTTGTGCAGTGGGGCCATCCCCTGCGCGGGCTGGAAGCTGCCTTCAGTCTGTTCAACCTGAGTCTGGGCCTGTTTCTGGTATTTCTGGCACGCACCCTCGGGGCCCTGTATCTGAGCAACAACCTCGACGAGCACGGCCTGGTGCAACGCCTTAAAAATGCGGCGGGGTTAAACTTTGTCTGTGCGTTACCGTTTCTTCTCTATGTGCTGGTGCGCCTTCTGACCATGGATGGCTACGCAGTCAACCCTGCGGATGGCAGCGTATTCCTGGAAGCGCATAAATACATGTACAACCTTATCGAAATGCCGCTGAATCTTATTTTACTCGTAAGCGGGCTGGTTCTGGTTACTGCGGGGGTGATCCTTAACTACTTCACCGCTTCGGTACGGGGGATATGGCCCGCCGGCCTGGGCACGGTACTTACAGTGTTGGCCATTTTCTTTCTCGCCGGATACAACAATACCGCCTTCTATCCATCAAAGCTCGATCTGAACAGCAGCCTGACTATCTACAACGCCTCCAGCAGCCACTACACCCTCGCCATGATGAGCTATGTCGCACTGCTGGTTCCAGGGGTGCTGGCCTATATCATCTGGGTGTGGCGGCATATGGATCGGGAAAAATTGGCATTAGGCGAAGTTATGTCCGACAAGAAAAGCTATTAAATTAAGGAGGTATACATGCTTTTACTGACTCTGTGGGTCATCCTCATTGTGGCAGCCTATTTTGGAGCGTTGAAGCTGCTGCGCAGTTTTGATCTTCTGTAACACAGCCAACACTCCATCCCCCTAAGCCCTGGATAGAATCCCTGTGCCGCAATCACTGCATGAATTGGGGGTGACATAGACACCAGCGGCGTAATGATCTATGGTATGTGACGTGCCTGTCTTGAAAATATGGACAACTGCGCTAACCTTACATCACCAGCAAAATCCACCTGTGCCAAGAAACCGACACCATGGCCCGTTTCTCTTTTCACTGTTATGTTAATTTTATCCAAAGGAGCATGAACCATGAAACGTTTTGTTGCACTGACTATCGCCCTGCTGCTGTCAGCCTCCGCTATGGCTTTTGCCTCTGATGATGCGCTGCGCTCCATGAGCAAGAGTATGTTTAAACCTATCCCAATGAGCGCCCCGGCGCTGAAGGGCAACACCGCCACCGCGGAAAAACTTAAACTCGGGCATATGCTCTACTTCGAACCGCGCCTGTCCGCATCTCAGCTGATCAGCTGTCAGACCTGCCACAACGTCGGTCTTGCCGGCGCAGATCTGCAGGAGACCTCGACCGGACACGGCTGGCAGAAGGGGCCACGCAATGCGCCCACCACATACAACGCAGTATTTAATACTGCTCAATTCTGGGATGGCCGCGCTAAAGATCTGGCCGAACAGTCGAAAGGGCCTGTTCAGGCCTCGGTGGAGATGAACAACACCCCCGAAAACGTCATCAAGACCTTGAAATCGATCCCTGAGTATGTTCAGCGGTTTGAACAGGCGTTCCCGGGACAGAAAGATCCGGTTACCTTTGACAATATGGCTGACGCCATCGAGATATTCGAAGCGACTCTGCTTACCCCCAATGACGGCCTCGATCGCTTTATGGCCGGTGATGACTCTGCCTTAAGTGCAAAGCAAAAGCAGGGTCTGGAGCTATTCATCAACAAAGGCTGTGTTGGCTGCCACAACGGAATAAACCTGGGCGGTACCGGCTACTTCCCCTTTGGCGTAGTTGAAAAACCCCATGCCGACCTGCTCCCCATTGGGGATAAAGGCCGCTTCCAGGTAACCAACACTGCCGCGGATGAATATGTGTTTCGCTCTCCGGCACTGCGTAACGTGGCCCTTACCTACCCGTACTTCCACACCGGCAAGGTATGGGATCTCAATGATGCCGTTGAGATCATGAGCAGTTCCCAGCTGGGGATGGAACTCAACAAGGATGAAGCTGCCAAAATCACCAGCTTTCTCCGGGCGCTCAGTGGGGATCAGCCGCTGATCGTGCACCCAATTCTGCCGCCGAGCACCAGCACAACCCCCCAACCTACCCTTACTATAGAAGTAGTAAGCGCCGCCGGCAAGTAAGCAACAGCGTGGATAGCCACTCAACTACAGGCTGAAGGTGTGGTGTTTTAAAGCGCCACACCTTCAGTTTACGACCTGGGACGCCAGCGCCCGTTGACATAGGTGAATTCAATGTTAGCTTGGACTAGAGCGTTTATTCACGCAGCACGCAAATCTTCATACAACTTGAGTGTGATGCGGGGAGAAAAACTAACTTGAGCCATAACACCGCAAAGGAGACCTGCCATGGCAGAAAAACGTACTGGAATAATTACATTCAATAAGAAACCCATGACCCTGCTCGGCCCCGACATTGGTGTCGGCAGCCAAGCCCCCGACTTCAAGGTGGTAGACGTCGACCTGAAACCAGTAACCCGTGACAGCGCCAAGGGGAAGATTCAACTGATAACCGTAGTCCCCTCCATCGATACCAATGTATGCGACATCATGACCCGCAGATTCAACAAAGACGTTTCGGTCCTGCCGGACAGCGTGGTGGTCTACGCCATCAGCATGGATCTGCCCTTCGCCCAGAAGCGCTGGTGTGTCAGAGCTGATATCGAGCGGATGCAACTCCTCTCCGACTATCAGGAGCGCAGTTTCGGCCTCAACTATGGCTTGATGATTGACGAACTCAAGCTGCTGGCGCGCGCGGTGCTTGTTATCGACGCCACCGGCAAAGTGACATATCGTGAAATTGTTCCAGAGGTAACCGACGAACCGGACTATGCCGCAGCCCTTGATGCCGTAAAAGCGCTGCTGTAAGGGGCGGGGAGACAGCGTAAACTTGAAAATGTTGACTTGAAAAGGCCCTTGTCCTTACAAGGGCCTTTTTACTTTCATCTCTTTAGATCCCTCTGGCACTGTGCCGCAGCAGCGGATATACCTTACACGCCACGCAAAAACTGAACCCCGCCTCCAGAGCAGCGAATAGAGCCAGCGTTGCGGCAAAAACGACGGCAACTGCGTGAAAACCTGACAACTCTCCCAGCACAATCAGAGCAGCGAAAATAAAGCCGATTTTGGCGGCAAACAGCTTGGGCCCAGCATTAGCCAGCACCGGCGTTATTTTGCCCCAGCGCAAAACCATCCCACTGGCTCCGTTAAACGGGCTGTAAGAAGGGTTCCAGAATCCGCGGATAAAAAAATCCGCCGCCAGCAGTGCCATAATCCATGTGGCTGCGGTACACAGAAAAACAACTGTACACATAACCGTAAACACAGCATTCACTTGTGCCGCTTTAACGTTAACCTGTTGAAATGATATCGGACATACCCGTGCCATACATTTACCCTCCATACATTTACCCTCCATACATTTACCCTTCGTTAAAGTTGATCTCTGCAACAAACTAGATATCCTATTATTTGAATATATGTATACTAGAACCAACTTTACTGTCAACATTTTTTGCCTGCAGATGGCTTGCCGCTGAACTGCCGCAACATTCTGCCGAGTCTAACCCTCTTTCTGTTTGGAGCACCTATTTTCATGCCCCAAGGTTGATTTTCCAAACGCGGATGTTAGGCTTGAGCTCTAAACACTGCTGCATGCACGCACCAAAAACAGAGCACGTGTCTATCGTCTATCGGAAGAATCTGTTGGCTGTTATTTGGGCAAAACAGATTCTGCCCAAAGTTGTCGCTACCAAGTTCCAGAGGAGGAAAATCTTTATGGCTGTGGATATTACAGTGAAAATCGGGGGTGAAGCGGGGCAAGGTCTCCAGACCGTGGGTGATCTGCTTTGCCACGTGTGCCGCCGGGCCGGCTACTTTTTTCTGGCCATCAACGATTATGAATCACGGGTGCGCGGCGGGCATAATTTTTTTCAAGTCCGTATCAGTGATAAGCCGGTGCTGGCCCCCGCTCAGCAGGTAGACCTGCTGGTGGATCTGGATGGCGTCACGTACAAGCAGCATGCCACCGAATTGAAGGAAGACGCTATTGTCCTGTGCAGGCCGGAACAAAACCCGGCCCAGCATCGGACACTCCACCTTGACTTTACCGCTCTGGCAAAAGAGGCTGGCAACAAGGCGGCGCAAAACACTGTGGCCGCAGCCGCGTGCCTGGCCCTGCTGGGCGCTGGGGAAGAATTGTGTCAGAAAGTGGTGGAACAGCTCTTTGGAACTGCAGAGGAAAAACTCGGCGCCATCAATCAGAAGGCGCTCCAGGCTGGTTTTACCAGCGCCACCCAGTCTGACCTGAAAGGATGGGATCTCACCTGGGTGGAACAACAACCGGCGGGAGCATTTCTCGACGGCGCCAGCACTCTGGCTTTAGGCGCAGTGGCTGCCGGTTGCCGCGTGGGGGCCTTCTACCCCATGTCACCAGCCACCGGCATCATGACCCAGCTGGTCCAACTCGCAGAGCATTTCCCCCTGGTGGTGGAACAGGCAGAAGATGAGTTGGCGGCGATTAACATGGTTACAGGCGCCAGTTTTGCCGGCTGCCGCGCCCTTACAGCCACCAGCGGTGGCGGCTTTTCTCTGATGGCTGAAGGGATAGGGCTGGCTGCCATGACCGAAACTCCGCTGGTGCTCATCAATGCCCAGCGCCCCGGCCCAGCCACCGGATTGCCTACCCGCACCGGGCAGGGCGATCTGCTCTTTACCCTGCATGCCGCCCAGGATGAATTCCCCCGCTTTGTGTTGGCGCCCGCCACCGTGGCCGATTGCTTCGACACCATGCAGCGTGCTTTTTATCTGGCCGACACCTATCAAGTCCCGGTGATAGTGCTGGTGGATCAGTATCTGGTGAGTACCTCCATCCTGGTACAGGAGAAACTTGAAGTAAGTCCCATTGCTGCACCCAGCCCACCACCGGACCCCCCTGCAAAACCGGAAGGCTACGCACGCTTTGCCTTCACCGAAAGTGGTGTCTCTCCCCGCCTGTTGCCCTGTCAAAGTCAGGCACTGGTAAAAGCCACCGGCAATGAACACACGCCGGATGGCCATTCAAGTGAAAATAGGGAAAACCGGCGCGCCATGGTGGAAAAGCGGCTGGCCAAGCTCCCCGCCATGAAACAGGAGCAGCGTCCACCGCTGTTCCACCATGAACAGGCGGACTGGCTCCTGGTGAGTTGGGGTTCCAGCTATGGAATCGTGCGCGAGGCAGTGGACAAATTGCGTGCGCAGGGCCTCGATGTTGGCCTGGTACATCTGGTGGATATCTGGCCCCTGCCCCAAGAGCCGCTGCAGAGCCTGCTGCGCGAACGCAAGTGGCTGCTGGTGGAGCAGAATGCGACCGGACAGTTGGGCTGGATGCTCCGCGCCGAGCTGGGCGTTGAACCGCAAGGTTCCATCTTTCAGTACGATGGCAGACCCCTTGAAGTAACCCGCATAGTAAATGAAACCACTGCAAAGATAGGAGGTTAACCCCATGGTCGCAATAGACGATTATACCAGCAACTATGAAAATCAGTGGTGCCCTGGGTGTGGCAACTTCGGTATTTTGCCCGCTATGAAGATGGCTTTCGTAGCTCAGAACCTTGCCCCCCATGAGCTGCTGATCGTTTCAGGTATTGGGCAAGCCGGGAAAACGCCCCATTTTCTCCAATGCAACTTTATGCACACGCTGCACGGACGGGCGCTGGCGGTGGCCAGCGGTGCCAAACTGGCCAACCACGATCTCAACGTGGTGGTAAACTCCGGCGACGGCGACTGTTATGGTGAAGGGGGCAATCACTTTATCCACGCGATCCGGCGCAATCTGGATATCACCCTTCTGGTCCACAACAATCAGATTTACGGTCTCACCAAGGGGCAGGCATCTCCGACCACAGATAAAAACATGCTCACCAGCATTCAGAGCCACGGGGTCAGCACCCGCCCTTTCCGCCCCCTCGCTGTGGCCCTGAGCCTCGGTGCTGGCTTTGTGGCGCGCGGCTTTGCGGGTCAAAAAGAACAGCTGGCTGGGTTGATTCAGGCGGCCATGAACTATAAGGGCTTCAGTTTGATAGACATTCTGCAGCCCTGTGTCACGTTCAATCATCTGAACACGTTTGCCTGGTACAAACAGCGAGCGGTGGATATAACCACCCTGGATCACGATGTGCACGACCCCCAGAGTGCCATGCAATTGGCCATGGAGTGGGAAGAGCGCATCCCCACGGGGATTCTCTACCAGCAGGAAGAAGATGATTTTACCGCTCTGAATCCATGGCTGCAACAGGGACCCATGCTGCAGCGTGAATACAATGTCAACTCAATTAATGCCTATATTGATGAGCTGTATCAGGTCTGAAGAGGGAGCTGAAGATGGGGCTGAAACCAAACAGATGAAATAGGAGAGATAAGTTGAATCAGACGAATTTTTCTTCCCCGCGCAGATCTGGGTTCAGAAATTTAAACAACTTATTTCTGAGCATGGGGATAGTCCTGACCCTGCTCGGAGTCCTGGCTATTGCAGGCGCATTCTTTACCACCATGGCGACGATTATCTTCTTCGGAGTTCTGCTTGTACTGGCAGGGACAATTCAACTTACCCACACCCTGTCGCAACGCTCCAGAAACCCATTTTTTCGTAGCTCTGGCGTGCTGTATCTTCTGGTTGGGCTGATCATGCTTATCTCTCCGGTAGGGAGCGCTATCGGCCTGACCATTCTGTTGGCGCTTATGTTTGTAACCGCAGGAGCAATTCGTCTGCGCTACGCCTTTGCCGCCCGCAAAATGGGGCTCCCGTCCAGCTGGTACTTCACCGGAGCCGCGCTGAACTTTGTGCTGACACTCCTGATCATATCCGGCTTACCTGAAACCGGAACCTGGGTAATCGGTTTTTTTCTGGGCCTGGAGCTTTTATTCACCGGGATGACGATGATTTTTCTGACAGCCCGCATCCATCTGAACTACTGAGATCTTGGCTGCCTTAGTTCCTTGAAATTTTATTACAGCAGGCTCAGCAGCACAGGCGTTGAGGGGGAAGCAGGTTCTGCCACCTTGTCGAGTACGTGACATGCGGCGGGTTGCGGAACATTCTGCCTAAGTTCTATTTCTTTGTCGCCAATTCCAACAAAGAGTTGAGGTCAGAAGCTTCCGCCCCCTCGTACAGATACCTGTAACTCCCTGCATCCGGACAATATTTTCGCACAATTGCAAGCCATTCACTTTCAGAAGGGGTAACCCCTCTTGCGTGTAATGCCTGGATATCGTGCTTGATTTTACCCAGCTGAATGGAACTGGGTTCTGTTGTCGCAGTACCGAACGTAATTCTTATTCCACGGGCCAACTCGTGATCGCGCTCAGTCATTATAAACTCCTTTATGGTATTAGGGCGGGTTACGCCTAAACAACCGGCAGAATTAAGATGTTCACCCGCAACAATCACTGCAACCTCCCGGTCTGATAACATTTTAGCAGGCTTGGTAGAAATCACATCTCGAGAAACTTCAGTGCTTTTTTAAATTGGTTTTGGGTGCCCAAGATTCACGCCAAGTGTTCATCAATAATCGGCTATCAAGGATATGCCAATGAAAAATAGATTTGCTCAGTGCAGGCAATTTCTTCACCTCTCCACATTTACTTTAAAGCACTGCAGTCATCCAAAACTTGGCTATTCTCAACCGCAAACACCATACGCGCGGCTGAAACCGCTAATACTGCTAACAGGTATCATTTTGGCCGTGCTGGGCGGGGTGGCAACTGCAGCCTCCTCTGCAGGACAAGAGGTTGAACCATCCTCATCTATTGACGAAACACTAATCGCACAACGGGTCGAGATTCAGGCTGCCTCAAGTGACCAGGAAATCGACCAACGGTTGACCAGCATCCTGAAAGCAACCGGATGGTTCCCTGATATCAGCATAGAGGTTAATGAAGGTGTCGTGCTCCTCGACGGGCAGTCCGAATCTGCCGAGCACCGAACTTGGGCCGGCGAGTTAGCCAGAAATACTAGCGACGTGGTTGCCGTCGTCAACCGCATCAAGATAAGGGAGCATTCTCCCTGGGATTTCTCCCCAGCATTCACTGAGCTCCAAAATCTCTGGGGGAGGTCCCTGCAGCAGCTGCCACGGCTCGGCTTTGCGCTATTGCTTCTGGTTCTAGTCTTAGGCATCGGCAAATTGTTTGCCAGCGGGATTCGAAGGCTGCTCGCGCTGCGCCTGAAACCATTGCTGCGCGATATGGTCGCTCGGATTCTGAGCATTGCACTGCTGCTCGTAGGCTTTTACCTGGTCCTCCGGGTTGCCGGTCTTTCCGGTCTGGCGGCGACCATTCTTGGCGGCACCGGAATTGCTGGGCTGGTCGCCGGAATCGCATTTCGCGATATTCTGGAAAATTACCTTGCCAGCCTGCTGATCAGCATCCGAAATCCTTTTCACCTCGGCGATCTGGTGGAGATTGCCGGGCACATGGGTATTGTCCTGCGTGTCACGACTCGCGGCACTGTGTTGATGAATCTGGACGGCAACCATGTGCAGGTTCCAAACGCCACGGTTTACAAAAGCATTATCCGAAATTTTTCTGCCAATCCGAACCGGCGTGATTTCTTTGAGGTTGGTATTGGATTTGACAACGAGCTTTCTGTTGCGCAAGAAGTCGCCATGGGCATACTTAACAACCACCCAGCGGTATTGAAGGATCCTGAAGCTCTGGTTCTGGTCGATCGACTCGGTGCCGCCACAGTCAACCTCCTCATATATTTCTGGTACGATGGATCCGTGTATAATGGCTTCAAAGTTAAATCTTCGTTAATTCGTTCGGTCAAAAAGGCTTTTGAAGGGGAGAGGATTTCGATGCCGGATGAAGCAAGAGAGGTGATTTTCCCCGATGGAATTTCCGTCCAGATGGTTGATAGCATAAGCGGACCCGCAACAATCAAAGAAGAGAAAAAACCTCTGCCGGGAGCTGTCCCGGAGACCGTGACCAATGAGGCCGAAGGAGATCTTATTAGTGAAGAACAGCAGCTACGCGAGCAAGCTAAAGCATCTAGAATTCCTGAAGAAGGATCAAGTATTCTTGAAGACAAAACGTAGCGATTAAGCATAGCCTCTTGTGCAGAAGCTGCAGGCATTCGACACCTGCCATGACACAGGAAGAAGTAAAAGGCAGTCTTGTTCCTGAGGAGCAGGATGCATAATACCCCCCCCCAGCAGAAGAGAGATACCTGATGCCCCACATCGCCATAATTCCCATCCGCCAGGATAATTACTGTTACATCCTCACCCTGAACGGGGTCAGGATTGCCATTGACCCGGGCGAATCTGAACCTGTACTCACGTATCTGCGCCAGCAAGAAGAATGCAGTTTGGCTTTAATCCTCAACACCCACATGCATCAGGACCATAGTCACGGCAATCTGGTCCTGAAACAAATCACCGGCTGCAAAATAATGGGGAGAGATGAGCGCATTCCGGGCATTGATCAGGTCCTTACCCGGGAAGGGGCACTGCCAGCTCCGGCCCAGGAACTTCAGCTTCTGGCTACCCCGGGGCACACCCTGAAGGATTGCTGCTACTACCTGCCGCCGCAAGGAAAACATCCGGGCGCCCTGTTTTCTGGAGACACCTTGTTTTCCGGCGGCTGCGGCCGCGTTTTCGAGGGCACGATAGAGCAGCTATTTCAGTCCCTGCAAGTTCTGGCGGCTCTACCACCTGCCACCCTGCTCTACTGCGGGCATGAGTATACCCTGGATAACTACCGTTTTGCGCAGCGCATTGAACCAAACTCTCCAGCAGTACGCCGCAAACGGCAACAGGTGGAAAGTTTCCGCCAACACGGGGAACCAACCCTGCCTGTCTCCATAGGTGCAGAGCTGGAGACCAATCCCTTTCTGCGCCCCCATGACCCCGCATTACGTCGTGCTCTACACATGGAGGATGCCAGCGATCTTGAGGTATTCACCGTTTTGCGTGAGAAGAAAAATCGGTTTTAGGGTGTCGCACCAATATCGCTACGTTAGTCCATGCTGGGGCAAACACGCTGAGGGAAGAATACTTCCTGTTTGGATGGTAGTTTTTTCGTCGCCGCAGCCCCAGCCTTAGCGCGCTGGATTCCGGTACTTATAGATGGGGTGGTTATTGATTCGCTCTCGCAGAAAATCCACCAGCAGGCGAACCTTGGGAGACAGATGCCGGTTGGGCGGGTAAACGGCCCACACCGCGGAATTGGGCTGCCGATAGTTATCCAGCACCGAGATCAAGTCCCCGCTTTGCAGGTGCTCTGAAACGTAGTAATCGGGGAGCTGGACTAACCCCAATCCGCGCAGCGCAGCGTCGAGGAGCGCCGGCCCACTGTTGCAGCGCCAATTCCCTTTGACTTTGAGGGTCTGGTTTTTGCCGTTCTCGACGAAGCTCCAATAATCAAGGGTGCCGAGCAGGCAATTCTGGCTGGTCAGTTCAGGTAAGGTGTGGGGCTGACCGTGGCGGGAGAAGTATTCCGCTGAACCGCAGACATAGAGGGTCCGTGGTGCCAGTTTGCGGGCGACCAGCGAGGAATCCTCCAAGTGACCGAAGCGGATGGCCAGATCAATCCCTTCTTGCACCAGATCCATGACCTGGTTGGTACTGAGCATCTGGATGCTCAGTTCAGGGTATCGGCTGACAAACTCATTGACCAGCGGGGCGATAAAACGGTCGCCATAGGCGACCGAGCAGGTCAAGCGCAGTTTGCCGCGGGGAGTTGCCTGCAGGTTCGTTACCGCCTGCTCGGCTTCTTCCAGGCTGTCGAGCAGGTGGCGGCAGTGCTGGTAGTAGATCTCACCTACTTCTGTTGCGGTCACCTTGCGGGTGGTGCGATAAAACAGTTTGACCCCCAACCGTTCCTCCAGGGCAGTTATCTGCCGACTGACATGGGCGGTGGAGACCATAAGCCGTTTGGCGGCAACGGTAAAGCTATTGGTCTCGCTTACGGCAACGAACTCTTCGATCCCCTCCCATTTTCGCATTACTTCTCCTTGGTAATAATGTTTTGCAGATTGAGGCCATTATCATTTTCGCAGAAAGAGGTACTATATATCCACAACAAAGAACAAAAACCGCAGTCTATCAAAGGAGATAAACCGATGCTCAAATCACGTGCGGCAGTAGCCTGGGAAGCAGGTAAACCATTAGTGATCGAAGAGGTTGACGTCATGGGACCTAAAGCCGGAGAGGTGCTGCTGCGCATGGTGGCCAGCGGTGTCTGCCATACTGACGCCTTTACCCTCTCGGGGGATGATCCGGAAGGAAGGTTTCCGGTCATCCTCGGGCATGAAGGGGGAGCCATCGTTGAAGAGGTGGGCCCAGGCGTTACCTCCGTGGTGGCGGGCGACCATGTGATCCCCCTCTATACCCCCGAGTGTGGCAAATGCAAGTTTTGCCTGAGCGGCAAAACCAACCTCTGCCAGGCGATCCGAGTCACCCAGGGACAGGGTTTGATGCCGGACGGTACCACCCGTTTCTACAAGAACGGGCAGCCGCTTCTGCACTACATGGGCACTTCGACCTTCACCGACTACACCGTAGTGCCGGAAATCGCGGTGGCCAAGATCAGCAAGGAAGCCCCTTTGGACAAGGTGTGTCTGCTCGGCTGCGGGGTCACCACCGGCCTGGGAGCGGTGCTGAATACCGCCAAGGTGGAGCCCGGAGCAACCGTTGCCGTATTTGGTCTCGGCGGCATCGGTCTGGCTGCCATTATGGGTGCCAAGATTGCCAAGGCGCAGCGGATCATCGGCATCGACATCAACCCGGCCAAGTTTGCGATGGCCCGCGATTTCGGCGCCACCGACTGTATCAATCCGCTCGATTTTGCCGAGTCGATCCAGGATGTGTTGATCGATATGACCGACGGCGGGGTTGATTATTCCTTCGAATGTATCGGCAATACCGATATCATGCGCGCTGCCCTGGAATCTTGCCACAAGGGGTGGGGCGAATCGGTAATCGTCGGGGTGGCCGGGGTCGGTCAGGAAATCTCGACCAGACCCTTCCAACTGGTCACGGGGCGCGTGTGGCGCGGAACCGCCTTCGGTGGCGTACGTGGGCGCTCGGAGCTGCCCGGGTACGTGGAGCGCTATCTGCGTGGCGAGATCAAGCTGGATGAGTTTGTCACCCACACCATGGGCCTGGAGGATATCAACAAGGCTTTTGATCTGATGCGTGAGGGCAAGAGTATCCGCACCGTGCTGCATTTCGACAAGTAATAACAAGCGCCTGCCCCTCTCCACAGGGGGCGGCGGACAACTATTTACGCATTAAAGGAGATAGATAGATGGTGATCAATCAACTGGAGTCCCTTTCCTGTAACAAGAGTTTCGGCGGGTGGAACAAACGTTTTCGGCATTATTCACCGACCCTGGACTGTGACATGGCCTTTGCCATCTACCTGCCGCCGCAGGCGGAGAAACAGAAGGTTCCGGTGCTCTACTGGCTGTCGGGTCTGAGCAGCACCGAGGAGAACTTTGTCGAGAAGGCGGGGGCACAGCGCATGGCCGCCGAGCTGGGGATCGCCATTGTCGCGCCGGATACCAGCCCGCGTGGTGAGAGCGTGCCGGACGATGCTCAAGGCAATTATGACTTTGGCCTTGGCGCCGGCTTTTACGTCAATGCCACCCAGGAGCCCTGGGCGCGGCATTACCGCATGTATGACTATGTGGTCGAAGAACTGCCGGCGCTGATTGAAAAGCTTTTTCCGATCACAGACAAACGATCCATCAGCGGCCACTCCATGGGGGGGCACGGGGCCCTGGTGTGCGCCCTGCGCAATCCGGAGCGCTACCGGTCGATTTCGGCCTTCGCGCCCATCGCCAACCCGATGAACAGCCCCTGGGGCAAAAAGGCATTTTCCAACTACCTGGGCAAAGACCGCAAGCTGTGGAGCGAGTATGATAGCAGTGTGCTGATCGGCGAGGCGAAGGACAAGCTTCCATTGTTGGTGGATCAAGGGGGTAATGACCAGTTCCTCGCGGAGCAGCTGAAGCCCGAGGCGCTGCGACAGGCCGCAAAAGAAAACAACTATCCGCTGGTCTATCGGCAACAGGACGGTTACGATCACAGTTATTACTTTATCGCCAGCTTCATCGAGGACCATCTGCGTTTTCATGCCGACTTCCTCAGGGGTCGCTCTATGGAGCAGTGGCTGGCGGAGCAAAAATAACGAAAACAATATACTGCGGCGCCAAGCAGTAGCTTGCAGGAGAAAAATTGTGGCTATTAAACTCGGGATCGTGATGGACCCTATCGGGCAGATCAATGTCAACAAGGATAGCAGCCTGGCCTTGCTGCTGGAAGCCCAGGCACGTGGGTACCAGCTCTACTACATGGAGATGCAGGATCTTTATCTGCAAAACGGGCGGGCCCATGCGACGATGCAGCCGCTGCAGGTACAGCAGGATCCTGAAAACTGGCACCAGTTTGGCGCACAGTTGGATACTCCGCTGGCTGAGCTGGATGTGATTCTGATGCGCAAAGATCCACCCTTCGATACTGAATTTATCTACGCCACTTATATGCTGGAGCGGGCCGAGGCCGAGGGGACGCTGATTGTCAACAACCCGCGCAGTCTGCGCGATGCGAACGAAAAGCTCTTTACCGCCTGGTTTTCCGAGTTGACCCCGGAAACTCTGGTGAGCCGTAGTCCAGCCAAGCTGCGCCAGTTTTATGCCGCGCAGCAGAATATTATCCTGAAACCTCTCGACGGCATGGGTGGCGCCTCGGTGTTCCATATCACCCCGGGGGATCGAAACCTGAGTGTAATCATCGAGATCCTGACGCAGCACGGCAGTCGCTATGCCATGGCGCAGAAATTTATCCCGGAGATCAGTGAGGGGGACAAACGGATCCTGGTGGTCGATGGTGAGCCGATCCCTTATTGCCTGGCCCGGATTCCGGCCAAGGGTGAAACCCGGGGCAATCTGGCCGCCGGCGCCCGTGGTGAGGCCAGACCCTTGTCCGCAAGCGATTGGCGCATCGCCGCGGCGGTGGGCCCGGTGTTAAAGGAAAAAGGGCTCTATCTTGTTGGCCTCGATGTCATCGGCGATAAGTTGACCGAGATCAACGTCACCAGTCCGACCTGCATCCGTGAGATCGAAGCGGCTTTCGATATCAATATCAGCGGCAAAATGATGGACAGCATCGAGCGCGCACTGGCCCGGCGCTGAAACCAGACAGGGATTCAAAATTGAAACATTC
>Ga0265295_1000440_pt1 | contig 84114 bp, 68 predicted proteins | sample Munlansysbiofilm_FD_192503 | JGI IMG/M metagenome (GOLD analysis project Ga0265295, IMG submission 192503) | Leachate microbial communities from a municipal landfill in Southern Ontario, Canada - Methane capture system biofilm | ecosystem: Engineered > Solid waste > Landfill > Unclassified ... | reverse complement strand
CGCCGGTTGCAAGAGCCTGTCTGTGGGGGCTGCTGCCAGCTAAACTCAAAACACAGACTACACATGTAGACGCCTTGCGTGAAAGATTTTCGGACGCGGGTTCGATTCCCGCCACCTCCACCATTTACAAAAGACAAACCCGTCCACTAACCGCGTCCGGTTATTGGACGGGTTTTGATTTTCTGCGTATTGTCAGCGACTTACGTCGCTTTCATGGTGTCGGCGCTGCCGCCCAAATCACTCCCTTTTCGGGAAATCCGTCATACCCCGCTTCTCTTTCGCCTCAAAATTCTCCGCATTCTTACCCCCATTCTCCGGACCTCGTCCGGTTTCCTGCCTTTTTTCCTGCAACCGCTGTTCGGCGATCTCGTCGGCAAACTGGTTGATACTCTTCATGATTCCGTCAAACAGGTCGTTGATGTCCATGGTCGGGCGCTCCTTGTTGTGGTTTATGCCCTTACTTACCGGAGAGACGGAGAAAGTGTCGGGCGGTGGCTGATTTTTTTCGTGCTGGCCTTCTGAGGGGGGACTTGCCGGGTGGCGTCGGGATGTGTCGGAAAATTCTGGAATAACCGCCAACCTTCATCTTTCCACATGCGTTGTCACCTGCTATATTGAGGGCCGTAATTGTACGTTGGGCACATTGCGTTCGTTCGCTGCCGGTGAATTGGTGGCGCACCAGGAATTGAGGCAAACCGATATGGCAAAGGCACCGGAAAATTTTGCGGAGATGGTCAAAGAAGTCCGCCAGCAACTGGGGCTCAGCCAGGAAGAGCTGGCCCACGAGCTGGGCGTGAGCTTTTCCACGATCAACCGCTGGGAAAACAGCAAGACGGTTCCCTTCAAGCTGGCTAGAAGGCAATTCGAAGCTTTTTGTGGGCGGATGAAAGAACAAGGGAAGTTGGCGTGATGAATAAAAAACAACTTTCCGAGCGCGATATCTGCACCAAGTACATCACGCCCGCCCTGGAGAAGGCGGGCTGGGATGTCACGACCCAAATCCGTGAAGAGTTTCCTCTCACCAAGGGACGCATCATCGTGCGTGGCAAGCTGCATACCCGCGCCAAGCACAAACGCGCAGATTATGTCCTGTTTTACAAGCCGAACATACCCATTGCCATTATCGAGGCCAAGGACAACAACCACACGGTTGGCGACGGCATGCAACAGGCGTTGGGCTACGCCGATATGCTGCAAGTGCCTTTTGTGTTCAGCTCCAACGGCGACGGTTTTCTGTTCCACAACAAAATTGCCACCGACGGAATTATTGAACGTGAGCTTTCCCTCCACGAATTCCCCGCTGCACAAACGCTGTGGCAATGGTGGGCGCAGCACCGTGGCCTGAACGATCAGCAGAATGCACTGGTCACGCAGGATTATTTCAGTGATGGCAGTGATAAAAGTCCACGCTATTACCAGTTACTGGCCATCAACAAGACCATCGAGGCGATAGCGCGAGGCCAGAATCGCATTCTGCTGGTGATGGCCACCGGCACCGGCAAGACCTTTACCGCCTTCCAGATCATTTGGCGGCTGTGGAAGTCCAAGGCGAAGAAACGCATCCTGTTTCTTGCCGACCGCAACATCCTGGTCGACCAGACCATGACCAACGACTTCAAGCCGTTCGGTTCGGCCATGACCAAGATCCAGAAGCGGCAGGCCAACAAATCCTACGAGATTTACCTTTCCCTCTATCAGGCCGTGACCGGTAACGAGGAAGAGAGAAACACCTACAAACAGTTCAGCCCCGACTTTTTCGATTTGATCATTATTGATGAATGCCATCGGGGCAGCGCGGCTGCTGATTCGGCCTGGCGTGAAATTCTCGAATACTTCACCTCCGCCACCCAGATCGGCCTTACCGCCACGCCCAAGGAGACCAAAGAAGTCTCCAACATCGACTACTTTGGCGATCCCATCTATACCTACAGCCTCCGGCAGGGTATCGACGATGGATTCCTTGCTCCCTACAAGGTCGTGCGCATTGATCTCGACCGGGATTTGACCGGTTGGCGGCCCGACAAGGGAATGATCGACAAGCACGGCAACGAGATCGAAGATCGTATCTACAACCAAAAAGATTTCGACAAGACTCTGGTCCTTGAACAGCGTACCCAGTTGGTGGCAAAAAAGATCACCGAGTTCCTCAGGCAGACCAACCGCTTCGACAAAGCCATCGTCTTCTGTGAAAACATCGACCATGCCGAACGTTTGCGTCAGGCCCTGGTCAATGAAAACGCCGATCTGGTGGCGCAGAACAGCAAATATGTCATGCGCATCACCGGCGACAACGAGGAAGGCAAGGCGGAGCTGGACAACTTCATCTTTCCGGAGAGCAAATACCCGGTTATTGCCACCACCTCCAAGCTGATGACTACCGGTGTCGATGCGCAGACCTGCAAACTCATCGTGCTCGACCAGCGCATCCAGTCCATGACCGAGTTCAAGCAGATCATCGGGCGCGGCACCCGCATCAACGAAGATTACGGCAAATACTACTTCACCATCATCGACTTCAAGAAGGCGACCGAGCTGTTTGCCGACCCTGATTTCGACGGTGACCCGGTGCAGATTTACGAACCCAGCGGGGATCAGTCACCGGTGCCGCCGGATGTTCCCCTTGATCCCGAAGTTGGCGGTGTCGTCACCTACCCGGAACCCGGAGAGGACCAGGGTTGGACCGGCGTTGCCGAACCCGGCCCAGGCGAGGAAGGCGGCATTCGCCGTTACGTCGTTGAGGGTGTCGAGGTCAAGGTCGCCGCCGAGCGCGTCCAGTATTTCGATGCCAACGGCAAATTGATCACCGAATCCCTCAAAGATTACACCCGCAAAGCCCTGGCCAGGGAGTACGCCACTCTCGACGATTTCCTTCGCCGCTGGAGCAGCACCGAGAGGAAGCAGGCCATCATCGACGAACTGTCGGAACAGGGCGTGTTCTTCGATGCCCTTGCCGATGAGATAGGACGGCAATCCGGCAAAGCCTTCGACCCCTTCGATCTGGTCTGCCATGTCGCCTGGGATATGCCGCCCCTCACCCGCAAGGAGCGGGCGGAACAGGTGAAGAAACGCAACTACTTCACCCGCTACGGAGAGCAGGCCCGCTGTGTGCTGTGCTGGAGGCCCTGCTCGACAAGTACGCCGATGAAGGCGTGGCCCACATCGAAGAGACGCAGATTCTCACCATTGCCCCCTTTACCGAATTCGGCACCCCGCTGGAAATCATCCGCGCCTTTGGCGGGCTGGATCAGTATCAGCAGGCTGTCAACGAACTGGAACAGGCCCTCTATAGCGCCTGACAAAAAGAACTGGAGATAAACCGCTATGTCACTCACCACCCTGATCAAAGCCATTCAGGACATCATGCGCAAAGATGTCGGCGTCGATGGCGACGCTCAGCGCATCAGTCAGATGGTCTGGCTGATTTTCCTGAAGATCTTCGACGACAAGGAACAGGAGTGGCAGCTCACCGTGCCCGGCTACAAATCGCCGTTGCCCAGCCGTTTCCGCTGGTCCAGCTGGGCCAAGAACCCCGAGGGGATGACCGGCGAGGAGCTGATCGACTTCGTCAACAACGACCTTTTTCCGGCGCTCAAGAAACTGGCCACCGCCGCCGGTGTTTCGCCCCATGGCAAGGTGGTCGGCTCGGTCTTCGAGGACGCCTACAACTACATGAAGTCCGGCACCCTGCTGCGCCAGGTGATCAACACCATCGAAGAAGATGTGGACTTCAACAAATCCGGTGACCGTCACCTGTTCAACGACATCTACGAAAAGATCCTCTCCGACCTGCAATCCGCTGGGAACGCAGGCGAATACTACACCCCACGCGCCGTCACCCAGTTTATGGTCGACATGCTCGACCCGCAGCTCGGGCAAACCATCCTCGACCCGGCCTGCGGCACCGGCGGCTTTCTGACCTGCGCCATCGAGCACCTGAGTAAACAGGCGAAGAACAACGATGACCGCAAGCAGTTGCAGGAGTCTATTCACGGCGTGGAGAAGAAACCGCTCCCGCACATGCTGGCCATGACCAACATGATGCTGCACGGCATCGACGTGCCCACCAACGTCCGCCACGACAACACCCTGAGCCGACCACTGAAGGATTATGGCCCCCGCGACAGGGTGGACCTGATCATCACCAATCCGCCCTTCGGCGGTATGGAAGAAGACGGGATTGAGAACAACTTCCCGCGCAAGTACCAGACCCGCGAGACCGCCGACCTCTTCATGGCGCTGATCATGCACCTCTTGAAACACGACACCGGCAAGGCGGCCGTGGTGCTGCCCGACGGTTTTCTGTTTGGCGAGGGCACCAAGACCAACCTCAAGCGCGAACTGCTGGAGGAGTTCAACCTGCACACCATCGTGCGCCTGCCCAAGGGGGTGTTCAGCCCCTACACCAGCATCGCCACCAACATCCTCTTTTTCGAGAAGGGTGGCCCGACTAAGGAGGTCTGGTTCTTCGCGCATCCCTATCCCGAGGGCTACAAGTCCTACTCCCGCTCCAAGCCTCTGACCATCGCCGAGTTCGATCTCGAAAAGGGTTGGTGGGGCGGAGCCGAGCGCAAGGGGAGAAAGGTCACCGAGCAGGCCTGGAAGGTCTCGGCCAAGGAACTGGCCGAGCGCAACTACAACCTCGACTGTAAAAACCCCCACGAGGTGGAGGTCAACCACCGTGATCCGGAAGAGTTGATGGCCGAGTACCAGCAGATCGTCCACCAGCTCGAAGCGGCGCAGGCAGCCTTGAAAGCCGAGTTGATGGCCTGCCTGGGGGGGAAGGCATGATGGTCTCACGCGAAGCCACGAAGGCACGAAAGGAAAAGATGGTCTCACGCGAAGACGCGAAGACGCGAAGGGATGAAGGGCGCTACCGTTATACCCGCGTAGGCGGGTATCCAGGAGCGGTACAGCCAATCCTCCAACGGCTTGTTGGACCCACATCCCTGAAAAGCCTTCTTAGCGCCTTCGCGCCTTCGTGTGCAACAAGGAGAGGCAGGGCATGAGCAGGAAGAAGAAAAACGGCAAGGAAGTCTCTATCGTTCGCTCCTCTGCGGCAGAATATCTCACCTTTGTCGCGGCCAGCGGCAGCGGCGGTGTCGAAGCGGTGTATGCCGAAGAAAGCATCTGGCTGACCCAGAAGATGATGGGCGTGCTTTACGATGTTGAGACCCACACCATCAACTACCACCTGAAAAAGGTGTTTTCAGACAGTGAGTTGCAGGAGGATTCAGTTATTCGAAATTTTCGAATAACTGCCGCAGACGGCAAAAACTACAACACCTTGCACTACAAACTCCCCGCCATCATCGCCGTGGGCTACAAAGTGAACTCCGAACGCGCCGTGCAGTTTCGCAAGTGGGCCACCACCATCATCGACGAGTACACCATCAAGGCCTATGTCATGGATGACGAGCGCATCAAGAGTGGTGGCTCCATCCTGACGGAACAGTATTTTGAAGAGCAGTTGCAGCGCGTCCGCGAGATTCGCCTCTCCGAGCGCAAGTTCTACCAGAAAATCACCGACATCTACGCCACTGCGGTTGATTACGACGTCACCGCCCAGGCTACCAAACGATTTTTCGCCACCGTGCAGAACAAGCTCCATTGGGCCATCCACGGCCAGACGGCGGCGGAGGTTGTTGTCAACCGTGCCGACGCAGACAAGCAGCACATGGGGTTGACCACCTGGAAGGACGCGCCAAAAGGGAAAATCCAAAAGTTCGACGTCAGCGTGGCCAAGAATTACCTGACCGAAGACGAGATGGCGCAACTGGCGCGGCTGGTCAACGCCTATCTGGATGTGGCCGAAGATATGGCCCTGCGCAAAATGCCGATGACCATGCAGGATTGGGAAACCCGCCTGAACAAGTTTATTGAAGCCACCGACCGCGAAATTTTGCAGGATGCTGGCAAGGTCACGGCGGAGATCGCCAAAGCCCATGCCGAAAGCGAGTTCGAGAAGTACCGCATCGTGCAGGACCGGCTGTTTGAAAGCGACTTCGACCGGATGCTGAAACAAATTGAGGCCGTTCAAAAACCGGAGGGCGGCGATGAATAACGGGATGGCCTCACACGAAGGCACGAAGACACGAAGGGATAAGGAAGAACTGTCTCGCATTGTAGTGGACTGCGCTTATCGCATGCATGTCGAGATTGGACCGGGTTTGTTGGAATCTGTTTACGAAGCCGTTTTAGAGAAACTCCTGCTGGAACAGGGACTCAAGGTTACCCGACAACAGCCCATCCCGATTGAGGTGATGGGTCTTTCCCTCAATGAAGGGTTCAGGGCGGATCTGATCGTCGAGGATCTTCTGCTGATTGAACTTAAGTCGGTTGAGAAACTTGCCCCCGTATATTCCAAGCAGGTGATGACCTATCTGCGTCTTCTCGACCTGCCGCTGGGGCTACTCATAAACTTCGGTGCTGCCTTGTTCAAGGACGGTTGCAAACGTATTGTCAACGGCAAACAGGACTTCACATCTTCCATCCTCCGCGTGAATAAAAATCAGGGAGGCCGGAATGACGGATAGAACAAACTTCGTACCTTCGTGCCTTCGTGTGAGTGATTTGCTGGAACAACACTTCGACACCGCCTTTGCCGCGCCGGACGGCATCGCCAAACTGCGCGAATTGATCCTGACCCTTGCCATGCAGGGCAAGCTGGTGGAGCAGGATGTGAATGATCCGCCGGCGAGTGAGTTGCTGAGGGAGATTGAGAAGGAAAGGGCCTCACACGAAGGCACGAAGACACGAAGGAAAGAAAAGTTGCCACCCATCAAGCCGGAGGAAGTGCCCTACGAACTGCCGCAAGGCTGGAAGTGGGTGAGGCTGGGTGACATAGTCTTGTCAATTACGGGAGGCGGTACCCCGAGCAAAAACAATCCTTCTTTTTGGGGAGGCGATATTCCATGGGCGAGCGTCAAAGACCTTAATGTCGAGACATACCTTGACTCGACAATTGATTCAATAACTGAAAAGGCAATTGGCAGTAGCAGCACGAATCTTATCCCCAAAGGAAGCATCATTGTTTGCACGCGAATGGGGCTGGGGAAAATTGCAATCAACAGAGTTGCCGTCGCAATTAACCAAGACTTGAAGGCGCTGACAGTCTCAAGCCATGTCGATCAGATGTTTTTTTTCAAAAAGTACAAGAATTACAAAATCACTGGCTCAGGCATGACAGTGCATGGTATTCGCCAGGAAGAATTGCTGAATTTTCTATTTCCACTCCCCCCTCTTCCAGAACAACACCGTATCGTCGCCCGCATCGACCAGTTGATGGCGCGTTGCGATGCGCTGGAAAAACTGCGCAAGGAGCGGGAGGAGAAACGTCTGGCCGTTCACGCTGCCGCTATCAAACAACTGCTCGACGCGCCGAACGGCTCGGCCTGGGAGTTTATTGAGCAGCACTTCGGCGCACTCTACACCGTCAAGGAAAACGTCGCCGAGCTGCGCAAGGCCATCCTCCAGCTCGCCGTCATGGGCCGCCTGGTTGAACAAGACCCCAACGACCCACCTGCGAGTGAACTGCTGAAAGAGATTGAGAAAGAAAGAGCCTCACACGAAGGCACGAAGGCACGAAGGGGGAAAGGTGGGAAGGAGTTGCCGGAGATTAAGCCGGAGGAAGTGCCGTATGCTTTGCCGAAGGGGTGGGAGTGGGTGCGGTTGGGGGATGTTTCAACAAAAATCCATTATGGTTATACCGCATCGGCAGATCACAGAATCCAAGATGTCAGATTGCTTCGTATTACTGACATTCAGGACAACAAAGTTGATTGGGATACAGTGCCTGGCTGCAATGCAAAAAAGGAAGATGTTGGACAATATTTACTAGCAGATAAGGACATTCTAATTGCACGGACGGGTGGCACTGTTGGAAAGTCATACTTAGTGCAAGACATAAATGTTGATGCAGTATTTGCTTCCTACTTGATCCGGGTAGTTCCTTCACGTTGCATCGATGTACGGTTCATTAAGTATTTCGCGGAAGGCCCATTGTATTGGAGGCAGCTTTATGCCGCATGTTCCGGGACAGGGCAGCCAAACGTGAACGGCACGTCATTGAGCCAATTACTTTTTGCGTTACCCCCACTCCCAGAACAACACCGCATCGTCGCCCGCATCGACCAGTTAATGGCCCTGTGCGATACGCTCGACCAGCAGATCGACGCCGCCACCGGCAAACAGTCTGAACTCCTCAACGCCGTGATGGCGCAGGTATAGGGAGATGCCATGCGCCTGACATCGCTCTATATCGGCCAGTACAAGAACCTGCGGGACTTTTCCCTGAGCTTCGACGGCGGCAGCTTTATTGATGTCTTTGTCGGCAAAAACGGCACTGGTAAATCCAACCTATTCGAAGCGCTGATCGAGATTTTCCGCCATCTCGTCGAGTTTGATCGCGACAAGACCGCCTGCGATTTCAATTACCGCATCGGCTTCGAGATCGACGGCAAGGCCACCGAGATCGGCTGGAACTCCGGCACGCTGACCATAAGCGGCAAAGAGCGGAAAACCATCGGCAAGACGCCGTTGCCGGATAATGTGCTGATCTACTACTCCGGCCACAACGACACCGTGGCAAAGCTGGTTGAGCAGTATGAAGAGGCCTTCCGCAAACGCATCAAACGCGCCGATTTTGACGAGGCCCGTTATTTCATCGGCATCGGCCCGGAATACAAGGAGCTGCTGCTGGCCGTGCTGCTGATGCAACCCGACACCTGCAAGGCCCGGCAATTCATCTGCCAGAAGCTCGGCATTGAAGCCGTGGACTCAGAAGCGAAGGTGGTGCTGGAACGCCCCGCCTACGCCGCCGATTCCCGTTTTGACATTGAATTCAATGACGAAACCGACCGCTACTGGCAGCCGGAGGGGATCACCAAAACCTTTCTCGACCGGCTCCATGGCTGCATCAACACCGCCACCGGTAGCCCGGTACGCTCTGAGGGCTATTTTTCTGCCAACGACCGTTACATCCTCTATTTCGATATTGCCAAAATCCGCCAGGAATTCGCCGACCTAACCCCTCAGGAGCTGTTCCGCCAGTTCGACAACCTGAAGACGCTGGGGATACTGACCGAGATCACCATCCCCCTGCAACTGACCGGCGGCGTAGACGCCAGCATCGGCCACTTCAGCGACGGTCAGTTCCAGTCGGTGTACATCTACTCCATCGTCGAGCTGTTCAAGGACCGCAACTGCATCACCCTGCTCGACGAGCCCGACTCCTTCCTCCACCCGGAGTGGCAGTTCGACTTCCTCAAGCAGGTCTTCGAGATTACCGACACCACCGCCAAGAACAACCATGTATTGATGAGCAGCCATAGTGCGGTGACACTCATCCCGCATGACAAAAAGAAGATCAAGTTTTTCGACATCAAGGGCAATCAGGCCAACTGCTATGACCTGCCCAAGTCGGTTGCCATAAAAAAGCTCAGCGCCGATCTCATCAAATATTCCGAGCAGGAGCAGCTGCTCAGCATCATCAACGCCATCCAGATTGAAAACAAACCGGTTCTGTTCACCGAGGGCAGCACTGACCCGGTGATTCTCAAGGAGGGGTGGTACAAGCTGTATGACGTTGAGATGCCGTTCATCCCGTTTTATGCCTTCAGTTGCACCTACATCAAACAGCTACTGACCGACAACCGCATACATACCGAAATGGGCGGATTGCCGGTTTTCGCCCTGTTCGATTTCGACAAGGCCTATGACCAGTGGAACGGATTGAACGGAACCGTCAGCGAAACAGACCCGTTGAAGGGAATGATCAAGAAATGGGCTGAGGGAGAATCTTACGCCTTGATGCTGCCCGTGCCAGCCAACGCCGACATACAAAAGCAAGTTATCCGCAATGCTGCCACCGGTGAAACCTTCGGCGGCGACTCCTGCTGTGAGATAGAGCACCTGTTTTACGGACTCGAAGCCACCAAGAATTATTACCAGCAGGAGCCCTGCGTCGGCGGTACCAAGATCGTTTTTAAATCCGACGGGGAGAAGACCGCTTTCGCCAAGGAAGTCGTGCCAACCCTGGCCTCGGCTTGCTTTGAAGTTTTCCGTCCCATGTTCGAGTTCATCAAATCGAAATGCCCGGCGGGTGCGGAAGGAGAGGAGGTTGCGCCATGATCAAGCCCTCCACCTACCAGCCGCCCTACACCATCACCCCCGAGATCCTGAACAGGGTCGCCGCCATCAGCGAGGCCATCGGGCGGCTGACCGTGCTCACCGATCAGACGAGAGCCTTGCGGCTGCGGCGTATCAATCGCATCCGCACCATCCACGGCTCGCTGGCCATCGAAGGCAACACCCTGAGCGAGGCGCAGATCACCGCGATTCTGGAGGGCAAGCGGGTCATCGCCCCGCCCCGCGAGGTGCAGGAGGTGAAAAACGCCCTGGCCGCCTACGACCGGTTCGACACCTGGAAACCCTCATCGGAAAAGGATCTTCTGGAAGCGCACCGGATTCTGATGTCCGGCCTGATCGACGAGGCAGGGTTGTATCGGCATGGCGGCGTGGGGGTGATGGCAGGCCAGCAGGTAATTCACATGGCCCCGCCCGCAGACCGGGTTCCTCATCTGATGGCGGACCTCTTCGGCTGGCTGGCAACCACAGACGCCCATCCGCTGATTGCCAGCTCGGTCTTTCACTACGAATTTGAGTTCATCCATCCCTTTGCCAACGGCAACGGCCGCATGGGGCGGCTGTGGCAGAGCCTGATCCTGGCCCGCTGGAATCCTCTGTTCGCCGATATCCCGGTGGAAAGCCTGATCTTCGAGCACCAGACCGAGTATTACCAGGCCCTGCAGGAAAGCACCCAAAAGACCGATTCCGCTCCGTTTATCGCCTTCATGCTACGGATGATTTTGGATACCGTGACCACCTCCGCCCCCCAAGTCAGCCCTCAAGTCACCCCCCAAGTCGGCGAATTGCTGGCGGCGATTCAGGGTGAGATGGGTCGCGAGGCACTGCAATCCGCCCTGGGGCTTTCGGACCGCAAATCCTTCCGTGAGCGCTACCTCAAACCGGCCCTGGCCGACGGCCTGATTGAGATGACCATTCCCGACAAGCCCAACAGCCGCTTGCAGAAATACAGACTCACCGACAAGGGCCGCCAGTGGCTGGCGCAGAATGGCGATGGATAAAACCGGGGGGAAGATATGGCACTGGACTACGCCACTTTAGAGCTGCTCCGCCAGAACCACCCTGCGTGGCGGTTGTTGTGCGCACATCACGCGCCGCTGGTGGCCGGTTTTCTGCACCGGGTGTTCATCGTGCCCAATGTCCGCAATTTGTCTCAGGCAGATCTGGTCGAGGCGTTGGAAGACGAGCTCTTCACCCTGCGTGAGCAGCTGGGGGCTGAGGCCTTTCCCGGAACAGCCCAAAACTATCTCAACGACTGGGCCGAAAACGACAAGGGATGGTTGCGGAAATTCTATCCGCCTGGGACGGACGAACCGCACTTTGACCTGACTCCCGCGACGGAGAAGGCCTTGGCCTGGCTGGAAGGGCTGACCGAACGCGCCTTTGTCGGCACGGAATCCCGTCTACTGACCCTGTTTGAGCTACTACGACAGATGAGCGAAGGGAGCCAGACCGATTCGCAAGTGCGAATCGCCGAACTGCAAAAACGCCGCAACGATATCGACGCGGAGATCGCCCGCATTCTGGCAGGTGATATTCCGCTTCTGGACGACACCGCTCTGAAGGATCGCTTTCAACAGTTTTTGCAGCTGGCTCGGGAGCTACTGACCGACTTTCGCGAGGTGGAGCACAATTTTCGCACGCTTGACCGCCGGGTGCGCGAACGCATTGCTCTTTGGGAGGGAGCAAAAGGGGCGCTGCTCGAAGAGATCATGGGCGAGCGCGATACCATCGCCGATTCCGACCAGGGAAAGAGCTTTCGAGCATTCTGGGATTTTCTGATGTCCCAGTCCCGTCAGGAAGAATTGACCCGCCTGTTGGAACAGGTTTTGTCCCTTCCGCCGATCCTCGCCATGCGTCCTGAAACTCGTCTGCAACGCGTACATTACGACTGGCTGGAAGCAGGTGAACACACCCAGCGGACGGTGGCGAAGCTTTCCGAGCAGCTGCGGCGGTTTCTCGATGATCAGGCCTGGCTGGAGAACCGCCGCATCATGGACATCCTGCACAGCGTCGAAAACCATGCGCTGGCGTTGCGCGAGGAGTTTCCATCGGGGGATTTCATGCCTTTGGCCGAAACCTCCGCAACGGTTGAACTCCCCCTGGAACGACCTCTCTATCGGCCGCCGCTCAAACCCCTCATTGCCGAGATGGCGCTTTCCGAAGGGGATGCGGATGTGGATACGGCGGCCCTCTACGCACAGGTGGTGGTTGACCGGGCCGAGTTGACACGAAATATCCGGCAGGAACTCCAGGGGCGCAGCCAGATCAGCCTCGCCGAAGTGGTGACTCGCCATCCGTTGCGTCACGGTTTGGCTGAACTGGTTGCCTATCTGCAGCTGGCCGGAGAATGGCCCAAAACTGCCGTGGACGATGATGTGCAGGAACAGGTGAGCTGGCAGCTGGAAACTGGCGTCATGCGCCAGGCGACCTTGCCGCGCATTATTTTGCTGAGGAACTGATGATGAATGTCGCCGATACCCACCCCAGCCATTCTGCCCGGCCGCCCCATGAACTCTCGTCCGTGGTGGTGCCTCTGCTCAAGGGCGTGCTCTATCAGGAGGACAACCCCGGATTGTGGGGCTCACTGCTGAATCTGCAAGCGAGCGTGCGGGATTACGTCGCGGTTCTTGGTCTGGACCTGGTGCTCGACGAGGCGGAAGGCTACGCTTTTTTGCGTTCCCGGCAGGATGAGGATGAGGACGGTCAGGCGGTCATGCCGCGCCTGGTTGCCCGGCGGCAGCTCTCCTATCCGGTCAGTTTGCTGCTCGCTCTTTTGCGGAAAAAACTGGCCGAGTTCGACGCTGGTGGCGGCGATACGCGTCTGATCCTTTCCCGGGATGAGGTGGTGGAATTGATCCGGATTTTCCTGCCGGCGGGTAGCAACGAGGTGAAACTCATCGACCAGATCGATACCACCTTGAACAAGATTGCCGAGCTCGGTTTTATCCGTCGTTTGCGCGGGCAGGGGCAGATGATTGAGGTGCGGCGCATTATCAAGGCGTTTGTCGATGCACAGTGGCTCGCCGACTTTGACGAACGGCTGGCGGAATATCGACAGCAAAGTGCACAACCGCCGGAGGGGACGGATGGCTGAAACATTGGAGTTGGAATTTATCGGCGATGACCGGCTGGCCGGTTTTCGCCTGCAACGGCTCGAGGTTTTTAACTGGGGAACCTTTGACGGCCGGGTCTGGACACTGCGTCTGGGTGGGAAAAACGGCCTTCTCACTGGGGATATCGGTTCCGGAAAATCGACCCTGGTTGACGCCGTCACCACCTTGCTGGTGCCGAGTCATCGCGTTGCCTATAACAAGGCGGCCGGGGCCGACAGCCGCGAGCGCTCGCTCAAGTCCTATGTGCTGGGGTTTTACAAATCGGAGCGGCAGGAAACCTTGGGCAGCGCCAAGCCGGTCGCCCTGCGCGATTTCAACAGTTATTCGGTGATCCTCGGTGTTTTTCACAACGCAGGCTACAACAAGACCATCACTCTGGCGCAGGTATTCTGGATGAAGGAAGCAGGGGGGCAACCGGCTCGCCTTTATGCGGTCTGTGAACGCGATCTCTCCATTACGGCAGATTTTTCCGGATTCGGCAGCGAGATGGTCGGCCTGCGCAAGCAGCTGCGATCAAGTGGTGTCGAGTTGTTCGACAGCTTTCCGCCCTACGGCTCCTGGTTCCGTCGGCGTTTCGGTATTGAGAATGAACAGGCGCTGGATCTGTTTCATCAGACCGTGTCGCTCAAGTCGGTCGGCAACCTCACCGACTTTGTGCGCAGCCACATGCTGGAACCCTTTGATGTCGCGCCGCGTATCGCCGCCCTGATCGGCCACTTTGATGATCTCAACCGGGCGCACGAGGCGGTTCTCAAGGCCAAACGTCAGGTGGAGATGCTTACCCCTCTGGTGGCCGATTGCGAACGGCAGCAGGAGTTGGCACAAACGGCGGATAACCTGCGGGCCTGTCGCGATGCCCTGCGGCCATGGTTCGCCACCCTGAAACGCGATCTGCTCGAAAAACGTCTCACCTCACTGAATGAAGAGTTGACCCGGCACCGAGCCGCCATCGAGCGGCTGGAGGAGCAACGTCGTGCCCAGCAGGGGCAGGAGCGTGAACTGCGTCGTACCATCGCGGAAAATGGTGGTGACCGTATTGAAAGCATCGGTCAGGACATCCTCCAGAAACAGGATGAACTGGAACGTAGGAAGCTGAAAGCATCCCGCTATGAGGAGCTGGTACGCACCTTGGGGCAATCCCCCGCCGCGACTGGAGAAGAATTTCTGCGTCAACGGTCTGAAACCGCCAAGTGGCGCGAAACGACAGAAGAAGCCGAAGTCCGTACACAGAACGATCTCAATGAGGCAGGCGTCTTCTTCGCCCAGGGACGGGCTGAATATGATCAGTTGAAAACTGAAATTACGGGGTTGAAAGCCAGAGTCAGCAATATCGATGAAAAACAAATTGCCATGCGACGTACCCTCTGTCAGGCGTTAAATCTGGCTGAAGATGAGATGCCGTTTGCCGGTGAATTGCTGCAGGTACGCGAGGACGAGCGTGACTGGGAAGGTGCCATCGAAAGGCTGCTTCACGGCTTCGGCTTGTCTCTGCTGGTTCCGGATCGGTATTACGCCAAGGTGGCACAGTGGGTTGACCAAACTCACCTGCGCGGTCGGCTGGTTTATTTCCGGGTGCGGGAAGGGGTGCGTGGCGAATTGCCTTCGCTTCATCCCGGCTCATTGGTGCGTAAGCTGCAAGTCAAGCCAGATTCGCCCTTTTATGATTGGATCGAAAAGGAGGTGGCCCACCGTTTTGATCTGGCCTGCTGTGAGAACCAGGATCAGTTCCGCCGCGAGACCCGGGCCATTACCAAGGCCGGACAGATCAAAGCTCCCGGGGAGCGGCATGAAAAGGATGACCGGCATCGGATAGATGATCGTCGGCGTTACGTCCTCGGTTGGAGCAACGCCCCAAAAATCGCTACCTTGGAAAAAGACGCCAAGCGGCAGGAAACGCACCTTGCCGACCTTGCCGGTCGCATCAGTACGCTGCAAAAGGAACAGTCTGCCCTCAAGGAGCGCCTTTCGGTCCTCTCAAAGCTGGGCGAATACATCGACTTTCGTGACCTCGACTGGAAACCCGTATCGGTCGCCATCGCCAGGTTGGAAGCCGAGAAGCGTGAGCTTGAGGCAGCTTCGGATCTGCTCAAGACCTTGACCGCGCAATTGGCCGCGCTCGAAGAGGAGTTGAAAGAAACGGAGAACCAGCTTGATGAACGGAAGGATAAACGTTCGAAAACCGAGCAAAAAATCAGCGCCGCGCAAGAGCTTCAGCAACAACTACAAGCTTTATTAGAAGAAACCACGGAAGATTTTGTCCAGAGATCTGCCCTGCTGGAAGAGATGCGCGAGGAGGCGCTTGGCAGTCAAGTGCTGACGGTTGAATCCTGCGACAACCGTGAGCGCGACATGCGCGAGTGGCTGCAGGCGAAAATCGATGCCGAGGACCGAAAGCTCAGCCGGTTGTCCGAAAAGATCGTCAAGGCCATGGCCGAGTACAAAGGGACCTACAAGCTGGAAACATCTGATGTCGATGCCAACCTGGCTGCCGCCTCTGAGTACAAGTCAATGCTGGATCAACTGCAGGCCGATGATCTGCCCCGGTTTGAGGGGCGTTTCAAGGAACTGTTGAACGAGAACACCATCCGAGAGGTGGCGAATTTTCAATCCCAGCTGGCTCGCGAACGGGAAACCATCAGGGAGCGCATCGCTCAGATCAACGAATCGCTCACCCAGATCGACTACAACCCGGGCCGCTATATCAGTCTCGAAGCACAGATGAATCTCGACGCCGATATCCGTGATTTCCAGACCGAGTTGCGTACCTGCACTGAAGGAGCGCTTACCGGTTCAGGGGATGCGCAGTATTCGGAGGCAAAATTTCTCCAGGTGAAACGAATCATCGAGCGGTTCCGGGGTCGGGATGAACATTCTGATCTGGATCGGCGCTGGACGGCCAAGGTGACTGATGTGCGCAACTGGTTCGTGTTCGCCGCCAGCGAGCGCTGGCGTGAAGACAATACCGAGCATGAACATTATGCGGATTCCGGTGGAAAATCGGGCGGCCAGAAAGAAAAGCTCGCCTACACCGTCCTGGCTGCCAGCCTGGCCTATCAATTCGGCCTCGAATGGGGCGCGGTGCGCTCCCGTTCCTTCCGTTTCGTGGTCATTGACGAGGCGTTCGGGCGCGGTTCCGATGAGTCGGCCCAGTATGGTTTGCAGTTGTTCGCGCAGCTCAATCTTCAACTGCTGATTGTCACGCCGTTGCAGAAAATTCATATCATCGAGCCTTTTGTCGCCGGTGTCGGGTTCGTGCACAATGAGGATGGCCGCAACTCGGTCCTGCGCAATCTGAGCATTGAGGAATATCGAGCCGAGAAGCAAAGGATGCAGGGATGATCTGGACGAGCCCGGCTGATCTCAAAAATCAGCTGCAAAAGTTTTGGGATCGCGGTTTGCTGCTCGCCGATATTTGTGATACCAGGGCTGACGGAGAGTCGCTCTTCCCTCGGCGTCTGACCCTCAAAGGCCCTGACACTCGCGAATTGAGCGAACGGTTCCACGAGGTGCGGGATTGGATCGCCAGGTTGTCGGCTGCCGCCGGTCCCTATCGAATCGAATGGCGCAGTGTCAACCACCGTGTACTCGGGACCAATGAAATCCCGATGGCAATTTGGGTCGACACACTGGAGGACGCTCTTGGACTGATTGGCAAACGCCGAGCGGCGGAGCAGTTCGCTGCGCTGGTTGCACTGACCAGAGACAAACAGCCTGAACTGCTCCCCTGGTTGGCCAAGCGGCCGCTGCGTGCCCTGGAGTTGGCCGAAGACTGGCCGCGACTCTTGGGTATTGTCGGCTGGTTGCTGGGACATCCTCGCCCGGCGATCTATCTGCGTCAGATCGACCTGCCGGGTGTCCATACCAAGTTGATTGAAGGGCATCGCGGCGTACTGGCGGAACTGCTCGATCTTGTGTTGCCGGAGGACAGTATCGATAGCACTTACTCGGGCATTGGCGGTTTCTGTCGGCGGTATGGTTTTCTCGATAAACCGGCGCGAGTCCGTTTTCGGGTGTTGGACCCGAATGTCCGGTTGCTGCCAGTTGCAGCTGAGCAGGATATCACCCTGACACAGGCTACTTTCGCGGCTCTCGACCCGCCGGTAGCGAAAGTCTTCATCACCGAAAACGAGATCAACTTTCTGGCGTTTCCGGAGGTTCCTGAGGCACTGGTGATCTTCGGGGCGGGGTACGGATTTGACAATCTCGCTGCCGCCAGCTGGCTGCACCAGAAGAACATCTACTATTGGGGGGATATCGATACCCACGGCTTTGCTATTCTCAATCAATTGCGCGGTACATTCCCCCGCGCTGCTTCTTTTCTCATGGATCAGCAGACACTCTTGGCCCATAGGTCACTCTGGGGAGTTGAAGCTCAGCCTGAAACTGGGACGCTTGCCCGATTAAACACCGAGGAGTCCATGCTTTATGATCAACTGCGCCAGAACCACTGGGGAGAGCAGGTTCGTCTTGAGCAAGAGAGGATAAGGTTCGATTTATTGCTTGATGTTCTGCATGAGTTGAGATGACACAACGTGCGTGAGGTGTACCCGTGAGTGAATATCAATATTTTGAGTTTCTTGCCGTTGACCGCCCCTTGACGGCTCGGGAGATAGACCACCTGCGGGGTGTTTCCTCCCGGGCGCAAATCACCCCGGTCAGTTTCATCAACGAATACAGCTGGGGCGGACTGAAGGCCGATCCGCGCGATTTCATGCGACATTTCTTCGATGCCCATGTTTTTATCGCCAACTGGGGGGATGCCATCTTCATGGTGCGTCTACCCAAAGAGGTCATCGACCAAAAGACGCTCAAGGCCTTCTGTACCAGCCCGCATCTGGAATTTGAGAAGTTGCCGGAGCACTGGCTGTTGACCTGGTCCCTCGGTGAAACGGAGGACTACGACCGCTTCGGTTATGTTGAAGAAGGCCCCGGCTTGATGACCCTTCTTGCCCCTTTGCGTGAGGAGCTGCTGCGGGGCGATCTGCGAAGCCTGTATATCGGCTGGTTACGTGCCGTGACGGCAGAGGAAACCGACCCGGACGACCTGGAGCCTTTGCCGTTGAACGGGTTGAATCGACTAACGGCGGCACAGCAGGCACTGGCTGTGTTCCTCGAAGTCGACATCGATCTGCTGGCCGGGGTGGGCAGCGGAAGTCAAACGAATCAAGTAAACGCAGCGGATGACGCAGCACTCGATGCCTGGCTCGACAACCTGCCGAGGACCGAAGTCAGGGGATACCTTCGGCAGATGTTGGACGGGCAGGGGGCCAGCGCTGAACGGGCGTTGAAACGACGGCATGCCGCTTGGCTGGAGCAGTCTGCGCCGACCAAAGGAGTGCGCCGCTCCGTTGCCGAATTGTGGCAGCTGGCCGAGCAGGCCAAAGCCCTGCGGCTGATCGATGAGGCCAAGGCCCATCGCCAGGCCGAGGCAGAGCGCAAGAGGCAACGGGATGCCTGGCTTGCCAAGCTGGCGGCCGATTTCCCCCGGGCCTGGAAATCTGCCCATGAAGACGCCAACAAGGGCCACGCCCATGCCTACGACGCAGCATGCCGCCAACTGGTCGATCTGCGCGATGCCTACAGCCAGCATGCCACCTTGGCAGCGTTCCAAGAGGAGTTTCAGAAGTACATGGCCGAACACTCGCGCCGTCGAGCCTTGGTGCGACGTCTGGTCAAAGCGGGATTATGGCAGGCGGGTTGATTAGGGTGGGAAATGAAAAATGTAAAGATTGCAAACGTCTTGAGGAGGAGAATACCCGTCTCAAGAAATTGCTGACCCAGCACGGTATCATCTGGGAAGAACCGGCCAAAACTATATCCGCTCCTGCATCAACGGAACCAGCTCACGCTCCAACCCATTTTACTACTGACGACAAAATCGCATTGTTCCGCCGCTTGTTCCGTGGGCGGGAGGATGTCTACCCCCAGCGTTGGGAGTCGGCCAAGGGCACTTCCGGCTATTCACCGGCCTGTGGCAATGAGTGGAAACCTGGCATCTGCCACAAACCCCGGGTGAAATGCGGTGACTGCAACCAACGCCTGATGCTGCCGGTGACCGACCGGGTGATGTACAACCATTTGGCCGGGAACCAGACCATCGGCGTCTATCCTCTTTTGACAGATGACAGTTGCTACTTTCTGGCGACCGATTTTGATGAAGCCGACTGGCGGGAGGATGCCAAGGCTTTCATGCAATCCTGCCGGGAGCTTGGTATCCCGGCGGCGCTGGAAATTTCCCGCTCCGGCAATGGAGCACACATCTGGATCTTCTTTGCCGAGCCGGTTCCGGCCCGCGAGGCCCGGCAGCTCGGGGCCGCACTGATCAGCCATACCTGCTACCGCACCCGGCAATTGTCCCTGGGCAGTTATGACCGCTTCTTTCCCAATCAGGACACCATGCCCAAGGGCGGCTTCGGGAACCTGATTGCGCTCCCTCTGCAGAAACAGCCGAGGGAATCGGGGCGCAGTGTATTCGTCGACGAACACTTGCAACCATATCCCGAACAGTGGGCCTTTCTGGCATCCATTCGACCCATGTCCCGGCGGGATCTGGAAGAAGCTATCTTGCGGGCCAGCGGTGGCCGTCATCCCCTGGACGTGGCCTTTGCCACCGAAGAAGAGGATAGCAAGCCCTGGCAGCGACCATCACCTGTACCCGCCCGGATTGCCGGTCCACTGCCGGAATCGTTGACCCTGGTGCTGGCCAACCAGATTTTCATCACCAAGGCCGACCTGCCGCAACCGCTGGCTAACCGCCTGATACGGCTTGCCGCTTTCCAGAATCCTGAGTTCTACAAGGCCCAGGCCATACGCCTACCAGTGTGGAACAAACCACGCATCATCGGTTGCGCCGAGAATTATCCCCAGCATATCGGCCTGCCGCGTGGTTGCCTCGAAACGTTGCTGGACCTGTTACAGGAGAACAATATTCGTGCAGAGCTACAGGACGAACGCCTGGCTGGACGGAGAGTGACAGCAAAATTCACCGGCACCTTGCGCAAGGACCAGAAAGCAGCGGTGCGGGAGATGCTCAAATACGAGGTCGGCGTACTCTGCGCTCCGACGGCCTTCGGCAAGACGGTCACGGCAGCCGCCCTGATCGCCCGGCGCAAGGTCAGCACCCTGATCCTGGTACATCGCACCGAATTGCAGCACCAGTGGCAGGAGCGGTTGACCGGATTTCTGGAAATCCCCAAAAGTGGGCTGGGCGTCATCGGCGGCGGCAAGAAAAAGCCGTCCGGTAAGATCGACATCGCCGTTATGCAGTCGCTCTCGCGTCGGGAAGACCTGGGTGAACTGCTCGACCAGTACGGGCAGATCATCATCGACGAATGCCATCACCTGTCGGCCTTTTCCTTCGAGGCAATCCTCAAGCAGGCCAAGGCGAAATTCGTCGTGGGCCTGACCGCCACCCCGATACGGCGCGACGGTCATCAGCCGATCATCTTCATGCAGTGCGGTCCGATCCGTCACAGCGCCGCTAGGCCCGAAACCGCCCCGGTGCAACTGGAGGTCTGGCCGAAGGTGCTACCCGCGCCCGAGATACCGCCGGATTCACCGATTCAGGATGTGTTCCGTATCCTCGCCAACGATTCAGCCCGCAACCGGAGCATTGCTGAGGATGTGCTGACTGCCTATCGGGAAGGGCGAAAGGTGCTGGTGCTCACCGAGCGGACAGAGCATCTGCCGCTATTGCGGGAAGCGCTGGGGGAAGAGGTCGAACACTCCTTTATCCTCCATGGACGCTTATCGAAAAAGCAGCGAACGGCGGTCTTTGCCGAGCTTGATGCGTTGGAAGAATCTGCGCCCAGGGTTCTGCTCGCCACCGGCCGTTTGATTGGCGAAGGTTTTGACCATCCGCCGCTCGATACGCTGGTGCTGGCCATGCCGATCTCCTGGAAAGGAACTTTGCAGCAATACGCAGGGCGCCTGCACCGCGAGCACGCCGACAAACAGGATGTGCGCATCTACGATTACGCTGAAACTAACCAACCCCAACTCGCCCGCATGTGGGAAAAACGCCAACGTGGCTACCGGGCCATGGGGTATCGAATACGCTGAAATATCTGGTCTTTAGCTACATTCAACCTTTGAACAGCCTTGACTAACCGATATGTCGGTGATATTGTCTGCAGAACTCATTTATTAATCGGTTAATTATATGGATTCTGCTCGTCTTCTCGAAATATTGGCCAGTTACAATCGCTTCTGGACAACTGGAAATGTCGAAACAGGTATTGGGCGGGATCTTCTGGCCCGCTGCCTTTCTCAGGTCGACACTAAGGAGATCGTCGTTCTGAAAGGGGTGCGGCGCTGCGGCAAGTCAACCCTGCTGGCGCAGGTTATGGATGCCCTGCTCAGCAATGGGGTCAAGCCGCAACAGCTGTTGCGGATCAACCTGGAGGAGCCGCTCTTTTCCGCCGAGGCGTCGGTGGACCTTCTGGAGCAAATCTACCGTACCTGGCGCGAGCGGGTCTGCCCGGAAGGGAAGGGGTATCTCTTCCTCGACGAGATCCAGAACATTCCCGGTTGGGAAGGGTGGGTGCGTGGCCGGAGCGACACCGAGGATGTGAAGATCTTCGTGACCGGCTCCTCGGCGCAGATGCTCTCCCGGGAGATCGGCACCAAACTGACCGGTCGGCAGGTGTCTTTCGAGGTCTACCCGCTGTCGTTCAGTGAATTCCTGCGCTTCAAGGGGATCGTGGTTCAATCTGAACTTGAATATATTGCAGAAAAGACCCTGATTCGCCATCATTTTCATGATTACCTCAAATATGGCGGCTTTCCCGAGATTGTCCTCAAGCAGAACGATGACGACCGGGAGCTGCTGCTGAAAAACTACTTCGAGGATATTCTCTATCGGGACATCGTGACCCGCCACGAGATCCGTGATGTGGCCAACCTGCGCAACCTGGCGGTTTTTCTGCTGACCAACAACACCCGGCTGACCAGTGTCAACAAGTTGAAAAGCAACTTCTCCATCTCCCAGGACAAGGCCGAGAACTACCTCTCCGCGATCCTGGAAAGTTACCTGACCTTTCAGTTGCAGAAATTCAGCTGGTCCCTCAAAAGTGTTCAGCGGGCTGGTTTCAAGCCCTACGCCATCGATACGGGCCTGCGCAACCGGGTGGCCTTCTCCTTCTCGGCCGATGCCGGGCGTCTGGTCGAGAACGTCGTCCACAATCAACTGTTGCGTTGCTACGAAGAAGTCTACTTTGGCGCTGAAGGAGGGGAGACAGACTTTATCGTCAAGGCGGGTGTATCTATCACTCAGAGGATTCAGGTCTGGTATGAGGATGCATTACAGACGGAGATTCCGCAACGCGAACTGACCGCCTTTGGTGATTTGCAAAAGGATGCCGGGCAGTGCCTGCTGCTCACCAACGATCTGGAGAAGGAGATCGAGGTCGGCACCATGAAGGTCCTTTGTGTTCCAGTGGTTAAATATCTGCTGCTGGGAGCAGGAAATGAAGGGTGGTAGGCAGATGCCAATATCTGGCTTATCTTCCAGATTATGCAAAATATAGGGGTATCAATTGGGGTAGGCTTGAAATTTTCAATTTAAGATTCTCAGTCAATTTAAGTGTTTAGGCGAACAGTTATAATGACGCCACCTCCACCATTTGAAAAAGACAGACCCGTCTCTCTGGGGTCATTCTCCGGGGTGACGGGTTTTCTTTTTTCCCTTGTTTCTAAAGGGTTTGCGCCCGTTTCACATCTTTCCAAATCACCCCTTCGCACCATCGATTCTCCCCATCCCCCAGCCTTTCTTTCTCTGTTTGGCCCCTGATTCTCTGTTTTCTCCGGACCAAGTCCGAAGCGCGTCCGGAAAGCTACATCCTTGATTGATATGGGTTTGCGGCTGATTGCCATTTTGGGCGGTTGTCTTATGTCATCGTTCGATGCCGCAACCGGACGTTTTTTTCGAAATCGCCCGCCTCGGCCATGAAAAGAAGCGTGGTCAACTCCGGTTTCCTACCCACTAAAGAAGACAAATCCGCAGGACAGCGGATTTGGACGGCCGCCAGGCCGCCCGCAGGGTGAGCGCCATGGATGGCGCGAATCAAAAGCCGACGCAGATGGTCGGCTCTCTGTGGCGGTCTCCGGTCCGGTCGTCAGTCGGTGGCGAAGCCGAACTGGCGGCGCTGCTCGGTCCAGTCCTCGGGAAAGGTCTGGGTCAGCTTGGCCAGCGAGAGCCCGTTGGGTTCCTCGCCGTTGATCAGGGCTTCGACGATGTCAGGGGCCAGGGTCGTCAGCTTGAGAATGCGGGCCACATACGAGCCATCGACGTCGAGGGTACGGGCAAGCTCGCTGATGGACTTGATCTGGCCGGATTCGAGGATGTCGGCCCAGGAAAAGGCCCTTCCCAGCGCTTGGAGGATGGCGGACTGCACTGGTTCCTGCGCTCCGGTGATTTCTCCATCCAGAGCCTGGGGAGCGATGACCGTCTTGCGGCCGCGCATGCGCCGGATCAGCATCGGGATGTGGATCTGCAGGTTGCCGTTGTCGGCTACGGTAATGGTCGGCTTCATTTTCATCGGCTTGCCCTCCGTTCAGTGACTTCGCATGCCAGACCGGCCAGTTCGGCGATGAGCGTTGTCAGTCCGTTGGTACGCAGCTCCATGTCGATTCCGGTCTCGCGGATCTCGACCTTATCCACCAGGAGGCGGATCAGCCGGTTTCGCTCCACCGGGAAAAGGTCTTCCCAGAAGCCCTCGACATTCTGGAAGGCCTCCGACACATCCTGTTCCGTGATGCTGTTCCCCTGGTAGGCTCTGCATCGCTCGCTCACATGGGTCAGTTGTTTCGATAGCTCGACCGCCTGGCGATTGACCGTCGTCAGCATCTCGGTCTTGCCCGGCTGATCGCTGCCAGGTTTCATCAGTTCGAGTGCCTGCTCCCGCGCCTGCGACAGCTCCATCTCGAGTTGGGCTTTCTGCTTGAACAACCGCTCCCGCTCCGTCTGCTCGATGTCCCGGGCAGCGAAGTAGGTCTTGGCTACCAGCGTCGGTGTGCGGAACACCGCGCTCAACTGCTCGATCACCGCCTGCTCGATGTCCCCGGCGGGAATCCGTTTGAGCGGGCACCGGCTCACGGTCCGCTTGCTGTCTTTCTGGCAGATGTAATAGGTGTAGTGGCGGCCGTTCTTGCGGGCGTAAGTCGGTCCCATCGCGCATCCGCAGTGGCCGCAGCGGATGACGCCTTTCAGCGGGGCGACCATTTTGGTCCTGGCCATGGAAACCTTGACCGGTTTGTTGTCCTCCAGGATGGCCTGCACCTTGTCCCAGGTTGCCCGGTCGATGATCCCTTCGTGCTCGCCGGGGTAACTGCGATCCTTGTGGGCGATCTCGCCGATATAGATCCGGTTGTTGAGCAGCCGGTAGATGTGGGCGGTGTTCCATTCGGAGCCCTCGCGCACTTTGCCTTTCTTGGTGGTCCAGGCCTTGGTGCGGTATCCCTGTTCGTTCAATTCCTGGCCCAGCTTCTTGGCCGAGCCTATTTGGATGAAGCGGCGGAAAATGTATTGCACCGTCCTGGCTTCATCGGGATTGACCAGCAGCTTCTTGTTCTCCCGGTCGACGTCGTATCCGAGGATGGGCACGCCGCCGCAGTATTTCCCTCGGCGCTTGGCTGCCGCCACCTTGTCCCTGATACGCTCGGCGATAACCTCCCGCTCGTACTGAGCGAAGGTGATCAGGATGCCGAGAAACATCCGGCCGGTGGGGTCGGTGGTGCTGCGATTTTCAGGCCTGAAATAATCGTCGTTGCAACAGTGTTTGCATGTCGCGACGGCCGTCGGCAATCACCATGACATAAACATTTTCGGCCATGACTCGATAGATGATGCGGTAGGGTTTGAAGAATATCTCACGATACTCGCGAAGCCCGATAGCCAGCAGTTCCTTTGGATAGGCCCCTCGCTCCGGGTTCTCGGAGAGGCTCGAAAAGGCCTTCTCTATTTGATCGAGAACATAATCCGCTTTGCCCGCCGCGTCGTGGGATGCAATGTAGTCGTACAACTCCTCCAAATCCCGTGACGCATCGTCGGTCAGAAATATCTGGAAGGTCATCAGCGACGGTCGCGAAGCCGCTGAATGACATCACCGGCGGGCTGGACTTTACCCTCCTCAATCTGACGCGAGCCGAGCGCCAGGATCTTCAGAAGGGCCATGGTCTCCTGGGTTTGCTCATAGCTTTCGATGTCCTGCATCACAACCTTGGCTTCGCCATTCTGGGTGATGACCAGGGGTTCACCTTGCCCTGACATGTTGCGCACGATTTCTGCGGCATGGGCTTTCAGGTAACTGATCGGTTTGATTTGGCTCGATAACTTCATATCCACCCTCCTTTGCATGACTAAATATAGTCCGAATACAGGTCAACCGACAAGTCAAAGATTTTGGGAAGCACTCCAAGGACCAGCTCAACCGCATCTGGTACGGCTACCACAACCGCCAGCCCCAGCACTACGACAACAGCCGCTACCACGGGGTCAACCTGCACAACGTCTGGTACCGGGGCACGGTGGAGTTCCGCTGGTTCGAGGCGACCCTCCACGCCGGACGGATCAAGGCCTACCTGCAATTCTGCCTCGCCGTCGCCGCCAAGGCGCTCAACGGTCGGGCAGCCTCCAGCCGCAAGCGGGACTTTGATCCCCAGAGCGCCAAGTACGACTTCCGGGTTTTCCTGCTCCACCTCGGCCTGATCGGCGACGAGTTCAAGACCGCCCGCAAACATCTGATGGCCAACATGCCCGGCGACGCCGCCTTCAAGAACGGACGCCCCAAACCGGGGGACGTCCTTCCGGACGAAACAACCACCACTCTCACCAACGAGGCCGGGCAAGTTCCCGGCCTCACTGTTTAAGGAGGTGCCCCATGAAGATCCTGATCCGCTCCACCACGCTGGACGGCGAACCGATCCCCGGCAGCGGGGAAACCATCCAGGCCGCCGACTGCCTCGAAGTTGTCGAGCTGATGCGCGGCCAGACGCCGTTTACCGCCAGCCGAGCGACCCGGGACTACATGACCGAGGTGCTCTCCGGCATCGAAGGCGGTCCGACCCAGCCGCTGCCGGAGGAAGCCGCCGCAGCGGCCGCCGAGTTTCTCACCCGTCTGGCGCGGCACGGCCTGATCGAATTCCTCCCCGACGACAAGGCCAGCGATCCCTGGCCGGAACGCTTCCTCGAAGCCCTGGAAACGGTGCGGCTCTCAGGGCGCACCAACATGCTCGACCACCCGGAGGTGACCCGGCTGACCGCCGAGATGGGCTACCCGGAGGTGGCCGTGTGGCTGGCGGACCACCGGCGCGAATACGCGGCCTTCGTTCTTGAGGGGACAAGACCGCTCGGCAAGAACTTCGGCGGCAAGGAGGACCCGGCTCCATGTGCGGACAAGTAGGCATCATCTTCGGCCGCAAGCGCAGACGGCCCGACGAGCGGGATTACCTGCGCGAGCTCTTCATCCGCATGCTGCTGCAAAGCGAGGAGCGCGGCCCGCATGCCTCCGGTCTCGCCTGGCTCAAGACAGACGGCAGCCACCGCATCTTCAAGCGGCCGATGCGGGCGCACGAGCTGGTCTACGAGAAACCGTTCCAGGAGCTGCTCGGACAGGTCGACAACGAGACCACCATCCTCATGGGACATACCCGCTGGCGCACCCGGGGCAACGAGTTCAACAACCGCAACAACCATCCCATCCGGGCCGGAATCGTCATCGGCACTCACAACGGCACCATCTACAACGCCGATTATCTGTTCCGCCGCCTTAGGCTGCCGCGCTACGCAGAGGTGGACAGCGAGCTGATCTTCCGTCTGGCCGACCGCTTCGCGCCAGAAGGCCCCATCGACCAGGAGGGGCTGAAGAAGGCGCTTGCCCTCTGTCGCGGCCAAATGAGCGCCGTGCTGACCTCACGCCTCGACCCCGGCACCATCACCGTGCTCAAGGGCAACAAGCCACTCTGCCTGCGCATCCACCGCCAGCACCGGGTGGTGCTCTACGCCTCGGACGACGCCTTTATTGACTTTGCCGTGGTCAACGAGAATGGCTGGCGCGAGCTGGAGGTTCCGCCCATGACCATGCTCACCATCCGCCACGAGGATGTGCGGGCTATCGAAAACAGCGAATTCCGCTTCATACCCCAGGAGCGCAAAGGGACACTGCCCGAAGGAGTGAATGCATGAACATTGGAGACACCGCGAAGCTGAACACAAACCCGGAAGACAGTCCCGAGACCATCCTCCGACTCTTCGTCTACGGCACCCTGAAACGGGGCTACTGGAACCATCAACGCTTCTGCGCCCAGGCCCGCAGCATCGAACCAGCCGTGGTCTGGGGCAGGCTCTACCATCTCCACGCCGGGTTCCCGGCCCTCGAGGTGCCGGAAGGGCTGATCCTGTCTCAGGGCACCGCCGATCCACTGGCCGACGCCCGCAGGCAGGAGGATATCGGCACACCACGCTTCGGCCGACCGACCGGCGATTGGGATCTGATCCATGGGGAACTGGTGACCTTCACCGACCCGCAACGCAACCTGCCGCCTATCGACCGGCTGGAAGGCTTCCGGCCCGGCGGCCAGAGCATGTACCAGCGGGTGATGGTGCCTGCAGCCAGGGGCTCAATCGCCTGTGCTGTATGGACTTACACCATGTATGCGCCTCAGAACGGCGAACGTATCACCAACGACAATCAGGCCGTTTTTTGGAAAAGTCGTCTCTATTCGGCACAAAACGCTTGATTTTGGCAATCCATCAATGTAGTTTATGGAGGTTAATTTGCGGCACTGTGTCCGGATTTCGGGTTTCCCGGAGACCTTCGGGCTTTTACCGAAAACATGATGAACGAAGGACGAAGGCTATGGATGAGAGATGGCTGACGGTCGATGACATTTGCAAATATCTGAATGTAAGCAACGAGACGGTCTACAAGTGGATCGAACAACGGGCTATGCCCGGTCATCGCGTCGGCCGTCGCTGGATGTTCAAACAAGACGAAGTGGACGAATGGGTCCGCTCCGGCGGTGCGGCTGACAAATCCGATAAGCCGGACACCGAGCAATAAGGAGCGACCATGGCCGAGCCGATTCACGACAAGATAAAACGATCCCTCCAGGCAGCCGAAGGCTTGTATCACCGTCTGGTGTTGCTGGTGGGTGAGACCGGTTCCGGCAAGACCGGCGTTCTTCGGGATATTGCCGAGGAATTCGGCTCATCTGTCGTCAACGTCAATCTGGCGCTTTCAGGCGAACTGCTTGAGCTGACGGCAAAGCAGCGGTCGCTTCGGTTGCCGGGCATCCTCGATCAGATCGCGGACCAGGCTCAAGCACCGGTGGTGCTGGATAATCTCGAGATCCTCTTCGACAAGGATCTCCAGCAGGACCCCTTGCGCCTGCTGCAGTCCATTTCGAGAAATCGGGCCGTGGTGGCTTCGTGGAACGGAATCATGAATTCCGGGAGGCTTTTGTACGCCGAAACCGGCCATCCCGAGTACCGCAGCTATGACTCGGTCGATGCGCTGATTGTGGGCATGGATGGCACGGCCACTGTCGATTCGGCAAAAAACAATAGAGAGGCAGGACAAGCATGAAATACGGAGACCTTATCCAATTCGACCCGATTGAGTCGGTCGTTCAGTTGCGTGACGCGGACAAATCGAGCGCCGCACACACCCTCGTGAACACCTATGTCATTTCCGAGGAAATGGCCGAACGGCTCATCCAGCTTGTCATTCCTCAGATGCAGTTCGACCAGCCGGTCGACAACAAGGGCCTGCTGGTCGTCGGTAACTACGGCACCGGTAAGTCGCACTTGATGTCGGTGGTCTCCAGCCTTGCCGCAGACGCCTCCCTGCTGGAAGGGCTGAAAAGCGAAGGTGTCCGCGACGCAGCCTCTCAGATCGCCGGGCGTTTCAAGGTTATCCGTACCGAGATCGGAGCCACCACCATGTCCCTGCGCGACATCCTGGTGGCCGAACTGGAAGAGCATCTCGAAAAACTCGGCGTGGAATATGTCTTCCCCGAGGCGGGCACCATCTCCAGCCACAAACGGGCCTTCGAAGACATGATGGCCAAGTTCGGCGAGGTCTTCCCCGAGCACGGCCTGCTGCTGGTGGTCGACGAGCTGCTCGACTACCTGCGCACCCGCAAGGACCAGGAGCTGATCCTCGACCTTAACTTCCTGCGCGAGGTCGGCGAGGTCTGCAAGGGTCTGCGCTTTCGCTTCATGGCCGGTGTCCAGGAAGCCATTTTCGACAGCCCGCGCTTCGCTTTTGTCGCCGACAGCATCCGCCGGGTGAAGGACCGCTTCGAGCAGATCCTTATCGCCCGCAGCGACGTGAAATTTGTCGTGGCCGAGCGCCTGCTCAAGAAGACCACCGAGCAACAGGCCAAGATCCGCGAGTACCTGATGCCTTTTGCCAAATACTACGGCGGGCTCAACGAACGGATGGACGAATTCGTCCGGCTCTTCCCGGTGCATCCCGATTACATCGACACCTTCGAGCGGGTCACCGTGGTGGAAAAGCGCGAGGTGCTCAAGACCCTGTCCATGGGCATGAAAGGCATCCTCGGCAAGGACGTGCCGCAGGACGAACCCGGCCTGATCGCCTTCGACAGCTACTGGAACACGCTCAAGCAGAACGCTTCGTTCCGCGCCATTCCGGAAATCCGGGCAGTCATTGATTGCAGCCAGGTTCTGGAATCCCGCATCGAGAACGCCATCACCCGCAAACAATACAAGCCGATGGCGCTACGCCTGATCCATGCTCTGTCCGTCCACCGCCTTACCACCGGCGACATCTATGCCCCCATGGGCGCGTCCGCCGAGGAACTGCGCGACCGTCTCTGCCTGTTTGATCCGCTGGTTGCCGAGCTGGGCAGCGACGAACCTGACAAGGATCTGCAGACCCATGTGGAAACAGTTCTGAGGGAAATTCATAAAACGGTTAGTGGCCAGTTTATCGATGAGAACAAAGAAAATCGCCAGTGGTTCCTAAATCTTAAAAAGACCGACGACTTCGACGCCCTGATCGACAAGCGTGCCGAAAGTCTGGGCCAGGCTCAACTCGACCGCTTCTATTACGAGGCACTCAAGCGGGTCATGGAGTGCCAGGATGCCACCTATGTGACCGGCTACAAGATCTGGCAGCACGAACTGGTCTGGCAAGAGCACAAGGCCGCCCGCGCCGGCTACCTGTTTTTCGGGGCTCCCAACGAGCGGTCCACCGCAGTGCCGCAGCGAGACTTTTACCTGTACTTTATCCAGCCCAACGATCCGCCGCGCTTCAAAGACGACAAGGTCAACGACGAGGTTTTCTTCCGCCTGAAAGGCACCGACGAGGAATTCCAGACCACGCTGAAGAGCTATGCGGCCGCCCTGGACCTTGCCGCCACCTCATCGGGCCATGCCAAGGCCACCTATGAATCGAAGGCTAATGGCTTCCTGAAGAAGCTGGTTCAGTGGCTGCAAAAGCACATGAGCGATGCCTTTGAGGTCACCTACCAAGGACGCGCTAAGTCCATGGCCGAATGGGCCAAGGGCAAATCCATCCGCGACCTATCGGGCCTGTCGCCGCACGAAACTATCAACTTCCGCGACCTGGTGAACACCATCGCCGGTGTCTGCCTGGCACCGAACTTCGAGAACCAGGCCCCGGACTACCCGTTCTTCTCGGTCCTGATCACCGGGAACAACCGCGCCCAAGCCGCGCAAGACGCCCTGCGGGCCATCGCCGGGCAAAACCGCACCAAGCAGGCCACCGCCGTGCTGGACGCCCTGGAGCTGCTCGACGGCGAGAAGATCGACTCCTACAAGTCGAAATATACCAAGTTCATCCTCGATGCCGTTAAGGTCAAGGGGCACGGCCAGGTGGTCAACCGCAGCGAGATCATCCAGGACGACCACGGGCTGGAATACATGAACCCGGGCGGCTCGCGTCTTGAGCCCGAATGGGTGAGCGTCCTGGTGGCGGCGTTGGTCTACTCCGGCGATATCGTACTCGCTATACCGGGCAAAAAATTCGATGCCACCGGGTTGCAGCAGCTTGCCGCGACCGGCATGGACGAACTGGTACGCTTCAAACACCTGGAGCAGCCCAAGGAATGGAACCTGCCTGCGCTCAAAGCGCTGTTCGAATTGCTCGGCATGACACCAGGTATGGCCCAGCTCGTCACCCAGGGCAAGGACGATCCGGTGCAGAACCTGCAGCAGGCGGTAGGCAAGATCGTCAAGCGCATCGTCATGACCCAGCAGACCCTGCGCGAAGGGCTCTCCTTCTGGGGGCTGGACCTGCTCGCGGGCACCGACCTGGCCAGCCAGACCAGCGGGCTGGACGAAGCCAAGGGTTTCTTTGAATCGCTGCAGGCCTACTCCTCGCCGGGCAAGCTGAAAAACTTCCGCTACAGCGCTCCCGAAGTGCTGGCCCATGAAAAGGCCGTGAAGGCGCTCGATGAGCTGGACGCCCTGCGCGAGTTCATCATGGACCACAGCCCGACGGCGTCGTGGCTCTCCACCGCCGAGGCGGTGCTGCCCGCCGAGCATGACTGGGTGGATCGCATGAAGACCACCCGGCAGGACGTGCTGGATGCCCTCAAGCATGCCGACCTGACCGAGCTGGCCAGCCAGTCCCAGTCCATCGGGGCCAAGCTGCAAAAGCTGAAGAAGGATTACACCGTCGCCTACATCGGTCTGCACACCAAGGCGCGGCTGGGCGTGAACGACGACAAGCGCAAGGCAGGGCTGCTCAACGACCAACGCCTGCAAACCCTGCTCAAACTGGCCGGTATCGACCTGATGCCCCGGCAGCAGCTCACCGATTACCAGAACCGCCTGGCCGGACTGAAGAGCTGCTTTGCCCTGACCGAGCAAAACCTCGACGCCTCACCCATCTGCCGGCATTGCGGGTTCCGGCCTTCAGTAGAAACCGGCACGGCATCAGGCTCGCTGATGATCGACCAGATGGACGCCCAGCTTGACGCCATGGTGACAGCCTGGACCTCCACCATCCTCAGCAACCTAGAGGACCCGATCACCCAGGCAAACATGGATCTGCTGAAGATCGATGACCGCGAACCGCTGGAAGCCTTCATCAAGTCGAAGGAACTGCCGGTGCCGCTGGACAGCAACTTTGTCCACGCCCTGAAGGAGGTGCTCTCCGGTCTGGTCAAGGTCACCGTCAAGGCGCAGGAGCTGCAACAGGCCCTGCAGGTTACCGACGGCCCGGCCACCCCGGCGGAAATGAAAAAGCGCTTTGAGGAGTACGTCGATCAGCTCACCAAGGGCAAGGACCCGGCCAAAGTGCGGATCGTCATGGAATAAGAGTGACTAAGCGAGTGACCAACTCCGCCGAGCTTGGTCACACGCGAAGTGACCAAGCTGAGACACAACAAAAGCCAAGGATTATGAAGATGAAAGAAACCAGTTTGTTCGACTCGCTGCTTGAAGAGCCGCAGAAGCCCACCGGCCCGGTGACCTGTCTCGGCATGACCTTCGAGAACGACGAGGCCCGCCGCGCCCACTTTACCGAGGAGCTCCGCAAGAAGCTGCAGGACCCGGAGTTCCGCAAGATCGAAGGCTTTCCCATCGGCAGCGATGAAGCCATCCTAAACATGAGCGATCCGCCGTACTACACAGCCTGCCCGAACCCGTGGCTCTCAGAGTTTTGTAAGGAATATGGCCGTGAGTATGATCCCCAAGAAAACTATGTGCGGCAGCCTTTGGCAATCGATGTGAGTGTGGGCAAATACGACGGACTGTATAAAGCACATTCATATCATACAAAAGTTCCGCATCTTGCAATCGTACCCTCGATACTTCATTACACTCAGCCAGGGGATATTATTCTCGACGGGTTTTGTGGCTCTGGAATGACAGGAGTAGCAGCCCAGTAGTGCGGCATGGCCCCGCAAGAATACCGGTTGGCGATTGAAGCAGAATGTAAAACCTCTGGTCGGTTGCCACCTGCTTGGGGCCACAGAAAAGCCATTCTATCCGACCTTTCTCCAGCAGCCACCTATATTGCTTCGAATTACAATTCATTTGTTGACATAAACAGATTCGAAGCTGCTGCGCAAAATCTGCTTGATACTTTGAAGAACGAAATTGGCTGGATGTACAAGACCACAGTCCCTGGGGTCGGTGAAGTATTAATGGAATATACCGTTTGGAGCGAGGTTCTCTTTTGCCACTCTTGCTCTGGTGAAATTCTATTTGAAAAGGTTGCTGTAGACACAGAAACATACAAAATTCGAGATGAAATTACCTGCCCTCACTGCGGTGCTACCGGAAAAAAAGAGGACATGGAGTTATGTTTTGAAACAGTCCTCGACCCAATTGCTGGAGTTGAAAAACGGCTACCAAAACGGATTCCGACCAAAATATTCTACAAACATAATGCGACTCTTCATTTCAAAGAGCCAGATGACTCAGACCTGGAAGTTCTATCAAAAATTGGTGCTCTGAGTTTCCCTAAGGAATTCCCCTTTACGGAATTCCCCGACTCCCAGATGAAAAGAGTCGGCAGGATGGCGACCACAAATATCAACTACGTAACTGACTTGTTCGTTCCAAGAGCTGCTCACACTATGGCGGCTTTGTGGAGGATGGCAAATAACGAAAAGGACGGCAGGTTAAGACGGTTTCTGGTCTTTATGGTTGAACAAGCAATATGGGGCTTGTCTGCGCTAAACAGATATCAACCGTCTCAGCACTTAAATTATGGTGGCTCACAAGTAAATCGGCAATTGAATGGGGTTTACTATATTGCATCAATGTACGCGGAGTGCAGTCCTTGGCATAACTTAGACGGGAAAGCGTCAAGGCTTGTGTCTGCATTCCGTAAGTATTTTGCAACCGATGGCGTTTCAATAATATCCACTGCACCAGCAAATCACAATCAGTTGCCGGGCAATTCCGTAGATTACATTTTTACTGATCCACCTTTCGGGGAGAACATTTACTATGCTGATCTAAATTTCTTGGTTGAATCATGGCATGGCGTCATCACTGATGAGCGCCCTGAGGCGATAATTGATAGGGTCAGAAAAAAGGACGTTTATGAGTATCAGCATGCAATGGAAGCTTCTTTCGCTGAATACTATCGCGTATTGAAGCCCGGACGATGGATGACCGTTGTTTTCTCTAACAGCAAAGCATCTGTATGGAACGCCATACAAATATCTTTGCAAAACGCTGGTTTCGTTGTCGCAGAAGTGGCTGCGCTAGACAAGAAAACCGGAAGCTTCAAGCAGGTCACCTCTACAACAGCGGTAAAGCAAGATCTAGTAATCTCTGCGTACAAGCCAAACGGAGGCCTTGAACAACGTTTCGAAGAACGTGGCGCAATACCTGACTCCGCATGGGATTTCGTACAAACCCACCTAAAACAGATCCCAAGAACAAAAGAAAAAAACGGTCGCCTGGAGTTCATTATTGAGCGTGACCCACGCAGAATATACGACCGAATGATTGCGTGGTTTGTTCGGCATGATACTTCTGTTCCACTTTCTAGTGATGAGTTTCTGCAGGGCTTAAGGCAAAGATATGTAGAGCGAGATGGAATGGTGTTTTTACCAGACCAGGCTCTCGAATATGATAAGAAACGTATTCAGTATCAAGAAACGCCTCAATTGTCCCTGTTTGTGCAGGATGAGGCATCCGCCATTCAATGGCTTCGTCAATTGTTACGTGAAAAGCCGCAGACAGCATCTGATATTACTCCTGTTCTTTTCAAGGAACTTCAGAGTCTATCAAAACACGAAAAAATGCCCGATCTGCGTGAACTGCTGAACCAGAACTTTCTCTGCTACGACGGCAAAGGCCCGGTGCCCGAGCAGATCCACGCCTACCTTTCCACCAACTGGAAAGAGCTGCGCAACCTGCCCAAGGATGACCCGGCGTTGGTGACCAAAGCCCGTGATCGTTGGTATGTGCCCGACCCCAACAAGGCGGGCGACCTGGAGAAGCTGCGCGAGAAAGCGCTGCTCAAGGAGTTCGAGGAATACAAAGAGGTCAAGAAAAAGCTCAAGGTCTTCCGCCTGGAAGCTGTCCGCGCCGGATTCAAGAAAGCCTGGCAGGAACGTGATTACGCCGTCATCGTCGCCGTGGCCGACAAGATCCCCAACAACGTTCTGGAAGAAGATCCCAAGCTGCTGATGTGGTACGACCAGGCGGTAACGCGGATGGGAGGGGAATAGCCCATGATCACCAAATGGAAGGTCTTCAACTTTAAATCGATTCGTGAGGAGACTGAGCTGGACCTCGGCCCACTCACGATCTTCGCTGGCGCAAACAGCAGCGGGAAGAGCACGTTCATCCAATCCGTCCTTCTCGTAGCACAGACTTTGGCCCATAAGGTCGGATCGCGATCTGTCGTATTGAATGGTGCTCTCACGAGCCTGGGCCAGTTTGACGACCTGAAATCCAATGGTGGTGCTTCAGACCAGATCACCATCAAATGTACCTGTCGGCCACTTCCGGATCAGGATGCTGCAATAGGCAGGCGGTCTCAGTTCGCGCCCCGTGGTGCTATTTACTATGGACCGCGCTCCAATCAGCTTCAGGAAATCGCTTGTGAGATTTCGTTCGACGCTGATGCTTCGAGCTCCCAGCGTGATTTGTTCCAAATCCAACCTCGGCTTTTTGCTACGCAGTTGTCCTGCATATCCAGGGACGAGGACAACGTGGATCAGAAAGCCGATATATCGATCCATCATTCCACCAAGGCCATCTCCGAGATTGAAGGAGCCGACAGCGCCAGTGAAATTGACGATCAGCTACGCGCCAGTTTGGCTTACGCTGTTGAACTGGACGATGGCTCCATGGCTGAGGTGAAGGATGACTTTCGCTCGGCCAAGCCAATCGGCTGCATGCTTCGACACTTCCTTCCCGAGAGAATCGTTTACGCCATCGATACCATCGAAGAGGACGCCAACGCCATCACCACGGCCCTCCAGGATGATGGTCGCCGTGCCATGGGCTTACGGCGCAACATGGGAAGGGAGATTCTCCTTTCCGAAGAGATCGTTGCGGTGTTGCGCGAAGTCCTCAAAGGCACAATCGATTTTGATCAGACTTTCAAGGACAGGTATCGGCAGGAGTCACTCTTCGGTTCCGAGGCCGACACACTTACATTCAGGTCTTGGTATGAAAGGTTGCGCAGCCTCCCACGCGACGAGCGCCTGAAGGTTCAGCAGGTCCTGCGTGAGCGCGATGATCTTTTTGACCGCATCCACCAAGCCATGAGGGCATCAACGGCAGAGAAGCCCGAGACCCATGCCTTCGTCCAAGCCAGGCCACCTCGCTTGATAACGGAAGCTACTTGGTATCTGGATAATTTCTTCGCCTCTGCCTTGAAGTACCTCGGGCCGTTGAGGGATGCTCCCAAACCGCTGTATCCGCTCGCGCCAGCAGCGGACCCACATGACGTAGGCTTACGCGGAGAACACACAGCTTCTATTCTTGAACTGCACAAGAGCAAGAAGATCCGCTACATCCCGTCGGCAAATTTCAAAGAGTCGGTAGTGGACAGCAAAACAGTCACCCGAACTCTCGAAGCGGCGGTTATCGATTGGCTCCAATATCTGGGAGTCGCAAACTCAGTCAAAAGCCGAGACCAGGGGAAACTGGGGCACGAGCTGAAGGTGGGGCTTGCTAATTCAGATAGCACGCATGACCTCACGCATGTGGGAGTAGGTGTCAGCCAGGTCCTGCCAATCCTCGTCATGTGCCTTCTCGCCGACACGGACTCTACACTCGTTTTTGAACAGCCGGAGCTGCACCTTCACCCGAAAGTTCAGACACTACTCGGCGACTTTTTCCTTTCGATGGCGCTCTGCAATAAGCAATGCATTGTTGAAACCCACAGCGAGTATTTCATCGACCGCCTTCGCTTCCGAATTGCAGCGGCAACACCCGAGAAGGAGCTGAACAGTCAGACCAAGATCTACTTCGTGGAAAAGCCGTCGCAGGGTTCTGCTTTCCGAGAGGTGGTGATAAACGAGTACGGAGCCATCTCAGACTGGCCGGAAGGATTCTTTGATCAGTCCCAACAGCAGGCCGAAGCTATTCTAATGGCTGCGCTGGCCAAGAAGCGGGCCAAGAAAAACAAGGATTGAACATATGTTGGCCAATGAGGTTGTCATTGATCCATTTTTGCTGTGCCTTCCAAATCCCTGTGATTCTCTTGAACAACTGGAAGACTTCATCGCAGCATTGGTTGGGTGGCGAGGCTTTCTTGATCGGTCCGATACATGTGTTCTGCTATCAGACTCGGCGCGAGTAGCATTGAACGATGATGGTGAATTCCCACACCGGCACAGGTTAGTAGAACTTATTAGAAAATTTGAATGCGCATTTGCTGATGCAAATACGATTTCAAAAGTTGCTAATGCGATATTGGAGAGGGCTCCTACGCTTGAAGAACATTTCGGAATAGACGCAATTCTTTTTGATGAAGGCTCGTGTGAGATTGTTCCAGCGCTCATGATGGATCGACTGAAGCCCCAATGCAGATCAGCATTTAGGGACGATTTGCTGATTGCTGGCGTGAAAATCGATGAAATTGTTTCTGGTGGACTTGAACCCCGCGTATTGGTGGCTTCCGGTAGTTGGAGAGAAGAGCCCATTCCTGAAGATATCGCTGTAAAAGTTGATGTTCACGATGTTGGCCTGCTGTCAACAGACATTATCTTAAAGAATGTTCCCCCTTTCTCGCTTCTCCAAAGCATACCTGTTGCCTTTAGTCACGAGCAGTTGGTCGAGTCACTGGGACTCTGGTCAATCTGGGATGGGGCATCGAGTGAAGAGAATGTTCGTTTAAGCATCGAGCAATGCATTAAAAATCTCATTTCAAGTGGGGTGTCTGGAGCCGGAGCAATCAAGTTCGAGATTGGCAACGGATTTGTCCAGTCACTCCATACATGCGGCGCAGGTTCTCGGCATGATTACGCGATGGTAACCATTGAGTCATGTGCGCGCATTGTTCTGGGCATACCGAAAAACGATATCGATGAGTTTAGAGAGAGTGCAAAGGCAACAGCAAAGCAACGTAGCAGGACTGAGGATGGTGCTTTGGCATTCAGGACGCATTTGACTAAGAAAGGTGTTGGGCTGAGGTTGATGTTCTGGCGACGTCCAGATGCAACGATCGAGTTCGCCAATATCGGCCCCAAGGGGGAGTTGGTGATTTTATGATCCTTTGGCAATACAGCACCGTTCATAACAGCGCCTGCAAGGTCATCGAAGAACAAACCCTGTGGGGGCAGACGGTGTGCCGTATCTGGTTGCCCAACCAAGATGCGGTGGTGCGCGTGCCCCGCTCCGCTTTGCGGCCGCTGAGTGCCGACCTGCAGCCGGAGATCGAGGCCGGGCGCATTGCCTATGTGGCCGCCGCAGCCAAGGTGGCCGAGGTGCTCGAAGGCTCCACCAGCGCCACCGACGGCCATGTATTGCTGGCTCCCATGGAGTCCAACGTCATCCCGCTGCCGCACCAGATCCACGCCTTGTCCCGGGCCATCTCCGGCGACCGCGTGCGCTACCTGCTGGCCGACGAGGTGGGTCTCGGCAAGACCATCGAGGCCGGTCTGGTCATGCGCGAGCTCAAGCTGCGCGGACTGGTTCGCCGAATTCTGGTCGTCTCTCCCAAAGGCATCGCCACCCAGTGGGTGGCGGAAATGCAGACCCACTTCAACGAGCAGTTCCAGCTCGTGCTGGGCGACGACATCGGCACATTGCAGCGTCTGACCCCAGGGGCTGACCACCGGAACTCAGCCTGGTCGATGTTCGATCAGGTCATCGTTTCCCTGGATTCGGTCAAGCCCATGGACAAGCGGCGCGGCTGGACCGCCGAGCGCGTTGCCGACTACAACCGCAGCCGGTTCGAGGATCTGATTACCGCCGGTTGGGATCTGGTGGTGGTGGACGAAGCGCACCGCCTGGGCGGCAGCACCGATCAGGTCGCCCGCTACAAACTCGGCAAGGGCCTGGCGGAAGCCGCGCCCTATGTGCTGCTCCTTTCGGCGACTCCCCATCAGGGGAAGACCGACGCCTTTCATCGCCTGATGAACCTGCTGGATGACGACGCCTTTCCGGATATGGACAGCGTCTCCCGTGAGCGGGTGGCCCCGTATGTCATCCGCACCGAAAAGCGCAAGGCCATCGATGCCGACGGCAAGCCGCTCTTCAAACCCCGGCGCACGCAGATGGCCCCGGTGGCCTGGGAGAGCCGTCATCACCTGCAGCAACTCCTCTACGAGGCAGTGACCGACTATGTGCGCGAGGGCTACAACCAGGCCCTGCGCGAGAAGAAGCGCCACATCGGCTTCCTGATGATCCTGATGCAGCGTCTGGTGGTCTCCAGCACCCGGGCGATCCGCACTACGCTGGAACGGCGACTTGCCGCACTCAAAGAAGGCGAACAGCAGGCCAGCCTGCGCCTGGCGGAGCTGGAAAACGGTACGGAGGGATCGGAAAGCCCAGACGATGAAATGGCCGAGCTGTATGACATGGACGGCCAGGAGCTGCTCGATGAGCTGCTGAAATCCCACGTGTCGGCTCTGCAGAGCGAAGGAAGCCATGTTGAGACCCTGCTCGAAGCGGCGGTCCGTTGTGAGCAGGCGGGTCCGGATGCCAAGGCCGAGGCTCTGATCGAGTGGATCTACAAGCTGCAAGCCGAGGAAAACGAACCGGATCTGAAGGTGCTGATCTTCACCGAGTTCGTGCCGACCCAGCAGATGCTGAAGGAGTTTCTGGAAGCCCGGGGAATCTCGGTGGTCACCCTGAACGGCTCCATGGCCATGGAGGAACGTGGGGCAGCCCAGGATGCCTTCCGCAAATCGCACCGCGTATTGGTCTCCACCGATGCGGGCGGTGAGGGTCTGAACCTGCAGTTCGCCCATGTCATCATCAACTACGACATTCCCTGGAACCCCATGCGGCTAGAGCAGCGTATCGGCCGCGTGGACCGTATCGGCCAGCCCAAAACCGTACAGGCGATCAATTTCGTATTTGAGGATTCAGTCGAGTTCCGGGTCCGCGAAGTTCTGGAGCAGAAGCTCTCGGTGATCTTCGACGAGTTCGGCATCGACAAGACCGGCGACGTGCTCGACTCGGCCCAGGCCGGTGAGTTGTTCGAGGATGTGTTCGCCTCGGCCATCCTTAATCCTGACGGCATCGAAACCTCCGTCGATCACACGGTGGCCAGGATTCGGGATGAGATTCAGCAGGTGCGCGAGTCCTCCGCCATCTACGGCATATCCGAAGAGCCGGATGTGCAAACCGCTGAGCGTCTGCGCTCGCATCCGCTGCCCCACTGGGTGGAACGGATGACGGTGGGCTACCTCAATTCACACGGCGGCGCAGCCAGTCGCAAGCGCTCATGGTGGGATCTGAATTGGCCGGATGGCCAGGAACACCGCAAAGCCGTATTCAGCGCTCGGGAAGCGGATCGTCTAACCGACGCAACCCTGCTCAATCTCGAAAACAGCCGTGTCCGTGGTCTTGCCCTGAACCTGCCCCAGGTCGCGGCAGGTCAGCCATTGCCGTGCGTAACCGTAAGCGGGCTGCCAGCCAGCATCTCCGGACTCTGGGGGCTCTTTGAGATCCGCCTTCAGGCCGGAATGCACCAGAAGACACAACTCCTGCGCATCCCCATGGTGCGGCGGGGATATGTCAGCGTGTTTTTGAGCGAAGAAGGCAAACTGTTTCTGCCCACGGCCCGGCATATCTGGGATGCGCTGCAGACAGCGGAAGCCGAGGTGCAAGCCACCCTCGGGCAGGATGACTCTATCACCGCCCATGAGCGTTTGCAGATTGCTGCCGAACAGGCCGGACAGGAGATATTCGATGCCCTGCAGCAGGCGCACCTCGCCTCGGTGAACAGGGAAGAGGAACGCGGCATGGTCGCCTTCACCTCTCGGCGCAAGGCCATCGAACGAGTTGGGCTGCCCGAAGTGCGCCAGTACCGTCTGGCCCGCTGCGCTGCTGAGGAAAATGAGTGGCGGCATGAACTGCAATCAGCGCGGCAGATCGTACCGGAAATCCGGTCGCTGCTGATGCTGAAGATTGAGAGAACCACGAATGGACACGAATAAACACGAATTGTTGTTGAAGGATGAGGTGTATCAGGTTGTGGGCTGTGCCATGGAGGTATTAAATACACTTGGCCATGGCTTGCTTGAAAAACCTTATGAAAATGCGTTGGTCGTGGAGTTCGGGTTGAAAGGAATTCCATGCCGCCAGCAAACCCGCTTCCCTGTTATCTACAAAGCCGTTGAGGTTGGAGAATATATCCCGGACCTGATCGCCTTCGAAAGTGTCATCATCGAAACGAAAACGATTGAGCTTATCACAGATATCGAGCGTGGGCAGGTCATCAACTACCTGAAAATAACTGGGCTGCGTGTTGGTGTGATCCTCAATTTCAAGCATGCAAAACTCGAATGGGAGCGGATCGTTTTATGAAATCCATTTGTGTCGATTCGTGTTTATTCGTGGTTCAACCAGGAGGCGCTCAATGAGTAGTTGGCGAGACGCCATCCTGAACGACTTTGTGCCCAACGTCAGCAAGCTGACCCTGGTCGCGGACCCGGATTGTCTGCTGACCGAGGAGAAGCTGGCATGGGAGCTTCGCGGGCGCGGGTTCGACCTGATCGAGTTCAGTGATCCGGTCGAATTCAGATACGCCTATGAGTCAAAGTACCGTTCGATCTGGGACCGGGGTGAGCACACCGATCTGGTGGTAGTCCTCCGCTTGCAGGATGCGGAGCTGGAATCCTTGCCTTACGACCTACTCCAGGCGGGCCGCAAGCTTTCATTCAACTTGGGGGATCTCTTTCCCAACCTGAGCTATCCGGTCATTGAAAAGCTCGACAGGAGCTTGCTGGATTCGCTTTTTGAGGCCCAGCGCAAGTCGCCGCCGGATCGCATGGGCGACAACGCCACCAAGGATTTCATTCTCCGTCATGTGTTCGGCATTGCGGCCGAACTGATTGGGGGCGAGGTGGAGCTGCTTCGCGCCTTGCTGCGCCTGCACTACGGCAAACTCCAACTCCCGCTGATGCTGGCCGAGCGGCTTATCCAGGTTCTCAAAGGGCATGATGGATTCAAGGCTTGGCCGCTCTCTGAAATCGTTCCGGACGATGAGGCGTTCTTCGCCTTTTTGCAGGAACGCTGGCCGCTATTTCTTTCCAGGCTCGGCAGCGCTCATCAGGTACGGGAGGATTCGCCGGAATACGGCCTCAAGTATCCCGGCCCTGATCGCCTGCCGTTCGACCATCAGGACATCAAGGTCTACATCGACAACCTGTTCCTGGAGGGGAAACTCACCCCTGTCGAGGCCAAAGGCATTGAAGTGGATGCCGGGTCCTGGGTTCGAAGCGGCATCGCCACGTCCGGCGTGGACGATGACGAGCTACGGATCTCTCGCTTGTTTGGCCTTGTCGAGAAGGAACTGCCCACTGCTGAAGCGCGTTACTCGGACTGGACCGCCTTTGCATTGAAATGGGCCGAACTTTCTTCGCTGGTTCATTGTGGCAACAGCACCGAGTATCAGACCCGGCTCAGGGAAATCGGCGATGCATTGAACACGATCTTTGCCGCTTGGCTGGCCGACCACTACTCCAGTCTGATCAACTTGCCGCCGACCAATCCTGCCATGCTCCACCATGTGCCGCGCCGCCTGGCTCGGGATATCGAGGACTCCGGTAGCAGCCGTGCGGCGTTGATTGTGGTTGACGGCCTGGCCTTGGATCAGTGGGTAACCATTCGCCAGCTTCTGCAAAAGCAGGACGCCAATCTGGTCATGCGCGAATCCGCGACCTTCGCCTGGATTCCGACGCTGACCTCGGTATCGCGGCAATCGATCTTCTCGGGCAAGCCGCCGCTCTATTTCCCGTCATCCATCAACTCGACCAACAGCGAAGAGAAACTCTGGAAACAGTTCTGGGAAGGCCATGGCCTGTCCCGACTGGATGTCGCCTACCAGCGCGGCCTTGGCGACGGTGATGCTGCGGGCATCCTCGACTCCGCAATCCACCCCGGGAAGACCAAGGTGGTGGGGCTGGTCGTGGATAAAGTGGACAAAATCATGCACGGCATGCAACTCGGTTCGGCTGGGATGCACAACCAGATCAAGCAGTGGTGCCATGCAGGATTTCTTTCCGCGATGGTCGGCCAACTCCTGGATTACGGCTATGAGGTTTGGCTGACAGCCGATCACGGCAATATTCAATGCGAAGGCAAAGGACGCCCATCTGAAGGTGTGATTGCCGAGACTCGCGGCGAGCGTGTTCGTGTCTATCCCACGCCGGAACTCCGCGCTCAGGTGGCTGGGGCCTTCCCGTTTGCCCACGAGTGGCAGCCGGTCGGATTGCCAGCAGATTATTTCCCCCTGGTGGCCGGTGGCCGCGACGCATTCGTGAACCCGGGAGATGCCATCGTAGGTCACGGCGGTGTAGCCATCGAAGAAGTCATCGTGCCCCTTGTAAAGTTTGAAAGGAGAACACGGTGATGGGTAAACGACATGAAGCCATTGGCATCAAGCAGGCGATCCGTTTCGAGTGGATGCAGAAGGCAGCCAATCTGCTGCTGGCAGGACTCGACGCCAAAACCATCCGCCAGGAGCTGCATGAGTTCCTCGTGGACAGAAAAGGCAACGGCTCAGAGGGCGAACGAAGCGATCAGACCCGGACCTTCGTGGTCAACAACTTGATGAAGATCTGGGTCTCTCCTGACCCCGAGTTGATCCCGTTCCGGGATGCCTCGCTGGCGCTTCTGCGGGAAAACCCGGCCATGGCTCTGGCGGTCCACTGGGGGATGATCTCGGCGGTGTATCCGTTCTGGTTCAATGTGGCCCGCCAGACCGGCCGTTTGCTGGCCTTGCAGGATCAGGTGACCCAGACCCAGATCATCAACCGCCTGAAGGAACAGTACGGCGACCGGCAAACCGTCAGCCGCTATGCCCGGTTCGTCATCCGCTCCTTTGTCGCCTGGGGAGCCCTGAAGGATTCCGAGACCAAAGGCTGCTATGAGAAAGCCGCTCCGGTGAGCATTGCCGAGCCAAACCTGGCCATCCTGATGTTTGAATCCGCACTCCTGGCCACACCGGAGGCCAAGGGCGCATTGGGTCTGCTCCTGAACAACCCGGCATTCTTCCCATTCCAGCTCCCCGTGATGACAGGAGATTTTGTTTCCCAGCGCAGCGACCGGATCGACGTGGTTCGCTATGGGCTGGACGATGAGCTGTTGAAATTGAAGGGCAACTAAATCAGGGATGGGACGTGAATGCCTTGGACTTCGGAACACACTAAATGGCTCATCGACACCGGCGAACGACTGAAGACTGCCGACGGCAAGGAAGTCGAAGTCTGGGAGTTCCGTCATGAGAACGACGAAGCAGTGCTTTCCGCCTGGGCGAAACACTTCCGGAATCATTACTGCTTTGACAGCGAAATAGATTATTGGCGCAGGGGGTACAAGTGCTCTCGCGGAGAGTATCTCAACACCATAAAGTTCCCGGACCCAAAAGATGCACCGGGACCAAGCATCCGCGCTGGTGACTTTGGAGAAGTGCTGGTTGCCGATTTTCTTGAATACCTGCTTGGCTATTGGGTTCCACGTACTCGCTATGGTGACAAAACCATTCGGAACGAGTCGACAAAAGGCAGTGACATCATCGGCTTTCATATCGTCAAGGATGGCAAAGCCTCTTCGAAGGATAAGCTGGCGATCTTTGAAGCGAAGGCGCAATTCTCAGGAAAGAAAGCCAAGGCGAGACTTCAAGATGCTGTAGATGGCTCAGCAAAAGACAAAGCACGAAAGGCGGAGTCTTTAAATGCGATCAAGCAAAGGCTGCATGGTCGGAATGAGCTCGATGATGCCGAAAAAATTGAGCGTTTCCAGAACGAAGTAGATCACCCATACAAGGAAGTTTATGGAGCAGTCGCGCTCTTTGAGAATCCGCTTTTTGACGGCCACCTGACATCCTCGACCGATGCCTCCTCTCATCCGCATTCAGGTGACCTTGCGTTAGTGGTTATCAAAGGGGATCAGATGATGGCACTCGTCCACGAGCTCTACAGGAGGGCTGCGGATGAGGCCTGAACAGAAATCCCAACTCCTGCTTGGCGTCACTCGATCAAAGGCCAAGATGCTCGAGTACGGTGTTCCGGAAGAGCACCACATCAAAATCACTCAAGATCCGGCCAAGCTCTTCACCCTCTCGATAGGCCTGCTTGGTGACCTCGCCGCCGCCATCAACCGGGAGGAGCCAGATCCCGATTCTCTCGCAGAGCTGAAAACCAATCTGCTATTTTCCGCCCGCTTTTTCGACTCCTACCTCCAGTCAAAACTGAACGAGACACTTGATCCCTACCTCGTGCTTCTGGGCTCCGCCTCCTATTACCTGTGCGATCTGCCTGGGAGCGCTTCGGTATTGGCGAAGCGCATCGATGGTGACTGCCCGGATCTGGATGGCGATGCTTTGGAAGACCTGTTGCTCTGGCTGTTGCAGGCTGATCTGCGAACCTATTTTGATGAAACGGAGGGACCATTCGGTGGATTCATTGACGGGATTTCAAAATGGATTCTCCAGTTTTTCGAGGATGGAAATGGCGAAGAAAATCTTCTCAATCTCGCCACGAAACTGAGGGACGCCGTCTATGAATTCGGCACACCAAGGCAGCTTCTGTTTGGGGATGTGATCGCGGCGGTTCTGAGGAAAAAGCTCGAAAATTCTTCCTGGAAGGCTTTGCCGTCATACTCCGGGCTGCCCCGCGACAAATGGCTCCACGCGCTGCAAAAGGATTCGTTCATCAAGGAACTGTGGCCTGCCCAACACCTTTTGGGCAAGGCGGATGTTCTTAAAGGCGAGTCTGCCATCGTTCAAATGCCCACCAGCGCTGGCAAAACGAAGGCAACTGAACTGATTCTTCGAAGCGCGTTTCTGGCCGAGCGCGTGTCACTGGCCATCATCATCGCCCCGTTCAGGGCGCTGTGCCATGAGATCAAGAACAGCCTTGTCGAGGCATTCCACAACGAACCCACCAAGGTGGATGAATTGTCCGATGCCCTACAGACCGACTTCGAGATTGCCGAACTCCTGGGGCACCAACAAATTCTGGTCGTAACCCCCGAGAAGCTACTCTACGTCCTTCGGCACGCTCCGGAACTGGCTGCCCACATTGGCCTGCTGGTTTTTGATGAAGGCCACCAGTTCGACAGCGGCACCCGAGGCATCACATACGAGCTGCTCCTGACGTCGCTGCGCTCCATGATTCCCGCAGGAACTCAGAAGGTGCTGATCTCAGCGGTCATCAGCAACGCCGAGGCTGTTGGAGAATGGCTCAACGGGGAGCCCAATGTCGTCGAAGGCACAACCCTGATTCCGACTTTCAGGTCGGTCGGATTCGCGAGCTGGCTCGATCAGTTGGGAAGAATCGAGTACGTCGACAGCCGTGATGCTGAACAAGGTGAGTTTTTCGTTCCGAGGGTGATTGAAAGATTCAATCTTGGGAGGAAGAAGCGGGAAAGAACGGACCGTTTTTTTCCTGAAAAGACCGATGGGCAGGCTATCGCACTTTACCTTGGTCTGAAATTGGTCCCGAATGGCAGTATCGCTCTTTTCTGCGGAAGGAAGTCAACAGCGGCCAGCGTCTGCGAAAAGGCCGTTGATATTATCGAGCGAGGCGCACCCGTGGCCTTACCATCAGATTTTTCTGACGCCCAGGAAGTTGAGCGGCTGACCCATCTGCACGTCGAGAATCTCGGTGCTGACGCTCCGGGGTCCCAGAGCGCGGCACATGGCATTTTCTCCCATCATGGCAATACTCCGCATGGTATCCGGCTGGCGGTGGAGCATGCCATGCGTGACGACCTTGTGCGATTCGTTGTTTGCACCTCTACCTTGGCGCAGGGCGTAAACCTTCCGATTCGATACCTCATCGTGACCAGTGTCTACCAGGGCATGGAGCGCATCAAGGTTCGCGATTTCCACAACCTCATTGGCCGAGCGGGTCGAGCCGGGATGCATACCGAAGGCAGCATCCTGTTTGCCGATCCGGTGATCTATGACAAGCGAAAGGCGCGTAACGATAAATGGCGCTGGGATCAGGTGAAAGAACTTCTGGAGCCGCGCAATTCTGAGCCATGCATCAGCAATCTTCTATCGATCTTCGACCCCATCAAGAGCGATGACGAGAAATACACCATCACCATGGAGGCTCTGGATTTTGCCAAGGCCTATATCGACGATCCTGCTGAAGTTGCCAAATTGGCTGCCGGGATAGCCGCACAACATGGAGACAAAAATTTCTCACGAGACGGTGTCGAGCGGCAAGTCGCCTGGAGAATCAGCCTCATCTGTGCCGTCGAGAGCTTCCTGTTATCCCATTGGGATGAATCGGAGGATGGTCTTTCGGAAGCTGATGTGACCCGCCTGGCCGAAGGGACGCTGGCTTTCTTCCTGGCTGATGATAAGAAAAAGGAGCATATTCGCGAGTTGTTTCAGCTTCTCGCTGGGAACATCTCCGCAAACATCACAGATCCGGCTCGCCGAAAAATCTACGGCAGGACGCTTTACGGAATTCAGGATGCCCAAGCCATTGAGGGATGGGTTCAGTCCAACGCTGACAGCCTGCTTTCGATTGTTGATGAAACAGAAGTTCTCGATCTTGCCTGGCCATTGCTTACCCGGCATATCAACGGTGGCGTATTCACAAAGTTCGATAAGCCGGAGGTACTAAAAGAAATCGCGCATGGGTGGATCAGTGGAAAGCCCTTCAGCGATCTCCTGAAAATCATCCTTAAGCGAAAAGCCAAGATGATATGGGGCACCCGCCGGAGGGAGTTCAAGATCGATCATGTCGTCGACGTCTGCGAAGGGACGCTCGCTTATGACGGTGCGCTGGTTGTAGGCGCTGTGACTGAATTCATCGAAACCCTCGACCAAGACGGCACCGGAGACCTGATCAATCATCTGCAGCTTTTTCAAAAGCGACTGAAATATGGTCTGCCCACCGAAACCACCATTGCCCTTTATGAACTTGGCTTCTCGGACCGCGTCATCGCTCAGGACCTCGCCGCAGCCTTGAACCTGGCAGCGACCCAGAAGAGGGATATCGTGAAGGCGCTGAAAAAAGACCGGGACGGAGCCAATGCGGTGATGGAGAAATACCCAATCTATTTCCAGGAGAGGATGAATGAACTCCTGCAGTAGGAACACCTATCATCAATCCAAGCTATCCCGAGCCCAGGGATGCCTCCTTGGCCAGCTTGCCGGAGACGCGCTCGGCAGCCTGGTCGAGTTCCAGTCGCCGGAGGAGATCCGCCGCAACTACCCTGACGGCGTGCGAGAACTGGCCGATGGCGGCACATGGAACACCATTGCCGGTCAGCCGACCGATGATTCGGAGATGGCGCTGCTACTGGTCCGGATACTGAAAGAGCGTGGAGCCTATGATCCCGATGCCGCGCTTCAGGCCTATCAATTTTGGCTCAACTCCGATCCCTTTGACTGCGGCATGACCATTTCCGCTGGTCTTCGGGGGTATCCAAACCCCGACAGCCAGGCCAACGGGGCCTTGATGCGGATCAGCCCCTTGGGCATCTTCGGGGCAAACCACCCATTGGAGACAGTGGGCGACTGGGCCAAGCAGGACGCAGCTCTGACGCATCCAAACCCGGTGTGTCTGCAGGCCAATGCGCTTTTCGCCATGGCGATTGCTCATGCCATTGCCTCTGGCTGCGAGGCCGAGAAGCTCTACCAGAATATGAAACAGTGGGCTGTCGACCTAGCAGTCGACCCGGCTCTCATGGACGCCATCCATGGAGCGGCCGAAGCTCCACCTAAGGACTACGTCCAGCAACAGGGGTGGGTGTTGATCGCGTTTCGCAATGCCCTGTGGCAACTGCTCAATGCCCCGAGCCTTGAAGCTGGCGTCGTCGATACGGTTATGCGGGGTGGCGACACCGATACCAACGCAGCCATTTGTGGGGCGCTACTTGGCGCGGTGTACGGCCTGGACGCCATACCCGCCCAGTGGGTCGACCAGGTTCTGAACTGCCGCCCCAAGGCCGGACATCCCGGCGTCAACCGCCCTCGACCAGAGTGCTTCTGGCCGGTGGATGCTTTGGAACTGGCAGATCGCTTAATTCAGAATTGACGGCACGGACTACGGAGTTGTTCATGAGCTTATTCACCGACAAAGAGGTTAAGGCACTCGACGAACTATTCCACGAAGTTGGCGTATATCGGCACAGTAAGGATTTGAAGGAGCTATTCGACTTCATCAAGAAGTTCCCGAAGATAGCGCCATTTAATGCTTTCCTGCTCCATATACAAAAGCCAGGCAGTCAGTATGTGGCTTCTGCCTCAGAATGGAGGGAGCAATTTAACCGTACCATCAAGCCCGGTGCTCGCCCACTCGTAATTTTGTGGCCGTTTGCGCCCGTGCGTTTCGTTTTTGAGCTGGAAGATACCGACGGCAAAGATCCATTTCCAGAGGCGTTACTCAAGCCATTCCAAACTGATGGAACCCTTGCAAAGCCTGCCTTGGATCGCCTGATTAGAAATCTCCCTCGTGATGGTGTTTCGTATCATGAAGCGGACCACGGCACGGGGAGCGCTGGCTTTATCGAGGTAGCGAAAGGGCATGGGACCCAAGATGCTGGAAAGAAAAAGGCTAAGGTGCTGTACCACCTGGTGGTAAACCAAAACCACTCGAAAGAAGAAAAATTCGCAACGATTGCCCACGAACTAGGCCATCTCTATTGCGGCCACCTCGGAACGCCAAATGAAAACTGGTGGCCAGATCGCCGTAAGGAACACATCAACATTCGCGAGTTCGAGGCCGAAAGCGTTGCCTGGCTTGTGTGTGAGCGAGCAGGGATCGAAAATCCGTCGGCAGAATACCTCAGCGGATACCTGAACGATAACGCTCAGATCCCCCAAGTTAGTCTGGAAAATGTTCTGAAGGCTGCCGGAATGATAGAGGCCATGACCTTGAGAGGCCTTTCGTTGCGCAAAGAGGTTGTTGTCTGATGTTGGCTGGCACCTCAGTTCGATTCCCGTTTTGGGAACTGAACCGGCGTCCGAAAATCGGATTCGAAGTTGTTGCGGCTCATCGCCAGGTATCCGGTTTTACTGCAAACCCGTCACCCTCGTCCGGTGCCGGGAAATCAGGGGAGAAAATCGTTTCTCTGGTCGGGTTGTCGGGAAATGGTTGTGTAAGATGACTTCGTCATTTATTATCAAGGAGTTACGAGGAGCGCGGGCTTTGAGACTGTTTTGCGGTAGGTCGGCGTTCCCTCCGATTTTGCCGGTCTGAGAGCTAACGCAAATCGGACTCACCTCAAAACCGCAAAAATTATTCACCCGGATTTCCCGCGTTTCCGACCTTCCGCCGAAGCCGCCTCGCATCGAAACCCAGATTTTACAATGAGTTGAGCGTCAAGAGCGGTTCAAGACGAGTTCGAGAGATTTTTCGGTGGAACGGAGAAAACGCACGTCCGAAAGCGACCCCGAAAAGGAAACGGGGTTGAAACGGTACTTCCCGCCCCCGGAGAATGCCCATTTCGGCCAACGGCCCGAAACCATTTGATAACAGGGCTTTTCCGGCAACCGAAAAATCGGAGCCGTGGTTGTAATTTTTTTCCGCTTTAGCAGATGCGTTGTAGCGTCGAACGCTCGTCTGAGGAAATCGAGGAGGCCGTTCAGGAAATCCGCTTGATTTTTCCTTCCCGCTTCTTTATTTTAGGATGTGCAGTGAAAATAAAATAAAGACGAGCCTTATTTTAGGTTCGAGGCGGGCAGGATGAAGCGAGAACTCCAAGGCAGATACGTGGCCATATCGACGGTGGGTGAGAAGGCCCAGGCCTTCGTGCCCGCGCCGCTGCCGCCACGTCCAGCCATCGAGTGGACGCCGGAGCTGCGCAGCAAGTTCGATCAGGCGCTGCTGGCCCTCGGTCGGCTGGACAGCGTTTCGACCCTGCTGCCGGAAACCTCGCTGTTCCTCTATATGTACGTCCGCAAGGAAGCGGTACTCTCCTCCATGATCGAGGGGACGCAATCGTCGCTTTCCGACCTGCTGCTGTTCGAGCTGGATCAGGAACCCGGCGTACCACTGGATGACGTGCGGGAAGTCAGCAACTATGTCGCCGCCCTCGATCACGGCCTGCGTCTATTGAAAGAAGGGCTACCGCTGTCGCTGCGGCTGTTCCGCGAGATTCACGGCGTGCTGTTGACCAATGGCCGGGGCAGCAACCAGACCCCGGGCGAGTTCCGGCGCAGCCAGAACTGGATCGGCGGTACCCGGCCGGGCAACGCGGCCTTCGTTCCGCCTCCGGCCGAAGAGGTACTGGAGTGCATGAGCAAGCTGGAGCTTTTCCTTCACGATCAGCCGGAGCCGACCCCGGTGCTGCTCAAGGCGGCGCTGGCCCATGTGCAGTTCGAGACGATCCACCCATTTCTGGACGGTAACGGCCGTCTCGGTCGTCTGCTGATCGCGTTGCTCCTGTGCGAGCAGAAGGTGCTGCGGGAGCCGATGCTCTACCTCAGCCTCTACTTCAAGACGCACCGCCAGTATTACTATGAGCTGCTCAACAACGTGCGCATGACCGGCGACTGGGAAGCCTGGCTCGACTTCTTTGCCGAGGCCGTGATCGTCACTGCCACCCAGGCGGTCGAGACAGCACAGCAGCTTCTCGACCTGTCGAACCAGGATCGCGACAAGATCAGCGGCCTTGGACGGGCGGCGGCATCCACCCTGCAGGTCCACCGGGCACTCATGGAGCATCCTATTGCCACCTCTGGCTCGCTGGTGGAGAAGACCGGCATCACCCCGGCCACGGTCAACAAGGCGCTCGGCCACCTGGCGCAGCTCGGCATCGTCAAAGAGCTGACCGCCCAGAAACGCAACCGCCTGTTCAGTTATGCGGGCTATATCGAGATCATGAGTCGCGGCACGGAACTGCCGGGTAGGTAGGCCAGTTCGATTCCGGTTTTCGGAATCGAACCGGATGTACGGAGAAACAGGACAGGGTTGTGGCGAGGCTGTTGGTATCCGATTATGCTGCAAACCCAGCATCCTCGTCCGGAGCTTGGAAATCGGGAGAGAAAAGTTGCTTCCCGGGTGGGAACTTGGGGCGTGACTCGGCTTCCTATGTGAAGCCCTTTGTTTTCAACGTGTTACGGGGGAGATCGGGGGCGCAGACTGAGTTGCGGTCGAGAGCTGTTTGCTCCAGCCAGGCGGAAAAAACCGGTCAGAGCGTCCAGCAGATGGATGTATTCGAGAATGGAATCAGACGGGAGAACAACAGAGACTTGAACCCGGCCATCATCCGAAGGGGTGACGGTCAGATCGTTCTCAAGAAAGTGAAGGTGCGGGATCATGAAGCGACCCCGCCGGACAGCGAAAAGGAATCAATGTCGCATAATAGATAGTTAAGTAGTCTTTTCAAATCTTCTAGCATAAGTCCCCCAATCCCGCAACCCTAACGGTCACGGTGTCAGACAAAAGTTTGAGAATGTCAACGCGCCTTTATACCCCCGCGCGCGGGCCTCAAGCGCTGGCCGGTTCGTTCGCGACCCCGTACCGCCGCCACTTGTCGGCTGACCTGGCGGGCTACGCCCACTAGGTCAACCGCCGAGGCGGCACGGGTGCCCCGGCTCACTCGGCGACGCCGCCGCCGTCCAGAACGGGCCTTGGCGAATGGCTGTCGCCTTTGGCCCCTGCGGGGCCTGTGGTTGTTGAAGGTGAAGCTCTCGGCTTGCGCCGCGCGCTTTTGAGCCGTCCCGCTTCGCGCAGGGTCTGCAGCACAACGGCATAGGTTGCCCACGGGTGCTTTCTCGCCTTGAGACGGGCATTGGCGGCCTTGATGGCCTCATTTTGCGGCAGGCCCTCGGCAATGGCGGCATCGAAGCAGGCGCAGGCCATGACGCTAAAGGCTTCACGCTGTCTGTGAGCCTCAGCGGCACGCTCAGGTTCGGCGGCGCGCACTCTGGCGCGTTCGGCCGAGGCGCGCACGTCCACCGCCCGAAAGAAGCCCGTCAGCGACTGCAAAAGCACCACATAACCGCGCAGGAAGGCTTGCGGCATGGTCACCGACACCACCACCAGTCCATCACGCCCCGGTTCCACCCGATAATCGAGCACGCAGGACGGCGAAAGCGGGTTGAAGCTCTGGCACAGATCAAAGGTCAGATGGCCCACGTTCAAGGCGAAATCCGGCAGCGCTGGCCCCGTTGCGGCCACGGCCTCAGCCGCCGCCAGCGCCACCGGTTGCGGGTCGGTTCGGGCGGCCGAACGGGCAGGGCGGGACAGATCAGCAAGCGACAAAGAGCCACAAGAAAGCCCCGGCAGACTCATAAGGCCCCCTTGCCACTGTTGCGGCACTGATCTTCAAGGAAGCGGCAGACCAGATGACGCACCACCAAGGAGACGCTAAAGCCTTCCCGCCGAGCGAAGGCGTCGAGCTGTTCGAAGCGCTCCGGGTCAAGCCGGACAGCAATTTGCCGGGTGAGATTGGTCTTAGCCATGATGGCCCCCCTTGGCGAGTTCCAACAGGTAACGTTCCACCTCGGCACGGTGGTAGCGCACCTGCCCAGCGATCAGCACACGACCGGGAATGGCACCATCGAGGCCGTGACGGTAGAAGGTCGAACGCGACACACGAAGGAGCGCGCACAACTCCGCCACGGTCAGCAACAGCGGCCGAGCCCCCGCGCTCGTCTCCACATCGGCGGGTCTGGCCGCTGCTGCCTCTGGCACAGGTTCAGAGGTGTATTCCGCAGCGACCAAGCCACCAAGGGGTAAAGGCTCTGGCATCAAAGCCGTTGAAGCAGCAGAAGCCGCAGGGCGCGAATGCGCAGCGGCAGGACGGGTTTTTTTATTGCGATTGCGTTTTGCCATGACTCATAGACTCCTGATTTCAGAGAGTTGACAGAGCACCAGTCTCAAATCGTCTCAGATGGTAGCAGGCTGTGTCGGTATTTCCCACTCCCGTAATACATGACGGGGGTGGCCATAGCATCACCGTAGCAGCAAGAACCAAAGTCGTTCAAGTTGTCTCTATGAGTCCCAGACTGTATCAGAAGCCCAGAAGGCGGGCAGGGGTAGCGTTGAGATATGCGGTCACTATCAAGGCAGGACTGGAGTGCAGACGCAGCCCCCCCAACTTGGCATCTCACTACAGGGCAGGCTGTTAAACAAACAGGGTCAGATGTCAGACAAAAGATGTCGCATAATAGATATTATGTCAACTTGTAGAGCATGGCTGATATTATCCATGCTGCTTATGCAATCTGGTTCGTTTCAGATCGTGCTGGTATCCTGAGCCAGTTCAACAACACTGGCGTACAGTAAATCGACGCCCTGGGCAATATCTGCCAGAGCTGTCTGCTCGGCGCTGTTGTGACTGATGCCGTGACAACTGGGAACAAACAGCAAGGCGGTCGGTACCACATCGGCCAGCTGCATGGCGTCGTGGCCGGCACCACTAACAAGGCTGAGGGTTTCCTGACCATGGCGCCGGGCAATGGCAGCAATCCGTTGGCGCAGCTGCGCATCAAGCACTACCGGCTGTTCGTTGCTGAGCAGATCGATGTGAAGAGCAATTTCACGGCGGCGGGCAATGGCTTGCAATTGGCTTTGCAATTGCCCGGTCAGTCGTTCTTTACGGCAGGCATCGCTGTCACGCAGGTCGATACAGAAATCGGCGCTGCCTGGCACCACATTCATGACACCGGGAGAACAGCTCAGTCGGCCAACCGTTGCAACGGTTTCAGCCTGGATATCTCGCGCCAGCTGTTCGACTGCCAGCACCATTTCAGCGGCGGCGGCAAGGGCGTCGCGCCGCAGCGGCATTGGTGTCGTACCGGAATGGTCATTGCGACCTGTCAGCCGAACGCGAAAACGGCTGGCGGCGGCTATGGCGCTCACCAGGCCAAGGGCGCAACCCTGCTGCTCCAGCACCGGTCCCTGCTCAATATGCAGTTCGATAAAGGCGGCCAACTGACGCCTGTCCAGTCGCTGTTGCTGCAGCTGCTCCGGCTGACCGCCAGCCTGGCGTAAAAGACTGGCATAGCTGTTGCCTTGCTCATCGTGAATCTGTTCCAGCTCGCTGGCGGTCAACTTGCCCGTGATGGCCTTGCTGCCAAGGGTGGCAATGCCGAAACGGCTCGATTCTTCGGCCGCGAAATTGATCACTTCGACAGGGCGCGCCAGGTGCTGACCGTTCCGTCGCAGACGGCGTACCACCTCCAAACCTGCCAAAACACCAATAACACCATCGTAATGGCCGCCATTGGGCACACTGTCGAGATGAGAACCGGTCGCTATGGCTGACAAATGAGGCTGATCTCCCGCCAGGCGGCCCCGCAGATTGCCCGCCGCATCGAGTTGAACCTGAAGGCCCAGCTGCTGCATCCGCTGAATCAGCCAGGACCGCGCCTGCTGATCGGCCTTACTGAAGGCCAGTCGGCTGACACCGCCATCGGCCTGCAGACCAAACTGCGCCAGGGTGCGGAAATCGTCCTGAAATGCTTGCATCCCCTGCCCTCCTCCTTAACTTTAAGACACATTCATGCGTCAGCCAACATTGGCCAGTTCCAGCCGCTGACCCCACAGCTGCTGCAGGCGCTGGCGCAAAGGCAGAAATTGCGGCTGTAGAATGTCATGGTCAGCCAGAAAATCGAAGGCATCCTGACGCGCCAGCTCCAGCAACGGTTGATCGCGCAACAGGTTGGCCACTCGCAGCTGATCCAGGCCGGCCTGGCGGGTCCCGAGAAACTCACCCGGTCCACGCAACTGCAAATCCGCCTCGGCGATCCTGAACCCATCACTGTGCGTTTCGATAACCTGCAGGCGCTGGCGCGCTTCGGCACCACAGCCGGGCGACGGCAACAGAAAACAGTAACTTTGATACTTCCCCCGCCCTACCCGGCCACGCAGCTGATGCAACTGGGCCAGGCCGAAACGCTCGGCGTGTTCGATCATCATCAACGAGGCGTTGGGAACATCGATGCCAACCTCGATCACCGTAGTCGCTACCAGCAAGTCGATATCTCCAGCCTGAAAGCGGCGCATGACCTGGTCTTTTTCGGCGGAGGGAAGCTGACCATGCAGCAGGGCCAGCCGGAAGAGACTGAAGCGGCGCTGTAACAGCTCGCAGGCGTCGGTCGCGGCGGTCAGATCAAGTTTCTGGCTTTCTTCCACCAGCGGATAAACGCAATAGGCCTGTCGCCCCTGCCGCAGTTTTTCCTCAATAAAACTGTAGAGTTGTTCGCGTTTATTTTCGCAGACGATACGGGTTCGGATGGGCTGGCGGCCAGCTGGCAGTTCATCAATAACCGAAAGGGCCAGATCGCCATAGAGGGTCATGGACAGGGTGCGCGGTATCGGTGTCGCTGTCATGACCAGCACATCCGGCTGACGCCCCTTCTTGCGCAGCAGATTGCGCTGCTGCACACCAAAGCGGTGCTGTTCGTCAATGACAACCAGACCCAGATCGGCGAACTGCACCTCCGGCTGAAACAGGGCATGGGTGCCAACCAGCAGGTGAATCTGCCCGTCTTGCAGCTGCTGCAACAGCGTACGGCGCTCCTTGGCCCGGGTCGATCCGGTCAGCAGGGCGCAGCGCAAACCCAGCTGCTGCAGATAGAAGACGAATTGGCGATAATGCTGCTCGGCAAGAATCTCTGTGGGTGCCACCACCGCCGCCTGACAGGCGTTTTCGATAGCTACCAGCGCAGCCATCAACGCCACCAGGGTTTTACCGCTGCCAACATCTCCCTGCAGCAGGCGCTGCATCGGTGCCGGCGCCATCAGATCGCGCTTGATCTCCCCCAGCACCCGCCGCTGGGCAGTCGTCATCTTGAAAGGCAACAGCGCAACCAGTGCCCGGGTATAGCGATGGGAAACCTGAAAGGCACGGCCCGGCAGGGCGCACTGGCCCCGGCGACGCAAGCCCAGCCCCAGTTGCAGATAGAAAAACTCCTCGTAAATCAGGGTGCGGTGAGCCGGGCTGCACTGATGCTGCAAAGCATCCAGATCGCTGGCGGGATCAGGTTGGTGCAGCTGGCGGATGGCGCTGGCCAGCGACAACAACTGGCGTGTCTGGCGAAGGGTGGCGGGCAGATGGGATTGCAGTCGGTCGGCCTGCAATGCAACAGCCTGCTGGCACAGCCGCCGCATCTGGGCTTGGGAGATACCTTCTGTCAGCGGATAAACGGGCAGGATACGAGGGACAAAAGGTTGATCAGCGGCTTCGATTTGCGGATGCAGCAACTCGACCTGGCCGGCAAACCGTCGGGCCACGCCATGTACCAGCAGTTCACGACCCGGCTGCACAAGCTTTGGCAGCCAAGCGGAGCGATAGTGAAACCAGACCAGCCGGGCCTGGCCGCTGGCATCCTGCACCAGAGCCTCGAAGCGTTTGCGCCCGCGGCCACCACTCACCTCACCGCAATGAACCACCCGCACCTGCAGGCTTTGCTCCTCACCGGCCTGCAGGTGGGCAATCGAAGACAGGGCGCGATGGTCCTCGTAGCGCAGTGGCAGCAGAAACAGCAGGTCATCGATGCCATGCACCTCCAGCCGGGCCAGTTTTTCCACCAGAGCGGGACCAACCCCCTTGAGGTTGAGCAACGAATCCGCCACACCACTTCGCTGAACACCGGCGCTGGCAGATCTGACCGTGCCGGCCGCTGGTTCAGCTGGCCGACGCATCCAGCACGGCGTTGAGTCGCGCAATCAGTTCATCGACATCCAGACCATGGTTGGTAGCCCCCTGCCGCAAACTTTCATGCCGCGCGCCACCGCAGCCCTGACAGTGCAGGCCGTAAGACGCCAGCACGGCGGCCATCTGCGGATGCATGGCCAGGATATCGGCCATTTTGGTCATCTTATCGATTCGGGCCATGAATTTTATCCTGTCCTGGCAGAAACTAGCGGTATTGAATATCGGTCACTTCGTAGACCTTGATGCCGGAAGGCACCTGAATACGGACCTCATCGTCCAGCCGGTGGCCAATCAGCGCCTTGCCGACAGGCGAGGTCACGGAAATCTTGCCGGCCTTGATATCGGCCTCGTCCTCGCCAACAATCTGGTAGACCACTTCCTGTTCATTGTCGACATCGAACAGGGTCACGGTGGCGCCAAAGACAATCTTGTCAGAACTGATGGTCTTGGGGTCAATCACCTGGGCGCGGGCGATCTTGTCATTGAGCTCGGCGATGCGGCCTTCAATATGCCCCTGGCGATCCTTGGCGGCATCGTATTCGGCATTTTCCGACAGATCACCATGCGAGCGGGCTTCCGCGATGTCCTGAACAACCTTGGGACGAGCGACCCGGACCAGGTGTTTGAGCTCTTCCTGCAGCTTCTGATAACTTTCAGGGGTCATGGGAACAGACTGAGACATAGCGTGCTATTTCCTTGTAAGCCTTTGAAAATAAAAGTTACGGGCAGGAAATTCCTGCCCGTAACGGGAAAACGGAAACAAAAATGCGAATGAAAAGGATCTTAGTCAGACTCAGAAACTATACTCTTGCAGCGCCCGCACGTCAAGGCTTTCGCGCGCCAGCGCTATGATGCCGTCGGTCACTGCTGCCATGCCAGCAACCGTGGTGTAGTAGGCGATGCCATACATCAGGGTGGTGCGGCGGATTGAAAAGGAGTCCGCGATGGACTCAGCACCGAAGGTGGTATTGAAGACCAGTGTGATCTCGCCATTTTTCAGAGCATCGACGCAGTGCGGCCGCCCTTCCTTGACCTTGTTGACCCGCTCCACCGTCAGACCCTGCTGACGCAGATAATCGGCAGTACCGCCGGTTGCCACCAGACCGAAACCGGCCTCTAGCAAACGGCGGGCGATGGGCGCCACCTCAACCTTGTCGCTGTCCTTGACGCTGATGAACACCTTGCCACCCCGCGGCAGCTTGACCCCGGCGGCAATCTGGGCTTTGGCAAAAGCATGACCGAAATCGATGTCAATGCCCATGACCTCGCCCGTTGATTTCATCTCCGGCCCCAGCAGGGTATCGACACCGGGAAATTTGGCGAAGGGGAACACCGATTCCTTCACCGCCACATGCTGAGGCACCGGATCGCCGCTGATCCCCAATTGGCCCAGACTTTTCCCTGCCATCAGGCGCGCGGCGATCTTTGCCAGCGGCCGGCCGGTGGCCTTGGAAACGAACGGCGAGGTCCGACTGGCGCGGGGATTGACCTCGATCAGATACACCGCGTTGTCCTTGACGGCGAACTGGATGTTCATCAGACCAACCACCCCCAGTTCCAGTGCCAAAGCACGGGTCTGGCGGCGCACCTCCTCCACCAGGGCGTCGGACAGTGAATAGGGCGGCAAGGAACAGGCCGAATCGCCCGAATGAATACCGGCCTCTTCGATGTGCTGCATGATACCGCCGATGACCACTTCCTGGCCGTCGCAGAGGGCATCGACATCGATTTCGATGGCGTTATCAAGAAATTTATCGATCAGAATCGGATGCTCCGGCGAAGCCTTTACCGCCACCTGCATGTAGTTGCGCAACTGCTCTACCGTGTAAACAATTTCCATGGCCCGACCGCCGAGCACATAGGAAGGCCGCACCACCACCGGATAACAGATCCGGTCCGCCACGGTCTCGGCTTCCTCAAAGGATCGGGCCAGGCCATTGGCCGGTTGCTTCAACTCTAGTTTGTGCAACAACGCCTGAAAGCGCTCGCGATCCTCTGCCCGGTCGATGGCATCGGGGCTGGTGCCGATAATGGGTACTCCCGCCTGCTCCAGCGCTACCGCCAGTTTCAACGGCGTTTGTCCGCCAAACTGCACAATAACCCCTTCCGGCTGCTCGACAGCAATAATTTCGAGCACATCCTCCAGGGTCAACGGCTCAAAGTAGAGCCGATCCGAGGTATCGTAATCGGTCGACACGGTTTCCGGGTTGCAATTGACCATGATGGTTTCAAAACCATCCTCCTTCAGAGCGAAAGCGCCGTGCACACAGCAGTAGTCAAACTCGATGCCCTGACCAATGCGATTGGGGCCGCCCCCCAGAATCATGATCTTGCGCCGGTCGGACGGCTGCGCCTCGCATTCCTGGTCGTAACAGGAATACAGATAGGGCGTGTGCGCCTCGAATTCAGCACCGCAGGTATCCACCCGCTTGTACACCGGCCGGATGCCCCAGCTGTGCCGCAACTGGCGGACCGCCGCTTCGCTGCTACCAAGCAGGAAGGCCAGCCGCCGATCACTGAAGCCAAACTGCTTGGCCTGGCGCAGCAACGCCAGCCCGGCCGGCGTCGCCTGCAGCAGAGCCTCGGCCTGCTGCTGCAGATCGGTTTCCAGCGCGATAATCTGGCCGATATTGTGCAGAAACCAGGGATCGATGCCACTGATCTGGTAAATCTCCTCCAGGTCGAAACCACTGCGCAGGGCATCACCCAGATACCAGACCCGATCAGCGTTGGGGATGCGCAACTTGTCGCGCAGCAGTTCCTGCTCGCGCTCGGACAGGCTGCGACCGTATTCCTGCGGGCTGGCAAACAGCTTGCTATCGAAGCCATCGCAGCCGATTTCCAGCGAACGCAACGCCTTGTGAAAACTCTCCTTGAAGGTGCGGCCAATGGCCATGGCCTCGCCAACCGACTTCATCTGGGTGGTCAGCACCGGATCGGTACTGGGAAACTTCTCAAAGGTAAAGCGCGGCACCTTGGTAACCACATAGTCGATGGTCGGCTCGAAGGACGCCAGGGTTTCGCGGGTGATATCGTTGGGAATCTCATCAAGGGTATAGCCAACCGACAGTTTGGCGGCAATCTTGGCGATGGGGAAACCGGTTGCCTTGGAGGCCAGCGCCGAAGAGCGTGACACCCGCGGATTCATCTCGATGACCACCAGTCGGCCATCGGCCGGATTGATACCGAACTGGATATTGGAGCCACCGGTTTCGACGCCGATTTCGCGGATGATCCTGAGGGAGGCATCGCGCAGAATCTGGTATTCCTTGTCGGTCAGGGTCTGGGCCGGCGCCACGGTGATGGAATCCCCGGTATGCACCCCCATGGCATCGAAGTTTTCAATGGAACAGATGATGACGACATTGTCGGCCAGATCGCGCATCACCTCCAGTTCGTACTCCTTCCAGCCAATGACCGATTCCTCCACCAGAATTTCATTGGTGGGCGAGGCATCGATACCGGCCACAGCCATGGTCTCGTACTCTTCGCGGTTGTAGGCAATGCCGCCGCCGGTGCCACCAAGGGTAAAGGAAGGCCGGATGATAGCCGGAAAACCCACCTCCTCGATCACCGCCATGGCTTCTTCGAAGTTGTGCGCCAGTCCGGAACGGGGAACAGCCACCCCAATGCGGGCCATGGCCTGCTTGAACAGGGTACGATCTTCCGCCATCTCAATCGCTTCGAGTTTGGCGCCGATAAGCTCGACGCCGAAGCGCTCAAGGGTGCCGTCCTTGGCCAGAGCCACAGCCGTGTTGAGCGCCGTCTGGCCACCCAAGGTCGGCAGAACAGCATCCGGCCGTTCCTTCTCGATGATTTTGGCCAGCACCTCCGGCGTAACCGGTTCGATGTAGGTGCGGTCGGCAAAATCCGGGTCGGTCATGATGGTGGCCGGATTGGAGTTGAGCAGCACCACCTGATAGCCTTCGTCCTTGAGGGCTTTGCAGGCCTGGGTGCCGGAATAGTCAAACTCGCAGGCCTGACCGATAACAATGGGCCCGGCGCCGATAATCAGAATCTTGTTAATATCTGTTCTTTTAGGCATTTAGCTTTCCTTGGTTCAGATTATTTCTGAAGTTTTCCATCAGCGCGGTGAAGCGGCCAAACAGGTAGCGGGCATCATGCGGCCCCGGCGATGCCTCGGGGTGGTACTGTACCGAGAAAGCCGCCAGCCGCGGGTGTTCCAGCCCTTCAACGGTATTGTCGTTGAGATTGATGTGGGTGATGCGGACCTCTTCGGGCAGGCTGTCGGCCGCCACAGCAAAACCGTGATTCTGCGAGGTGATCTCGACCCGGCCACTGTCCTGTTGACGCACCGGCTGGTTGCCGCCCCGATGACCGAACTTGAGCTTGTAGGTGCTGCCGCCGAGGGCGATGGCCAGCAGCTGGTGGCCCAGACAGATGCCAAACAGCGGCACCTTGCCCAGCAGCTCGGCAATGGCCTGCTGGGCATAGGTCAGGGGAGCCGGGTCGCCCGGCCCATTGCTGAGAAACACCCCATCAGGCCGCAGGGCCAGCACCTCGGCGGCACTGGTGGTGGCCGGCACCACCGTCAGGTCACAGCCGGCCGCCGCCAAAAGCCGTAAAATGTTGCGCTTGATGCCGAAATCATAGGCCACCACGCGAAACCGCGCCGGTTCCTGCTGCTGCCCATAACCCGATTCCAGCAGCCAGGGAGTTTCACGCCAGCGGTACGGCGCCGCCGTGGTCACTTCGCGGATCAGGTCACGACCGATCAGACCGGGAGCCTGGCGGGCCTTTTCGATCAGACGCTCCGGATCGAGATCAACGCTGGAGATGATGCCGGTCTGGGCACCGCGACTGCGGATATGGCGCACCAGGGCACGGGTATCAATGCCTTCGATGCCAACAATGCCCTTTTCCTTGAGATAGGCATCCAGCGTCTGGCAGCTGCGCCAGTTGCTCGGCTGCTGGCAGCATTCCTTGACAACAAAGCCGGCCAGATGGGGGTGGCTTGATTCGACATCTTCGAGGTTGATGCCGGTATTGCCAATCTGCGGATAGGTCATGGTAACGATTTCACCATGATAGGACGGATCGGTCAGGATTTCCTGATAACCGGTCATGCTGGTATTGAAGACCACTTCACCGGTGGCTTCGCCAACGGCGCCGATACTGCTGCCAGCGAATACAGTGCCATCGGCCAGCGCCAGGAGTGCTTTCATGCGGGGGATTCTCCTTTGAGACAGGCGTTACGGAGGCCAGGGAATGCGTCGACCGTGACGCACCCCCCTGCCCTGTCAAACCTTGCGTTTATAGCTGGCACAGCCCGCCAGCAGGGTCAGGACAGCCGCGCCCTTGAGCTGCCAGCCGTCGAACGGGGTATTCTTGCCACGCGACTGCAGTTGCGCCGCCCGAACCGTCCACTCCAGATCCGGATCAATCAGGGTGACATCGGCAACAGCGCCGACCTGCAGGCTGCCACGCGGAATCCGGAAGATGCGGGCCGGCCGGCAGCTGAGACAATCAATCAGCTGCGACAGACTCAGCACCTGCTCCTCCACCAGTCGCAGAGCCAGCGGCAGCGCTGTTTCCAGCCCCACCAGACCATAGGCCGCGACATTGAACTCGACGTTCTTGTCATCGATGTGATGCGGCGCGTGATCGGTGGCAATCGCATCGATGGTGCCATCCTTCAAGCCTTCCTTCATGGCCGCAACATCATCCGCCGTCCGCAAAGGCGGACCAACCTTGGCGTTGACGTCGTAACCGCGCACGGCTTCCTCAGTCAGGGTGAAATGATGCGGCGTCACCTCACAGGTCACCCGCACCCCGCGTTTTTTGGCATCGCGGATCAGTTCGACACTGCGGCGGGTGGAGATGTGACAGACATGCAGATGGGCCCCAGTCAATTCGGCCAGCAGCAGATCACGGGCAACGCTGGCCGCTTCGGCCACCCAGGGGTTGCCCACCAGCCCCAGCTCCGTCGCCACCCGCCCCTCGTTCATCACACCACCGGCCTTGAGCGCGTCATCCTCGGAATGAGCGATGATGGGCATATCGAAGCCGCGGGCGTATTCCATCGCATGGCGAAGCACCTCACCATCCTGCACATTGAGACCATCGTCGGAAAAGCCGACGCAACCGGCATTCTTCAGATCGCCCATCTCCACCAGCGACTCGCCTTTCTGGCCCTTGCTGATGGTGCCAATAGGATAGACATTGGCAAAACCTTCCTCCTTGGCTTTCTGGATCATGTAACGGGTGATGGCCTTGCAATCATTGACCGGCCTGGTGTTGGGCATGCAGGCCACCGAGGTGAACCCACCGGCGGCGGCAGCACGGGTGCCGCTGACAATATCCTCCTTGTACTCGTAGCCCGGATCGCGCAGATGCACATGCAGATCTACCAGCCCCGGCACCACCAGCAAGCCGCTGGCGTCAATCACCTCATCCACCCCTTCGGCGGCAATACCGCTGGCAACCTGGCTGACCTGGCCCTGTTCGATAAGCAGATCGAACTGGCCGTCGAGCTGTTGCGATGGATCGATCAGCCGGCCGTTGCGAATCAGTGTTTTCATGGCGTTTACCTCGTCGTTATGGCGTAAGAAAATACATTCTAAAAAGGTTTGAATTACTGTGCCGCTTCCGATCCGCCGGCCAACAGATAGAGCAGGGCCATGCGCACGGCCACGCCGTTCTCCACCTGCTGCAGAATCACGTTCTGGTTGCCGTCGGCAACGTAGGAGGAGATCTCCACCCCGCGATTCAACGGCCCCGGATGCATGACAATGGCATCGGGTTTGGCCAGCTTGAGGTTTTGCGGGTTGAGAGCGAAAAACTGGGCGTATTCGCGCAACGTCGGAATCAGTTTGCTGCCACCTTCACGTTCCAGCTGAATGCGCAGCATCATGATCACGTCGGCATCGCGGATGGCCTCGTTGATGTCGGTATAAACCTCGGCCCCCAACTGCTCCAGGCCCAGCGGCAACAGGGTCGCCGGCCCGGCCAGCCGCACGGTGGCTCCCATGGTTTTGAGGGCATAGAGATTGGAACGGGCCACACGGCTGCGGGCGATGTCACCAATGATGGCCACCTTCAGGCCATCGAGCCGGCCCTTGTGCTCACGAATGGTCATCAGGTCAAGCAGGGCCTGGCTGGGATGCTCGTGGGCTCCGTCGCCGGCGTTGATGACACTGGCATGGCTGAGACGTTTGGCCAGATAGTCCGGCGCGCCTGAAGCCGCGTGACGGATGACGATGATATCGGCGTTCATCGCTTCGATGTTCTTGGCCGTGTCCTCCAGGGTTTCGCCCTTGGTGACCGATGAACCTGAAGCCGAAATATTAATGGTATCGGCCGACATGCGCTTGCCGGCGATCTCGAAGGAGGTACGGGTACGGGTACTGTTCTCATAGAACAGGTTGATGATGGTCTTGCCGCGCAGGGTCGGCACCTTCTTGATGTCGCGCTGGTTTACCTGCTTGAAGCTTTCCGCCGTCGACAGGATCAGCTCGATGTCTTCCCGCGACAGCGGCTGGGTGCTGAGAATGTGTTTGTGTGCGAAGGCCATGGATCGTTCTCCCACAGGTTGGAGGTCAGGGTTTGATAAGGCGCACATCAATGGGCTGCTGCGCGGCATCGAAGTTCACCAGAATCTGTTCATCACGGGCGGTCGGCACATTGCGGCCGATATAGTCCGGTCGGATCGGCAATTCGCGGTGACCGCGATCGATCAGTACCGCCAGTTGCACCGAGCCGGGGCGACCAATATCCATCAGGGCGTCCATGGCGGCGCGGATGGTGCGGCCGGTGTAGATCACCTCATCCACCAGGATCACATGACGGCCATCCAGGGCACAGGGAATATCGGTTTTACCCACCGGCCGGGGCTGTCCCGTCGCCACATCATCGCGGTAGAGGGTCACATCGATAGCGCCCTGAGGCACCTCGGCCCCTTCGATATCGGCGATGCGCTGACGGATCAGGCTGGCCAGATGGTCACCACCGCTGCGGATTCCCATGAGCACCAGCCCCTGGCAGCCCTTGTTTTTTTCCAGGATTTCGTGCGTGATCCGCGTCACAACCCGGCGGATGGCTTCCCGGTCAAGAAGAACGGTTTCAGTCTGCGCCATTGAAGACCTCCTTGTTCACAAGTCGCGCCGGACCTGTCGCCAGGCAACCGGCAACAAAAAAGCCCATCCGCGCAGGCGGACAGGCTGGTAGACTCTGAAAGTACATTTTTTGAGCACACATCCAGGCTCCTTTACCGACCTCACGGGATCGGTTTAAAAGGAATCGCAGGTGAAGATTTTAGTGGACTCTAGCAGGCCGAAGAAAAAGCCGTCAAGAGGAAAACTTGCAGCTTGACGATTGGGAGCCATCGCGTATATGTGTAGGCTCTTACGGAATAAACCATAAGCCAGTGCCGGGCCGCGTTCACGGCCTGCAGGAGTCTGCATGAACCCGTCGGAACAACATTTTGTCACCTGTCAACGCTGCGGTCGACAGATCGAGGAACAGTGCGCCATTGAAGAGGATGGCCTGTTGCTCTGTGGCGACTGCGTGGTCGCCCAGACCAAACGCGAAGTCGACCAGGCCGAAGCCGCCAGTGCCGAACTTCGGCAACAGCACCGTGAACAGCAACTTCGTGCAATCCGTCGGCAACAGGGGCAGCGCGCTGTGCTGCTGTTGCTGCTGGCCCTGGCAGGATTGCTGCTGGCGCAATGGGTTGTTCACAGCAACCGGCCAGAACCCATCGCCAGCCAGAAATTCGTGCCGACAGAAAATCTCACCACCGCCCAGGCCTTCCTTGTGCTGGCCCTGCACCAGTACCGCCAGGATCACTCCGGGCGTCTGCCCGAACGGCTCGATCAGCTGGTGCCATGCTATCTGGCGGAAGACTATCGCCCGATCCTGCCGCGATTTTGCTATCAGCCACTGACCACAGACAGCTACCGCCTGGAACCGGCGGCCACGCCGGCCGCTGGCAGCGAGGAACCGGTTGCCGACGAGCCTGCCAGGGGAGAAGCCCAATGAGGAGATTTTGCTGTCATAAGGGCTACACCCTGATCGAACTGCTGACCGTCGTCACCATCATCGGCATTCTGGCCACTATCGCCATTCCGCAGTATCGCGGCTACCGCGACAAGGCCCAGATGGTAACGGTCTACACCTGCCTGCGGCAGATTCGCCTGACCCAGGAGGTGTATTTTACCGACTTCCAGACCTACTACGGCTTCACCGATCCTCTGGTGGGCCCCGCCAGCTTCAAAATTGGCAACACCGAGCAAATAATCGGCATTCCCAACGGCCAGACCTGGACCATCGTTGCCGTTGGCGACGCGGAAGCCGCCATAAAATCCTTCAGTGTCGTGATCCAGACCAACTTCGACCGTAATCAGAACGGCAAACTGGATCAGTACCTGTACGAAAAAACCGCCGATGGGGGCGGCAGCACCCTTACGGAAACGGACATCCTTCCTCTGCTGCCGCTTGCAGGGACCTGATGCGCTCGACAAAGGCCGCCGGCAGCCGCCGCGGTTTGCGTGCCGCATAGTCAAAGGCCACCAGCACGGTGCTGCCTTCGGCGGTCAGGGTTCCCTGCCGTTCAATGCGATATTCCAGCACCACGGCCGAGCGCTGGCTCTCCCGCAGCCGGACACCAATCTCCAGCAGATCGCCATGAAACATCTCGGCACGATAGAACAGCTGCGCTTCGGGCAGAATCAGACCGCAACCATCACCGATGGCCAGCTCGGTAAAACCACCCAGCTGCCGCAAAAAGGCAATGCGCGCCTCTTGAAAGAAATCCAATACCGCTGAATTGGCCACATGGCCACCATAATTGATATCGCTGATACGGACCTGATAGGGCAGCACAAAGGGGTAACCGTCCATGGTGTCATTCCTCAGGGTGATGCCAGCGGCGGCTGACAGTGGGGACAGTAATAGGTCGAGCGCTGGGCCAGACGACACTGCACAATGGGCCGCCGGCAGCGGTGACAGGGCTCATCCTCACGACCGTAGACACGCAATTGCTGGCTGAAATAACCGGGCTGACCGCTGCCATCGACGAAATCACGTAAGGTGGTGCCACCAGCGGCAACGGCCTGCCGCAGCACCTGTTTGACGGCGCGCACCAGCTGGCGCAGTTCCGCGCGCGTAAGGCTGGCAGCCGGTCGGCGCGGATCGATACCGGCAACGAACAGAGCCTCGTTGGCGTAGATATTGCCGACGCCGACCACCACCCGGCTGTCCATCAGCCGGACCTTGATGGCCTGGCGGCTGGTGTTGCAGGCCCGCGCCAGAACCTCTGTGGTAAAGGCCGCCGACAAGGGCTCTGGCCCCAGCCCCACCAGCAGCGGATGCTCTCCTTGCCCGGCCGGCTGCCACAGCAGCAGACCAAAACGGCGGGGATCATGAAACCGCAGACAGGTGCCATCGTCGAGCAGCAGATCAACCTGATCGTGACGCCCGGCCGGCTCCAGCTTGTGCAGCAAGCGCAGGCTGCCAGACATGCCCAGATGAATCAGCAGCGTGCCGCTCGCGCAGTGCAGCAGCAGATACTTGCCGCGCCGGCTCAACTGGCGGATGGTCTGCTGGTACAGATGGACGGCCAGATCGGCCGGCACAGGATAACGCAGCTGGGGCTGATACACCTGGCAGGCCACCAACCGGCGGTGCAGCAGATGAGGTTCGAGCCCGGCCCGCACGGTTTCCACTTCGGGCAATTCAGGCATCGCGGCTCCCCCCCCCGGGCGGTGAACAGGTCAGAAACACAGGCCATCGCGACGCAGACGCGCGGGATCAACGGTATCCGGCGCCGGTGGCTCCGGCCAGCTCAGCCGATAGCCGCAACGGTAACGCCAGCCATGAACCGTCCGGTCCAGTTCGGCCAGCTCCAACCAGGCATCGACCGGTCGCGGCGGCGCCTGCAGCCGCAGCCAGAACAGCACCTCGGCATGATCGGCTCGGTGCCACTGCTGAACCAGCTGGTAATCGAGCAGATGGCACTGCTGCAGGGCAGCGGCGGCGGCAAAGCGCAGATAATCCTTACGCAGCGGAAACTGCTGGCGAAACGCGGATTGTGGGTGATAGCTGTCATAGATCAGGCCAAAACGGCCGGCGGTCACCGCCTGCAACCGTGCCTCGATCAATCCGGCCGGGGTCAGGTGCAACAACTGCTTCAGCGACATCGCAACGGCTTCTCCCTCCTGCGCCCTGTCACGTTGGCCCTGGGCCAGCAGTTTGAGACGGCCCCGGCCGTTCAGCCAGGCAGCTGCCGCAAAAACGGGTGCGTCTTTGCGGCGCCTTCAGGCATCACCGCTGCGGGGATCAAACAGATCGCGTAAACCCTCCCCCAGCAGATTGTAACCCAGCACCGTCAGCAGAATGGCCAGACCGGGAAACAGCGACAGCCACCAGGCTGTTCCCAGGGTCTGCTTGCCGGTAATCAGCATGTTGCCCCAGGAGGGGGTGGGTGGCTGCACCCCGATGCCCAGAAACGACAGGGAGCTTTCCGTCAGAATGGCGCCAGCCACCCCCAGGGTAGCCGATACCAGCACCGGCGACAGGGCATTGGGCAGAATGTGGCGGAAGATGATGCGGCTGTCGGAGGCCCCCAAAGAACGTACCGCCAGAACGAAATCGCGCTGGCGCAGGGACAAAAATTCGGCCCGCACCAGCCGCGCCACACCCATCCAGCCGGTCAGGCCGATGATGGCCATGATGTTCCAGATCGACGGCTCCAGAAAGGCAATGACCGCCAGAATCAGAAAAAAAGACGGGAAACACAGCATGATATCGACAAAGCGCATGATCAGGATGTCGACCCAGCCACCATAGTAGCCCGCCAGCGCCCCCAGCAGAATGCCGATCAGCGTGGCGATGCCGACCGCCACCAGTCCGACCAGCAGCGAAATGCGCGCGCCATAGGCGATACGTGTCAGCACATCACGCCCCAGATCGTCGGTACCGAGCCAGGCGTCGGGACCGGGAGGCAGCAACTGGCGGCCGATGTCCACCGCGCCGGGATCACCCGGCAGCAAGGGGGCCAGCAACGCCAGCAGACACATGAGCCCCACCAGCAACAGACCGGCCAGGGTCATGCGGTTGCGTGGCAGGCGGCGCAGGGCGGCGGGCAGCAGGGAAGACAGCATGGCGTCGACCTGGTCCGCAGTCAGGCGCGCTGCAACAGCTGCGGCAGCAGCAGGTGCCCCTGCTCACAGAAGCGGCCGGTGCTGTGCGCCGCCTGCTCGCAGTAGGTCAGACCGCTGGCCCGATCCTGTCGCGAATCGTACAGCACATAGGGAACCGGATCACGCGAATGGGTGCGCAGATGCAAGGGCGTGGGATGATCGGGCAACAACAGCAGACGATAGGGCTCTGACAGCTGTTGCAGCACGGCGCCGACGATCTCGGCGTCAAACCGTTCGATGGCGCGGATCTTTTCCTCCAGATTGCCGGCATGGCCGGCCTCGTCCGGGGCCTCGACATGCAGGTAGACGAAATCATGCCGGCTGAGCGCATCGATCGCCGCCGCAGCCTTGCCGGCATAGTTGGTATCGACATAACCCGTCGCGCCCGGCACCTCAATCACCTCAAGACCGGCATAGACACCAATCCCCTTGATCAGATCAACGGCGGAAATCACCGCTCCGCTGATGCCGAATTTTTCGGCATAGGTCGGCATCTGCGGCGCCCGGCCATGACCCCACAGCCAGATGGAACTGGCCGGCACCTGATTGTCGCGGATGCGTCGCAGGTTGACCGGATGGTTCTTGAGCAGCATCTGAGCCGAGGTCATCAGGTTGATCAGAACCTCGGCACCCTGCCCCTGCGGCATCTTGTCTTCAATGCTCTGGTTGATGATGTCGTGAGGCGGCACGAACCGCAACCGGTCCTCACCGTTGCGCCAGACCAGCAGATGACGGTAGGACACCCCGGGATGGAACTCGAAATCCGCATCGCCCAGTTCGTCCTGCAGGCTCAGGATCAGCTCGCGCGCTTCGCCACTGCTGATATGGCCGGCGGCGAAATCGGCCATATACAGCTTGCCCTGATGATGCACGATGTCGACCAAATTCAGGCGAAAGGCCACATCCTCTGGCGCCAGCCGCACTCCCATGCTGGCCGCTTCCAACGGTGAGCGACCCGTGTAGCAGCTGGCCGGATCGTAACCGAACACGCTGAGGTTGGCGACATCACTGCCGGGATGATAGGCGGCCGGCACCGTCTGGGCCATGCCCAGCTCGCCGGCACTGGCCAACCGATCCATAAAAGGGGTCCGGGCGGCCTGCAGCACGGTCTTGCCGCCAAGTTCGTCCATGGGCTCGTCGGCCATGCCGTCGCCCAGCAATACCAGGTATTTCATGCACTCCTCGATGGTGCGCGCCCTAGGGGCGCGGGTGGAAACGCTCATGCACCCGTTGCAGGTGCTCGCGACTGACATGGGTATAGATCTGCGTGGTGGTGATGTCGGCGTGTCCCAGCAGCATCTGCACGACCCGCAGGTCCGCGCCGTTTTCAAGCAGATGGGTCGCAAAGGAATGGCGCAGGGTGTGGGGGGTGATGGTCTGTGTCAGGCCGGCCTGGCGGGCACGGCGCTTTATCATCAGCCAGAAGCCCTGGCGTGTCAAGCCCCTGCCCCGGCGGCTGAGAAACAGCGCCGGACTGTCGACATCGCCCAGCAACTGCGGCCGGACCTGGGCCATGTAGTGTCTCAGACAATCCTGGGCCGGCTCACCGACAGGCACCAGCCGCTGCCTGGAACCCTTGCCCATGACCCGCACCATGCCGGTGGTGGCCTGATAATCGCTGCAGCGCAGCCCGACCAGTTCGGACACACGCAGCCCGCTGGCATAGAGCAGTTCCAGCATGGTCTGGTCGCGCTGGTCGAGCAGATGATCCTGGCCGCACACCTGCAGCAGGCGATCCACCTCGGCCGGGCTCAGGCAGCCGGGCAGGGTCTGCAGCAGGCGCGGGCTGTCGAGCTGCAATAGGGGGTTTTCCGTCAGCTGCTGCTGGTCGACGGCAAAACGATAAAACCCGCGCAGGGCCGCCAGCAGCCGCACCCGGCTGCGCACCCCCAGCCCCTCATGGCGCAGGGCGGCGAAGAACGTCACCAGCAGCGCCGGATCGACGGACTGCAGGCCGGTCAGCCCCTGCTGGCGCAAAAAGGCGCCATGGCGCTGCAGATCGCGGCTGTAGGCTTCCAGCGTGGCGGGACTCAGTCCCTTTTCAACCCGCAGAAAATACAGAAAATCATCAATCAGCCGATCAAGGACCGTCGCCGTCACTGCAGACACTCCAGCAGGGCGCGGCGTAGTTCATCGAGCTTCTCCTGCTGGGTGATCTTGCTGCCGAAGATGTCCTGGACATAGAAGGTGTCACCGGCCCGCTCGCCCTTGGTGGTGATCTTGGCCACGCCGACATACAACCCCAGTTGGTTGAGGCAGTGGTTGATGCTGTAGAGCAGGCCCACCTCGTCACGGGTACTGATATCGATGACCGTATGCTCGGCGGAAATGCTGTTGTCGATATCCACCCGCGGCGGCACCCGCGGCACCATTTTCTTGCAGCTCAGTTGCACCGAACTGCGCCGTTTCTGCACCGCCTCCTCCACCCGGCCACGACCCTGCAGAAACCAGAGCAGATCGGCCTCCACCTTCTGCCATTTACGCGGGTCATCGTAGATCAGGCCGTCGGAACTGCCCACCTGCAGAACGTCCACAGCCGTGCCGTTCTTCTGCGTATAGATCTGGGCGCCAAGGATGTTGATGCCGTTGGCCGACATGACCCCGGCGATGATGGTGAACAGCCCCGGCACATCCAGGGTAACGATGATGACCTCGGTATAGCTGCGTTCGGGCCGGAAGGCGACCTGCATGGCCAACGGGCTGTCGCCGCGTTGCAGCACCACGCGCAGGTGCTGGGCGATCTTGGCCGAACGATGGGCCATCAGGTAGCGGGTCGAACAGTTGCGCAGACAGTCGCGCACCAGACGCGGGTCGAATTCCTCGGCCAACAGCTCAAACACCTTGCGCTTGCGGTTGCGAATCTTCTCCGAGCGCTCCTCGCGCACAAAATTGCCCTTCTCCAGCACCGTATAGGTTTTTTCATACAGTTCCTGCAGCAAAAAGCCCTTCCATTCCGTCCACACATCGGGACCGACGGCCTTGATGTCGGCAAAGGTCAGCAGATAGAGCATGTTGAGATTTTCACTCATCTGCATGGTGGCGGCGAACTGGGCGATCAGGTTGTCGTCGTGCAGGTCGCGCCGCTGCGAGATATAGGCCATCTGCAGATGATGGCGCACCAGAAACTCCAGCCGCAGGCTGTCCTCGCGCCCCAATCCCAAACGACGGGCGATGGTCGGGATCATGCGGGCACCCTTTTCGCTGTGCTGACTGCCCTGGCCCTTGCCGATATCATGCAGCAGTACCGCCAGAATCAGTAGCTGCGGTTTCTCGGTTTCCTGCGCCAGGCGGGTGAGCAGAGGCTTCTTGTCGCGGTAGACCCCCTGCCACAGCCGGGTGATCTCACGCACGGCGAACAGCGTATGGGTGTCGACGGTGTAGATATGGTAGGCATCGTGCTGCACACGGCAGTAGATACGCCTGAATTCCGGGATGAAATGGTTGAGAAACAGCAGATGATGCATCTGCGCCAGAATCTCGTAGACCTGTTTTTTGCCCCGCAGGATTTCGAGAAAGGTACCGGCCATGGCGCGCGAGCGGCGCAGACGGTCGTTGATACGGAACTGGTTCTCGCGGATCAGGGTTTTCAGCTTCAGACTCAGAGCCAGTTCGTGACGCTGGGCCAGAAAAAAAGCCTGCATCATCAGAGCCGGCTCGCGGACAAACAGATCGTCGTGACAGGGATAGATCTCGCCGCGCAAGGCGAAGAAGTTTTCATCGATGTTGCGGCGTTTCAGGTAGCCCAGCAGGCGGTGTTCACTCTGGGTGGTACTCTGTGCCCGGGCGATCAGGCTGGAGGCCAGATGTTCCACCCGGCTGGCGGTTTCGTAGTAGTGCTGCATGAACTGCTCGACCGCCAGGGCCGTTCTGCAATCCTGATAGCCAAAAAAAGCGGCCAGCTGTTCCTGCTTATCAAAGTGCAGCTGGTCGTTCTTGCGTGGTGAAAGATAATGCAGCTCATTGCGGATGCGCCAGAGGGCCTCGAGCAGACTGAAGAACTGCTGATGTTCCTCCTCGCTGATCACGCCCTTGATGACCAGACCGCGCAGACTGTCGAGCTTGTACTTGACCTGACAGACCCACCAGGCCGTGTGCAGATCGCGCAGACCGCCCTCGCCTTCCTTAATGTTGGGCTCCAGCAAATAGACCGACGAACCGAAACGGCGGCGGCGCTGCTCGCTCTCCGCCAGCTTGGCGCGGATGAATTCCTGGCTGTTGCGGTTGAGCAGCACCGCGTGCACCTGCTTGCGGTACAGGTCGTGAACGGCGGCATTGCCGGCCAGAAAACGTGAATCGAGCATGGCCGTGGCCACCGTCAGATCCTGCTCGGCCAGTTGCAGGCAATCCTGCCGGCTGCGCACACAGGGCGAGACATCGTACCCCAGATCCCACAGCAGATAGAGCATGCGCTGCGACAGCTCCTGCAGACTGGCGCTGGCCGGTCCGGGGCTGAAGAACATCAGGTCGATGTCGGAATAGGGATTCATCTCGCCGCGACCGTACCCCCCCAGGGCAATCAGCGCACTGTCCTCGTCGGGCGGCAGATCGCGCCGGCAGAACCCGGCGAGAAAGCCGGTCAGGCTATCGGTCATGGCTGTCAGGGCCACCACGGTCTGACGGCCACTGGCACCCTGGCGATGGGCCGTGCGAATCAGCTGCGCGCATTGATCACGCCAGCCACGCAGCTGCTCAAGCACGGCCGGCCGGGCGGTGGCGAAATCGCCGGCGAAGCTGGCCGGCGGGTTCAGATCGGGACAGACAACGACGGGACGCTGATGCGGCATGGCAACGGTCTACCTTTCGGCCAGCAGATTCTGCGAACGCAGGTAATTGGCCACGCCCTGACTGATGCCGAGAACGGCCTGAGCCTGGTAATGGCTGTTCTTGAGATAACTGGCCTCCTTGGCATGGCTGATAAAAGCCACCTCGACCAGCACCGAAGGCATGGTGGCGCCGAGCAGCACATGGAACGGCCCCTGCTTCACCCCCAGATCGCGGACCGGATATTTCTGGCGCAGCCGCTTGACCAGCGCCTGCTGAATCTCCGTGGCCAGCCGGCTCGATTCGTTGATCTTGGCGTTGGCCATCAGATCAAACAGAATCAGCTCCAGGTCGCTGACCTCCTTCAAGCTCATGCCGTTTTCCCGCGCCGCCACCTCGATGGCCTTATCGTTCTTGGAGAAATTGAGAAAAAAGGTCTCCGTGCCATAGGCCGCCTTGTTGAGGCTGGCATTGGCATGGATCGACACGAACAGGTCGGCATCCACCTCGTTGGCAAAGGCGGTGCGCTGCTGCAGGGTAAGATAGACATCGCGCTCACGGGTCAGCAATACCTCGCAGGACACCTGCTGCCGCAGCTGCTCGGCCAGCTTTTTGGCCAGTGACAGCGTGATATCCTTCTCGTACAGGCCACCAGCGCCCACCGCGCCGGGGTCTTTGCCGCCATGACCGGCATCGACAACAATGCGCAGACGCTGTTTCTTTTTCAACGGCGGCAGCTGCAGCCGCTGCACCGGCTCGGCACTTTTGGCCGGCAGCAGGGCAGTCACGGCATCAGCGGCCGGCTGGCGCGGCGCACTGGCCGGAGCCTCGCGCAACTGCGGCGGGTTGGCCGTCAGGCTGGCGCGCTGATCGTGACTGAAATCGACCACGATACGGAACGGCTGCGTGAGGGTGAACACCTGATAGCCCGGCAGCCGGTCGAAATCGCACACCAGGCGCACGCCATGGGTTCCCTTGCCCTGGCGGATGGCGCGCAGAGCCGGCGCACCCCGCACACTGAAGGTTTCCGGCAGACCGGCCCGGCTGCGGGCACCGGCCAGATCGAGATAAAACCGTGGCGGGCCACTGAGGCTGCCAAGCTGGTAGGGCGTCTCGCCGCTGAGTTCAACGACCAGACGGGTATGATCGGCGCCAACGGAATAACGGATATCCTCGATCTGACTGCCGCCGGCGGGGGCCGCCGGGGCACTGACCGGTGCCGGTGGCACGGGCCGCGCGGGCGGCGCTTCGCCCAGCTGCGCCAGCAGAGTGCGAGCCGGCGCGGCCATGTCAGCGCGCGGATATTGGCGCAGCAGGCGCTGCAGCAGCTGGCGCGCCTGTACGCTGTCAGCCAGCCGCTGCTGCTGGATGCGGGCGCTGTGCAGCAGGGCATCGTCGGCCAGCGAACTGGCCGGGTAGCGCTCGAACAGCCGCTGGTAATGACTCAGGGCCTGCTGCAGATCATCCCGCTGGTGCGAAATGGCGGAAAGTTTCTCATAGCCCTGGCCCAGCAAATAGCAGGCATCGGCGGCACGGGCATGCTGGGGATAGCGCCGCGCAAAGGTTGCCAGGGGCTCCAGTACCCGCTCCCAGTGGTGGCGGTACTGCTGGCGGCTGTTCGACTTGAGCAGGGCATGGTAGGCCTCGCGGGCGGCGGTGTAGTCGCGCTGGGGCGAGGCGCAGGCCGGTTGGGGCCACAGCATCAGCGCCAGCAGCAATACAAGCGGCAGCAGGGCCGGCAGCAAAACGCTAACGATGCCGCACAGGCGGCGCTCAGTCATCAAGCAGTTGGCAGAGTTCATGGATACAGCTCAGCGCTTCCAAGGGTGTCATGCGGTTGATGTCGAGCTGGCGCAGCCGCTGGCGCAGCGGATCGACCGGCGCGACCGGCGCACTCCTGTCGGATTTTTGGCTCTGTGCCAGCAGCGGCAGGCCTTCGTCCGAATACTCTCCCCGTTCCAGATTGGCCAGAATCTCCTTGGCCCGGCGAATAACCGGCTGCGGCAGACCGGCCAGCTGCGCCACCTGAATGCCATAGGAATGACTGGCCGGTCCCGGCACGATGGTGCGCAGAAAGACAATCTGGTCCTGCCACTGGCGCACGGCAATGTTGAAATTCTCAATGCCCTTGCGGGTGCGGCTCAGATCGGTCAGTTCATGGTAGTGGGTGGCGAACAGGGTCTTGGCCGCCAGCTGGGGATTGTCATGCAAATATTCGGCCACCGCCCAGGCGATACTGATGCCGTCGAAGGTGGAGGTACCCCGGCCGATTTCATCGAGCAGAATCAGGCTGCGCGGCGTGGCATGGTTGAGAATGTAGGCCGTCTCGCTCATCTCGACCATGAAGGTCGACTGGCCGCGCGCCAGGTTGTCGCTGGCCCCGACGCGGGTGAAGATGCGATCCACCAGGCCGATTTCGGCCTGCTGCGCCGGCACGAAACTGCCCATCTGCGCCATCAGGGTGATCAGCGCCACCTGGCGCATGAAGGTCGATTTGCCGGCCATGTTGGGGCCGGTGACCATCAGCAGCTGGTGACTGTCGGTATCGAGCAGCACATCGTTGCTGACAAAGGGATCGCTGCCGGTCAGCAGTTCCACCACCGGATGCCGGCCAGCAATAATTTCCAGCCGCGCACCCTCGTGCAGGCGGGGCCGGCAGTAGTTGCGCTCGTGCGCCACATCGGCCAGGGCCAGCAGCACATCCAGCGCCGCCAGGCCCTCGGCGGTGGCCTGGATACGCTGGCGCGCGGCGCCAATCTGCTGGCGCAGCTCCTCGAACAGCTGGTATTCGCGCTCGGCGATGGCCTCCTCGGCGCCCAGCACCCGGTCCTCGTAATCCTTCAGCTCCGGCGTGAAGTAGCGTTCGGAATTGGCCAGGGTCTGCTTGCGCTGGTAGTCGGCCGGCACCTTGGCCAGCTGGGTCTTGGGTACATCGATGTAATAGCCGAACACCCGGTTGTAACGCACCTTCAGGCTGGCAATGCCGCTGCGCTCGCGCTCCTGCCGTTCCAGCCGGGCAATGAAACCCTTGCCGTCACGGCTGATCTGGCGCAGCTCGTCAAGCGGCTGGTCATAGCCGTCACGGATCAGGCCACCGTCACGCAGGCCGGCCGGCGGTTCGTCGGCCAGGGCGCGGGCCAGCAGCCCGGCCAGATCCTCCAGCGGATCGATCTGCTGATGCAAGCGCGCCGCCAGCGTACCGGCCAGTTCGCCACACAACTGGCGCAGGGGTGGCAGCGGCTGACATGAATTCCGCAGCGCCACCAGATCACGGGCACTGGCACTGCCCATGCTGATGCGCGACAGCAGCCGCTCCAGATCGTTGATCGTGCGCAACAGCTCACGCAGCTGCTGGCGCTGGCGCGGCTGATCAATGGCCTGGGCGATAAAATCAAGCCGGCCGTCGATGGCCTGACAATCCAGCAGCGGCCGCAGCAGCCACTGGCGCAGCAGGCGGCCGCCCATGGCGGTGAGCGTGCGGTCGAGCGCCCCCAGCAGCGACCCCTTGCGCTGAGCGCCACTGAGGGTCTGGGTCAGTTCCAGATTGCGGCGGGTAGCCTCGTCGAGCACCATGCTGTCCTGAATCCGGTAACAGGTCAGGGGCCGCAGATGGGCCGCCTGGCCCTTCTGGGTCTGCTCGACATAGTAGAGCACCGCGCCGGCCGCCGCGATGGCGGCCTCATCGTCGGCACAGCCAAAAACGGTCAGATCGCTGGTGCCGTAGCAGGCATTGAGGCGCGCCGCGCCCTCCTCGGCGGTGAACACTCCGTCGGGCAGGGTCGCCAACGAGGCCATCTGCTCCGGCGCCAGCGCCAAGCAGGTCGCCAGCGTGGCACGCTCGCCCTCGGCCACCAGCAGCTCGCGGGCCTCGATGGCCAGCAGCTCGCGACGCACCTCTTCGGGATGCTGGGCACTGGTGACACGGAACTGGCCAGTCGACAGATCGAGGCTGGCCAGGCCATAGCGCTGGCGCGCGCCGCGGCTGATGGCCAGCAGGTAGCTGTTGCGATCGGCGCTAAGCAGTTCCGGCTCCAGCACGGTGCCGGGCGTCACCAGCCGCACCACCTCGCGCCGGACAATGCCCTTGGCCGTGCGCGGGTCTTCCACCTGCTCGCAGATGGCCACCTTGTGACCGGCGGCCACCAGGCGGCTGAGATAGGGCTGGGCGCTGTGATAGGGAATGCCGCACAGGGGAATCTGGTCCTCGGCGCCCTTGTTGCGGCTGGTCAGGGCAATGTCGAGCACCTTCGCGGCGGTCACGGCATCGTCAAGGAACATTTCGTAGAAATCGCCGAGCCGGAAAAACAGGATGGCGTCGGGATACTGACTCTTGATTTCGAGATACTGCCGCATCATCGGCGTCTGTTTCGCCATGCTGCGTCCGCCTTTCGCTGCCAGAAGAAAAAGCCGCCGGAACCGCCGCTCCGGCCCGTTACTCGATCAGCCGACCAATCCGCGACCAGCGCGGCAACATCCGCTCGGCATCCCACGACCAGTACTTGATGAAGGCCTTGCCCTTGATCTGCTCACGCTGGACAAAACCCCAGAAGCGGCTGTCATAAGAGCGGTCGCGGTTATCGCCCATCACGAAATAATGCCCCGCCGGCACCCGTACCGGCGCCATGAAGTCACGCCGATCCTGCGGATGGGGCCGGCTGCCCGGCTGGATGATCTCGCGTTCCTTGTGAATCTCCTGGGGAATGTGATAGCGGCTGCCGTTGACATAGACCTGCTTGTCGCGCACCTCCACCAGATCACCCGGCAGGCCGATGATGCGCTTGATGAAATCACGCCGCTGCCACCAGCTCTTGTCGGCATCCTCGGGAAATTCAAACACGATGATATCGCCCCGCTCCGGCGTCGTCAGCGGCAGCACGAACTGGTCGGTAAAGGGAATCCGGCTGCCGTAAACAAACTTGCTCACCAGCAGATGGTCACCAATCAGCAACGTGTCCTCCATCGAACCCGACGGAATCTTGAACGCCTGCACCACAAAGGTGCGGATGATCAGGGCCAGAACGGCGGCCACCAGCAGGGCTTCACCGTATTCACGATACCAGGGTTTCTTGGCGGTTTTCTCTTTCACTTCAATCGGTTCGCTCATTTTTTTAGTCTTTTACCTTAAGAATGGCCAGAAAGGCCTCCTGCGGCAATTCAACACTGCCAATCTGCTTCATGCGCTTCTTGCCTTCCTTCTGTTTTTCCAGCAACTTGCGCTTGCGGCTGATGTCGCCGCCGTAGCATTTGGCGGTCACGTCCTTGCGCAGGGCCTTGACCGTTTCACGGGCGATGATCTTGCCACCAATAGCCGCCTGAATGGCCACCACATACTGCTGGCGCGGAATGAACTCCTTCATCTTGGCCACCAGCTCACGGCCCCGCGCCTGGGCCTTGTCACGATGCACAATCAGCGACAAAGCATCGACACTGTCGCCGTTGATCAGCACGTTCATGCGCAGCAGCGGGCTGGGCCGGTAATCCAGATGCTCGTAATCCAGCGAGGCATAACCGCGCGTGATGGATTTGAGCCGGTCATAGAAATCGAGCACGATCTCGTTGAGGGGCAACTCGTAGACAATCATCACCCGGCTGGCGGTCAGATAGCGGATCTCGCGCTGCACCCCGCGCTTTTCCTCGCACAGCGCCAGCACCGTGCCGACAAATTCGTTGGGCACATGGATCGACGCCAGAATGAACGGCTCCTCGATGCGGTCGATATACTGGATATCCGGCAGCTTGTTGGCACTGTCGACGCGCAGCGCTTCCCCCTTGATGGTGGTCACCCGGTAAACAACGGTCGGCGCCGTGGTGATCAGATCGATGCCGAACTCGCGCTCCAGCCGTTCCTGCACGATCTCCATGTGCAGCAGGCCGAGAAAACCGCAGCGAAAACCGAAACCCAGCGCCACCGAGTTTTCCGGCTCGAAGCTGATCGACGAATCGTTGAGCTGCAGCTTTTCCAGCGCATCGCGCAGCAGATCGTATTCGCTTGAATCAATGGGATACAGGCCGGAAAACACCATCGGCTTCACTTCCTTGAAGCCCGGCAGCGCCTGCTGCGCCGGCTGGTGCAGATGGGTGATGGTGTCACCCACCTTGGCGTCCTTGACCACCTTGATGCCGGCGATGAGAAAACCGACCTCGCCGGCCTGCAGTTCCGCGCGTTCCAGCGGATGAGGCGCGAACACCCCCAGCTTGAGGACTTCGTAGCTGCGCCGGCTGGCCATGAACAGGAATTTGTCGCCCTTCTTCAGGGTGCCGGCCACAATGCGCACCAGCACGATAACACCCTGATAGGAATCGTACCAGGAATCGAACACCAGCGCCTGCAGCGGCGCCCGCGGATCACCCTTCGGAGCCGGCACCTTGCACACGATGGATTCGAGAATCTCGTGAATGCCGATGCCTTCCTTGGCACTGGCGGCAATGGTGTCCGAGGTATCAAGGCCGATGATCTCCTCGATCTCCTCCTTCACCCGCTCCGGCTCGGCGCCCGGCAGATCGACCTTGTTGAGCACCGGCACAATCTCCAGATCGGCATCAATGGCCAGATAGACATTGGCCAGGGTCTGCGCCTCAACCCCCTGGGAGGCATCCACCACCAGCAGCGCACCCTCGCAGGCCATCAGCGACCGGCTCACCTCATAGGTGAAATCGACATGCCCCGGCGTGTCGATCAGGTTGAGAATATAGTTCTGGCCATCGTCGGCCCGGTAGTTCAGGCACACCGCTTGCGCCTTGATGGTGATGCCGCGCTCGCGTTCCAGCTCCATCTTGTCGAGAAACTGGTCGGTTTTTTCCCGTTCGCTCAGGGCGCCGGTTTCCTCCAGCAGGCGGTCGGCCAGAGTCGATTTGCCGTGGTCGATATGGGCGATGATGGAAAAGTTTCGAATATTCTGCTGCTTCATGGGGCTGCGCTCGTGCCTCCGTCGGTCCTGGGTCAAGTTTCGTGCAAGCCCGCTAGCCTAGCCAGATTCCCGCCATTTGTAAAGGCGAACATCCGGCTAATGCTCCGCCCGTTATCAGCCGAAGAGACACACATCATCCACCAACCCTCAGCCGGACAGCCACCCACACCATGCCGACAGTCCCCACCCGCCAGGCCGCCCGACCGATCACCAGCCCGCTGCCGCCGCTGTCACCCCTGTGGCGCTGCCCACTGCAACTGAGCTTCGGCCTGGTGGCACTGGCCGCCCTCGCCATCAGCCTGTGGAGCCTGAGCCATCTGGCCCGCCCCGCCCACGGCGACCAGAACAGCCGCCAAACACCGGTGCCGGCCATCTATGAAACCCCGCTGACGCCGCGCCAACTGCAACTGTAGCCCCTTCACCCGGCTTCCCTCTTGCGCGCCGGCCCCCGCCGCTGGTATAAGTGACGGCGTTGCACAACCCGCCAACAACTGCGGTGCGGCCATCGTCCCGCTGCTTCAACGCACAGCCAATACGCCTATCGCTCGACCGTTGCGCGCCCAGCCTGTGGCGCTTTTTTCTTCGCCAGCCAGATGCTTTTGCGCAAGCATCATGAGGGTCGCCATGATCACCACAACCCCGCCCTGCCTCAACGACTTCAAACTGCTGCGCCTCGATTTCGCGCTCAACCCGCGCTTTGCCAGCGCCACGGGCCAGGCCCAGATACAAACCGAATTCAAGATTCGTCACGAACTGCAGCCGCCCCACCTGCGCGTCTACCTGACCATCGCCTTTAACGATGCCGACGGCCCGTTCCGCCTGCAGGCCGAAGGACTGGGTCTGTTCGACCTGCCCGCCCAGCGGCGCGATGCCGAACTGGAACAGCTGGTCAACGAACACTGCGCCCTGGTGCTGTTCCCCTACCTGCGCGAACTGGTGGCCGATATCACCCGCCGCGCCGGCTTCCCGCCCCTGCATATCCCCCACGTCGATTTCGCCCGCGTATTCGCCCACCGCAGCCGCGAAGCCGCCAGCCAGCTGCTGCACTGAAAACAAGGCACCGCTTCTGCCGGTGCGTGCCCCCGACAGCTGCAAAAAAGCCCTTTCCCGTGAGGGGAAAGGGCCAGAACAAGACGGCTTAAGAGCATCAAGAGGAAGAATTGTGATTTGGCCCCTATTAATCTTGGGGTTTTCAGGGGTTATACAACGCCATTGTCATTGTTCCCGCTACTTCTAACGACCAAGCTCACCGGCGGCAATGGAGCGCAGCGGAATTGCCGTCCGGTGCAGCGCCTTGTGTACGCCCGGCACGGGCGTGATCTTATGGGGTGCAAGTCCCCTGTACGTAGAATCCAGTAGTATTTTAGTTTGTTAATGCTACCCCAAAGTACGAGCCGACGGCAAGGGCATCTTCGCGAGGAGGTGTCTGGAGGAAGCCCGAGTGCAAAGCTATGAGCCGACGAACAGAAACAGCATATAAGGCCGTTATCCGGGCAAGTCAGCACAACATGACGAAGCCCACGGATTCAGGAGAAGCGGTAAATGCTGCGGTTATGTAGTGAAAGATCACGTTCTTATCCGGGGAGGCCTGTCTCACAGGCCGGATAGTTTTTTTTTTCGGCGCGGTATCTGGTAACAGCTGCCGTGATGAGGCAGGAGTCAGCAGAGGCCATAGTAGGTGTGGACGTTGCCGCTGCGATCCGGCAACTGGAAACAAGCCGGGGAGGAACCCCGGAAGCCTTACCCCACCGAAGGGCCGAACGATGATGAGAGAAGGAGTCCCATGAGCTTGTCCGCCATAAAGAACCCGACCGGGGGAGTGCCCGGACAGCGCGTTATGGATCAACTCTTTTTCGAGCAGCACCTATGGGAACGGATACTCTCCCGCGAGAATCTGCAAGCGTCATGGAAGCGGGTGCGCGCCAACAAAGGCGCTCCCGGGGTCGATGGTATCACCATTGCCGATTTCTCTGAACGATTCAGACCTCTGTGGGCGGATATCCGGGCATCGCTTGCAACAGGTACCTATCAACCCAAGCCGGTTCTGCGGGTGAAGATTCCCAAACCAACGGGCGGTGTCCGCCCTTTGGGAATTCCCACCGTACTTGACCGGCTGATCCAACAGTCCATCGCCCAGATGCTCACACCGATCTTTGACCCGGAATTCTCGCCGTCAAGTTTCGGTTTCCGTCCCGGTCGTTCCGCCCATCAGGCGGTGCGCCAGGTGCGGGCGTATCTGCAGCAGGGATACCGTTACGCCGTGGATATCGACCTTGCCAAGTTCTTTGATACGGTCAACC